>Ga0181523_10005536_pt1 | contig 10389 bp, 12 predicted proteins | sample PEATcosm2014_Bin_43_FD_119752 | JGI IMG/M metagenome (GOLD analysis project Ga0181523, IMG submission 119752) | Peatland microbial communities from MTU Mesocosm Facility, Houghton, MI, USA - PEATcosm2014_Bin05_30_metaG | ecosystem: Environmental > Terrestrial > Soil > Wetlands > Peat | place... | reverse complement strand
ATCAGCGCGACGAAAACGTCGAGCGGCGTGCCGGTCGCGCCAAGCGCCTTGGCGATCGACTCGGTCGAGGGCCAGCGGGCGCGGCCTTCCGGCGTGATGCGTTTGGATTTGTTGAAGGTGGTCGGATCGAGCCCGGCGCGACGCGCCAGTCCCGACGCCGAAAGGCCGGCGCGGGCCGCCAGGCGATCGATGGCCGACCAGACCTGCGCGTGGGTGAGCATCGGTGCCCCATGAACCGTCAGGCGATGGTAGGAATTATTGCCTGAATGCTCAAGGCCTGACGCAGCAGGATCGCTCGCCGGCACACTATCGCGTGACAACCCGCAAATCTGGGTCGCCTTGAACAAGCGGTTTGGCGCCGATAGGGTCGCGCGCGCAAGCGGGAAAACGGTGGCGACGATCTACAAAATCTGCGAGCGGGCACTGTGGCGCGCGGCCGAGTCCGACGGGCGGTTTCTCGGAACGGAGGCCGACGAACGCGACGGCTTCATCCATTTTTCAACCGCCGCCCAGCTCGCTGAAACCGCGGCCAAGCATTTTGCCGAAAAATCCGATCTGGTTCTGGTCGCGGTCGACGCCGAGGCGTTGGGCCTCTCGCTCGCTTGGGAGCGTTCGCGCGGCGGCGAGTTTTTCCCCCACCTCTATGCGCCGCTGCCGCCGGCGGCGGTCCTTTGGGCGCGGCCGCTGCCCGACGCGGTCGACGGCCGCCGCCTGATGCCGGAGCTTCCCGCGTGATCGGGCTCTTCGAGCGGCTGGCGCGGCCACTCCTTCACGCGCTCGACCCAGAAGACGCGCATAGCCTCACCATCAAGATGCTGGCATGTGCGCCGCTGCCGCGCGCCGCCGGCGACGACAAAAAATTGGCGGTGCGCGTCTTCGGGCTGAATTTTCCCAACCCGGTCGGGATGGCGGCGGGGTTCGACAAGAATGCCGAAGTGCCGGACGCGCTGTTGCGCCTGGGCTTTGGCTTTGTCGAAGCCGGCACCGTCACGCCGCTGCCGCAGCAGGGCAATCCGCGGCCGCGGGTTTTCCGCCTGGACGCCGATCGCGGCGTGATCAACCGGCTCGGCTTCAATTCGCAAGGCGCCGAGGCCGTTCTGCACCGACTCGCCGCGCGGGCCAATGTCGGCGGCATCGTCGGCATCAACATCGGGGCCAACAAGGACGCTGCCGACCGCGTCGCTGATTATGTGCGGCTGATCGAGCGTTTCGCGCCGGTCGCGAGCTATGTTACGATCAATATTTCCTCGCCCAACACGCCGGGCCTGCGCAAACTGCAGCAGGCCGAAGCGCTCGACGATCTGCTGGCGCGTGTCATCGACGCGCGCGAGCGCGTCGCGCCGCAGGCGGGTCCAACGCCGGTGCTGTTGAAGATCGCCCCCGATCTGTCGCTCGCCGAGCTTGACGATGTGGTCGGCATCGCCCGCTCGCGCCGGGTCGATGGCATGATCGTCGGCAACACCACGGTGACGCGGCCGGCGAACTTGCGGGAGACCAGGAAGGCCAAGGAGGCTGGCGGTTTGTCGGGCCGGCCGCTCTTGCCGCTCGCGACCCGGATGCTGGCCGAGACCTATGTGCGGGTGGAGGGTGTGTTTCCGCTGATCGGCGCGGGCGGGATCGATTCCGGCGCCGCCGCGCTCGACAAAATCCGCGCCGGTGCCAGCCTCATCCAGCTCTATTCCGCGCTGGTGTTCCGCGGCCTCGGCCTCGTCGCCGAAATCAAGTCGGCGCTCATCGCCGCGTTGCAGCGCGACAGCCTCGACAGCCTCAGCGATCTTGTCGGCGCCGACGCGGCCGCGGTCACAGCCGAGGCATGGCCGGGATCATATTGGCCGGGATAAATTTTGCCGGCTGACTGTTGCGACGGTCAACGCTCGGTCGCATCGAATGGGGACAGCGCGGCAGCACCCGGCGACGGGGCGAGCACCGGTTGCAGCGCCGGCACCAGGCGGCGCCGCTCGCGCCGCGCCGGGATCGCGCGATAGACCTGCTTCGTCGCCTCGACGATATGCACGCCGGCAAACGGCGCCGAGATCGTTGCGCCGGCGCGTTCCCACGCCACAGCCGAGCGCAGGAACCAGCCGCGGGCGATCGGTGGCACGTAGAGCGCCTCGCCCCATCCGATCGGCGTGAACCAGGTCTCGCGCAATAAATGCGTGATCTGCGGCCGCGAATAGGGCCGGCCCTGGCCGAACGGCGTCGTGTCCATGCGCGCCCACAGCCCGCGCCGGTTGGGCACCACCGCGAGCAACCTGCCGCCGCCGGCGAGCACGCGCCACGCTTCGCGTAGCAGTTCGATCGGGTCGGCCGAATTTTCCAGCGCATGCACCAGCAGCACGCGATCGACCGCCGCATCGGTCAGCGGCCAATCGTCCTCCTCGACCAGCGCCGCAAGCGCCGGCCGCGACGAGGGCCAGCGCACCACGCCCTGCGGTGCCGGCATCAAGGCAAGACAACGCTCGGCCTCCTCGCGGAACAGGCCGAGATAGGGCGTGGCATAGCCGATGCCCAAAACGCGCAATGAGGTGGTATCGCTCCAACGCGCGCGGATGCCGCGGCCGATGAAGCGGCGCGCCACCGTGCCGAGCCGCTGGGCGTAGAAATTGCGCAAATCGACGACGTCCATGGCGGCAAAATAGCACGGATTGGGTTATCGTTCCGTGGCGTTACCGCGTTAACCGTCCGTTATTGCGCCATGACCGCCGAAGACGGATGATCCGGCTATTCATGGATCGGAATACAACATGCCTGCGCAGACCTATCTGTTCCCCTGCCTTACGGACAATTTCGGCGTGCTGCTGCACGATCCGGACTCTGGCGCGACGGCATCCATCGACGCGCCGGAGGCCGCGGCGGTCGAGGCGGCGCTGGCGAAAACCGGCTGGCGCCTGACCGACATTCTGGTGACCCATCATCACGGCGATCACACCGCGGGCATTCCGGCATTGAAGCAGCGTCACCAATGCCGCGTCGTCGCGCCGCGCAACGAAGCGCCGCGCATCGCGCTCGTGGACCAAACGGTCGGCGAGGGCGACGCGGCGCAGGTCGGCGCGCTCGAAGGCCGCGTCATCGACACGCCGGGCCACACCGCCGGCCACATCTCCTACTTTTTCCCGGCGGAAAAACTTGCCTTTGTCGGCGACACGCTGTTCTCGATCGGTTGCGGCCGCGTGATCGAAGGCACCCCGCAGACGATGTGGCACTCGCTCGTCAAGCTGCGCGATCTGCCCGACGACACGCGGTTCTATTGCGGTCACGAATACACCGCAGCCAACATCCGTTTCGCCAAGACCATCGAGCCCAACAACAAGGCGCTGGCGGTGCGCGCCGACGAGGTGGCGCGGCTCACCGCCGCGGGTAAGCCGACCGTCCCGGCGACCATCGGGGCGGAGAAGGCGGCCAATCCGTTCCTGCGGGCCGATGTGCCCGAAGTCGCACAATCGCTCGGGCTTACCGGCAGCCCGGCATGGAAAGTGTTCGCGGAAATCCGCCAGCGCAAGAACCGGTTTTGAGCACGCCCCTCACCGCCCATGAGGTGATCCGCCTTTTGGACCTCAAGCCGCATCCGGAGGGCGGGCATTTCCGCGAAACGTTCCGCGACGGGCGAGAAGTCGATGGCGCGCGGGCGGCCTCGACCGCAATCTATTTTCTGCTCGCGCGCGGCGAGTGCTCGCGCTGGCATCGCATCGACGCGACCGAAATCTGGCACTGGTATGCCGGCGCCGCGCTTGAACTCGAGATTTCGGCGGCAGCCGGCCGCCGCGAGACTATGAGGCTCGGCAGCGATCTCATGGCCGGCGAACGTCCGCAAGCCATCGTGCCGGCTCACGTCTGGCAGGCGGCGCAAACACTCGGCGATTGGACGCTCGCTGGCTGCACCGTCGCGCCTGGCTTTGAGTTCGCGAAGTTTGAACTGGCGCCGAAAGGGTGGGAGCCGGGATGACTTCACCTCTCCCCGCTGCGCGCGGGGAGAGGGAGCGCTAAGCGAAATACTGGCCGCCATTTGCCGATAATGTCGAGCCGGTGATCAATCCGGCATCGTCGGAGGCGAGGAAGACGACGCAACGGGCGATCTCCTCCGGCTCACCGAGCCGGCCGATGGGGATGAGCGGCAGGATGCTCTTCTCAAGGACGTCCTTTGGCACCGCTTGCACCATCTCGGTGTTGATGTAGCCCGGGCAGATGGCGTTGACGGTGATGCCGGATCGCGCGCTTTCCTGCGCCAGCGCCTTGGTGAAACCGATCTCGCCGGCCTTGGAGGCGGAATAGTTCACTTGGCCGAACTGGCCCTTTTGCCCGTTGATCGACGAGATATTGATGACGCGGCCGAACTTACGCCCGCGCATGCCCTCGATCACCTGTCGCGTCATATTGAACAGCGAGCCGAGATTGGTGTTGATCACCTCGGTCCACTGCTCCGGCTTCATGCGGTGGAGTTGGCCGTCGCGGGTGATGCCGGCATTGTTGATGAGCACATCGATCGGCCCGACCTCGGCTTCGATCTGCTTGACCCCGGCGGCGCAGGCCTCGAACGAGGAAACGTCCCATTTGAAGACGGCGATGCCGGTCTCGGCCTTGAATTTCTGGGCCGCCGCGTCGTTGCCACCGTAGTTGGCCGCAACTTTGTAGCCGGCCGTTTTGAGCGCCTTGGCGATCGCCGCGCCGATACCGCGCGTTCCCCCCGTGACCAATGCAACGCGGGCCATGATGTCCTCCCTATTTTTGTCGTGGCCGGGCTTGTCCCGGCCATCTACGCCTTACCTGTTTGGAACTAAAGACGTGCATGCCCGGCACCAAGTTTACACTCGGGCCGGCCAGAGGCCGGACCCGGGTGGCCGGGCATGACGATCATGATTCTAGCGCACTGAGCTCAGCGCTCCACGCACATCGCGATGCCCATGCCGCCGCCGATGCACAGCGTGGCGAGACCTTTCTTGGCGTTGCGCTTCTGCATCTCGTAAAGCAGCGTCACCAGCACGCGGGCGCCCGATGCGCCGATCGGATGACCGATGGCGATGGCGCCGCCGTTGACGTTGACCTTGTTGGTGTCCCAGCCGAGGTCCTTGTTGACGGCGCAGGCTTGTGCCGCGAAAGCCTCGTTGGCCTCCACCAGGTCGAGATCGCCGACGCTCCAACCCGCCTTCTTGAGTGCGGCACGTGAGGCCGGGATAGGCCCGGTCCCCATGATCTTCGGGTCGACGCCGGCCTGCGCCCACGACACGATGCGGGCCAGCGGCGTCTTGCCGAGCTTGGCGGCTTCGCTCGCCTTCATCAGTACCATTGCGGCGGCGCCATCGTTGATGCCCGAGGCGGTGGCCGCGGTGACGGTGCCGTCCTTGTCGAAGGCCGGCCGCAACTTGCTGATCGCTTCCAGCGTGGTGCCGTGCTTGGGATATTCGTCGGTATCGACGACGATGTCGCCCTTGCGGCTCTTGACGGTCACGGGCGTGATTTCGTCCTTGAACTTCCCGGCCTTTTGCGCGGCTTCCGTCTTCTTCTGCGAGGCGACGGCGAACTCGTCCTGCTGCACCCGGGTGATCTGCCACTGGCGGGCGACGTTTTCGGCCGTATTGCCCATGTGATAGCCGTTGAAGGCGTCCCACAGGCCGTCCTTGATCATGGTGTCGATCATCTCGAAATTGCCCATCTTCACGCCGCCGCGCAGATAGGCGCAGTGCGGGGCAACGCTCATCGACTCCTGGCCGCCGGCGACCACGATCTCGGAATCGCCGTTGAGGATGCCTTGGTAGCCGAGCGCCACCGCCCGCAAACCCGATCCGCAGAGCTGATTGACGCTCCAGGCCGGCACCTCGACCGGGATGCCGGCGTTGATCGAGGCCTGGCGGGCCGGGCCCTGGCCCTGGCCGGCCTGTAGAATCTGCCCCAGGATCACTTCGGACACGCGGGCCGCTTCGACGCCGGCGCGATCGATCGCCGCCTTGATCGCGACTTTACCGAGTTCGTGGGCGGGCATGGAGCCGAATGCCCCATTGAATGCGCCAACCGGCGTGCGTACCGCGCCGACAATGACAATGTCGTCCTTCATGGGAGGTCCTTTCGGGTCATGGATTTATTAATGGCGGGACTGCCGCAGCTTCATTGATATATGTCATAAGGAGGCGACGGGCGCTCGACAAGACGGAGGGAAGCGGCATTGCTGCTATGCCAAGCGTGCCTGCCAAGCGTGCCCGGCCGCCCGGTCTTTGAGGTGAGCCCGTTGCGCCGAAGACCCGGTCTCGCCGGCTGGGTCACAAAACGGTAGCCGCGCCCGTAGAAACCGCCTATTTTGATGGCAAAACCGCGCAGTCCTGTCCCATGTCCCAGACCAGCACCAAGACCGAAGAGCCGGTGACGATCAAAAAGTACGCCAACCGGCGACTCTACAACACCGGCACCAGTACCTACGTGACGCTCGAAGACCTCGCCGCCATGGTCAAGACCGGCGATGATTTTGTCGTCTACGATGCCAAGACCGGCGAGGACATTACCCGTTCCGTCCTCACCCAGATCATCTTCGAGCAGGAGAACAAGGAAGGCCAGAACCTGCTGCCGATCGCGTTTCTGCGGCAGCTTATTCGCTTTTACGGCGACAGCATGCAGATGCTGGTTCCGCGCTACCTGGAAGTGTCCATCGAATCGCTGACCCGCGAGCAGGAGAAATTCCGCGAGCAGATGGCGCAGGCGTTCGGGGTGGGCGCGTTTCCTTCGCTCGAGGAGCAGGTGCGCCGGAATATGGAGATGTTCGAGCGCGCCTTCACCATGTTCGCGCCGTTTGCCCGGCGCGAGAGCCAGGCCGCCGAGGCCGCGGCGGAACCGGGCAAGGCGGTGCCCATGGGCGGCGACATCGACGATCTCAAGCGTCAGCTCGATGAAATGCAAAAAAAGGTCGATCGTCTGTCGGAAAAAACCACCAGCGGCGGCGAACGGCCGAAATAGAGCAAACGGCCTGCGCGCGAAAGTGCCGGAAGAGCTTGAAGGATTCGGAAATCTCCAAGCCGAATTAAGCCGCGGGCCGCGGCTCGTCCCACGACCTTACTGGATATTGAAAGACACCCCTGCGCCGCTTCACGCGGCCCGGTCGGTTTCGATTTCGAGCCGGCGCTGCGAGCTGCGGATGCTGACGATAAATCCGGCGAGCACATCCACGAGCGCGATGATCATCAGCAGAAAGAATGTCGACGTGCCGGCCTGCCGCACCAGCAGAAATTCGACCAACATCGCGACAAACAGCGCCATCGCCAGGATGTGGTCCATGATCGACCGCATTCCCATCCGCGTCGATTTGATGATTTCGATCCACAGCAGGAAAATGGAGAATGCGAGGAGCAAATCCTCCCAGGTCAACACCCAATCCTGACCGGACATCATGTGCACGGTGGTCGCTTGGGTGGTCCAGATGTCGTCCGGCAAACGGAAAATAAAGGCGACGATATTGTAGATCACAAATGGGATGAGAAGCAGTGGAAAGCCGAGAAAGAACATGGCACCCCTCTCTCACCGGAAGCCCTACTCGCTGGTCCATCCGGCGCGCCGCGGATCGCGTGCCGCATGCCGGCTTAGGCTTCGGTCTTCTTCTTCAGCACCTGCCGGCCGCGATACATGCCGCTCTTGAGGTCGATGTGGTGGGGACGGCGTAACTCGCCGGAATCCTTATCCTCGATGTAAGTCGGCCGCTTCAGCGCGTCGGCTGACCGGCGCATACCGCGCCGCGACGGCGATGTTTTCCTCTTCGGCACGGCCATGGCGTCGTTCTCCTCTATTTACGGTCCGGTCGTTCAGGATGTGGGGCTTATAAAAGAATGCCTGGGATGACGCTAGTGTCCCGATTGCGAAGCTAGCAGTGCTTGCGGCGCACTTTCATACGCACTTCGGAATCAATGGGCCACTGGCAAATTTATGGTTCTATTGCGGTTTTTGGCTGCGAATACAGGCATCGAGCGTCGGGTGAGCGGCGGCGCGGCGCTCATAGAGAGCGGCGAGCCGGCGCACCAGCGTGCTCGGCGCCCGGGCGCTGCGGCGAACCGGGTTCGGCAGGATGGCGGCGAGTCCCGCCGCTTCGCGCGCCGTGAGATCGCGCGCCGGCTTGCCGAACGCCCAGCGCGCGGCGGCCTCGGCGCCGAATTCGCCGTTGGGACCCCACTCCGCGGTGTTGAGGTAGATTTCCAGGATCCGCCGCTTCGGCAGCACCAGATCGATCCACAACGCGAGCGGGATTTCGAGTGCCTTGCGCACAAAACTGTGCCCGGGCCAGAGGAACAGGTTCTTGGCCGTCTGCTGCGTGATCGTCGAGGCGCCCCGCGCTTCCTCGATGCCGTCGGCTTGCTCGAAAGCCTCGCGCATGGCGCCGAGGTCAATGCCGTGATTGCGGCAGAAGCTGCCGTCTTCGGCGACGATCACGGCGAGCGGCAGCGCGGGAACGATGCGGCCGAGCGGAACGGCGATGCGCTCGACGCGAGCGCCCGTCGCCCCGCGCCAGAGCATCGGCGTCGAGACTGGCTGGATGAACCGATAGAGCGGGGCGATCAGATACGGCAGCAACAGCAGGGTGAGGAGAATGATGCCCAAGGAAAGAAGGAGACGGCGCGCGGCTGCCGGCATGGGAGGTCGCACACCACGCGCGCTTTAGTTGCGCGCATAGCCGATCAGCGGCTTCTTCTTACGTCCAAGCAGGATCAGAATCATCGCCAATATCCCGAGCACGACCCAAGCAGGCACATGGTCGAAAATTGCCTGCGCATAGGGGTCCCAAGCCCACATAGCTTTCCGCTTCACCCACTCTTCCACCCGGTTTAGGCTGTTCTGGTCGATGTCAGCCCAGACCTCGCCAACCTTGTAGTAAACCAAGTGCTGGTTGGCGATCGACTTGGTCCCGTCATAGACAAAGAAGACAAAGGCGGTCGCCAGCAAGCACAGGCCGACGAAACGAAGCAGAAATCTGATCATGGCTATGCCGGCAGGCTCCGGAGGGCGGGCTTACGCGGAGGGATACTCTGCCGCGCCGGCTTATTCAATGTGTCGCGCCTGCGGCGCTTTTTTACGCACCCATCATGCGCCACCGATCACTTGAGTAGAGGCCACCGCTTCCGCTAACATCGTTCGCCCCTTTCATTCGACCGCCGCGCCCGCTGCGCTTCATCAGCAAGGAATTGAAATGGCACCGAAAACCGCCGACCGCACGCGGCGGCCGACCTTTACCGACCAGGAGGCGCTGCTGTTTCACAGCCAGGGCCGGCCCGGAAAGCTCGAAGTCGTGGCGACCAAGCCGATGGCCACCCAGCGCGACCTGTCGCTGGCTTACTCGCCGGGCGTCGCCGTTCCGGTGCTGGCCATCGCCGAGGACGAAACCCGCGCCTACGACTACACGACCAAGGGCAATTTCGTCGCGGTGATCACCAACGGCACCGCCATTCTCGGCCTCGGCAATCTCGGCGCACTGGCGGCAAAGCCGGTGATGGAGGGCAAGTGCGTCCTCTTCAAGCGTTTTGCCGACATCGACTCGATCGACCTCGAAGTCTCCTCCGAGGATCCCGACGAAATCATCAATTGCGTGCGGCTGCTCGGCAAGAGCTGGGGCGGCATCAATCTCGAGGATATCAAGGCGCCGGAATGCTTCATCATCGAGCAGAAGCTGCGCGAGCTGCTTGATATTCCCGTCTTCCACGACGACCAGCACGGCACCTCCATCATCGCCGCGGCCGGCCTGATCAATGCGCTCGAGCTCACCGGTCGCGAGTTCAAAGCGACCAAGGTCGTGTGCAACGGCGCCGGCGCCGCCGGGATCGCCTGCCTCGAGCTGTTGCGCGCGATCGGCTTTCGCCCGGAAAACCTGATCCTCTGCGACACCAAGGGCGTAATCTACGAAGGCCGCACCGCCGGCATGAACCAGTGGAAGTCGGGCTTTGCCGTCAAGACCAAGGCGCGCACCCTCGCCGAGGCGCTCATTGGCGCCGATGTGTTCTTCGGCCTCTCGGCGAAGGGCGCCATGACGCAGGACATGGTGAAGTCGATGGCGGACAAGCCGATCATCTTCGCCATGGCCAATCCGGATCCCGAGATCACGGTGGAGGATGTCGCCGCCGTGCGCTCCGACGCCATCATGGCCACCGGCCGGTCCGACTACCCCAACCAGATCAACAACGTGCTCGGCTTCCCCTACATCTTCCGCGGCGCGCTGGACGTGCGGGCGCGGGCGATCAACATGGAAATGAAGATCGCGGCGGCGCACGCGCTGGCCGAGCTGGCGCGCGAGGACGTGCCCGACGAGGTCGCTGCGGCCTACGGCGCGCGGCCGAAATACGGCCCCGATTACATCATCCCGGTGCCGTTCGATCCGCGCCTGATCTCGCACATTCCGCCGGCGGTGGCGAAGGCGGCGATGGATTCCAAGGT
>Ga0181523_10005535_pt1 | contig 10393 bp, 8 predicted proteins | sample PEATcosm2014_Bin_43_FD_119752 | JGI IMG/M metagenome (GOLD analysis project Ga0181523, IMG submission 119752) | Peatland microbial communities from MTU Mesocosm Facility, Houghton, MI, USA - PEATcosm2014_Bin05_30_metaG | ecosystem: Environmental > Terrestrial > Soil > Wetlands > Peat | place... | reverse complement strand
CCCTTGATTCCGAACCGCAGAAACAAGCGGTTGAAATGCGCTTTCACCGTGCGCTCGGCGATGTTCAGATCGCGAGCGATTTCCGAGTTGTCACATCCCTGGAGTAGCAGCTCAATGATCTGCCGGTCCCGTGGCCCCACCTGATTGAAAGTCTCTTCCATAAATATTGCACCTCACCGATTGTGTCCCGGTTCACCCGCAGTGGCATAGGCAACCAAGCCGCTCGGCACATCTGGATTCTGGTCTTTGCGTCTCATTTTGCATTCACGCGGCCAAACCCCACTTCTGATGTTAACTAAGTGTGAAAACTTCTGCGACACGCGTTTTTCTTCGGAAAACGACGGTTACGATAGTCATCGCAGGCATTTGCGGGCAGAGAAATCTGAGCAGTTTTGCTCACTCTCTAAGGTGAATCACTTAGTACAAACTTCCAGGGTACTGCCTTCCAAAGAACATATTTACACAGAAGTACATCTGCAGCAGGCCGTTTGTACCTCCCATATAATGAGCTGTGGACTTCAAGCTGGTAAGCAATTACAAGCCCCAAGGCGATCAGGGACGCGCCATCGACGCCCTGACCCGCGGCGTTTTTGACCGCGAGCAGCATCAGGTCCTGCTCGGCGTCACCGGATCGGGCAAGACCTACACCGCTGCCAAGGTGATCGAGGCCGCCAATCGACCGGCCCTGGTCATGGCCCACAACAAGACCCTGGCCGCCCAGCTCTACCACGAGTTCAAGAGCTTCTTCCCGCACAACGCCGTCGAGTACTTCGTCTCCTACTACGACTACTACCAGCCGGAAGCTTACGTGCCGGCCGCGGACCTTTACATTGAGAAGGAATCCACCATCAATGATGAACTCGACAAGCTGCGGCTCTCGGCGACACGATCGCTTTTTGAGCGGCGCGACTGTTTGATTGTGGCTTCGGTCAGCTGCATCTACGGACTGGGTTCGCCTGAGGCTTATTACGGGATGATGCTGTTCCTGGAAAAGGGACAGAAGATCAAGCGGGCGGACATTACTCGCAAGCTGGTCGACATTCTTTATGAGCGGACGGAAGGTGATTTCCGGCGCGGGACTTTTCGGGTGCGTGGCGATGTCATCGAAATTTATCCCACCTATGACGACAGTGCTTATCGCGTGGAGATGTTTGGCGACGAGATTGAATCGCTTTCGCAGATCGACCCTTTGTTTGGGACGGTCAAGCAGCGTTACATGCGGCTGCCGATTTATCCGAAGACGCACTACGTCATGAAAGAAGAAACTCGCGCCTCCGCCGTGGCTTCCATTAAGACCGAATTGGCCTGGTGGGAGGCGGAGTTGGAGAAGCAAGGGCGGCTGGTTGAGTCGCAGCGCATCCATCAGCGGGTGATGTACGACCTGGAAATGATCAAGGCCATGGGCTACTGCCATGGCATCGAAAACTACTCGCGCCATTTCACCGGACGACTTCCCGGCGAGCCGCCGCCGACGCTGCTTGATTATTTTCCGCGCGACTATCTGATGTTCATCGACGAGTCGCACCAGACCGTGCCGCAACTCCACGGCATGTATCACGGCGACCGCTCGCGCAAGCAGACGCTGGTCGAATACGGATTCCGCATGCCCTCGGCGCTCGACAACCGTCCGTTGACTTTCGAGGAGTTCGAGCATCGCACCAACCAGCTCGTCTATGTTTCCGCCACGCCCGGCCCTTACGAACTGACTAAGTCGGCTGGGGTTGTGGTGGAGCAAATCATCCGGCCCACTGGTTTGATCGACCCGCCGGTTGAGATCCGTCCGGTTAAAGGACAGATTGACGACTTGCTGCACATGATCCGCGACCGAGTAGCCCGCAACGAACGCGTGCTCGTAACCACGCTGACCAAGCGCATGTCTGAAGATCTGGCGGAGTATTACAGTGAGGTCGGGGTGAAGTGCCGTTACATGCACTCCGAAATCGAAACCCTGGAGCGGGTAAAGATTTTGCGCGATCTGCGCAAAGGTGAGTTTGATGTATTGATCGGCATCAATCTTCTGCGCGAGGGCCTGGACTTGCCGGAAGTATCGCTGGTGGCGATTCTCGACGCCGACAAAGAAGGCTTCCTGCGCTCCGCCGGTTCGCTGATCCAGACCATAGGACGCTGCGCCCGCAATTTGAACGGACGGGCAGTTCTTTATGCGGATCGCATGACCGACTCCATGAAAAAAGCGCTCGACGAAACCAACCGCCGCCGCGCCATCCAGCAAGCCTACAATGAAGAGAACGGGATTACGCCGGAATCGATTATTCGCCCGCTGGATATGACGCTGGTGGCTATTGTGGGCGCCGATTACACTGATCTAACCGGCCCCGAAGCCGACGGCATTCCGGACCTGAAGTCGCAGGAAGAGTTGGACGCCTACATAGGAAAGTTAGAGAGCGACATGCGAGAAGCCGCCAAGCGCTTCGAATTTGAGAAGGCGGCCAAGCTGCGCGATACGATCAAGGAGCTTCGGACTAAGGAATTTCTGTTTGCGTAAGTTCGCGGGGACTAACCAAGGTCAAACTTTCCAACCTGGCCGAGAAGGACGTCGTTCGGATGCACGTTCCCGAGGGCTGAGATGGTTGGCAAAAGTAGGGCGTTGAATCCTTCTTGCCTGCCAGTAGATTCCTGGTGTATAAAGCTGGTCTTCCCCAGACCTCTCTATCGCTAGAGGTGCCAGGATGTCAGATATTGTCCAAGTGCTCCTCGCCCACAAGGAGCTTATCGGCATCGTTACCAGCGCGGCGGGTGTTCTTAAGACGGGGTACGACGTAATCCAGAGTCGATCCCGCGCCTCTACCAGGGACAAGTTGTTGATACGCATACAAGGCCTAGTGGCCGCGCGCCAGGCTTTAGGCGACGAACGGCTCGCTGGAACCTTGGGCACTAACTCCACCGCGGCTTTGCTCAACTCGGAACTCTCGAAAGCCATGTCTGCTCTTGCCCAAGCAACCCAGCGGGTGAGAGAAAAGCAGGAAACGGATGGAGGACTTGGACTTTGCCAGCGCATCTTCCTGCTGTACAAGCCGGTAGGTGCCAGGGCTTGGGTCGCCAGCATAATCTGCTGGCTTGCGCTTCTTGCAATGCCGTTTTATGTAGTCGCGACTTGGTATCCCTGGGATGAAGAAGGCGAGGGATCGCTTACTACTTTTGTACAGAACTGGAAAAATCCCGAGGTCTACCTCGGCGGACTATTCTATCTGGGTGTATTTCTGCTGGCTCGGCTGTGGGGCTTGTCAGAGCGGAACCGGCGGCTACGCAACCTGGATTCCAAGGGCGCAGCCGGTGGAGGTTTCGCCCCGGCAGTTGTAGCAGCATGGCTCTATTGGGCTCTCGGACTTATATTCATCATCGCAGCGGTTCCGGCGGGACTTGAGGACTGGGTGCGTGGGACTTGGTTCGGCTTGTTTGGGGCGCTCACAGCGGCCTGCGGCCTAACGCTATACACGTGGGGTAAGCTTCACGACCCTAGCGTCTCAGTGAAGCCCGCGAAAGCTCTCGTTCAGCTATCGCCGCCGTTACTGTTATTTTTCACGGTCATATTCAATATCCACGGCGTTGTGCGCAAGGATTTCAGCCACGATCTTATCGGCTATTGGCGCAATTGGGCACGCGAACCAGTGATACCGCTATTTCTCACTCCACTAGCGACCCTGCCGGTTTATGCGGGGCTGCGCTGCCTGCAGCGTGCATTCCGAGGACAGACTACCTAGCCGTCATTCTTTGAAACCAACACCTTTCGCGACGTTGAGACGCGTTTCCGCGCGTTGCAATGCGTCTTCCGCGCGCGTGTAGTCAACCTGAGGATCGTTGCTCTTCAGGCGGTGTTCGGCCCGGTCTTTGGCTTTTTGCGCGCGCTCGGTGTCAATATCCGGCGGACGCTCCGCCGCTTCCGCCAGGATCGTCACCTTGTCCGGCAGCACTTCCATAAATCCCCACGCCACTGACAACGTGTGCGTTGTGCCGCTCGCTCTGTACGTAAGTACACCGACAGCGAGCTCTGTAATCAGTGGAGCGTGTCCGGGAAGAATTCCCAGATAGCCGCTCAGGCCCGGGATCTGCGCTTCTTCGGCCGCGTCCTTCACCAGAAGTCTGGAGGGAGTGACGATTTCGAGTTGGAAAGCATTGGCCATTGGTGGCTTGTCGTTGGTCGCTAGTCGTTGGTCGTTGGTCGTTGGTCAGTAGCTTAAAATGTTGGCCGCGGGCTTTTGCCAACGACTAACGACTAGCGACCAACGACGGCTCTTACGCTGCCGCGCCCTTCATCTTCTCTGCCGTCTCGGTTACCTCGTCGATCGTTCCCTTCATATAGAAGGCCTGCTCCGGGATATCGTCATACTTTCCTTCCACGATCCCGCGGAAACCTTTTACCGTGTCGGCGATCTTTACATAGCGTCCCGGAGTGCCGGTGAACTGCTCAGCCACAAAGAACGGCTGCGAGAGGAACTTTTGAATCTTGCGGGCTCGCGCCACCGTCACCTTTTGGTCCTCGCTAAGTTCGTCGATACCGAGAATGGCGATGATATCCTGCAGATCTTTATAAGTCTGCAGCGTCTTCTTCACCATCTGCGCGACGTCGTAATGATCCTGCCCAACAATTCTAGGATCGAGAATCCGCGACGTGGAAGCCAGCGGATCCACCGCTGGATAAATTCCAATCTCGGTCAGCGCACGCGAAAGCACGGTGGTCGCATCCAGGTGAGCAAACGTAGTAGCCGGCGCCGGATCGGTCAAGTCATCCGCCGGGACGTAAATTGCCTGCACGGACGTTACCGATCCCTTCTTAGTGGAAGTAATTCGCTCCTGCAACTCCCCCATCTCAGTAGCTAAGTTAGGCTGATATCCGACCGCGCTCGGCATGCGGCCCAAGAGAGCCGATACTTCGGAGCCGGCCTGGGTGAAACGGAAAATGTTGTCGATGAAGAGCAGCGTGTCGCTGCCTTCTTCATCGCGGAAATATTCGGCCACAGTTAGGGCAGTTAGCGCCACTCTCAGACGCGCTCCAGGGGGTTCGGTCATCTGGCCATAGATCAACGCGGCCTTTGATTCGGCAGGCTTGCCGGGCTTTATGACTCCCGACTCGCTCATTTCCAGCCAGAGATCATTGCCTTCGCGGGTGCGTTCGCCTACTCCGGCGAACACGGAAAATCCACCGTGCTGCTTGGCTACGTTGTTGATCAGTTCCATGATGACTACGGTCTTGCCGACGCCGGCGCCGCCAAACAGGCCGATCTTTCCACCTTTCAGAAAGGGCTGGATGAGGTCGACGACTTTCACACCGGTCTCGAACATCTCAGCGGTGGTCGACTGTTCATCAAATGCGGGCGCAAGCCGGTGAATGGGCATTCGCTTATCGAAGGCGATGGGACCGAGATCGTCAACCGGTTCACCGATGACGTTCATGACGCGACCGAGCGTTCCGCGGCCAACGGGAGCGGAGATGGGTCCACCCTGATCGATCGCTTTCATCCCCCGCACCATGCCGTCCGTCGCCTCCATGGCAACGCAGCGGACTCGGCCTTCGCCCAGATGCTGCTGCACTTCGAGAATTACGTTGATGGGAGAAGGGACGGTGAAGCCATCGCTGACCACGCGGAGGGCCTGATAGATTGGAGGCATCGCCGCTTCGGTGAACTGCACATCGACGGCGGGGCCGGCGATTTGAATTACGTGTCCGATATTTTCTGACATAGATTAAGATCTCAACGTCGTTAGTCGTTCGTCGTTAGTCGTTCGCGACCTGTCGTCGCGTGATACAAACTCCGTTATCATTTATCACTGTGCTGCTGCTCCACTTACTATTTCTATAATTTCTTTTGTGATCTTGGCTTGACGCGCGCGATTCATGATTAGCGTCAGCGAATCGATCATATCGCTGGCGTTGCTGGTGGCCGCATCCATCGCCGTCATGCGGGCGGCGTGCTCCGCGGCTACGGACTCGAGCAAGGCATGGAAAATCTGGATGCCGATGTACTTCGGCAAAATCCCTTCGAACAATTGCTCTGGCTTCTGCTCGTAGATGTAATCCACCGGCAAGGTTGCGAATCTTGCGGCAGCCTCGTCGACGGCGCTGGTGTCGATCGGACGCAGACCGACGTGGGCCGACTTCGCCGCTTCGATTCTCTTTTTGCGTTCCTCTTCTGTAGGCTCTTCCGCCATTTGGACGTCGACTTCGCCGATTTCCTTGATGGGCAGCAGGCGCTCGGCGACGAGCCGTTGCGCGATCACCGACTTGAATTCGTTGAAGAGTATGTAGACTCCATCAATCTCGCCGCGGCAATAGCGCTCAATCAGGCCCTGGCCTAGAGTATTCGCGAAGTTATGATCGACCTTGCCCAGGACTCCGACATACTCGCCCGTGATCTGCACTTTGCCTACCCGCTGTGAAGCAACTTCAGTATCCGGGTGGACGGGCGAGGCACCCGTCTCTCCACCGGCGGGCATCTCTGGGGCCGTGGGGTAGCGTCTTCGCATGAAGTCGCGGCCTTTGCGTCCAATGCATTCGATATCAATATTCGCGTCTGGCTTCGACTGGATGGTCGTCGATATGAACCTGGAAGCCATCTTCAGGATGTTGGTGTTGAACGCTCCAGCCAGGCCTTTATCTCCGGTGACCACGATCAGCAGGATGGTTTTTTCCGGGCGCTCGGCCAGCAAGGGGTGACGCGGCTCTCCTGTAATGGGATCGTAGATATCGGCTCTCGACACGAGCGATTTGAGAACGTTAGTGAGCATCTGCGAATAGGGGCGCGCGGCCAGAGCGCTCTCCTGCGCGCGGCGCAACTTGGCCGCGGAGACGGTCTTCATGGCCTTGGTGATCTGCCGCGTGTTGACCACGCTGCGGATACGGCGCCGGATGTCGAGAATGTTCGCCATGGTTCGTCGTTGGTCGTTAGTCGATGGATGTTAGTCGTTCGCTATTCGTCGTTCGCGCTGCGGTACACGCCCTACTTTGCTACCGCTTGTCTTGAATCCACGAACTGCTGTTTGGCTTCTTTTATTACTCTGGACATTTCTGCTTTCAGATTGTCGTCCAGGATTTTCTTTTCCATGATGGTGTTGAGCAGGCCCGGATTTGTGGTTTCCACGTACTTGTACAGATCCTGCTCGAAGTCGCGGACCTGTTCCACGGGCATGTCGTCGAGCGCTCCGCTGGTGCCGGCGAAGATGATCAGAATTTGTTTGGAGAACGGTAGCGGCGAGAACTGGCCTTGCTTCAGCAGTTCCACCAGCCGCTTTCCGCGGTTGAGCTGCTGTTGCGTGGCTTTGTCCAGATCGCTGCCGAACTGCGCGAAGGCTGCTAGTTCGCGGTACTGGGCCAGTTCGAGCTTTAGCGTTCCGGCTACCTGGCGCATGGCTTTAATTTGGGCGCTGCCACCTACTCGACTTACTGACAGTCCTACGTTCACTGCCGGACGGACACCTTGGTTGAATAAGTCGGTTTCAAGATAGATCTGGCCGTCGGTAATCGAAATCACGTTAGTCGGGATGTAAGCCGAAACGTCGCCCGCCTGGGTTTCGATTACGGGGAGCGCGGTTAGCGATCCTCCACCGTTTTTGTCGCTGAGTTTAGCGGCGCGTTCTAACAGTCGCGAGTGGAGATAGAAAACGTCTCCGGGATAAGCTTCGCGGCCAGGAGGACGGCGGAGCAGGAGCGAAATCTCGCGATAGGAGGCTGCGTGTTTCGAAAGATCGTCGTAGATACAAAGCGCGTGGCGTCCCGAATCGCGGAAAAATTCGCCCATGGCGCAGGCCGCATAGGGCGAGATGTACTGCATGGGAGCAGGCTCGGAAGCCGACGCCGCGACCACGATGGTGTATTCCATGGCGCCCGCGTCTTCGAGAATTTTTACCACCTGCGCGATCGACGAGCGCTTCTGACCGATGGCGTTATAGATGCAGATCAGGTTATTGCCCTTGCTGTTGATGATGGTATCGAGGGCAACGGCGGTCTTGCCGGTCTGGCGATCTCCGATGATGAGTTCGCGCTGACCGCGGCCGATGGGGATCATGGAGTCGATGGCCTTCAATCCAGTGGCCATCGGTTCGCGCACGGGCTGGCGGGCAATGACGCCGGGAGCAAGGCGCTCGATGGGAATGAATTTATCGGTGGCGATCGGACCCTTGTCATCAATCGGCACGCCCAACGAATTCACGACGCGGCCAATCAGGGCGTCGCCGACGGGCACGCTCATGATGCGGCCGGTGCGCTTGACTTCGTCGCCTTCCTTGATCTCGGTGTATTCGCCGAGAATGACCACGCCCACCTGATCTTCTTCGAGGTTCATGGCGATGCCGGCGATGCCGTGCGGGAAGCTGAGCAGTTCTCCGGCCATGACCTTGTCGAGGCCGTAGACACGGGCGATGCCGTCACCGAGGGTGATGATGGTGCCGACTTCGTCGACCGCGATTTTCGATTCGTAGTTCTCGATCTGTTCGCGGATTAATTGGGTAATTTCGTCTGCTTTAATTTGTGCCATAAAAGTCGTTGGTCGTTAGTCGTTCGCTGTTGGCGCTTGTTTCGCCTTCGCAGTCGTTAGCTCTCCACCAGTTGCTCATGAATTCCTTCTAACTGGCCTTTCACTGATCCGTCATAGATGGTGCTGCCAACCTGCACTACTGCTCCACCTAGCAACGAAGCATCTTGTTCGTATATTGCTCGGACTTTCTTGCCGGTCATTTTTGTGATCTCGGCTTCCAGCATTTGTTTTTCTGGGCCGCTTAGCTGGCGCGCGCTGCTCACTTGCGCTTCCGCGAAGCCCTGGCGGTTGTTCAATTCCTGTTCCGTTTGTCTCAGGATTTCGCCGAACAGCGGCAGTCTTTGGTTATCCGTTAACACGGCTACGAAATTCCGCACCTGTCTGGTCGTACCTAGCCGGGCGGTGATGGCGTCGAGGACGGCGCGTTTCCGGTCTCCGGGAATGGACGGGTTTTCGAGGACGCGGCGCAGTGGATCGCTTTCCGCGAGCAAGGCCTGGATGCTGTTCAATTCCTGGAGGGCTCGGTCGGGATCGAGCTTGCTCTTCGCCGTCATAACAACATCAGCGAAGGCGCGGGCGTAGGTGCCGACAACGGAAGCCATGGCTACCGGCCATCCTTTCCGCCGTCGTCACTATTGTTTTGTAACGCCAGCTTCGAGGCGAAAGTACGGACCAGCACCTGGTCCGTATTGGAGTCGACATTAATCTGCTGGCGCGCCAAGGCGATGGCCAAGTCAGCGGTATGCGTAGCCAGTTCGCGGCGGGCTTGCTTGGCGGCAGCAACGATTTCCTGCTCGGCCGCCAGCACCACTTTACGAATATCTTCTTCGGCGGCTTTCTCAATGCGGCCTTCCTCGGCGTCGGCTTCCTTTTCCGCGGTGGCCTGCATCCGTCCGATTTCGACATCCAACTGGCGCAGACGATTCTCGATGTCGGCCAAGCGTCGATTGGCGTCCTGGCTGGCGGCGCGCGCTTCTTCCAACGCACGCTGGATGGATGCACTGCGGTCCCGTAGCATGCCGGGCACGAACTTGCGCACGGCCCACACGACGACAACGACAATGATGGCAAAGTTCAGAAAGAGCGCCAGCAGATGCGCTTGATGCACGCTCAGGCCGGTGAGTTTGGCCAACTTCTGCACCATGGAAGAATGCTTCAGGGCAACGTTTTCTTCTTCGTCGTCCCCGGTAGCCTCGCGGGTTTCCTCAGCGAGCTTTCCGCCGATGGACCTGGGCTCGCGAGCGGGACGGCTGGCTTCTTGCTTGTTTTCCGTGGATGTTTGTTGGGAAGGCGGCGGCGTGGACTGCTCCTGCGCGCGGGCTGGTGCGGCCAGTGCCGCGACACATCCCAAGAGCACGAGTGCCAGCAGCGGGCGGACAATTCGCGGCACCGTCCTTATCTTTATCGGCATCCGTTCTAGCGGCATTTTCATTGGGCACCGACCTGGCCGGGCGAGGCCATGGGGCGCAACACGGAGCGCACGATGTCGGTTGCCAGTCGAGCCGCGTCGGATTGCAGCTTCGACATGGCTTGCTGTCTGTCCTGTTCCAAGGCGGCGCGGGCCTGCTTGACCTGTTCCTGGGCTCGGGTGCGGGCTTGATTGACGGCCTGGGTGCGCGACTGGGTTGCCTGCTGGCGGCGCGCTTCCTGATTCTTGAAGACTTTTTGCCGGGCTTCGCGAAGGCGCTGCTCGTAGTCGGCGGTGCGGGCCCCGGCAGAGGCGATGTCGGCGCGCGCTTTCTCCATAGCACCCAGGGTACGGCTACGGCGCTCAGCGAGTACGGCGGTCAGCGGGCGATGGACGATGAAGGTATAGAGGATGTAAAGGGTCGCGAGAAGGATGACGGTGGGCACGGCTCCGAGCAGTAATTCGCCTAGTTGTCGGAGAGTTTGTTCCATTTTCTGAT
>Ga0181523_10005534_pt1 | contig 10394 bp, 9 predicted proteins | sample PEATcosm2014_Bin_43_FD_119752 | JGI IMG/M metagenome (GOLD analysis project Ga0181523, IMG submission 119752) | Peatland microbial communities from MTU Mesocosm Facility, Houghton, MI, USA - PEATcosm2014_Bin05_30_metaG | ecosystem: Environmental > Terrestrial > Soil > Wetlands > Peat | place... | reverse complement strand
GAGAGTGGTGGTGATCTCTGCCAGGGCCATTGCCCTGCGTCCAGCTTCTCTCTCCTGCTCGGCGCGTTTCTGAGCGGTTATGTCGCGCAGAATCAAGATCGTCTTGTCCAGCACGTCTGGCTTGCCCGATGGACGGAAGAGCCGGCGATTGCGAACCTCGACCCAGCGCTTTCCCCCGGAGCCGCGAACGCAGAACTCCTGTCCCGTGTCGCTGCTGGAAGCGCTTTCGTACGATGCTTCAAGATTGACGCCGCTCCAGGCCGAGATCTGCCGCAGGGTTGTTCGGGATTCTATGTCAAAATGCGATTGATCGAGCGCAAGCAGCCGCCGGCTCTCCGGGTTGATCATCGAGATCTGACCGTCGCAATCCAGAACCAGCACGCCGCAAGGCATCGAATCCACTATCTGCTGCAGCGCCAGCCGCATCCGCTGGTTTTCGGCCAGGCTGGTGTTCAGCGCCGCATTCCGTTCCGACAGTTCCAGGCCCAGTTGAGAGACTTCCTCTTGCAATGCGCGGTAGGAACTCTCCAGCTTTGAGGCCGCCGCGATGAACTCGGAGAACTCGCCGGCCAGGAGCACCGCGCTCCTGGCTTGCAATTCGAATTCCTCCCCCGAGGTGGTTAGCTTGTAGACGCTGCCCTCGGCCTGAGGAAGGCTGGTTTGCCCACCCCTCAGGCCGCCGCTCGGAACATCTGTGAGCGGGAGATTTATTTGCGCGAGATGAGAACTAGGCAGCATCTGCCTATTGCCTATGCAAGATGAGGGCCAACTTGATTTGGGCTTTTTTGAGCAGAGATCGAAAGGCGAAAGTCGCATCTATATATATGTTCCGAAAGCCGAATGGACGGAGGCACTTTGCCGGCAGTAGCAGCCGGCGATCCTCTCACCGCAAACAGCCACTCAGCCCCCAACCGCGGGCGTCGGGCAAAGATTGCCGGGTGTTCTCTTAGAAGAGAATGTGCCGGGCCAGGATCTCCCGCTCACCGCCGACAACGATGCTGGACCGCTCGATCACGTTTTTCAGTTCGCGAACGTTCCCCGGCCAGTCGTGCTGCCGGAGAGCCTGGATCGCGTCCGCGCTCAGGGAGACACCAGGAGAGAACTTCTCGAGAAAAGACTCGGCGAGCTGAACGACATCTCCATCGCGTTCCCGCAAGGGCGGCAGCTTGATTGGAAAGATCGCAAGGCGATAGTACAGATCCTCGCGAAACAAGCCCTGCTTGACCCGGCTCAGGAGATCGGCGTTGGTTGCGGCTATCACCCTGACATCTACCTTCAAATTGTCATTGCCGCCAATTCTCTGCACTTCTCCCTGCTCGAGGAAACGAAGAATCTTGCTTTGCAGAGAGAGGGGCATATCTCCAATTTCGTCAAGGAAGAGCGTTCCGCCATGCGCCGCATGGATGCGGCCGATGCGCGACTGCACCGCTCCGGTGAAGGAACCCTTCACATAGCCGAAGAGTTCGGCTTCGAGCAGCGACTCGGGGATCGCAGCACAATTGATGACCACCAGGGGCTGTTTTTGGCGCAGGCTGATCAGATGGATCGCCTGGGCAACCAGGTCCTTTCCGGTGCCGCTCTCCCCGGTCACCAGGACGGTCGTATCCCGGCGGGCGACCATATGGGTGAGCTCATAAACCTGCTCCATGGGCGCCGAGTCTCCGATCATGCCGCGAATGCCGAGCCGTCCCTCTTTATGAGTCCGCATCCGGTGCAATTGCTCGGGGGAGATGGAATTGGACGGCGCATTGCCGCCGCTATAAAGAACCTCCGTCAGTTGAGCCGACAGCAATGTGGGCGATGAGGTGCCTAGAACAAGCTGTCCGGTATGCGAATTCACGGAGAGGATCTGGATATTGGGGAACTGTTCACGGACCATCGCGCTGAATTCGCCAGACTCAAGATCGGGAAGAAGAGGATCGAGCAGGAGAAGCTCGCTGACGTTTTCGTGCAGACACTCAAGTGCTTCGGCGCCGCTCGAGGCTTCGGTCAGATTCCAGCGTGGCTGACGGAGCTTCTCTCTGAGCGCCAGGCGAAGCCTGCTGTTAGGGCTCACGAGCAACACGCTGATGACGGTGCTTTCGTCCGCGCGAAACTTCGGGAAAGAAGACGAACCCATCAATGTACCTTCCGCTACAGTCATGGTATCAATCGGACTCAAATGATTGGAATGGACCGGAATCAGCAGTACTGCGCGAGCGGCGCTCCCTGCAACTCGATCTGCACGCTGAAAGGCTTCAGGCTCCAGGAGAAATCGGCCTGTTGGCTTCGGATATTCGTCTCCGCAAAGGCCATGCTGAGGCTCGTTTCCGCATTCACTGCTTCGACATGCGAGGTCAGGTTTTGCACGACGACTCGAACCGCATTGGATGAGGAGGACGAGGCGATCAGCTCAACGGTGTCCTGTGGGCGGGATACGGCATGGGCAATCAGCAGTATTGTCGACAACGCCTGAAGGGTTCGCGCCTTGTCGATGAGAACCGGCTGACAATCATCGGAGACGATCGAGCGGAGGAGTATCTTGTCTTCCTTGAACAAGAGGTTGACTCCGTCCGCCACATGCGCCAGCAGAGGCAGGATCGAGGTCTCCGAGAGTTGGGGTTTGGTGCTCTCTGTGTTCACAAGCTGCTGCAGGCAACTGAAGAGCGTACACAGCCGTTCCACCTCCATGGCCGAGTTTGCCGCGAGTTCCCTGAGCTCTTCAACACTCATCCGATCCACATGGCTGTTGCCAAGGCTGGCACGAAGAACGGCGAGCGGCTGCGCAGTGGCATGGATGCACTGCGACAGATTGAAGCAAAGCGCTTCTGATGCGGATTTCGGCATTGGTGATTCTCCCCCGGACTCACTCCTGCTAATCGATGCTCAAGACATACCCGACGCCCCGAACTGTGCGGATCAATTTGACTTCGCCCTCGAGGTCAATCTTGTCCCGCAGATACTTCATATACACGTCGACAATATTCGTTGTGGAATCGAACGCGCTGTTCCACACCTCTCGCATGATGGTCGCGCGCGACACAGCCTTGCCCGCGTTGTTCATCAGGTACTCAAGCAAGGCAAACTCACGCGCCGTCAGATCGATCCGCCGATCGCCGCGCTGCACCCAATGCTCCTCACGGTTGATGGTCAGATTGCCGACCTTCGATGAACTCACCGGGGGAGCGTGATTGCGCCGCAGCAGACCCCGGATCCGCGCCAGCAATTCGAGGAACGAGAAAGGCTTGATCAGACAATCGTCGGCTCCCTGTTCGAGCGCCAACACCAGATCGTGCGTATGATTCCTCGCGGTCAGCACCAAAATTGGCAGTCGCGGATGACTTACACGAACCTGTTTCAAGACGGCCATTCCGTCCATTTTGGGCAAGTTCAGATCGAGAATGACGAGGTCGTAGATGGATTCCCGAAGGTCGTCGCGAGCGGCCTCGCCATCGTGGCGGATCTCGACAGAAAAGTGCCTGCGCTTGAGTTCGCGACTGAGGAACTTGCCCAGTGGAACATCGTCGTCAACGACCAGGATCTTCTGCCCGGTCGATGTGGGCTGATCTTCGAGGAGTCCGTCTGCTTCCGGCAGTGATGGGGAGCCGCCAGAATGCGCACCGGTTTCCAGCGACTTCGAAAAAAGCGATTCAGGGCACATGGCTTTGACTTGCAATCTTATCATCCAATTTTAATTTACACAAAGAATAGGTTAAAGAAGATTATTGCTATTGATTCTAAATGAGATAGGTATCACTTTTCCTCCATGTCGCTGGGGACTGCCTTTTTGTTTCCACCTGATGGAGTTCCCCGCCAGGTTGCCGTTGATCAGTGTCATCATAGGTCTCCTGGGCCTTTCGCCGTTATACAAGCGCCCCAGCGGCGATTCGCAGCCGCGTCATCCGGGAGAACATCATGGACGCCAACTGCCTGCAACCACTGGGCTTTTCTGCCAAGCTCTCTTCCCGGTATACAATCATAATCTGTACTGACTTGGTGATTTTTCGCCTGACTCCTGAGCTGAGAGGATATCAAGCAGCGCATCGGCGCCCAAATTGCAGTTGGTTGCATCATGGGTGGATATCGGAAGTAATATTGAAACTCTGAAGCACTGCTGCCGATAGTCACGAGAGCCACTGGCCGGCATGTTTATCCTGCCTCCAGAACCGAGAGGAGTCCGCAGGAATGACGGACCTGAAGAGCATCCGCAAATTCGAATACAGGCCTTGCCGCGTCACAACGGGCTTCGACGTTGATTTTATTGTGGGAGATGAGACGTTCATTGGCCTGTGCCGCGATGTCAGTGATACGGGAATTCGCGTCAAGCTCGAGGGCTCGGTGGTGGTCGGCGACTCCGGGCTGCTCACCCTTCGCCACCCGATGGGCATGCTCAAGGTTGAAGCCCAGGTCGCCTATATCGACAACTGTTATGTCGGGCTTGTATTCGATTTTGAGACGCCTCGGGAACGCACAACCACAGCCGAGTATATGGCTGTGATCGCCAACCACGCTGCAGCTTCCATGCTCATTCAATTCCCATAATCAAGCCGCGCATCTTTACGCAACTTTGATGGCAGGACCAGGACATGCTGCAGCGGCTGCTTGCGCCTTGCCGCTGGTGCGGAGGCAGCATGCTCTAGTTGATTTGCGGCAGGGAGCCCCTGGTGATGATCGCAGGGAGCGGGTCGGGAACAGGGATGGATTGGATGATCAGTGTGACCCTCCGGTTGGAGGCGTCCTCCGGCTGCTGAGGTCTGCGGAGTTTGCGATCCGCGTAACCGCGCACCTGGACAACCTGACCTGAATGAAGGCCGCTCGTTTCCATCAGGCGCCTGGCGGTGTTAGCGCGATCCGTGGAGAGCTCCCAGTTCCCGTAGACCTTCACGCCGGAGTAGGGCTTGGAATCGGTGTGCCCCTCGATGGAAACCGGATTGGGCAGCTTGCCTATTTCGGGAGCCAGCACCTCCAGCACGTTCTTGAGAACTGGGGTTGGCTCCGCGCTTCCCAACTCGAAGAAGGTTCCGTGAGGATCCTCCATCAACTCGATCTGGAGGCCTTCCGGGGTAACGGTGATCTCAATCAGCTTCTTGATCTTGTCGTAGTTCGCCATCTTTTCGATGGCCTTCATCAGATCGTCCTTCAACTTGGCCAGGTCTTGTTTCTTCACGATAGCGGCATCGCCGGTCCCGTTCAGTTGCGTTCCCTTTTTCTCGCCGGTGCCATGCGGGTCGCGAAAGTATCCTCCCACCGCATCCTGAACCGGCTTGCTGCTGTTCATCAGCCACATCACGATAAACAACGACATCAGCGCCGTGACAAAATCGGCATAAGCCACCTTCCACGCTCCGCTGTGGTGGCCACCGTGACCGGCTTTCTTTTTGACGATAATGACCTGTTCGTCGGCTACCATGGTTTCGCGACCCTACGCGGCTTCGAACTCCGCCACGGGCTCTCCAACTTTCTCCCTGCATGCCTTTTCCACCTCGAAGAAGTCGGGGCGAGAGTGCTCGGGAATTGCCCTGCGGCCCATTTCAACCGCCAGAATGGGAGAAGTGCCTTTGATGAAGGCGAGCATCATGACACGGAGCACATGGTAGTAGCTTTGTTCTTCCTCCACGGTCTTCGACATATTGGAGGCCAGCGGCCCTACCAGTCCATAGCACATGAGAATTCCGAGGAAGGTGCCGACCAGCGCCGCGGCTACCTTGCGCCCAATCTCCTCCGGAGGGCCGCCCAGCGCCTGCATGGTCACCACCACGCCCAGGACCGCGGCTACGATTCCCAGCCCGGGCATCGCATCGGCCATGGTGGACAGCGCCTGGCTCGGCTGGTTTGCAGTCAGGTGATGAACGTCCATATCCAACTCCATCATCTGGTCCACGTCAAATGCGCTCACCCCGCCGGTGATCGCCATACGCATCGTATCGCAAACAAAGTCCCGGGCGTGATGATCGTTCAGGAAGACAGGGTACCTGGAGAAAAGCGGGCCGTTCAGCGGCTCTTCGATATCGCCTTCAATGGCAATTGCCCCCTCCTTGCGCGACTTGGCAAGCAGGTCGAACATCATCTTGAGTGTGTCCAGATATCGCTGCTTTGAAAACGGCGATCCCTTGACGACATTCATGAGTCCGGCGACGATCCTTTTCAGAATATGCATCGGGTTGGCTGTCAACACGGTGCCAAGTGCCGCGCCCCCGATGATGATCAGCTCGGCAGGCTGCAGCAGGACGGCGATCTGGCCCTTCTCCATGAGGTAGCCAGCAACGACGCAGCCGAAGACGATCAGGATTCCACCGATCTGAAACATTCTCTATTCCATCCCGTCCGCAAGGCACTCTTACGCGAAACAAGTGAGACCACAAATCAGCGGCGCAGGCTGCATGAACAGCACACCCGCTTTCTCATCATCGGCAAAACCAACCATCTATTTCAACGTCGTCGAGTGAGAATTGCAGGCTTCCATGGATCGGGCATGGCGGCCAGGAGGGCCGGCAAATGACGGACATTTGGGGGAGTTCTGCTATGACCCGACAGACCATGGCCGGGACGCGGAAGAGCGCCGCCCGCGTGGGCTAAGACACGGGCCTCGAAGGGAGTTTTATCGAAGAATCAAGGAGCTGCCGAACCTTCTTCAACAAGTCGTCCTTGGTGAAAGGCATCTTGAGGAATGCATAGCTGTGCCCGGGCACGAGCATAGGTATGATCGAGTCGTCGTTGTACCCCGACACATAAAGAACCTTGGTCTCCGGCCTTGCCCGGGTCACTCTTGCAGCCAGATCGGAACCGCTGAACCCGGGCAAAACCACATCGGTGATCAGCAATGGTATGGATCCCGGATGCTCTTCTGCTATGCAAAGCGCCACGGCAGGGTCGCCCGAATCGAGCACCGTGTATCCGCCATCCTCCAGAAGCCGGCGTATCAGTCCGCGCAGCGACCCGGCATCGTCAACCAGCAGGATTGTCTCCGCTTCTCCACGCGCCGCCTCCACCTTTGCCGGCTTCGCGGCCCCCGGCGCCCGGTCAGACCGGGGAAAGAATATCTTGAATGTCGCCCCGGCGCCGGGCTGGCTGTGAACGGAGATTGCGCCTCCGCTCTGCTCCACGATGCTGAAAACGGTGGAAAGGCCGAGACCTGTGCCTTGACCGAAAGGCTTTGTGGTGAAGAACGGCTTGAAGATTCGTGATTGAGTTTCGAGGTCCATTCCGGTTCCCGTATCGCTCACGCTCAACATCACATACCGGCCAGGCCGCATGGAAGGATACTGCCCGGCGTTGTTTTCATCGATAGGAACGTTCGCGGTCTCAACAACGACCTTGCCACCCTTGGGCATTGCGTCGCGTGCGTTGGCTGCCAGGTTCATCAGTACCTGTTCAAGCTGACTCGGGTCGGCACTGATGCTTCCCAGACCACGGCCGGGCAAGGTCACCAGTTCAACGCCGTCCCCCATCAGCCGCCGCATCATCTCCTCCATGCGAGTCACGGTCTCGTTCAAATCCACAGCCACGCGCTGCACAGCTTGCCCGCAGCTGAGGGCGAGCAGGCGCTGCGTGAGGTTCCTGGCAGATTCTCCTGCATTGTGCGCCTCCAGGAGCATCTTGCGGCTTGATTCGGGCAAGTCCTTCTGCTCTTGAAGCAGCTCGCAATACCTCAGCATGACCCCCAGCAAGTTATTGAGATCATGAGCCAGCCCACCGGCGATCTGGCCAACAGCCTCCATCTCCTGCGCATGTCGAATCTGCGGCTCCGGGCGAACGGCGCCTTCCCTCTGGCCAATCTTGCGAATGTTGCACTGGACCAGCCCGTCGCTCCTTCGCTGATAGACCTTGCCCGTAACTTCAACACTGACAGTCAGCCCGCCTCTGGCCACAAGGGGCAGATCGTCACAGTGCACATTGCCCTTTTCGATGAGTTCATGAAAGGCGCGCTTCAACGCGATCTCATCCTTGGGAAGACCGATCTCCCAGAGTGTCTTGCCGAGCAATTCCGCCGGGGAGGTTTCCAGCATCAATGCCAGATTCGAATTCACATCCAGGATTACGCCCGTCTGCGGGTCGAGAATCAGGATCCCATTCTGCGCGGCCTCATCGAATCGCCGGTATCTGGCTTCAGAGTCCATGAATCTCTCTTCCGAGGGTAGATGCCTGTTCGTGTTTCCCTCCGTACTATAGGTCACTCTTGGCCGAGGAGGCAAAGGACGGGCAGCATGGCTGGCAGAGTTGTTTTCACTATCGCCGGTCCCTGTAACGGATACCCCGGCGTCTTCTCCCTTTCGAAGCGCAGCGTGCTAGCCTTTTGCAGATAATTATCCTCCGTCGGCACACAATGAAGACTGTCAGAAGATCCGGGGCTTCCTGATCTCTGTTCGCCAGGGAAGAAAACCCCTACCCCCTGGGGGTACGATTCGTTCTTTGTTCGCTTTTCGGATAGCGAAGATACTGGTACGCCTCATAAAATCTTCAGTTTGAGATCAGTTGGCCCGCCGGGAAAGGTCGCTTTGGCATGCCAAAAAGCAATGATTTTCGACTCAAAATCGCGTGGATTCCCAGCCTCTTCGCAGGAAAACAGGAGAGCTACGGCTCTGAGACCAGCATCGTATTCGGATAGTAATGGGAGAGAATCTGGCGGAAGCCGGCGCCGGCAGCCGCCATGCCGGCTGCGCCATGTTGGCACATGCCCACGCCGTGGCCGACGCTGTGGCCTTCCAACCGCCAGCCATCACTGTCCCTGGTTGCCGTAAAGTCGCTGCCGGGGATTGCGCTCCAGCCCCATTGACGCGCCTCGGCAATTCTTCGATGTTCGTCGCCCGGCGCAGGCGCTTGCCCGCTTTTTCTCACTGTGCTTTGCCACGTAAAGGGATGTCTTTGGCACCACGCGCAGGGCACGGCAAAGTAGGGATACCCGTCACCCGGATCAGCGCCAACATCGCGCAGGCTATGCGTCTTGCCTCCGCAGCGGCTGGAGTACATGGCCGCCAACGGTTTGCCGTGATAGGCAATCACCAGCCCGCGCGTGGCCTCGACGGCGCGATACACCCGGCTTGTCGGCGGTGGCGGCGACTTGAGGAACTGGCAATGGGTCGTGTCGCAGAAATCGACGTCCAGGTGCCTCTGGCCGGCGGCCAGAAAGGAGCGGGTTGCGACAGCTTGCGCCTTCAGCGCTTCGATCGGTGCGCTCTCCACCATCTCCGCGGCCACAATCGAGGCCACCGCCGTCTCTCGGTCCATGCTGACGACAACAAGCATTTCGCCGTTGCGAACCTGTAGGTTGAGCCGGCCCGAATAGATGCGGCGGAGCTTGCCCGGCACCGTGAGCCGAAAGGCGACCGCTCCGCCATCGCGCGCCGTAACCGTCCAACTGCCGGCAGAGCGAGTCCCGGCAACCACACGGCCGCCCTCCGCGCGAAAGATGATCTGACGGTGACCGGGCTCGCCGTTGAGTATCAGCGCCGACTTTTCTGCCGCGTCTTGCGCGGCAACAGAGAGAACCTGTTTACCCTCCGGTTCCAGAACCAATTCCCTGGGATGAAAGAGCCCCAGCACGCCAAAGCGAATCTCCTGCTGCGCCATGGCCGGCGATGCGGCAAACGAAGCCAGGAGCGGCAGCAGGAGCCAGAAGACGCCGCGCTCAGTGCAGCACATAAGACTGTGCAACCTGGCACGAAGCGCGATCGAGATCTTCGGCATCGATGCAGGCATCATCGCTCTCCGGCTCCCAGGGAGAGCAAGATGGCCCCGGCGACCTTTGCGCTCTCAGCGCCGGTCACGCCATGCACGCGAACCAGAAGCAGCAGCCGAGGCTGGGCGGCCGGGTACAAGACGACCGTGAAGCCATCCGCGGCCCCTCGTGGCGTGTGTGAGCAGACGGCAGTTCCAGTCTTGGCCAGCGCCGCATCTTTGCCCAAGGCCGCATCCACTTCGCGCGCCGTGCCGCGCGCCGCCGAGGCGAGCATTCCCGTCGCAATCCTGCCCTGAATCACCGACCGCTGCTCTTTTTCGAGTTGCAGGTAGGCTCTGGCCAGGGCCAGCGACGACTCCTTCCACGAGCTTCCCACTCCCACCAGGCTCTCGGTCGCAGCCGCTGCCGGAGGACCGGCGAGTCCATAGCGGGAGAAGGTCTCCGTCGCGCGTCTTCGATCCACTCCCGCCGCCAGCTCAAGAAAATAGGCGTTACAGGACTGCGCAATCGCCTCCTCCAATCCGAGAGTCCCGTGCCCTGCCGGAAGCCAGCAGCGGCTCTCGGTGCCCATGCAGCGCACTGTCGGAAACTGGCCGCCATGCTGTTCCCCATAGGCGACGGCGAGAAAGGGCTTGACGAGAGAACCGGGAGAGACAGGCCGTTGCGAAGGCCATCGCTCGGCCAGCACCTCGCCCGATGCATCCATCAGCAGGTAGGAGAGATTCGGGCTCGTGAAGTT
>Ga0181523_10005533_pt1 | contig 10396 bp, 6 predicted proteins | sample PEATcosm2014_Bin_43_FD_119752 | JGI IMG/M metagenome (GOLD analysis project Ga0181523, IMG submission 119752) | Peatland microbial communities from MTU Mesocosm Facility, Houghton, MI, USA - PEATcosm2014_Bin05_30_metaG | ecosystem: Environmental > Terrestrial > Soil > Wetlands > Peat | place... | reverse complement strand
ATCACGCGGTCGCAAGCCGAGAAGCTCGCTGGCATTCTCGAACCGCTCGGCAAGCATGTCATCGTCGATTGGGCGATGCGTTACGGGTCGCCGTCGATTGCATCGCGGCTCGAAGTCATGGTCACCTGGGGATGCGAGCGCATCCTGATCATGCCGCTCTACCCGCAATATTCGGCGGCGACCACCGCGACGGTGTCCGACGAGGTGTTCCGCTTCATGATGCGGCAGCGCCGCCAACCGGCGCTGCGAATTCTGCCCGCCTATTACGACGATGCCTATTACATCGAGGTGCTGGCATCGTCGCTGAAGGCCGAGCTGAAGAACCTGCCGTTCGCGCCCGACGTGATCGTGGCGTCCTATCACGGCATGCCGAGGGATTACGTGCGCAAGGGCGATCCCTACGAAAGCCAGTGCGTGCGCACGACGCAGCTTCTGCGCCGGGCGCTTGGGCTCGACGAGACCAAATTTATGATGACCTTCCAGTCGCGCTTCGGTCGCGCCAAATGGCTTGAGCCTTACACCATCAATACGGTCAAGGCGCTTGCCAAAAAGGGCGTGAAGAATCTGGTCGTGGTGACGCCGGGATTTTCCGCCGATTGCCTGGAAACGCTGGAGGAGATCGCCGTCGAGAACGCGCACGTCTTCAAGCGCGCCGGCGGAGAGAATTTTGCGGCCATCCCGTGCCTCAACGACAGCGAGGCCGGCATGCTGATGATCTGGCAGCTCGCCATGCGCGAGCTGAAGGGCTGGGTGTGAGCGCGCTCATGCAAGACGGTTCGCTCGTTTCGTGGGAATGGTTCGCGCTCGCACTTGTGCTGTTTTCGATCGAGGCGCTGCGGCCGGGCCGCTTTGCGCTGTGGCTCGGCTTTGCCGCCGCTCTCGTCGGCATCGTCGCTTCGGTGGCGCGCTGGCCCTGGCCGGCGGAGATCGCCGCATTCGCGGTGTTTGCCGGGATTCTGCTGCCGGCATGGCGGCGCTATGAGCGGAAAGTCTTAGTTCGGGCAGGGCTTTAGCCGCCGTCGGCCGCAATCAACCTCTCGTTAACCATATCCGTTTTAACTCCGTTAACCAGCGGTCTGCCGTCCGGCGGCCCGTGCCGGTCGCTGCGTGGCGCAATGCTGCGGAGTGGCGCGGACAGGCCGCTTCGGGGCGAGGAGGTCGCAGGTGCCGCGCCGTTGCCGATCACGAAGCGTCACCGGCTCGAATTTCTTGCGCTTGGTTCTCTTGCGCTCGGCCATTTTGGCGTTCGTCGTACTCATGGCTTTCGGCAGCATCCCGAGCTACGCGCAGTCGACTACGGCGCCGACCGATACCCAGACGGCATCGCCCGACCCGTACGCCGATCTGTTACAGCCATCGCCCGAGAGCAATCCCGGCAATCCGCCGACTTTTGTGCCGCCCGGACACTCGACGGCACTGCCACCGGATCAGGCGCCGCCCGCTGGGGAATTCATTGCGCCAGTGCCGGCGCCGTCGCGCATCGGCGTTACGCCGGTTTATGGTAGTCCGACCGGCTTCGGCGCGGGCGACACCGGATTCAATTCCAGCAACGCGCCGCCGCAGCGCTTGGTGCAAGTGCCCAATCAGGGCGCAGCGATTGCGCCGCCGGGCGAAACCACATTCGCCCCGGTAGCTGCGGAGCCGCCGCAAGTGTCGTCGGTGCCTCCGGCACTGCCGCCCTTGCCGGCGCCCGTCGTCTATCCGGCCAAGGCGGCGGCGCGCCCTGGCGCGGTCCTGCCGCCGCCGCCCGATCAACTGCCGATCAGCAATCCGCCGGCGGTGGTCTATCCCCTAACGGCCGCAAACCGGCCTGGCGCGATTTTACCGATTCCACCGCCTGAATTTTTTCAAGGTTCGGCGAGCACGCCGCCGCCCGGCACACCGCCGCCGAACAGTCTTCCGCTCGGAACAGTGCCGCACGGCACGCTGCCGATCGCCGCCGGCGATCCCTACGAAGCGCTCGGCATCAAAGCCGGCTCGTTTTTGATTCTGCCCGCGGTCGAATTATCGGCCGGATACAATACTAATCCGCAGGCCGCGCCCGGCGGACCCGGGGCCCTATATTTCGTCGCCGCCCCGGAATTGCACGTGCGCTCCAACTGGTCGAGCAACTCGCTCACTGCCGACATCACCGGTTCCTATACCGACTACCCGGACAGCAGCTTCCAGCCGTCGATGAACGTTCCTTATGTCAACGCCAAAGTCGATGGCACGTTGGACGTCACCCGCTACACGCAAATCCTGCTCGAAGGCCGAACCATCGTATCGACCGACAATCCCGGCAGCCCGAACATCCAAATCGGCCTCGCCACGCTGCCGATCAACACCACGGTCGGCGGCACGTTCGGCGTTGCGGAAGAGCTCGGCCGGATTGACGTTTCACTCAAAGGCACTTTCGACCGCTCAATGTATTCGACCGCCCAATTGACCGACGGCGAGAGCGCGAACTTCGACTATCGCGCCTTCGACCAATATGCCGGCATTTTGCGGGTCGGCTACGAGATCGATCCCGATCTGAAGCCGTTTGTCGAGATCGACGAGGACACCCGTGTGCACGACTCGCCGGTCGATAATTTCGGTGAAGATCGCAACTCCAATGGTTCGAGTGCGAAACTCGGCGCCGACCTCAATCTGTTCGGCTCGCTCACCGGCGAAATAGCCATTGGATATTTGGAGCGCGACTATCAGGACCCAGCGCTGCCCAATATCAGCGGCGTGACGCTGGACGGTGCGCTGCTCTGGCAGGCGACGGCGCTGACCACGGCTAAATTCACCGCACAGTCGAGCGTTGCTGAGTCCACCGTGCAGGGTGTGTCGGGGGAATTCAGCCGCAGTCTCAGCCTCGAGGTCGATCATGCGCTGCGGACCTGGCTCATCGCCAATGGACAGATCGGCTATGAGAACGACGAGTATGTCGGCCTCGATCGCGATGACAACCACTATTTCGCCGCCACCGGCCTGACCTACAAGATGAATCGCGAGATGCAGCTGAAAGGCGAGGTGCGGGAGGATTGGCTCACCTCCAATGTCAGCGGCGTCGCCTACACCGCCACCACGTTTCTTCTGACGATGCGCCTGCAGAAGTGATCTCAGCCGCCGTTGATTTCGCCCATGATTTTTTTGATCTCGGCGCGGAAGCCCGGCGCGATGTCGGGGCGCGCCAGCGCGTAGGAGACGTTGGCGGCGAGGAAGCCGATCTTCGAGCCGCAGTCGAAGCTGCGGCCGTCGAATTGCAGGCCGTAGAACGGCTGCCTGCGTGCCAGTTGGATCATGGCGTCGGTCAGTTGGATTTCACCACCGGCGCCGCGCTCTTGGGTGCCTAAAATTTCCAGGATTTCCGGCTGCAAAATATAGCGTCCGGTGAGGATGAGATTCGACGGCGCGCGATTGGCCGGCGGCTTTTCCACCATGGAGGTGATGGAAAACATCTTGCCCTTGCGCTCGCCGATGCCGACGACGCCGTATTGGTCGACGCGCTCATGCGGCACTTCCTCGACGGCGACGATATTCGCCTGCCCCGGCACCTCGCTTGCCGCCGCAAGCATCTGCGCGAGGCAGCCCTGCTCATGCTGGACCAGCACGTCCGGTAATAACAGCGCAAACGGCTCGTGGCCGATCAATTCGCGCGCGCACCAGACGGCATGGCCGAGGCCGAGCGGCTCCTGCTGGCGGGTGAAGCTCGTCGAGCCGGGCACTGGCAGGTCGTGATTGAGATACTCGAGAACCTTGTGCTTCTGCCGCTCGAGCAGCGTCATTTCCAGCTCGAATTGGCGGTCGAAGTGATCCTCGATGACGCCTTTGTTGCGGCCGGTGACGAAGATGAAATGTTCAATGCCGGCGTCGCGCGCCTCATCGACGACATGCTGGATCAGCGGCCGGTCGACGACCGGCAGCATCTCTTTCGGCATGGCCTTAGTTGCCGGCAAGAATCTGGTGCCGAGACCGGCCACGGGGAAGACGGCTTTACGGACACGATTCATGCGATGCTGAATGGCTGTGAAAGTGAAAGTAGTGACGGGGTGTGACGGTACACAGTCTCGCTCAAATTATCGTGCAGGGCCCGGTTTTCCAAAGTCTTGCCTAATTGCCTGTTCAATTGTGCATGTCGGGCGAGCCGGAAAACTCCAGTCTCGGCAGAGATTTTACTCCACATCCGATAGCCGCAATGTGACCGCGCGTGGGGGAAAATCGCTTAGCCGCCGGCGGCAAGAACCCACCGTTAGTGATTCGACGTACATTAGCAGGCGCCACCCGGTGCGGCCATAAGTCGGGACCAGAAATCTATGCCTTTCATAGTCATCCGCCGCTTCGCTGCCGCGCTCCTGTTGGCTGCCGGCCTTGCCGCGGGTCTTATCGCGAGTTTTGCCGATGCCGCGCTTGCGCAACAGCCCGACAATTGGCTCACGCGTTTGTTTCAACCCCCGCCGGCGGGTCCGGTTCCCGGAGGCAACGACACGACGCAATGGAGCGGGCAGTCCGGCGCGTCGGGCAATCCGCTGATGACGGACGACGCCATTCGCGCGGCGGCTGCCCAATTCGACAGCTGCATCGAGGCGATGTGGCCGGATGCGGCGCGGCGCGGCATCACCCGCGCGAATTTCGAGCGCTTCACCGCGGGCCTGACCCCGGACCTGAGCATCATGGACAAGCTCGATGCACAGCCGGAATTCACCAAGGCGCCATGGGACTATCTCGATCTCCTGGTGAGCGACGACCGGATCGCGCGCGGCCGCGAGCTCGTCGCGCAACATGCGCCGACCTTCGCCGCGGTCGAGCGCGCTTACGGAGTCGACCGCTACATCGTCGCTGCGATCTGGGGCGTCGAATCGAACTACGGCACGCTGGGCGGCGATCGTCCCGTCATCCGCTCGACTGCGACGCTTGCCTGCGTCGGCCGCCGCCGCGATTTCTTCCGCGAGGAGTTTTTGTCGACGCTGGAAATCCTGCAGCGCGGCGATATCCCACCCGACCGGCTGATCGGCTCGTGGGCCGGCGCGTTCGGTCCGACGCAATTCATGCCGACGTCGTTTAAGCGCTACGCGGTGGATTTCGACGGCGACGGGCATCGCGACGTCGTCGATTCGATTCCAGACGTAATTGCGTCGACGGCGAACAATCTGAAAACGGACGGCTGGGTCAGTGGCCAGACCTGGGGCTACGAAGTCGTGGTGCCGCAGAGCTTCAATTACCTATTGGCCGACAGCTCGCGGCAGATGACCTTGCGGCAATGGCAGAGCTTGGGGTTGCGCCGCGCCGACGGCCAGGCGTTTCCCCGTCCCCGGGATCGCGCCTTTCTGCTGTTGCCGGCTGGCGCGCGCGGGCCGGCCTTCCTGATGCTGAAGAATTTCAGCGTCATCATGAAATACAATCCCGCGGAAGCTTATGCGCTTGCCATCGGCTATCTCGCCGACCGGATGCGCGGCGGCGCCCCGCTCGTCCATGGCTGGCCGCGCGACGAGCGCGTGCTCACGCTCGACGAGCGCTACCAGATGCAACAGCTCCTGGCGCGGCGCGGTTTCAATATCGGCGAGCCCGATGGCCTGGTCGGTCCGCGAACCCGCCTCGCGATCCGCGATTTTCAGGTCTCGGTCGGCCAGATTCCGGACGGCTTCGCCTCGGTCGATGTGCTCGACCGCTTGCGCCGGCCCTAAGCGGCGGGTCCGGCATCCGCCTGGAACCACCCTCAAGTTGACATTATTTTTGCGCAAATCCGCTTCCGCGACGCCGTTCCGGCAGGCAGCCTTTTTCGCCGCGATGGGCTAATATGAGCAAGCTTTTGGTTCTTTGGGGCAAGCGGTTCATGACGACGCGGAATATACAACGGCTCGTTCTCGTGCTCGTGATCGCGGCAGGCGCAGCGGCGGCAACCGTCCCCGCGGCCGCCCAAGTCTATTATTGGACCGATCGGCCGGCGTCGCGCTACTATCAGGCGCCGCAATCGCGCGATTTCTTTTCATTCCCGTTTTCTAACGGCGGCGTGCGTCCGCCGCCGATCGCCGATTACTCCAAAGCGCCGCCGCCGCGTAAATTGGAGGCACCGCCGACCTCGACGATCATGGTCGTCGGCGATTCGATGGCGGATTGGCTCGGCTACGGGCTCGACGAAACCTACGCCGATCAGCCGGGCACCGGCGTGGTGCGCGAGGTCCGCGCTACGGCCGGCCTCATTCGCTATGACCCGAAGAACGAAACGCTCGACTGGCCGGCGGTGATCAAGGACCAACTGGCGAATGAAAAGCCGAACGCCATCGTCGTCATGCTCGGTCTCAACGACCGCTTGGCGATCCGCGACGGGACCCCGGCGGCCAAGGCCGCGGAGCAGCCCGCGCAAGACAAAGAACCGGCACCGCCCGATTCGGCTGCCGCCACTCAGCCAGCCGGCACGGCAAGCGCGGCGCAGCGTCCGGTTCCGGGCGGCCTCTACGAATTTCACACCGACCAGTGGGCGGAGCTTTACGTCAAGCGCATCGACGCAATGATCGCGGCGCTCAAGACCAAGGGTGTGCCGGTGCTGTGGGTCGGGCTGCCGGCGCTGCGCGGCCCCAAATCCACCGGCGACATGGCTTACCTCGACGAGCTTTATCGCGAGCGCGCCGAACGGGCGGGAATTGTGTACGTCGACATCTGGGACGGCTTCGTTGACGACCAGGGCCGCTACGCCGTGGACGGCCCGGACTTCGAGGGCCAGATCCGGCGCCTGCGCACGGCGGACGGTGTTCATTTTACCAAAGCCGGCGCGGCGAAGCTTGCAAGCTATGTCGATCTCGAACTGCGCCGGGTGATGTCGAACCACGTCACGCCGGTGGCGCTGCCGGAGCCAGGCTCGCCGATAAAGCCCGGCGCGCCGCGGCCCGATGTCGGCCCGGTGCTGCCGCTCACGGTCTCCAGCAGCGAGGCAGGCGGCGGCGGCCTGCTCGGCGCCGGCAATCAACCAGCGCCGCTGGCGTCCGATCCGCTGGCGCAAAAAGTGTTGGACCGCGGTGCTCCGATTGCCGCCATCGCCGGCCGCGCCGACGACTTCTCCTGGCCGCGTCCGGCGCCGAGCAACGCGACAGAGATCGCGCCGCAGCCGGTTTCGCTGTCGCCCGCCGAACCGGCGAGGAAGGCCGCCGCCGCGCATGACGATGCGAAAAAGCCGGCCGACGCCAAGAAGGACGCGAAGAAGAAGTCGGAGGCCGATTCAGGCGCGGCAAATGATCGCCGATCGCCGCGCGTGGAACTTGACGGGGTGCCGCGTCCTCCGAAAAACATCGGCGGCGGGTTCTGAGCAGTCACTCTTTCACGCAAGAGGGAAGAGATTCAGCGTCACCGCGGCAACAGCGTCGAGCCCATCAAATATTTGTCGACCGCGTGCGCGGCCTGGCGGCCTTCGCGGATTGCCCACACCACCAATGACTGGCCGCGGCGTATGTCGCCGGCAGCAAAGACCTTGTCGATCGAGGTTTTGTAATCCTCGGTCGAGGCTTTGACATTGCCGCGCTGATCGAGCGTGAGATCGAGGCTCTTGATCATGCCGTCATGCACCGGATGCACGAAGCCCATCGCCAACAGAACGAGGTCGGCGGGGATCTCGAAATCGCTGCCGGGGATATGCTGCATCTTGGCATCGACGCGGACGCAATGAAGCCTCGTCACGACGCCGTTCTCGCCGGTCAGTTTTGTCGTCATCACCGCAAAATCGCGATCGACGCCTTCTTCGTGGCTCGACGAGGTGCGCAGCTTAAGCGGCCAGTCCGGCCAGGTCAGCGCCTTGTTCTCGTGCAGCGGCGGCTGCGGCATGATTTCGAAATTGGTGACCGACAGCGCGCCTTGGCGGAACGAGGTGCCGATGCAATCCGATCCGGTATCGCCGCCGCCGATGACGACGACATGCTTGCCCTTGGCGAGGATCGGCTCGCCGTCATCGGCTTTCTCGCCCGACACGCGGCGGTTCTGCTGGGGCAGGAATTCCATGGCGAAATGGATGCCTTTGAGCTCGCGGCCGGGCACCGGCAGATCACGCGGCTTTTCGGCGCCGCCGGTGAGCACGACCGCGTCATGGTCCTTGAGCAATTTGTCGACCGGCACGTTGACGCCGACATGGGCGCCGTAATGAAACACGACGCCCTCCGCGTCCATCTGCGCGACGCGGCGGTCGACGTGAATCTTCTCCATCTTGAAGTCGGGGATGCCGTAGCGCAGCAAACCGCCGGCCCTGGCCCAGCGCTCATAGACGTGGACCGTGTGCCCGGCGCGCGCCAGCTGCTGCGCGCAAGCGAGCCCGGCCGGACCGGAGCCGACGATCGCGACTTTCTTGCCGGTTCGCGCCGCCGGCGGCTCGGGCTTTAGCCCCGCTGCGATGGCGCGGTCGGCGATCGCGCATTCGATCGATTTGATGGTGACGGGGTTGTCATCGATGTTGAGCGTGCACGAGGCTTCGCACGGCGCCGGGCAGACGCGGCCGGTGACTTCCGGGAAATTATTGGTCGAATGCAGGTTGCGCGCGGCTTCGTCCCAGTTACCGGAATAGACGAGGTCGTTCCAATCCGGAATCTGGTTGTTAACCGGGCAACCCGGCGAGCCGGGCGCGACCGCGCCGGTGCCCATGCAATAGGGCACGCCGCAATTCATGCAGCGCGCGGCCTGGGTGACGTAGTCCTTTTCCGGCAGCGGCAGGACGAATTCGCGCCAGTGATGGATGCGCTCGGCGACCGGCTCGTAGTCACGATCCTCGCGCTGGTATTCGAGAAAACCGGTAATCTTGCCCACTGCGTACTCTAGATTCTCTTGAGAACGATCTTTTCCGGCCTTGCTTCGTCCGCCGAAGCGGGTTGCGCGAAGGCGGGAAATAGGAAACCGCTTTTCGGGATCATACTTTATTCCGCCGCGATCGCCGCGGCCTTGAGTTCGTTGAGCGCCCGGCGATACTCGACCGGCATCACCTTGCGGAATTTTGGATACCAGGCTTTCCAGTCGGCAAGTATTTCGGCAGCGACTTGCGAGCCGGTAAAGCGCGCATGCCGCGAAATCAGGTGATGCAGACGGTGTCCGTCGAAACGGTCCAGGTCCGACATGATATCGACCATGCCGTGCGCTTCGAGGTCGCGCGCCTGGTGGAAGATTTTGGCGTTGATGTTTTCCTCGTCGGGCATCGGCTCGAGCTCGACCATGGCGAGGTTGCAGCGCGAGGCGAAGCTGCCGTCGTCGTCGAGCACATAGGCGACGCCGCCCGACATGCCGGCGGCAAAGTTGCGGCCGGTCGGCCCGAGCACCACCACCACGCCGCCGGTCATATATTCGCAGCAATGATCGCCGGCGCCCTCGATGACGGCGAGCGCGCCCGAATTGCGCACGGCGAAGCGCTCGCCCGCGACGCCGTGGAAGTAACACTCGCCGGCGATTGCGCCATAGAGCACGGTATTGCCGATGATGATTGACCGCTCCGGGACGACCGCAGATCCCGCCGGCGGACGGACCACGATGCGTCCGCCTGAAAGTCCTTTGCCGACGTAATCGTTGGCGTCGCCCTCGAGTTCGAACGTGACGCCGCGGGCGAGGAACGCGCCAAAACTCTGCCCGGCGGTGCCCGTGAACTGCACCGTGATCGTATCGTGCGGCAAGCCGTCGTGGCCGTAACATTTGGCGATTTCGCCCGACAGCATGGCGCCGACGGTGCGATTTACGTTCTTGATCGGGAACGACAAGTTCACCGGCGCGCCGCGATCGAGCGCGGCTCGCGATTGGGCGATCAGCTTGCGGTCGAGGATGTCATGGATCTTGTGATCCTGCGCTTCGCAATTGAAGGTGGCGACCTCGCGCGGCACGTCGGGCTTCATGAACAGCTTGGAGAAGTCGAGCCCGCTTGCCTTGCCGTGCGCGATCAGCTTCTGCCGGTCGAACATCTGCATCTGGCCGATCATCTCGTCGAAAGTCCGATAGCCCAATTCGGCCATCAGCTCGCGCACTTCCTCGGCGACGAAGAAGAAATAGTTGATGACATGCTCGGGCTGGCCGGTGAAGCGTTTGCGCAGCACCGGATCCTGGGTGGCGACGCCGACCGGGCAGGTATTGAGATGACACTTGCGCATCATGATGCAGCCGGCGGCGATCAGCGGCGCGGTGGCGAAGCCGAATTCGTCGGCGCCCAACAACGCGCCGACGACCACGTCGCGGCCGGTGCGGAGGCCGCCGTCGACCTGCACGGCGATGCGGCCGCGCAGCCGGTTGGCGACCAGCGTCTGATGCGTCTCGGCAAGCCCGATTTCCCACGGCGAACCGGCATGTTTGACCGAAGTGAGCGGCGCCGCGCCGGTGCCGCCCTCGTAACCCGCGATCGTAACGTGGTCGGAGCGCGCCTTTGAAACGCCGGCGGCGACCGTACCGACGCCGACTTCCGACACGAGCTTCACCGAGACGT
>Ga0181523_10005530_pt1 | contig 10406 bp, 9 predicted proteins | sample PEATcosm2014_Bin_43_FD_119752 | JGI IMG/M metagenome (GOLD analysis project Ga0181523, IMG submission 119752) | Peatland microbial communities from MTU Mesocosm Facility, Houghton, MI, USA - PEATcosm2014_Bin05_30_metaG | ecosystem: Environmental > Terrestrial > Soil > Wetlands > Peat | place... | reverse complement strand
CTGATGAAGCTATTTGCAGTGCCGCCGGCGCGACGGCCGCGCGCGGCCTAAAGCGGCGGAGAGACGTTACGCCGTCGCCGAGCCGGCCGGAAAGTGGTCCGGGCAGAGAGCCGCCGCGGCGACTTCGCCGAGATCGGCCAGCTCGGCCTCCAGACATTCGACATCGAGACGAATGATGCCGCCACCGGAAAAAATCAGCGAGACGACCCCGGCCGGCGCATCGGTTTCGGAAAACTCGACGGCGAGCAGATTAAGCAGCGCTTCTTTGTTGATCTGGTCGAGGTTGCGACATTTGCATGCGTTAACGCGCTCGAAGCGCAGTGCGGTCCGGCAGCGCCGGTAATCCGCATTGCCGTTGCCGTCGACCGCGGTCATCCAGTCGAAGCGATTGAGCGCCATCATGAAACGATGCTCGCGCGGCTGCCAGAAGATGTCGCCGACCCTAACCATGGCGTCCTGCACGTGCGCCGACACCACCTCGATGTCATCTTTGTCGAGAGCGACGAGTTTGAGTTCGTCCGTGCACGAATTCATCCGGGCCTCGTCTGTGCGTTTGCCTCCGCTTCGTCAAAGTTAGGAAGGCCGCCCACGCCCCGCAAGCCCCTTTTCCGGAGACGGCGTCATTCTCTAGAACGAGACGCAGGCGGGCCGCACAATGACGGCGACCGAGTGCTGGCGGAATTCGCTCTTGTAAATCCTTACGACGGCGTCGAGCCGCGCCAGGTCGTCAGCATGGCCGGGCAGCACGATTTCGACCTTCTTGGCCGGTTCGCGTACGATCGTGCCGCCCGCGGGATCGCGCCATTGCCCAATCGCATCGGTGATGGTCAGGCCATCGGGAAATCGCGGCGTCAACTCGCGCGCGACAAAATACGCCCAGGACTTTTCGCTGACGCCGATGCGGCGGCCGATATCGCGGCCGAACAGAAGCTCGGCGACCTGTTTTGACCGCTGCCCGTCCTCACATGACAGCGCGGACGTCTGGGCGGCGAGCGGCATCCGGCTGGCCAATGTCAAGCAGAGGACCGTATATGACAATAACCGTGCCCGCGCGGGCTTGCCCATCTTCACCTCGCGTCCAAATTGTTGGAACGGCAGATTTGCGGAAGTTTGGTTGCATCCCGCGGTCTGGCGCGCTAAGAGCAATCTAACAAAAGCTTTTGTTAACTCGCGTGCCCTATCTGCGATCATGTCTTGCGATCATTCCTATTGCCGTAAGTTCCATGATCGCATATGTGGCAACTGTTCGTCGTTCTCACAGGTGATCTTCATCCAACCCATCGGCTTTTCTTTTACATCCGTAAGGGATACAAGCTGGCTTTCTTGAAAGGGAGGTTTTATGGCCAAGAGGAAGAAGAAGCGGCGCTCGTGGACTTCAAGCGAAGTCCGTGAGCTGAAGACAATGGCGCGCAAGAAAACTTCTGCGTCGCAAATTGCCAAGAAGCTGAAAAGGACCGAGGGCGCCACGCGCCAGAAGGCCTTCAGCATCGGGCTCTCGCTCGACTCCCGTTCCTGATTTTCAGCAGCAAATCTGCTTTGCAAACGTTGACCGGCGCCGGCCTCTGAAATTCAGAGGTCGGTACGCCGCGACGTTGCGTTTGTTTGTTGGAAGCGACGCGCCGAGCCGCCGTCGTGCGCGTGAGGCGTTGCCAGGTCTGCTCGCGCTGAGCCGATGGTCGCCTGTTAGGAATGATTTCCGCGCCGTAGGTTGCCCTGCTCCTCGCATGACAGGGGCCTCGATAGCCGCCCGCAACATTAACTAACGGTCGCGAACCCGCCTCAATGCGCCTGTAACTCCATGTAATTAAGAGTATAGTAATGCTGATCTGGTCGGGGGATAGCCAATTCCGGCGTAGGTAGCCGCTGCCGACCGTTCGCACGCTCCGGCGCGGTTTTCCGCCCGTTACGATGGTACGCACGCTTCATGAGCCAGATTCCCGGTCCGCTGCGGCAGCAGCCCGCGAGTTCCGAACTTGCCGCCGCGCTGGGCGCGTGCCGGCGGGCGTTTGTCGCTATCGCGCTGTTTTCAGGCATGAGCAATATTTTGATGCTCGCCGGCGCGCTGTTCATGCTTGAAATCTACGACCGGGTGTTGCCGAGCCGCAGCGTGCCGACGCTGGTCGGACTATTGATCCTGGTGACCGGGCTATACGGCGCACAGGGCCTGATCGATATGATCAGGAGCCGCATCCTGGTTCGCATCGGCCATAGCCTTGACGAGACGATGAGTCTGCGGGTTTACGACGCGATCGTTCGGTTGCCGCTCAAGATCGGCGCCAAAGGCGACGGTACCCAGCCGATCCGCGATCTCGATGCGGTGCGCAGCTTTCTGTCCGGCACCGGGCCGATTGCCTTCTTCGATCTGCCCTGGATGCCGGTCTATCTCGCCGTCTGTTTCCTGTTCCACACCTATCTCGGCCTCACGGCGCTTATTGGCGCCATTATCCTCATCACACTGACAGTCGCGACCGAGGTGAAAACCCGGCGACCGACCCGCAGCGCCGCCCAATTCGCCGCGGCGCGCAATGCGCTTCTCGAAGCAAGCCGGCGCAACGCCGAGGCGATTACGGCGATGGGCATGACCGGCCGTATCTCCAAACGCTGGCACGAGCTTAATCGCAACTTCGTGACGTCGAGCGGGCGCGCCAGCGACGTCGGCGGTGGTCTCGGCGCGTTTTCGAAGGTATTGCGGCTGTTGCTGCAATCGGCGCTTCTGGCGGTCGGCGCATGGCTCGTAATCCATCAGGCCTCGACGCCGGGCATCATGATCGCCGCTTCCATCCTCGGTGCACGTGCGCTGGCACCGGTCGATCTGGCGATCGCCAATTGGCGCAGTTTTGTCGGGGCGCGGCAAAGCTGGGAACGCCTGTCGCGATTGCTCGGCCATCTGCCGCCCACGACGGAGCCGATGCCGCTCAAGCCCCCGGCGCGCTCGCTGGTGGTCCAGAACGGCGCCGTGGCTCCGCCCGGCTACAACAAGATCGTCTGCCAAGACGTCAACTTCACCCTGGCGGCGGGCAAGGCGCTTGGCGTGATCGGACCGACGGCCTCCGGGAAATCTTCGCTCGCGCGGATGTTAGTCGGCGTGTGGACGCCCGCGCGCGGCACCGTTCGGCTCGACGGCGCGACGCTCGATCAATGGTCGCCCGAGGCGCTTGGCCGGCATATCGGTTACGTGCCGCAGGACGTCGAATTGTTCAACGGCACGGTGGCGCAAAACATCGCGCGTTTCGACGATCCGCCGGACGCTGATGCCGTGATCGCCGCCGCGCAGGCGGCCAGCGTCCACGATCTCATCATCAACCTGCCGGAGGGCTATGAAACGATCATCGGCGAACAGGGCAGCGCGCTCTCCGCCGGGCAGGCGCAACGCATCGCGCTGGCCCGCGCGCTCTATCGCGACCCGTTCCTGGTCGTTCTCGATGAACCCAATTCCAATCTCGATGCCGAAGGAGACGAAGCCCTGACCCGGGCGATCCTCGGTCTGCGCGCACGCGGCGCCATCACGATCGTGGTTGCCCATCGCCCGAGCGCGATCGCCGGCGTCGACTATATTCTCATTATGGGCAAGGGCCGCCAGCAGCAGTTCGGTCCAAAAGAAGAAATCCTCACCCGTTTGACGCCGCCGAATACTGCGCCGCGGGCTTTGAAAGTCGCGGAACAAGGAGGCGCGGGATGAGCGGCCGCCTCAAAGAACGAGTCCGCAGTATCAACGCCAGGCTGCCTTGGCTGACCGGGCCAGTCATGAAAGCGATCGGCGCGGCCAGGTCGGGGCTGTACTGGGCGTTCGGCGAACCCGGACCCGGGCATGGCGCGGGCGAATCGATCCGCCGGCATATCATTGCCGGCAGCATTCTCGTCGGGGTCTTGGCGTTCGGCCTTGGCGGCTGGGCCTCGACCGCCGAAATCTCCGGTGCGCTGATCGCGCCCGGCGACGTCGTCGTCGATTCCAATATCAAGAAGGTGCAGCACCCTACCGGCGGCGTGGTCGGCCAGCTGTTTGTGCACGACGGCGATCATGTGAAGGCCGGCCAAATGCTCATTCGGCTCGATGAGACGGTTACCCAAGCCAATCTGGCGATCGTCACCAAGGGCCTTACCGAACTCTACGCGCGCAAGGCGCGGCTCATCGCCGAGCTTAACGGCGATGACTCGGTCGCAGTGCCGAAGGAACTTGCCGACCATCTCGACGATCCGAACGTGCAAGAGGCGCTGGCCAGCGAGCGCAAGCTGTTCGAGTTGCGGCGGCAAGACCGCGCCGGCCAGAAGAAACAGCTCCAGGAACGGATTACGCAGCTGCAGCAAGAGATCACCGGGCTCACCGCGCAGCAGGACGCCAAAGACCAGGAAGTCGCGCTGATTGAGCAGGAACTCAAAGGCGTGCGCGATCTTTATGCAAAGAACCTGGTCCAGCTCAACCGGCTCACCTCGCTCGAGCGCGACGAGGCGCAGCTTCAGGGCTCGCGCGGCCAGCTCGTCGCTCAGGCGGCGGAGGCCAAGGGCAAGATCGCCGAGACGCAGCTGCAAATCATCCAGGTCGACGAGGACCTCGCCAGCGACGTCGCCAAGGAGCTGCGCGAGACCGACAGCAAGATCGGCGAATTCGTCGAGCGCAAGATCACCGCGGAAGATCAGCTCAAGCGCACCGATATCCGTGCGCCGCAAGACGGCATCGTGTTTCAGTCGACGGCGAACACGGTCGGCGGCGTCATCGCCGCCGGCGATCCGATCATGATGATCGTGCCCGAGGACGACAAGCTGCAGGTCGAGGTCAAGGTCGACCCCAAGGACATCGATGACGTGCAATTCGATCAGCCCGTCGTGCTGCGCTTTACCTCATTTAACGTGCGCACGACGCCTGAGATCAGCGGCAAGGTGATTCGGATCGGCGCGGATACCACCACCGATCAACGGACCGGCCGCACCTATTATCTGGTCCGCATCGCCATGAGCAACGATGAGCTCAAGCGGCTTGGCGACGTCAAGCTGACACCGGGCATGCCGGTCGAAGCCTTCATTGAAACCGGCGAGCGCACGATGCTGTCCTACCTGATCAAGCCGTTGCACGATCAACTCATGCGATCGTTCCGGGAAAAATAGGGGTCTCTCCGTTTATCCTCCCCCCGCTGCACGGAGTGGGGTAGAATGATTGACGTGTTGCGGGGACTCTCAAGGTCATGACCAGGATTGCCCGCTGGGCGCGCCAGTTTGGGGTGGCGCGCGCGGTTTGCCTCGTGCTGCTGTTCGCGCTGATCCCGCTGCGGCTGGCCGACCCGCGGCCGTTGCAGGAACTGCGGCTGCGCGCCTTCGATTTCTTCGAGGTTCTGCGCCCGCGCGTGCAGGATGGCTATCCGGTCGTCATCGTCGATATCGACGAGGACAGTCTCAAAGCGATCGGGCAGTGGCCTTGGCCGCGCACAACCGTGGCGGATCTCGTCACGCGAATTACGCAACTCGGCGCGCTCGTCATCGGTTTCGACGTCATCTTCCCCGAGCCGGACCGCATGTCGCCGGCGATCGCGGAGCAAAGCTTCCAAGGCATCGATGCGGAGACCCGCGCCAAGCTCGACAGCTTGCCGAGCAATGATGCCGTGCTGGCCGATGCGATCAAGCACTCCCGCGTCGTCGTCGGCCAGACCGGCGCTGCGAGTCCGGTGCCGACGCCGCCGGGTGAGGCGGCGCTGCAAACCGGATTCGCCGTTCGCGGACCCAATCCGGCGCCCTATCTGGTGACATTTCCCGGAATACTGCGCAACGTTCCGCCGATCGAGGAAGCAGCGGCCGGGCGCGGCCTGTTCTCGATAAATCCCGAGCGCGACGGCATCGTCCGCCGGGTGCCGGTGATTATGGAAGCGCAAGGGGCGATGGTGCCTTCGCTCACCATGGAAATGCTGCGCGTCGTCACCCAGTCAGGCGCGATTCTGGTGACCGCCAACGAGGCCGGCGTGCAGTCGGTCGCGGTGCCGGGTCTCCAAGTGCCAACCGACCAAAACGGCCAGCTCTGGGTTCATTTCAACAAACACAATCCGGCACGCTTCGTTTCCGCCAAGGATGTGCTCCAAGGCACGGCTTCGCCGGACCGCTTTCGCGGCAGGCTCGTGCTCATCGGCACGTCGGCGATCGGCCTGCTCGACAGCAAGACAACGCCGCTTGACGCCTTGATTCCGGGCGTCGAGATCCACGCTCAGATCCTCGAAAGCGTCCTGACCAAGTCACTTCTCGCCAATCCAGACTATGCCATCGGGGCCGAACTGACGCTCGCGGTCTTGATCGGGCTTGGAATCATTATCGCCGCGCCGATGCTGTCGGCGACCGTGGTCGTGCTTCTCGGCGCCGTCGTCATTGCCGGCCTGATGGGGATGTCGTTCTACCTGTTTGCTGAGCACGACCTGCTCATCGACTTCACCTATCCGCTGCTTTCGACCTGGCTGATCTATCTGGTGCTGACATTCGTGAATTATTTTCGCGAACAGAAGCAACGCCAGCAAATCCGTTCCGCCTTCGGCTATTACCTGTCGCCGCACATGGTCGAGCAACTGGCGCGCTCCCCCGAAAAGCTTGTGCTCGGCGGCGAGGAGCGCCGCATGACAATCCTGTTCAGCGACGTGCGCGGCTTCACCACGATTTCGGAACATTACAAGGACGACCCGCAGGGCCTCACGCGGCTGATGAATCGGTTCCTCACGCCGCTCACCAATGCCATCATCGAGCGCAAGGGCACAATCGACAAATATATCGGCGACGCCATCATGGCATTCTGGAACGCGCCGGTGGACGATGCCGAGCAGGAAGCCAACGCCTGCGACGCCGCGCTGGAAATGCAAGCGCGCGCCGCGGCGCTTAATGTCGAGCTCAAGCGCGAGGCCGAGACCAATGGCGGGGTCTACATGCCGCTGCGAATCGGCGTCGGGCTCAACACCGGGCCCTGCGTCGTCGGCAATATGGGATCGGATTTCCGCTTCAACTATTCGGTGCTCGGCGACACCGTGAATTTTGCTTCACGCCTTGAGGCGCGGACCAAAGACTACCGGCTGCCGCTGGTGGTCGGCTCGCGCACCGCGGAAGGGGCCAAGCAGAAATTCGCCACGATGGAAATCGATCTGATCCAGGTGAAGGGCAAAACGCAGCCCGAGGCGGTCTTCGCGGTACTCGGGCGCGCCGATCTTGAGCAGGATCCGCGCTGCGGCGAATTGCGCGCATCGAACGCACAGATGCTGGCTTGCTTTCGCAAGCAGGAATGGGACGAGGCGCTCGATCTGATCGCGCGTTGCCGGAAGGTCGCCGGCGGATTCGGCGTCGACGGCCTCTACGAGATGTATGAGGAGCGTATCGCGGCCTATCGCGCCGATCCGCCCGGACCGGATTGGGACGGCGTCTACGAGGCGGAATCGAAGTAGCGGGGTTCTAGAAGCCGATTGAGGCGGGCGCCGCCGATTGCCGCGAAACCGTGAGCGTCGGAGCCACGAACTCCCGCACGCCGCCGTCGTCGAGGACGAACAGCGGGATGACCTTGGGCATCTCGACGTCATCAACCATCGTCAGCCAGCGATTGTCGAGGATGATCCAGTCGCCATCGTTGTGAACGGCAACGACGGCGTGATCCTCATCGGCGGCGGTATTGCGCACCACGACCAGCTTGACGTCTTGCGCAGGCACGCCGGCTGCCGTCAGCGCCACGTATTTGGCTATGGCATAGTCTTCGCAGTCGCCGCGGCCGGTCGTAAATGTCTCGAGCGGATCGCTCCAGCGGTCGGGAACGCCCCATTGCGCCATATCGCTCATCGGCTCGATCGCCATATTCACCGCACGGTTGATCACGCCGAGCCGGGCGCGACCGGTCAGCGCTTGACCCTGCGCGACGATCGAAAGGAAATTTCGAGCCGCCTCCGAGCAGCTCTGCATGTTGTCACGGCAACGCGCCAGAATTTCGCTATCGGTGCGAATGGTGGCCGTGACGCCGTTCCATTTCGTCACAATGCCTCCGCCGGCGACGGGCACAGTGGCAAGGTTGAACGGTTCCGAGACCGGCGCTGACGGGCTGGTTGGCTCTAACAGATCGGGCATCGCCGTCTGTTGCGGCACATCGATATGGGTATCATTTGGAAATGGCGCTGCGGTTTTGTCGCCGGCTTGGTCGTGCGGGGTTCCCGCGGAATTATCGGCGGGCTGTTGGTGCACCGGATCGAGCGCGTTCGCCGATGCCAATGCCAGCGCGGCCGCCGACGGCGTATCCCAGAATGTGTCCGTGTCGCTGCCCGCGCACGCCGGCCAACCAACGACAAATGCGGCAAAGCACAACCCCGCCACGCAACGCAACATTTTGACGTCCCCGAACTGCCGGGTCCGGCGCTTCTGCGCTCTCTCCCGGTTTCATGTTCAGGACGCGATAACCCCGCCGTCACTGCTGCCGCGTTAATACGCACGAGCTTTGCAGTAGTAACGAAGAGGAGGGTTTAGAAGCAGCGATGCGGTTACGAACAATTTTATCGATTGAGTTGGAAATGCTTTTACACCGGGCCGTTTCTGCGATTAAATGCAGCAACAAGGCTATGTTTCAAATCGACGGACAAGGGGGGAATTCGGATGCGTTTCGTAAAATTCTGCGGCGGTGCCGCTTTCGGGCTCGTGCTCGGCCTTGGTATTTGTCTCGGCACTGCATCGGCGCAGGACAAGACTTTCACTTTGAAACTGTCGCATTGGGTGCCGCCGTCCCATCCATTGCAGAAGGCGATTCAAGACTGGGCGGACGATATCGAGAAGGCCTCGAACGGTACGATCAAATACCAGATCTACCCGTCGCAGCAGCTCGGTAAGGCATTCGACCATTACGACATGGCGCGCGACGGCATCGCCGATTTCGCCTACGTCAATCCGGGCTATCAGCCGGGACGTTTCCCGATCATAGCGGCCGGCGAATTGCCGTTCCTCGTTGGCAAGGCCAAAGGCGGCGATCTCGCGGTCGACACCTGGTACCGTCAGTATGCCGCGACCGAAATGAAGGACGTGCATTATTGCTTCGCCTTCGTGCTCGATCCGCTGGCGTGGCACTCCACCAATAAGAAGATCGTGGTCCCCGCCGACATCAAAGGCATGAAAGTCCGGCCGGCCCAAGGCACGATTGCCGCCTGGGTGACGCAGCTCGGCGGCACCAACGTGGAATCCAGCGCGCCGGAGGTGAGGGATGTGCTCGCCAAGGGCGTCGCCGACGCCGTCACCTTCCCGTGGGGCTCGATGTTCCTGTTCGGCATCGACAAAGTGACCAAGTACGACATGGACGAGCCGCTCGGCTCGGTGATGTTCGTATGGATAATGAACAAGGACACTTACGCGGCGATGTCGGCGTCGCAGAAGAAAGTGATCGACGATCACTGCACGTCGCAATGGGCCGCGAGGTTCGCCGACCCGTGGGCCGACTTCGAGCACGCCGGCTTGGCGAAGATGCAGGATACGCCCGGCCATGAGGTCTATAAGATCTCCGACGAGCAGCTCGCCGAGTGGAAAAAGTCGGCTGAGCCGCTCAAGCAGAAATGGGCGGACGGCGTGAAGCGGGCGGGCGGCGATCCCGACACGATTTTCAAAGGGCTGCAAGCCTCGCTGACGCAATACAACGCGGGCTTCTGACGGCGCGAGCAGAGCGAGGGCGGCGGCGAGCATTTCGCCGCCGTCGCCATACGGGGCAATGCCGATGTCGGAAGCCGACGTTCCCGCTGCTGGATCCACCGCGCCTGCAGCAGCGCGCAAGGCGAGCGCGATGGACCGTTTTATCGACGGCATCGAGCTCATCGCTGCGTTTTTTATCGGCATCGTCGCGCTCGATATCTTCGTCTCGGTGATGCTGCGTTACTTCTTCAGCATGCAAATTCCCGACAGCTACGATTTCGGCAGGCTATTGCTCGGCATCTTGATCTTCTGGGGCATCGCCGCGACGTCGTACCGGGGCAATCACATCACCGTCGATCTCGTCTATGCCAATGTCGGCGACCGCATGAAGCGAGTCATCGACGTGTTCGCGACGCTGGTGTTGTTGTTCGTGGTGACGGTGCAAACCTACACTTTGTTCGACAAGGTCCGCGACACCTACTCCGACAACGTGCTGACCTTCGATCTGCGGCTGCCGGTATGGCCGTTTTTCCTGGTCGCCTGGCTCGGCGACGTCTCGGCGGTGCTTCTCATCGCCGTGCGCACGTACCGGCTGATCTTCCATCCCGAATTGCTCGGCGGCCAATACCAGTTCAAGCCGGTCGAATGAGGCGGCATCGCATGAGGTTTCTGTGAGTCCCGACGCCGTCGCGATTATCGGCTTTGTGAGCCTATTCGGATTGATGCTGCTGCGCGTGCCGGTGGGCATGGCGATGGGGCTCGTCGGCGTCAGCGGCTTCTCCTATCTCGTCGGCGGCACCGCGGCG
>Ga0181523_10005529_pt1 | contig 10407 bp, 8 predicted proteins | sample PEATcosm2014_Bin_43_FD_119752 | JGI IMG/M metagenome (GOLD analysis project Ga0181523, IMG submission 119752) | Peatland microbial communities from MTU Mesocosm Facility, Houghton, MI, USA - PEATcosm2014_Bin05_30_metaG | ecosystem: Environmental > Terrestrial > Soil > Wetlands > Peat | place... | reverse complement strand
TTCTGCAGCGCGGCCAGCACCTTCGAGGCGAGGACGTTCTTCGCCGTCTGGCGTACAGCCTCCAGACTGGATCGGATGCCGCCGCCCGCTGCTGCAATTTCCGTGTAAGACGCGCCTTCGATACGCTTCTCGAAATCCACCAGCCGCGGACCCACGAAGACGGGGTGCGTGTGCGAGTCCACAAACCCGGGTAGAACTATTTTGCCCGTGCAGTCGACCTCGGTGACTTTCTTTCGATTGCTTTTCAGCCAGGGATCGCGCAACGCATCCTTAGTCTTGCCGACGGAGACGATCTTGCCGCCCAGACAGAGCACCGCGCCGTCGTTGATAATCCCGAGGTCGCGCAAAACAGGCCCGCGGCGGGCGCCAGATTCGGCCGATGCCGCCCGTAAAGTGAGAAGCTGGCCAATGTTGGCCAGAAGAAGGGAATCCAGTACGGGAGCTGGTCGTTTCGGGGTCACGCGTCCCTTCTAGTCTAGCAGCACTCAAAGACACGAATCGTATCCTTCGTGAACCTTCGTGGTTAATGCGCTTGGGGTTGGCTCTTTCAGTGCGCCGGGTTGTGTGAAATCGCAGCGCGGCCTAAGATTTCACCGAAAGCTCCGATCATGATGACTCCCTGGTTTCAGCGCAAAGCAAAAGCCGATTCTATCCCCTCCGTCTGGCTTCGCACGGTCACGGCGCTACTATTCGGAATGGTTTTACAGTCTGGCGCTGCGGCGCCACAAACAGGAACCGCGGTGCCCGCGGCTGGCACGCTGCGTCAGGCTGCCGAAGGGCGCCATATCACCGTCGGTACGGCTGCGGCGTCCGCGTATCTCGCCGAAGCCGACTATGCCGCCACTCTCGGGTCAGAGTTCAGCCAGCTCCAGGCCGAGAACGAAATGAAGTTCGGCGCGATTCATCCGCGGCCCGACTCCGACCCTAATCCGTACAATTTTAAGGGCGGCGACGCGCTGGTCGCCTTTGCTCAGAGTCATACCATGGTCGTCCGCGGGCACACGCTGATCTGGCACAACAATGTGCCGGACTGGGTGAAAAACGGCGGCTACTCTGCTCCTCAGCTTGCCGAAATTCTGCACGGCCACATCAAGACCGTGATGACGCATTATGCGTCCAAAGTTTACGCGTGGGACGTGGTCAACGAAGCCTTCAACGACGACGGCACCATGCGCCACACCGTCTGGTACGACCAGCCGGGTATTGGCGCGGGGACGGGCACGGAGTACATCGAACAGGCGCTGCGCTGGGCGCACGAAGCCGACCCGAGCGCCAAGCTTTTCTACAATGACTATGACGCCGAAATCATCAACAAGAAATCGGATGCCATTTATGCCATGGCAAAAGATTTCAAGAAGCGCGGCGTGCCGCTCGACGGCGTGGGCTTTCAGATGCATGTCAGCCTAAAGTTCGACGACCCTGCGAAGCTGGCGTCATTCGCCAAGAACCTGGAGCGCTTCGCAAAACTCGGTCTGGAGCTGCAAATCACCGAACTGGATGTTCGGCTCAACGCTTCCAGCGCCGCCTCGCTCGCCGCGCAGGCCAAACTCTACAGCGAGATCACGACCCTCTGTGTGCGGCAACCTGCCTGCAAGGCACTGCAAACCTGGGGATTCACCGACAAGCACTCGTGGATTCCGGCTTTCTACAAGGGTCAGGGATGGGCCTTGCTCTGGAATGAGAAGTATCACAAGAAACCGGCGTACGCGGCGGTGCACTACGCGCTGGCAAGATAGGTCTGGAAACTAAGGGCTCGGTGTCAGTTTCGCATTGGCACTTTCACGCCCGCCTTCTTCGCAAACTCTTTCGCCTCGTCGTAGCCCGCGTCCACGTGGCGGATTACACCCATGCCTGGGTCGGTGGTCAGCACACGCTCGATGCGCTTGGCCATCTCGTCGGTGCCGTCAGCCACGGTGACTTGGCCAGCATGCAGCGAATAGCCGATGCCAACCCCGCCTCCGTTGTGGATTGACACCCATGAAGCGCCTGCAGCTGTGTTCAGCAGCGCGTTAAGCAGGGGCCAGTCGGCCACGGCGTCCGAGCCGTCTTTCATGCTTTCCGTTTCGCGGAAGGGAGACGCCACCGAGCCGCAGTCGAGATGGTCGCGTCCAATCACGATCGGCGCCTTAATCTTGCCCTTCTTTACCAGATCGTTCATCGCCAGCCCGAACTGCGCGCGCTCGCCATAGCCCAGCCAGCAGATGCGCGCGGGCAAGCCCTGGAACTTGATGCGCTTCCGCGCCAGATCGATCCAGCGCCGCAGGATTCGATTGTCGGGGAACAACTCCAGCACCAGATCGTCGGTCACGTGAATGTCGGAAGCTTCGCCCGACAGCGCTACCCAGCGAAACGGTCCGCGGCCCTCGCAAAACAGCGGACGAATATATGCGGGTACGAATCCAGGGAAGTTGTAGGCGTCCTTCACGCCGCGCTGAAAGGCAAACGTGCGGATGTTGTTTCCATAGTCGAACGTGACCGATCCCATCCTCTGCAGGCGCAACATGCCCTCGACGTGCTGCGCCATGGCGTCGAGCGAACGTTCCTGATACGCGTGCGGATCTTTATTTCGTAATTCGGAGGCCTCGGAGAGTGTCATGCCGTTCGGCACATATCCGTTCAGCGGATCGTGCGCCGAAGTCTGGTCGGTCAAGATGTCAGGGACAACGCCGCGCTCGGCCAACTCGGGAATCACGTCAGCGCAATTTCCGACCAGCCCGACGGAAACATTTTCCTTCTTGCGAATCGCATTCTTCAGAATCCGCAGCGCTTCGTCCAGCGTTGTGACCATGAAATCGCAGTAGCCGGTCCGCAGGCGCTTCTTGATGCGTTCAGGATCGACGTCAATGCCCAGAAACGCCGCGCCGGTCATGGTCGCGGCCAGCGGCTGAGCTCCACCCATGCCGCCCATGCCGCCGCTGACAATCAGCTTGCCGGCGAGGTCGCCGCCAAAATGTTTCTCTCCGGCCGCGGAAAATGTCTCGAATGTTCCCTGCACAATTCCCTGCGAGCCGATATATATCCACGATCCCGCGGTCATCTGCCCGTACATCATGAGGCCGGCGCGTTCCAGTTCGTTGAACTTCTCCCAGTTGGACCAGTGGCCGACCAGATTCGAATTGGCTATGAGCACGCGGGGTGCGTAATCGTGGGTTTTGAAAACGCCCACGGGTTTGCCCGACTGCACCAGCAGAGTTTCGTCGTTCGCCAGATTCTTCAGGGTTGCGACGATGGCGTGGTAGGCTTCCCAACTGCGCGCGGCGCGGCCCGTTCCGCCATACACAACCAGGTCTTTCGGTCGCTCGGCAACCTCTTCGTCGAGGTTGTTCATGAGCATGCGCATGGCGGCTTCCTGCTGCCAGCCTTTGCAGGTAATTTGATTGCCGCGGGGCGCACGAATGGATGCGGAAGCTTGAATTTCGGTTTCGACGGGCATGGATTGATGTTACTTGCTCAGTGCCGCCCAGTTCAAATTGCGCTGTTGTTTTCCGGTAGGGATGCTTCGACTGCGTAGTTGCCTTCGCTTCGCGAGGCAACTACTCCGCTCAGCATGACTAGGCCGCTTACCAGGTGCTGTAAGCCGTGCCGTCGCTGGCGATTCCGCTGGAGGCGGAGTGCACGTCGTCGATGCCCGGCTCCGTCTGGTCCACGGCCATGATCAGGTCTTCCTCTTTCGGTTCCCAGTTGGGCTCTTTGGTCATGGGATCGACGGGAATCTGCCGCAGGTATCCCGCCGTGACCAGATCGTCGAGCGCCTGGGGGGCTTTCTGCTTGTCGAGGGTGTACTGGGAAATCACGCTTCGCAAGGTGGCCAGGTTCGAGCGCAGAACGGATTCTCGAGCTTGCACGATCGACTGGTTGTAGATTGGCACGGCCACTGCCATCAGGATCATGATCATGCTGATGACGATCATCAATTCCAGCAGCGTCCAGCCGCGGGCTGGGTTGCGCCGGTTGCCGCGGGCCGAGGCACGCCCTGCTTGCCGCCCTTTCCAGCCTGCCGAGTTGTTCCCGCGCCCCTGCATTCATCCAGTCCTTATTTACCAGTCCTTGTACTTCGTTCCGTCGAGCGCGGTGCCCGTCGACTTGGTGTATACATCGAACACGCTTTGTCCGCCGAAGGAGTCAGAGTCGGGATCGTCCTGCATCGACCGCAGGCCCCACTCCTTACTCTTGGTCATGGGGTCCACGGGAATAGAACGCAGAAAACGAATTTTCTTGCCGCCTTGTGCTTCCACTCCCTTGACCAGTTCCTCGAGATCCGGGGGATAGCCCTGGCTGTCCAATTTGGTCTGAAACATATTCCGGTCGGCCGCGTCTTTGTAACGGTCGATGGCGTCGCGCATATCCCACAATGCCCGGCGCAGTTCCTTTTCCTTCTCGCGCTGGATCGTGATTCGCGCCAGCGGCAGCGCCATCATTGTCAGAATCGACAGAATGGCCGACGCCACGATCAGTTCCATGAGTGTAAAGCCGCGTTCCGGCTTCGCGCTCATTCGGTGATGGAACCTCGCTATCGTCATCGTCTTAATTCCGCTGCTCTCGATCCGCGGAAAACTCCTCGGCAATTTCTGTTGGACATCCCTACAGCGTGTTTCATAAATGCTTTGGAGCCTGCGAGGCACGTTCCTCAGGGGCTAAAGCCCGCATTCTATTGGACCCTGAATGGCACGGCTCAAGCCGTGCCCTACCCAAAACCAATTTATGAAACACGTTTTACTGAACATCCTGCCGAACGCCACTACTGAACACTCTTACTGGACCGTGACCGAGGCCTGCGCTCCATTGACCGTGATGCCTTGCAGGCCAGGATCGAGCGCCCCGCCTCGCGTAATGGTCAGGGGCGTCTGCCCGTCCGCTTTTGCCTGGAAAGTGATGCTGACTACCGCGCCCTGCCCGGAAACTCCACCCGCGCCGCTGGGCCGTGAAGCGGTAATCCTCGACTCGCCTTTGATCTCATCCTCGCGATGAGCCAGGGTCACCATCTGGCCATCTTGCGAGAGGAAGCCGCCATTGACTACGTTCACCAGTTGCAGCATCTTCGGATCGTAGTCCAATTGCACCGGCACGGTGTGGACGTTCTGGGCGCCGGACAGCAGCAGATTCACCACAAACGTGTTGCCCTTAGCCGCTTGAATGGTCGGCGGATCAAACAGGAAGCTAGCCGGCCTGGCCGCGGGGCTCGGAGCGGCAGACTGGCTGGTCGGAGCCGCACTTGCCGGAGGCTGATTTGCGGGAGGCTGGTTTACCGGCTGATTCACCGGGGGCTGCGTTGCCGGAGCCTGGGCTGCTGGTGCCAGCTGCGGGCGGTTTACGTGGCGCAAAGAGATCGTCGTCGAGGTGCCGATATCGATGGCGGCCTGGTTGATCGCGCTTACCTCCGTACCGCGGATGACGTGCGGTGTGATGGCAAAGACGGTCTCGTCGGAAGAATGATCCTGCGTGGTCTGCCCAAACAAGTATTTCAGGATTGGAATCTGGGCTAATCCCGGTATCCCGCTCAGCGACCTGGTCTGCGAGTCGTCCATGATCCCGCCGATCAGGCTGGATTCCCCGTCCTTCAGCCGGATTTCACCCAAGTCGACTTTTTTCTGCCCGATGATGGGCTGGGTGATGCCGCCGATGCTGGCCTGGCCAATCTCCGATGAGATTTCCATCGTGATTTTCAGCGAGACTTCCCGGTCGGCGTGTATGTGCGGCGTGACGTCGATGTTTACGCCCACATCGATGTACTGAAACTGGGTATTCACCAGAGGGTTAATGCCTACTCCACCGATGCCGGGCTGAAACGAACCCGTGGCCACGGGCAGGCGTTCGCCGATTTTCAGAGATGCCTTCTGGTTGTCGATCGAGCGAATCTGCGGACTCTGAATCAGCTTGGTATCGGTGTCTCCCATGACCGCCGACAAGCTGGCGGACGGAATCGTAACCTGGAAGTTCTCCGCGGTCAGGCTGGCCAGAGAGTTCAAGTTGATGCCGGATCCGGAACTGGTGGGTGTAGTCGTTGAAGTACTGGTGGAGGTGGTCGAGGTCGTGAGGTTATCCTGCAGTTGCACCGAGGCGCTGGTAGGCGGACTCAACCCCAGCGTCCGTGACTTGTCTTTGCTGATCTGCATCACCGCGATGTCGATAATCACTTCCGGGCGCGCCTTGTCGAGATCTTCGACTAGTTTTTGCGCCAGCGCGATCTGATCGGGAGTTCCGCGCACGATCAACGCATTCTGTGAGAGCAACTGCTGCACCCGGGTGACATCCAGAACGGCGCGAATCGCGTTGACCACATCTTGCAGTTCGGTCGGAGCCGAAAGATTCGTGAGATAAAAAGTTTTGAGGACGCTCTGTTCCAGTTCCTTGCGCTTGGCGATATTGTCCTGCGCCACGAAAATCGTGTTGGGCGTAACCGGCCGCCAGAAGGTTTTCGACTCCAGCGCCGTGATCTCCAGCGCATCTTCCAGGGTGACTCCATTCAACTCAACTTTGATCGGCTTGGGGATGTAATCGGGATCCAACAGCACATTGATTCCGGCCAGCTGCCCGATGGTGCGGTAGACGGTGTCGGATTTGTCGGTCAGCTTGACGGTGATGGGAATATTGGAGATGGGAGCCAGTTCCACCGGCCCGGGCAATTCGCGGACCCGGCGCTCCAGGCCGGATGGCGGACCGGCGGGCTGCTGCGGAGGATTGCGCTGGTCTTCGATCGTCTTCTGCGTGTGCTCCAACTCCTGCTTGGCCATGAACAACGACGGGTCAATCTCTAGCGCTCTTCGGAACGCCGCCACGGCTTCGTCCAGCTTCCCGTCATCGCGCAGCTTCTGCCCTTCATGCACGAGGGTGGCCGCAGCTTCGAAACGAATCCGTTCGAAGGAAGTCCGGTAGCGCAGGTCTTTGGGTTTGAGGTCGTAGGCTTGCTTGAAGAACTCGTAAGCCTCGACATACTTCTGGCGAGCCTCCGCGTCCTCACCTTTGGAGTAAAGGGTTTTGGCCTTATCGGCGATGGCGGGGAGCGTTGCAACCGCGACCAGCAACAGCAATAGTGCTGGGCGCATCAGGCGTCTCATTCGATAATCCTCACGAGATGATCCTCTTTATACGGTCTTCGCCGGACCAGCGGCTGTCCCGCGTCTTGCGGCGTCGCGTCGGGACGTTTCGAGCAGGAAATCCACTCGATACACCAAAAAAAAACACTCGGTGACGCGATTATAGCATCGCCGTTTCCGGCTCCCGAAGTGCTTGTGCACACGGGAGTTATACTCTTTGGTCGTAGGCCTAGTGGGGCGAAGGCCAAACCTCGGACCTTCGACCACCTGGCCCCCTCCGGGCCGAGGTCCGAGGTCCGACGTCCGACCTCACGCTGCTGCTAAGATAAAACCCACTGACCATGGCTCGCCAATCCACCCACCAGACCAAGCCCAACCCGGAGAAATCTCCGCACCGTGATCCCACTGCCTCCGGCGACCGCGACGCTGCTGTTAATAGGATCGCTTCACATAACTACTTCTTGCTGGAAAAATTTGAGGCAGGGGTAGTTCTGACAGGTACCGAAGTAAAGTCCGTCCGTGGCGGCCTGGCGAACCTTAAGGATTCCTATGGCTTGGTCAAAGACGATGCAGTTTGGCTGCTGAACGCCCACATCGGACCGTACGAGCACGGCAACATCCACAATCATGCCCCGCTGCGCACCCGCAAACTGCTGATGCACGCCGAAGAAATCCGCAAGCTCATCGGCAAGACCCAACAAAAGGGCCTAACCCTGATTCCCACCCGGCTGTACTTCAAGAACGGCCGAGTCAAGGTGGAACTGGCCCTGGCCAAGGGCAAGCAGCTCTGGGATAAGCGGGAGACCGAACGCCGCCGCACCGCCGATAAAGAGGCACGGGAAGCGGTCGCGCGGGGAAGAAACAGAAAATAAGCGGCCCCGGTCCAAGTTAAATCAGAGTTAAATCAATTCGCGCCGAGGCTCCCATCAAGACGGTAAACCTTAAGTCCGATATGCCGTCGGTGCAGGAGGCGCTACAGCGGCTGGAGCGCGAGATGGCGGTTGCCCGCCAGGGCAAACTCGCGCTGCTGAAAGTCATCCACGGTTACGGATCGAGCGGCGCCGGCGGCGACATTCGCGTCGCGGTGCAGAAGCGCTTGCACGAACTGGCCGAGGCCGGTCAGATTCGCGGCTGCATTTTCGGGGAGAACTGGTCGAAGACCGACGACGCAACCTGGCGACTGCTGCAGGCGGAGTCCGCATTGAAAAGCGATCCCGACCTGGGCCGGCGCAACCTCGGAATCACTGTCGTCTTGCTGTGAATTTTCCGCGGAAGCCTGCTAGTGAGCGGGTTTAGATTCCCTCGCCCAGCGGCGGTGGATTCGGTGTCAGCGGAGTCGGATCAGGAGCCACGGCGATCGGCGCCGGCGTAATCGGCTGCGGCATTATGGGTTCAAGGACCACCACCGGCGCCATCATGTTCTGCTTCCAGTACGAGACCGCGACGCCACGCTGCCAGAAGCGCGGAATCAACAGCAGGAGCAATATAATTTGGCTGAGTAGAAACGCCGCGAACCACTTCTCGGGCGCGACGAACTTCATCCAGACCCTGATGCCGCCTAGCAGAATGATCGCCGCTACCAGCGTGGTCACCACATAGCTGGTCAGCAAACGTACCAGGCTGCGGAACGTATGCCGGAACGCCGTTGCAATCGATTTGCGCACGGCCCGCTGGTCGCTCAAGACGATATCCGCTTCCGCCAGATCGAACCAGATGCGGAAAGCAGTCATGATCAGAAAAATCACGAACAGGCCGGCAAAGCGCACCTCGGGCAGCAGCAATTCGTTCGTACTTTCTCCGGCCTTCCGCTCCAGCACACCATGCAGGCCGAACAGCGCGATGGTGGCGATCCCCATCACAATTCCGGCAACGACCATCAGCCGTATGTAGCGCCACAAGTTTCGCCCGCAAGCGCGAAAGAAATCCTCACCCGGCAGGCGGTAGGTCGACGCGTATCCCGCGAACACGCCCGGCAGAAAAAGTGCCGTAAAGACGAGAAACAGAAATGCAAAATACAGCGCCGGGGTCCTTACCGCCGACATTGGTCCAAACTCAGGACGCGCAAGCAGATTGATCATCACCGCAAGGTCGAATCCATGAAGCAAGCGGTCGGCGGCCAGGCTGTGGTCGAGGATGGCGTGGGCGCTCTTGCGAAAGCCCGCGGTGCCAAACTCGGCCAGCGTCAGATTCAGCAACCAGAACCAAAAAATGTAGCGCTTGTTGCGGCCCACCATTCTCCAACCGCTGCTCAGTAGCCCCTCTTTGTCGCTCATTCGTTTTCTATCCTCGATCAGACCTGCGCGGCTGAAGCCGCTGTTGATCCTGCCATCTCTAACGGGGGCCGCTCAAGGCCGCGCGCCCTTTCAAAGCGTTATCGTGTGAACAGTATTTACACTGCCCACCAGGCCATCGCCTGGCCCATCCACTGCGTGACAAAGAGCCAGTAGGTTGACAGTTTGTAGGTTGGTTTCGTGTTGGCCTCGACGACATGGCTGTTATTGAAGTCGTTGCGGTCGATCTGCACCTTGTGATCGGGATCAATCTCCACCGACGCGACCTTCGCCTTCTTCACGTAGCTGAATCGAATCCAGCGGTTCTTGCCGTCCCAGTTCTCGCGAATCTTCTCGCCGTTATCGAACTTGATCTCCACCTCGACCGGCATGACGAAGTCTTCCTTGCGATGCAGCGACACGTACGACTGGTACACGGTGTCGTCTTTTCCGTCTTTCCTGGCGTCCTTCTTGTCCGTCTCCTTTTTCTCTTCGTACCAGTTCACCGGGAAGGAATCGACGTTGAGCACCTCGTAATCCAACACCTGCGATCCGTAGATGGCCTGGTCGAAGTACCAGCGCAGATCCTTGCCCGAAACTTCCTCGATCGTCTTCAGGAAGTCTTCTTTGGTGGGATGCGTGAAGCGGTACTTCATGAAGTACACACGCATGGCCTTGGCCATGGTGTCTTCGCCGATGATGCCTTCGAGAGTGAGCAGCAGGCTGGCCGTCTTGCCGTAGGTGATGCCGCCATAAGAGTTGGAATTGTAGTAATCATAGGCCTTCTGCGCGATGGGATCGAGATCGGCGTCGCTGATGTAGCTGCGCCTTTGCTCCTCCCGCTCGCCCATGGTCGCGCCCGCGACGCTCATGATCGAATTGTTCTTGCCCAGAATCGAATCCAGAACCTTGACTTCGGTATAGCTGTTGATGCCTTCATCCATCCACGCGTCTTCAAATTCGTTGGTTGCAACCATGCCGTACCAGTACTGGTGTCCGAATTCATGTTCCACCACCAGTTCCGGCACGTATAAACCCTCCGGCATAAACCAACTCGTGCCCCCGGTGATAAACGTGGGATATTCCATCCCTTCTGCCGCCGA
>Ga0181523_10005527_pt1 | contig 10411 bp, 9 predicted proteins | sample PEATcosm2014_Bin_43_FD_119752 | JGI IMG/M metagenome (GOLD analysis project Ga0181523, IMG submission 119752) | Peatland microbial communities from MTU Mesocosm Facility, Houghton, MI, USA - PEATcosm2014_Bin05_30_metaG | ecosystem: Environmental > Terrestrial > Soil > Wetlands > Peat | place... | reverse complement strand
GTGCCCGTGGAGGGCAACCGCGATTGCTTTCTTCTTCGATATGGGCGATTGCATGATGTTTACAAGCAAATCTGTACTGTGGCAGTACTGCAAGCCATTTTTTGAGGTGATGTATACACTTTAAATCCTTGCTTTCAAAGGGGGTTGTGGCTGGATCACACAATAGATCAACAACCTGTTTCAAAGCTCCTTTCATATAAATTTCCTTTTCAGAAGCACCTGCCAAATCCGGCAGCATCCAAAAATTCACGCTCAGGCTGCATCCCCGGAGTCACTCCAGTTGTCCAGAACCAGGACGGAGGCAGGAAGCGATGACTCTTGGCACGCAGAATGAGCCGTGGGCAGAAGTTCCTCCCAATGCCTTCTCCCATCGTAGCTGAGAACGGCAAGGCAAACAGAATTCACATGGTGATTATGCATTGCTATCGAGGCGTCTGCCCAAGCGGTGTGCTACAGAACTCGGCTTTCCTGCTGATGCGGCCGGTTATTATTTCCCCAATCTGTATCCAGCCGGTGCGGATTGACAGTCGCACCCGCTTCTGTCTCGATTCGCAGCCATTAACGGTTTCAAATTGGCTGCTGGGAAAACTGCAATCATATTACGCAGGTTGCGTTACGCAAGTTGCGTAATTCCACACCCGGCAGGCGCGTAAAACTCCCTTTCAGCCGAGGCCGAACAGGAAGCTTTAGCCATGGTCATCGGCCGCAATGCCTCGGCCAATTGAAAGGTGAGAGGACAGCCGGGAAACACTTCGCGGGCGGCGTCGCGGGCTGAGGTGGTGTCGGCGGGGGTGAAGCGCAATTCAACATCGTGCAGGGATCCTTGGGGATTCCAGAGCACGGCGGCGCGGCCTTCGGCGACGACTTCCAAACGGTCGTGCCAGGTGCGCTCACATAACGCGCCCAGCGCGGTCAAGCCTTCTTCGTAGAATTCCAGCAACTGGCCGGGATCGTGGGTGGCGCGGTTCAGTTTCATGGCAGAAACCAGTCAGCGAAAGTCCGATAAATCATAATGATTCGTAGTCCTTCGCGAAAAGGGTTGCGTCCGGTTGCTTCACTTCGCTGTAGGCGTCGCGCGCGGCGGCCAGTTCGTCGCCCAGTCCCGCCATCGCTTCCGCCACGCGGCCTTCGCTTTCCCGCCAGCGCCGGAAAACTTCTTCGGCGAACTCATCGCTGCCGAAGCGTTCGCCCAGCACCAAACCGGTTTCGCCGACGACCAGTTCAAACAGGTTTAGTTTTTCCTGGAGAATCGCCAGCAGGTGTTTCTGCAATGTTCCGGCTTGAACGAAATTGTAGATATGGACCGGGTGTTGCTGTCCCAGGCGATGCAAACGCCCGATGCGCTGCTCGATCTCCATGGGATTCCACGGCAGATCGAAGTTTACGAGGCGGTTGGAAAACTGCAGGTTGCGACCCTCGGTGCCGCTGTGGGTGAGCAGCAGCGCGCCCCCGCGCCTGTGAAATTCTTCCGTGATGGGCTGGCGTTCGGGTGCCGGAGTGGAGCCGTTGATGACAAAAGTCTCCACCCTGGCGCGGCGCAGAAATTCCGCCAATGCCGACTGGGTTTCCAGAAACTGGGTAAAGACGACCGCGCCGCCTTCGCCTTGGGCCAGGGGTGGAATCAACTCGCATTTCCGGCGCCAGCTCTTTTCCAGGGGCGCCTGTTCACGCCAGACGCCGGCAGCCTGGGTGTCCGGGAATTTTTCGAGCGCGGCGCGCCAGGCCGCCGGACTGCTGCCGGCGGTTTGCAGGAGCAAACGGCCCCAGAGGTTGGATTGGCTGGCGTTGAACTGGGAAAGCCGTGCGCGCAATTCGCCGTCCCATTGCTCCCAGAACGCCCGCTCGCTTTCCTCCGCTTCAAAAAGGACAGTCTCTGCCCGGCGCGACGGGAGTTTCAGGCCGGCCGTGGCGCGGGTGTTGCGGATCATGACTTGGCCAAGCAACCGGCGCAATTCCTCGGGTTCGCGTGGCTGGCGTGGTCGTTTGGGGTCGAGAAAGCGCGCGCGAAATTCCTTGGGCGACGGCAACTGCCCCGGCTGGAGCAGGGTGACGAGGTTGTAGAGTTCTTCGAGGGAATTTTGCACCGGGGTGGCTGTGAGCATCAGCAAAAACTGGCGCGGCAGCGTATTGACCGCCTGCCAGGCCTGCGACTCGCGGTTGCGCAGATAGTGCGCCTCATCCACAATCAGAATGTCCCAATGCACCTGCCGGGCGATGTCCAGTTGAGCGGGCTGTTTGAGGGTGTGAAGGCTGGCGACAATGCCGGGGGTTTCGCGCCAGAATTTTTGCGGGTCACCGCGCGAACCTGCGTGGTTGGTGGTGACCGTGGCCAGACCGAATTTATCGGCCAACTCCTCCTCCCACTGATCCACCAGCGAAGGCACGGTCAGCACGAGAAATCGTTTCACCATGCCGCGCGTGAGCAACTCCTTGATCACGAGTCCCGCCTCAATGGTTTTGCCCAGACCCACTTCATCGGAAAGCAGGGCGCGGCCATGCAAGGGGCCAAGCACGCGCAGCGCGGTGCGAATCTGGTACTCCAGCCGCTCGATGCGGCAATGCGGCAAACAGAGCAAATTGTCCGATTGGTTTGAGACCCACCAAAGGTCCGCGCGCTCGCGGAGCAGGAAGCTGCGCAAATCTGTCAGGGGGAATGCGGTTTCTTGCAGCGCGAGCGCCGGCATTTCAAAGCGCACTGGCAGTGGAGGCATATCCCGCTGGCGCGGTGATGGCGAATCCAGGGTGGAGGATTTGAGCGTGGCCCTGGTGTCAGCAGCTTTCTTTGCCTCCAGCGCCAGGCGCGCCTCCGCCTTTCGTTGCTCCAGATGGCGCCGCCTCTCCGCGAGGCGTTCCATGTTCTCCCGCCGCCGGGCTATTTCTTCCTCGCGCTTTTGTTCCTTGCGCATCATCCTGCGCCCGTAAGTTCCAAAGTCTGCATAGGCTTCCGGGGGTATCTCCTTCATCATTCGCCCCAGCGGGGAGAACTGCAACCGCAGCGCCGCAGCCATCGCCAGGATGGTGTCCTCAATCCAGCGGTAGGCCGCTTCGTTTGGGCCAAAGGGCGACTCCTGCACCCGGACAGGTTTCTTTGTACGGGGTTGCGTTCTAATCCAAAATGCTGTGAACGTATCGCGGCGCGTGGGGAACTGTTTTAGCCAGCGTTCCATCGCTGCACGAACCGAATTGCGGTGATGGGATGAAACAGCCGCATCACGGCGGCCATTCCTGTCCATTTCCCAAGTCAACTGGTCCGCGCCCGTGCAAAGCACCCGGCCAACGGCGGCGGCCTCAACGCAACCCGGCGCAGTCCAGGCAAATTCCGCGAACCCATTGATTTGGTCGAAAGTTACACGAAGGTTGAGCAGAAAAGACGCTTGATCCCGCGCCCCGGCCAGTCCTGGCAGCGGTGGCTGTCGGCGTGTCCGGCTGGCGCGTGGCTGGCGCGGTTGGTCGGAGTCCGGCATGGCAGTCACGATTCCGCCTTTAAATGAATGATCTCAGCAAGGTCGAACACGCTCGGAAAATACTGGGAAACACATCATCAAATCAAGCTTCCGTTTTTGACGGACATGGCGGGCGTTGATCCCAAGTCGGGTGGATTGCGAGGGTGATTCAAACCAAGGGAGACCCTGTAGGGTCAGGCGGGGGCCGGGCCACGTTCTTTGGCTTCACGTCGCCGAACCCTTCCAACAGCAGCGTCGAGCCGGACATGCCCAGCTTCCCCAGCAGCCGGCTCACCGCGAAAGAGGTGCGCCCGAAGGTGCGGCGCACGTTGGATTACTCCGGGCCGTGGTTGAAGTACCACGATGCCAGGCCAGCCTCGAAGTTCACGTTTTTGAAAAGGTTATCCAGGAGCTTCCGTAGAGACTCCATGTTGTCGTCGGGGCGGATATTACAATTATCCACTACTTATCATAGGCAGTGAAGTCTCAATTACAATCTATGATGTGCTGATGGCATTTGCGGTTGCGTAGCCGGACGCGCGACCTCCAACAGCGGCCGTCCATCTGTGCGATTTCTGGCGTTCCACCCTCCCGCGCATCGGACTGGCTTGGAAATACCTTCAATTAGAGAAGAGCGGAGGAGTTCGTAACGTGGGATTATTTGCCGTAAGTCGGAATAATCAGGTTGCGCAGAGCGAATAATGTCTTTTTTCCAGAAAAACACACATAGAAGGCCTTACAATGGGGCATGACGAGTAGTAAGTACTATGGGTCGTGCGACGACCCGAGGTTCCGAAATAGCTATATGTCCCAGGAAGACAGGGCTGTAACTGGTTCGAGCCTTGAGACTCCATTATCGTACCGGCCCCACGAGCCGGATATCATACCGAAAATGGCAGCCGTGCCACGCTGTTACTACGCCCGCGCCAAACTCGGCGGCAGGGTGGGGCAATCGACAGAAGCCTTGCTCGCACACCTCGAACTTTCCCGCAATCCGGCCATCGAGTATAGCTCCGCCAAAATACCTAACCGGCCTGAGGGTCGTAACAACCGGCCTGCGCACAAGGTTATGCTGCAAAACAATGCCTGACATTGTTCCACCATGAATAAAAGTATACGTGAACAACCCGACCCATCAGAGGCCATGAGTGCATCCGTTGCACGCGAGCAATCTCCTGTCGCCGGTGCCCCGATCAAAAGCACGAATGGTCCCCCGAATCCTACGGCGCCAACAAAACAAGGCTCGGTGAAGCGATTTGGGGTGTGCCCGACGTGCGGCCTCACAATGACGCCGGAGGGAAGGAAGGACACACATACTGAGTTGTGGCCAAAGTGGAATTGCCGTGTGCATGGGGTTTTTGCGCAGGACGCCGTTAAACACTGCGTGCGCTATATCCCCAATCGGGAGATAATAAACCTGAAGGGAAGGGTGAGGCAACCGGGTAAATTAACCTCAGAAATCCTCGATTTGCAGACTGACAGCCGGAATCGCGAGAAAGAGCTGCGAGAATTGATGAAGGAAAAGGTCGATTATACACCATCGCAAAAGACAAGCATGTCTGCTGACCAGTGCCGTTTTGGAGAGGACCTATTTAGAGTAATAATCAGGCATGGATTGGACGTCGAACTGGCTTTAAACACCACTACCAATTACTTCGCAAAACACAGTGTGGAGGACATGATGTTGGTGATGGACATAATGGCCGCAGGACAGGGGTGCGTGACACTCTCCGAGATGTTGGAATTCGTATGCGCATTCAAGCAGTCCGGTATTAAATGCACAGCCGCCGGGCTGGTGGGATACGCCAAAACAACGAAGTGGCCGGGTGATAAAGGTGAGAAAGTGTCCTTAATTGACGCTCTATTGAGGGTCATCGAGTTCAAAAGGAATAAGGTCTCACCGGAGCGCCTCGATCACCTCTTGGTGGCGGCTTACTACATCGCGGGACATTTTCAGCGCAACCCATTGGAATACGTGGATCCGGCCGTGTTGACTGACCATGCTGTGAAGGAATGGTGCCTTTACGATTACTCTGAAGATTTGGAAAAATGGGAAAGGGAGTGCAATATAATTAATGCACTCAACAAAATAGCGGCGGAGAAGGGCCAGCCATTGCAGCCTTTGCCGGCCAAGCCGCAAGAAATGATCGACTACAGATACAAGCCACATCCCGACAAGAAAGGCATATTTTTCACAGTCAGGTGCGAAAGGCCCCGGCCATGGACTTATGAGCAAGCCAAAACCATGATCACCGAGGTCCGCCACTTTAAGAAAATTATGTCCTCTCCAACTCTTGATGGGGTGCCCGCGGGGTGGTGCCAACCGCCTGGACAAGACCTTTTAATGGAGGAGGGCGGCGTTTGGGGAGAGCGGAAAAAGGAGCAGATGGCACAGCGAATGCTGACGAACAGGGTGTTAACAACAGAAGAAAAACAGCGGTGTCTGGACGGGTCTCTAATCATAGACCAAGGCCGCGGAGCTGCGTCAGCTCTTTTTCAGGGGTGGGGCGGAGGGCGGAGGGAGGACATTGAAAAATATTGTGAAGAGAATTTTATCTGGCAAGACGGTCAGATAAGAATCAACGAAAACCAGAATAAAAATGATTCGCGCAAAATGGTCACCGCGCTGCTCAATTTTTATTACATGGCCTTTTTCCTCATGAAGACTAATCGGTGGAGCACGACGTTTCTCAAGGAAGGGTTCATGCCCACGACAAGGATGCGGATTCTGGCTTGGGTTGGATTCTGGGAAGAGTCTTGGGCTGATCATTTATCTTTAGCTGATCAAATGCCGTGCGAGGATTTTGCTTATGCGCCATTTGATCCCGCGCTGGATTTCCCCGACATCGGGCGCCTCGTACAGTTCTTGCGGAAGCCATCTTTTACGGGAACTCTAATCCTTCGTGGGATTCCGCCGAAGGACGTTGAGCTGATTCAAAAATGCTCCATCAACAATAAGGAGGTGCCTAAAATAATCGCCTGCCGGCTGAATGATCTGATGAATGGCCAGTCGATTTTCGATCCATCTCTTTTTCCGGACCTCGATCGGCAGCCAAGGGATCGCGCGAAGCACATGATGGAAAAGTCGAAATCAACAGGCATATCTGGCGCAAACCTAAAATGTCTGAACCGGTGGCTCTTGGAAGATATTTTGCCTGGGCTCGTCTCCACCCGTCAAAACTACCCGAAGAATGGCCTGCGCCGGTCGGGCTTGACTGCGCATTTCCTGCTTTTTGAAGATGCAGACAGATCTGCGAATTATTTCAGTACCGGCAAGCGCAGCGTCGAGTTCGTTTACAAATGCTTCCAAGACAAGAAGTATTCTCGTGAACATTGGACCGTCGGTTACACGGCAATGGCCAAATCACTGGGCGAGAATCGGGAAAGGCTGCTGCCGTTTGGGCATAAATTGGATGAGTTTCGGAATTCGCATGTAATTGCCACGGAACAACGGATTGCCGATGATGCTGATGTCTTCAACCAAGCTGCCAAGGATATGCCCGTGCGCCGAAAGGGGTATAGCAGTAAGGCGCCCAAATTCACTCAAGAGGAACGACAGCAAATTGTAGATGAATACATAAGGCGGATCAAGGCGGGGGACAAAATCAATCAGGACGATTTTGCGAAGGAAAAGGGAATGGGCAAATCTACCTTAACTGACATGCTTCAAGCAGTTGGGTTCAGGCAGCAGCGTTCTGAGGAAGATATCCAGAAGCTTTTAAGAGAATTCGAACAGGCCGCGAAAGACGGGATATCGATGACGCAATTCGCGAAGAAAAGGGGCGTGCCATACAACACTCTTTACAGGTATTTAAGTGACGCTGGCAAGACCAAGGAGGTAAGGCATCGGACTCCGGAGGAAATCGCCAAGCTCCTTGACGATCTGGCAAAAAGCGGAATGTCGCAACGCGAATTTGCGGCCAAGATCGGCGTGAGTGAGTTCACTATCGCGTCCTGGAAAAAAGGCGTTCGCAACGTCGCCGAAGGTGAGAAAAATGAAGGTGTGAACCATATTCACCGGACTCCAGAGCAGATCGAATGGATGATCAAGGACTTTAAAGCCTGCAAATTGGAAGACAAGGAATTGAGCGCAAAAAAATACGCGGAACGGCGCGGCATTCCGTACAGCACGGTGCGCAAGCACTTTTCCAAAGCAGATCTGCTTCAAGAAACTAATCGGCATACGGCCCCTCAAATCATCGAGCATGTGCGCAAATTCAAAGAGCTCCGGGAAACTGATCCTGCGATAACCCGTGAGGAGTATGCCGGTAGAATCGGAGTGACCGTCCAGACGCTACACTCCTGGATGTCGGATCACTTCCAGAAATTGCTGGCTCACGGGCTCAATGCCAAGGTCTAAAGGTTAACCGTGCGTATTCCGATGAAAACATTGGGCATGATTTCGATTTTGATCGGACATCGTTCCCATTCAATTGGCCAGGTAAAAACGCTCTCCGATTGGAAACATCAAGCAATCGTCACACCAGGTGCCCTATAGTCCGATAGCTGCCCAGGAGGACGCCCAATTTTGTGGGCCCAGATGCTTGGCGGCCTTGTCCAGAAGCGACGCCGACGAGCAAAGTTTCGCCCTGTGCAGAGATTGAACAATAGGTGCGGCGGAAGGGCGTCACGCTTCACTTGTTCTGGCAACAATACCGCCAGGCACATCCTCAGCGGTTTCAATCCAGACGATTGTGCGAGCTGGAGTGACGTTGAGGCCGGAGAACAGGGCCAAGCCCTCGTCGGCCACCAGGGACATGACATGGCGTTTGCGCTCCAGCGACCAGAGTTTGAGGGCCAGGCAGGCGCGCAAGGCATGGGCCGGGGGAATCATTTTGGAACCCGGCAGGCGGCCAGCCTGGGCCAGAGTCTCCACCGGCAGGCGGGCCAGATGGGGCAAGAACAAGAACAAGCCTCCGCAGGTGGTGAGGATATGGCGCGGGGCCAGCGAGAGAGCGCGCACATCGGCCACTGCTTCGACGGTCGGGCGCGGGCGCTGGGGCCGTTCCTCATCGAGGCGGCGGGGCAAGGCGGCGAAGCCCTCCGCCTTGAGCACCTCGCGCACCGCCGTCGGACCCCGTCGATACCGCCGCCAGGTGCGGACAGAAGCCGGGGACAAGCCGCGCGACGCCGGTAAAAACTCAACCGCTCTTGCCGCCGGTGTTAGGCGAATTGCTCTCCGTGGAAATCCAGGCTAGTGCCGGCATCAAAACCTACGTGGCGGCGTTTGCGGACATGACGCCGAAGCAATCGCTGCCAAACAAAAGGGTATGAATAGTAATGAGCAGGAGCAGGCGCCGCTAACCCAAGTTCCGCGGGCCACGCCCGCTTTTACAGCCTCGGCTGGCACACCCAGCCCGCTTTCAGAGATGGATCAATTGGTACGAGGTGAACGGATCCTGGAAATGTTTTGGCCGGAAACCGCCAGCCGACCCAGCATGGCGTGGCTCCGCAAGCAGGTCAAGGCTAGGCAGATCCCTTTTGTCAAACGCGGACGGCGAGTGTGGTACATACCGAAAACGGTAAAGGCTTGGTTTGACCTAAAAGAAACCAAGCCTCTGCTGATGCTGCAGCACGAACACGACCAAAAGGGTTGCGGATTCCGATGAATTCTACTCCACTTGAGCGTCTTCGGTCCGGGAGAAGTTGGAGCAGTTCAGAAGCACGTCCGGTTGGCGATGAATAGGCATGCACGGGACGCGGTAAAAAGGTTCTCCTCGCACGTAGAATCCATGTTACCTTGGCCCCCAGGATGGGGTACTCGATAGGCTGGGCCTGTAGACGTAGAAGCTTCTCTTTCACCTGATTCTCCTCGATTTGGCATAGAGCACAAGAGAAACATTCAGTTATTTTTCATCTTCAAAAAGTCAGATTTGTAAGTTCGCTAAACTCAAAGGCAATTTCTGATTACAAAAAGCTTGTTTTACGAGGGAAAACGCCCGATTGTAAGCCATTGGTTTTCAGTTTTCAATTGTCCCGAGGTGTTCGACGGGGTCTACGTGGGACATATGGTTTCTCTGGTCAGCTCAACCCCCGTAAAATCAGCCATATATGCATCTAGCCTCTATAATACACAACCGATCGTGGCTTGATTCTTCACTTTAGTTTACTTTACTGGATGTTCAGAGCACGGTTTATTCAGTTTTTTTCAGTTTTGGGAGCGCCCTAATCAAGCGGTCGTCCACACTAACTGAAAGGAAGTGGGCGAACTCTGTTGGTAAGGGACAGCCAATAACCTGGACATTTTGGCTCCAAGGGCCGCTTTCGCGTCTGCAGCACCGACAGCAACCACGACCAGCCCGTCGCCCCCAACCGCCTGCCGGACCTGCCCGCTCCCAGCGCCCCCCAACCAATTCTAGCTGCCGTGTGGCTAATGGCTGGTTAATTCGTGGTAACGGGTGGTGTAGTTGCGGATTATTCCGTGGGTGGTGGCGATTTGGTTCGTAGGCCGGTCAGGCCCAGGCCTGACTGGGCTACGGAATGCCCGACGGATTAGAAGGGTAGTTGTTGTTCGTGATAGTCTGGCCGCCTGTGAGCGCGTAATCTTGGGGAACGCCGGGCTCGTTTCATCGCCAAAACCAAGACCAACAAAGCCTGGTCCAGATGAAGATCGTAAAGCTGCGGCGCCTGGCGATGGCGAACGAGCCGGTGATTGACCCAACTAAAGCTGGGCGAGATTTGACGCTGCCGATCCGCCCGGAGCAGATGTTTGCAAATCATAACCCGATGGCCTTTCCGTGGGTCTGTTGAGGCCCAGAATATTGCGTCCCTGTTCTACGATCCGGCGGGCGGTGGCGGCGATTCCTCTTGTAACGTAGCGCCTGTGAACCAGCCCGATCGCTCCAAAGACAGCATAAGCGCACCGGCTTTGGCCGTCCGACCCACAACATCGACGGGGATCACGAGAACCCACCACCAGCGACATTTGCGATTGGTTGATATTCCCTGGTAAGTGCGATGCGGTTCCG
>Ga0181523_10005526_pt1 | contig 10412 bp, 11 predicted proteins | sample PEATcosm2014_Bin_43_FD_119752 | JGI IMG/M metagenome (GOLD analysis project Ga0181523, IMG submission 119752) | Peatland microbial communities from MTU Mesocosm Facility, Houghton, MI, USA - PEATcosm2014_Bin05_30_metaG | ecosystem: Environmental > Terrestrial > Soil > Wetlands > Peat | place... | reverse complement strand
TACGACCACATCACCAGCGCCATTGGGGCGGCCATGATCGGCTGGTTCGGCACCGCCATGCTCTGCTACGTCACGCCGAAGGAGCATCTCGGCCTGCCCGACCGCGACGACGTCAAAGAAGGCGTCATCGCCTATAAGATCGCCGCCCACGCCGCCGACCTCGCCAAGGGCCATCCCGCGGCGCAGCTGCGCGACGACGCGCTCTCCCGCGCCCGCTTCGAGTTCCGCTGGGTCGACCAGTTCAACCTCTCTTTGGACCCGGATACCGCGCGGTCCTACCACGACGAGACGCTGCCCAAGGAGGCGCACAAGGTGGCGCATTTCTGCTCCATGTGCGGACCGAAATTCTGCTCGATGAAGATCACGCAGGACGTGCGCGATTACGCGGCGACGCTAAACGATCAGCAGCAGGGGATAGCTGCACAAGAAGCGGGGAGCGCCGCAGGCGCGACGGGGACGAAAGAAGACATCGAGGCCGGAATGGCGTCGATGTCGAAGAAGTTTTTGGACCTGGGCGCGGAGGTTTACGTCGATCAAACCGCGCTAAGGGAAAGTAACAAGGCCTTGTGATGGGCGGCTTGTCCGCCGTCGCGCGTCCTGCCCTCCGAAGCTCGCGTGCGAGCGAAGGACAGAGCGCGCGAAGGCGGAAGAAGGTGAAGGAGAGTAATAAGATGTTGTGACGCCTATGTATTCCCTGGGTGCATTGCACCGGAAAATATGAAATGCTGCGGCGCTCCGGGGTTTGCCGCACCGGAGGTTTGTAACGGCGCACGGCCTCGTCAGCAGACCGGCGCGACAGGGAGGGGCTCCATGACACCTGAACTCACGCTGCTTGTTTGGTCCGGCATTCTCGCCTTCGTGCAGATGCTCGTCGCCGTCGCCGGCGCGCAGATGCAAGTCGGCTTGCCGGCGCTGGTGGGCAATCGCGAGGACCTGCCGCCGATCCTCGGCTGGGCCGGGCGCGCCCGCCGCGCCCAACTCAACATGCTCGAATACCTCGTGCTGTTCGCCATTCTGGTGTTGGTGGCGCAGATCGCCGGCAAGACCAACGCCATGACGCTATTGGGCTGTCAGCTCTTCTTCTGGGCCCGCCTCGCCTATGCGATCGTTTATGTGGCCGGCGTGCCATGGCTGCGGACGCTGGTCTGGCTCGTCTCGGCGATCGGCCTGTTGCTGATCCTGCTGCAGCTCTGACGCCGAATTAAATCCGGCAAGACGAAAACGTTTCACCTCTCCCCAGTGCGGAGAGGTCGGCGAGCAACTTTGTTCCCAGCCGGGTGAGGGGGAGCAGACGACGAGGTCGGTCCCCCCTTACCCGCCTCGCGGCTTTCGGCGCTTGGCGGCCTCTCCCCGTAAACGGGGAGAGGCGAAGTTTTGGTCGGTTTGTCGCCCGTGCGCGGCCGTGCTACGCGCATCGCCTCTTTGGAAACCCGACATGCCCGACGCCCTCAAACTCCTCACCACCCGGCGCTCGTTCAAGGCGGCCGAGCTCAGCGCGCCTGGTCCGTCCGCGGCCGAGATCGATACGCTCCTTACCGTCGCCTCGCGGGTGCCCGACCACGGCAAGCTCACGCCGTGGCGCTTCATCGTGTTCGAAGGCGAGGCGCGGCGCGCGGCCGGCGCAGCGATCGCCGCCGCCTTTGCCGGCAAGTACCCGGACGCCAAGCCCGAGCAGGTCGAGGCCGAGCGCGCGCGGCTTCTGCGCGCGCCGCTGGCGATCGCGGTGGTGAGCCGAGCCGCGCTGCACGTGAAAATTCCGGAATGGGAGCAGGTGCTCTCCGCCGGCGCCGCCGCCATGAGCCTGGTGCTAGCCGCGCACGCGCTCGGCTACGGCGCCAACTGGATCACCGAATGGTACGCCTACGACCGCGGCGTGCTCGACGCGCTGGGACTCAAGCCGCACGAGCGCATCGCCGGCTTCGTTCACATCGGCCGGCCGCCGGGTCCGCCCGAGGATCGGCCGCGGCCGTCGCTCGACGAGATCGTCACGCGCTTTTCTGCTTAGAGCGGACCCTCAAAACCGCTGCGACAACCCGACAAAGACCTGCACCGCCGGCGCCGCCCGATTGAGGCCGAAATCGGCGTCTTCGGCACTCCACCGTAGCAGACCGCGGGCAGCCCGGATCTGGGCGCTCGTGAATCCAACTCGGCTTGTGATGCCGGAATTTAACGCACAGGTTCCGGGACCGGAGATCGCAGGACCTTGGGCCAGCACGAGATCGCCACCGTGCAGACCACTGCCATCGACCAGACCACCGGTATCGTCAATCTCACCACTGTGCTGGCGCATTCTTCGGGGGAATGGATTGCCTCAGATTGGCCGGTCTGCCCGATCAGCGAGACGACAACGCCGCACCGAATGGGTGCGGCGCTGACCTATGCCCGGCGTTATGCGCTCTTCACATTAGTCGGGATTGCCGGGGAAGATGATCTCGACGCGCCCGACCTTACGACGCCAACTAGCCAGACGTCGGGGCTGCAGAAGCCAAAGGCAGACGCCAACAGCCGGCTGAACGGCGGGCAGCAGAATCCTGCTCAACGCGCGCCTCTCCGCCGCGACCGAAAGATCCGTGCGAATTCCGCCAAGCCTAATCTCCAACCTGAGGCATCGGCCGAACTGCGCGATCGACTGCTGACCGAACTCAACAACCTAGGGTCCGGTAATGACGCCGCAATCTGGGCACACCTGAGCTTACGCGCCAAGAACGATCTGACGGCGGGCGATGCCCAGCGTGTCGAGGAGGCTTTCCAAGCGAGGCTGGCGACCTTTGCGAACCGAGCTGCAGACACGGCAGACCAAACGCCGGCGGTGACTGAGCAGCCTCTAACACCGCGCTGTCCGGATCCGGCCGGGCCAGAGAAGCGGCCGCGGTCCAGGGTGATCGATAAGAGCATGTTGGCGCTCCCGGAGCCGCGCCGGGTTCGTGACCGGGATCACGTCAAATCGGTTGCCAAGCGGGCTTGTCTGATTTGCGGCCGAAGACCTTCGGACGCTCATCACCTGCGGTTCGCACAACACCCCGCGCTTGGGCGAAAGGTGAGCGATAAGTTCACCGTGCCATTGTGCCGGGGACACCACCGCGAAGTCCACCGCTGCGGCAACGAAGCGGATTGGTGGAGGAACGCCGGGGTTGATCCGATCATCACAGCCCGAGCGCTTTGGCTGAAGACACATCCGTTGCCGGCGACTTGGGAGAAGACGGGAATCGAAGAGGCGACCTCCCCAGCTGCTGTCGGCACCGATCAGATTATTACCGAGCGTGATCAACTAGGTCAGCAAACGAGCCCCGAAACACAAGACGAAGTAATCGCGGCTGGCCCTGAATGACTCCTTCAGGAACATCGAGGCCAACCGTCGCAACGCAAAAGCACTGGTCCGGTGGAAATTAGAGAAGAGAAGGGAGACTTCGCGGCGCATGCATTAAGCGCGCCCGATCCGTTCAACGTCCGGCGCGACTTTGGATTGCCAAACGTTAATCCTTCCGCCACGTCGCAGTAATGCTGTCGCCTCTATGGCATCCTGCCAACACGGCACCGCTGGATTCGCCGAGGACGACTTCAGTCGAATGGCCGAGCTGTTGGACACCGCGCTGGCGGTTGCGCACGCCGATCCCGAAACCGCGCCTGTCTGCGCGGCGGCTCCAAGAACCGAGTTACGTTCATGTCCGACGAAATCGCTAACAAATCCGCCCGGACGCCACCGCGTTGTCCAAGCTGTGCTCAGCCCATGCGACTGGTCCGAAAAACGCTGCGATTCCACGGATTGCCCGAGCTATATACCTTTGAATGCCGAACCTGTGACGTGTCGTTTACCCAGGAAGGGGGCGCGATGGTGTCCTGATTTGTTGCTGCGGATTGTCCAAACTCTCGGGTTTGCCCGCGCAGATGAAGCCGCAAATCTGGACAGTCGCGCAAAGCGCGTTGCGCACGAGGCCTTCAGTCCAAGGTTCGTCCTGACCATCACGCAAGTTTACGAGTCCGTTTCGCACGATTGTCTCGTGTCTCGAATCGCTTCGCCTGCCCCCAAGATCGCATCGATTTTCGATCTGCCGGGTTTCTGATCCCGGGCATCGACGCGGATTATGTGTTTGCAGAAAATCGATCCGTCGTCGCATGAAGCACGCCGGTGGCTTCTTTGGCGACGACGCTATTCACGGTTCCCGTTGTGGATACATACGGTGCACGTTTGGCAAGTACCCGCTGTAAGGAACGCCGATGCATGTTAAGGCGGCGAGCAGCCTCCGACACGTTGCGGCCGTACGCTTCATAGACGTACTGGATATGCTCCCAGCGCACACGATCCGCGGACATAGGATGATTTGGTGGCGCGGCCTTGCGGCCCTCCGGCGCAAGCAGAGCCGAGACGACATCATCAGCGTCCGCCGGTTTGACGAGATAGTCGATGGCACCGAGCTTTACTGCGCGGACGGCGGTCGCAATATTGCCGTAGCTCGTGAAAATGACAGCGCGTGCGTGGGGCCGTTGTTGTTTAAGTGCAGAAATGATGTCCAAACCGCACCCGTCGTCGACCCTCACGTCCACTACGGCATACGTCGGTGCGCACAGCTTAATTTTAGCCAAGCCATCGGAGATCGATTCGGCAGTCACGACTTTAAAGCCTAGCGATTGCATCGCTTGCGAAAGACACTGCCTCACCGGATCATCGTCCAACACAATCAACACCGAAGGTGCGAACTGCTTGCTCGTCGGAAATGGACATTGAGTTCGAGTTTGGTCTAGCAAATTTGTCATGATTGAAACGACCTCTTTTTAGCAACCGCGCGCTTCTAAATTGCAGAAGCCAGCTTACGAAAACGTGATGAAGAGATTACCATTTGGAAAGCTATGTTCGCAGGAACATTATATCAGCGTGCGGTGAGACGCTCGTTTTGCAGGAAATAACCGCGATTGACGATATGAAACAGGGGTATTTGCAATAATTGCCAACAAACGCAGCTGATTCTGAAAGACGGATTTGATGCTCTCTTGCTGTAGAATCATTTCGTAGAATTAATGCGCTCGAAAGGGCATCGTAAGGTTGATTTCACCAATGGTCTCCCATGAGTGCCGTCACGGCACGTCGAAAATAACGGAGACCTCGTTATGACTGTGAGCAATAACCCTTCCCAACATCGCAGGACTTTGAGCGCTCGTCGTCTGACGCTGCTCGGGTCCGTTGCCGGGCTCGGTGTCGCCGTGCTGATTGGCGGAGCCGGCGGCTATCGGCCGATGGGCCTTCCGGCATGGACACCCTCCGCGCACGCGGCGGCCGACGCCGCGCAATCACCTACCAGTTTTGCCGATATCGTTGCCAAGGTGAAACCCGCCGTGATTTCGGTCCGCGTCAAGATCGACGAGTCCGCGAGGACGGCGCACATGAATCAGAACGGCGATGATGAAAACGTCATTCCGTTCGAACCCGGTTCACCGATGGAAAAATTCTTTCGGCAGTTCGGCCCGCCCGGCATGCCCAAAGGAATGCCGCACGGTGAGCAAACCATCACCGGCGAAGCTCCGTCAATAAAAATAGCCGTGTAGAGGATCGCAGTATTCTCCGGCAGCGCGGCAACACGCTTCTTCACCTCTGTCATTGGCAAACCTGTAAGATCGATAAATTCGAGTCCAGCGGTGAATAGCGGCAGCTCTTGCTTGAAGTTGCGGTAAACACTTGTGCCCTCCAGTGGTTCGCCTACCAATGCGAACCGCTGAAGATTCGGCACCAGCACCCGCGCCATGGCCACCATGTCGCGAAGGTTCAGCTGGATGGTGCTCCCGGTAACGTCAGGAGGAAGTTTCAATTGAGCAACCGTAGGCTCGTCCACCGTACTAAAAACCAGTGGCACCGCAGACCATAGCTCCAAACGCGTGCCCAACATGAATTCGAGCGCCAATGGACCAACGGTAACAATAGCACCAATGTTCTTTTCTCGATATTTCTCTCGAAGTGGGGAGTTGGCGCGCAAGGTTGTGTGAAACGCGGAGGATACCGCCGCATACCAGGGCAGGCCAGAATCCCACTGCGCGACGATCAATACCGAGCGCGCCAACGGTTGTGCGGCCGGCGAGTCCACAGGCGCAAAACCCGCTATCATCAAGATCACTATTCGCCGCAGAAAAGACACTACTGGGCCCGTTTGCAGCCGTTACCCAAATGGATTGACTCAAAAATCAGCATTTTAGTGGCATAAATATATATCATTGACAAAGATCCAATAAGCTCTCTGACGCGGCATCAGCTAGTTGATTCTAAACATGAAAGAACGCTTTCGTGCCTGCCAGTACGAACTGCATTCCCATGGATGCCACGATGAGCCCCATGAAACGCGTAACAATGGCCTGCGCGCCCCCGCCAAGACGGGAGCCCACCTGAATGGCGAGAAGCAAAGCCGCGAACGTTGCGGCTGCGCCGATCACCGCGGCGACGACTGCGGTCACCGGCAAACCATCGGGCGTGTGGACGGCCGCCATCGTCACCACGGCGGTGATCGTCCCTGGACCGGCGGCAAACATGATAAGCGGCGCAAGCGAGCTCTGCGCGCTTACGTCGTCATCCGAGGGCGGTGCCTGACCGACCGTATGGCCGCCCCGCAGCATATCGAATCCCATATAAGCAATGATCATACCCCCGACGATCCGGAACACATCCAATGAAATGCCGAAGATGCTCAGGACTTTGAGCCCGATTAGTGCGGAGGTCACCAGAATGACGAGAATGCTGACCGCTACTTTGACAGCTGCCCACCGGCGTTGCGACGGTGCAAGCTTCGATGTCAGTGTCAAAAAGATCGAGCCGCACACCACGGGGTTGATGACCGCCAGAACGGTCACGATCGCCTGCGACATTTGCTGAAAACTGGGCAACGATTCATTCCGTGATTAAAGCGGCATACCGAAGGGTCCCTAGTGCAATTCCCAGATAACTCCCGAACCGGCGTGAATACTCGCGTTTTTCCCGGCGCAAGACAATCGCGAGGTATGGCCGCTGCGGGCGCCTCGGGTAGCGCGCTTCCCGGTCGAAGGATGCAAGCCTCGCCCTTCTTTGATATGCTGCGCTACCTGCCAACTCCTTTTTTTGTCGATTTATCCACGCTTCTGGTCATCTTCATGAAAGCCCCCATGACGAAGAAATGCTTGCGGCGAGGGGCTCGACCGAGTTCATGTCTTATACGACGTCGATCACGGAGCCGCTGAAGTGCTCTACGCTTTTTTTGCTTCTTTCGTGCTGACAATTGGAGTGCCACCCGCGTTCGCTGACGTTTTGATTTTAGTCGATAAGAGCACGCAGCAGATGTCCGTGTCGGTTGATGGGGTGCCACGCTATCTTTTCGCGGTGTCGACTGGCCGGGCGGGCTACGGGACGCCGAATGGTACCTACCATCCGCAGCGTTTGGAAACGACGTGGTTTTCGAAGCTGTATTACAATTCACCAATGCCTAATTCGATCTTTTTCCATGGCGGCTATGCAATCCATGGCAGCTATGAGATCAATCGGCTTGGCGGGCCTGCCTCACACGGCTGCATCCGTCTGCACCCTGCGAATGCTGCAACTCTTTTCGCATTAGTGAAAAGCGAAGGCATGAGGGCAACGACCATCGTCGTTGCCGGGAGCAATTCTGCCGTCGCGCCAAATGCCACGCCCTCTGCGCAGCCCTATGGCGGCTGGACTAGGCCCGGTTATGACAGCCGCTACACACCCGATTACAGGCCGCCCGGCTATCAGTGGCGTCAAGAGCCGGGTACATTCCGGTACTTCAATCCGTACTGACGCTGTCGCCCTTCGGCCGGTCGGCGTTCACCGTCTTGACCTGTTCTTTCACAATAGCAACAGCAACTACGGCTGGGTGGCGTGTAATATCCGCCTAGCCCCCAGTTCCGGGAAGCATCGCACGTGAGGGGCCAATTGCGGAAGTTAGCGGGGTTGATATTCTTATTTTGGAGCGACGGACGTTGAAAAGCCTTCAGTTTGGAGCTGCAGACCCTGTCCTTTTAGTAAGCCAATGAACGCCAGCATGCGTGTCAGTTGCAGTGTTGCGGCCACATTAGGGTGGTGGCTGGCGACGAGCGTTTCGGAGGCCGCGTGGGCACAGTCTGCCGACCCTCCAGACAAGAGCCAGTACTGGTTATTGAACCCCGTGCCAGCCGATCAGATGCGTGATTTCAACACCGATCGCCCGCCCAAGGCGAACTCGCCCTACACCGTCGACGCCGGTCATTTCCAATATGAGTCAGACATCGTCAATTTTGCCAATCTTGTAACCGGCCCCGTACACACCGACACTCTTCTAGTGCCAAACCCGACTTTCAAGGTCGGGCTTACCAACAATATCGACTTCGAGGTCAACGCCCCGACACTCGTCGGCGTCCACACGTTCAATTCCGCGACGAACGTATCGAGCACAATTTGGGGCATCGACGACGTGTTCGTCCGCACCAAGTTCAACCTGTGGGGAAATGACGGCGGCACAAGCGCTTTTGCACTCATTCCCTATGTCAAGGCGCCGACGGCGCCGCTGGGGATCGGAAACGGCGCGGTCGAGGGAGGCGTTATCGCGCCGCTCTCGATCAGCTTGCCGAAAGGATTCACACTGGTGTTTAATTCCGAGGTCGATGCGCTCAAGGACAGCGTCGGGGATGATCGACACGCGAACTACATCAATCTGGTGAATCTTAGCCACGAGGTCGTCAAGGGCGTCACGCTGTATGTCGAATTCTGGTCCGACTACAACGATGACCCGACGCAACGGATTACGCAATACAGCTTCGACACGGCGGTGACCTGGATTGTGCGTCCCAATCTGCAGCTTGACGCCGGAGTCGATGTCGGCCTCAACGCTGCAACGCCGGCTGTACAGGTTTTCGCCGGCATATCACAGCGGTTTTAAAATGTCCGCGCGCCCGACTCGGAAAAATCGACGCTGAATTGGCCGAACAGGAGAATGACACTCCGCGACATGCCACCCCGTTTGAAGAGCGGCTGAGGAATCGTCGAGTTCTTAGCGTCCCTGCAGGCTTTTTGCTGCAGCGCATGAGTCCGTTCCTGATGCTGTGGACGGCTCCTCCACCGGCACGAGAGTGCCAAAGATGTGGGCGCTGTTAGGCTTTCACGATTCAGAGGAAGAACGGCGCCGCAAAATGCGCGAACCCAGTAAGACGTCTCGGCCACCGACGCGAGCCCCCTTCAGATGAGGGCAAGCATAGCCGGATTGAGCCTTCGCGTCGTGTCATGCGCGCCCGCGGGTAAATTCCACGAAATCCGAGGCAAGCGTCGCCGCCGCATGGATTGCCGGATCGTTTAACACGCAGACGGCGCGGAAAACCGGCTTCCACCCTCGGCTCAAGTCCGAGCGCAGGCTTTTTCCGGTTCGTGTTCTACCGCACCGAAATGCTCAATCCGCTCAAATCGAGGTTGACCTGTAAGCCGACCTGCCGGCCGGTCAGCGTCAACACCGCGCCCTTTTCGTTGCGCAGCACGATCGCCTGGCCGCCGGCGCCGACCGCGGCACCGGCGCCGACCGCGCCGTAGATGCCGGAGACATCGTACGGGCTGTTGATGTGGCTGACGGAGCCGTGGAAAGACGTCTCCGACGCGCCAAACACCAAGCCGGCGCTCAGGCCGCCGATCGAAATCGGGTAGCGCTGGCCGTGAAAGACCAACCAGCCGCTGCCGCCGGATGCGCCGATGAACCAGCCGCCCTTGAGCACCCGGAAGCTGATCGTGCCGCCGTCGGCGTGTGCGGGGGACGTGAGGCCGGCGCCGGCGAAGCCGACAATCAGCGCCATCAGGGCGGCGCGAAATCCGGACGAGAGTCGCATGGTGATGTTCTCCGTTGGGATGCTTTGAAGATTGTCGTGGTCTTGGTGTATCGCGCGCCGCCAAGCTTCGCTCTGGCCGCGGGCGTGGGTCCCCCTACTTCCCCGCGGCCTTGCGCAACGCCGCGTTGATGCGTTCCTGCCAGCCCGGGCCGTCTTCCTGGAAGAAATCGAGCACGTCGCGGTCGATGCGCAGCGATACCATCTCCTTGACGCCGGGCAGCGTCGGCGTTTTCGGCGGCGCTTCCGCCGGCTTGGGGGTGGTTGCCGCCTTAAAGGCCTGTTCGGCCTGCCAGCGGGAATCGCTCGTGGTGCGTCGTGCCATATCGGACCTATAACAGTCGGACGTATAGCAAATGGCGCCTCGATCGAGGAGACGGAATCCGGGGGCAGCGTACATCCGGATTTCGCCGCCGCGCAATCCGCGCTACGCTCGGCGATGCTCGCCGACCGCACCCGGCGCGTGACCTTTGGGGAATATCATGAGCAACTCTGGCTCGCTTTCACTCGCGGAGATCGACAGGCGCATTGCCATCGTGCGTGACAACATCCGGCAGCTGATCGAGCAAGCGGCGGCTCTCTCCGGCGCCGAGGACGAAGCG
>Ga0181523_10005524_pt1 | contig 10414 bp, 9 predicted proteins | sample PEATcosm2014_Bin_43_FD_119752 | JGI IMG/M metagenome (GOLD analysis project Ga0181523, IMG submission 119752) | Peatland microbial communities from MTU Mesocosm Facility, Houghton, MI, USA - PEATcosm2014_Bin05_30_metaG | ecosystem: Environmental > Terrestrial > Soil > Wetlands > Peat | place... | reverse complement strand
GGTGAACAAGGATGGTCGCGACAAGGTGATCGAGCTGGTCGACGACGCGGTGAAGAAAGGCGCCAAGGTGCTCACCGGCGGCAAGACACCCGGCGGGCCCGGCTTCTTCTACCCGGCCACCGTACTGACCAACGTGTCCGAAGACGCCAAAATGCTCAACGAGGAGATTTTCGGACCGGTGGCGTCGCTGCAGACCTTCAAGTCCGAGGACGAGGTGATCACGCGCGCCAACAACACCGAATACGGCCTCGCCGCCTACCTCTACACCAAGGATTTGAGCCGCGGCCTGCGCGTCTCGGAAAAGCTCGACTACGGCATGATCGGATTGAACCGCGGCATCGTCTCCGATCCCGCCGCGCCATTCGGCGGCATGAAGCAGTCCGGCCTCGGCCGCGAAGGCGCACATGAGGGGCTGATGGAATTTTTGGAGACCCAGTACGTGTCGGTGAGCTGGTGACGCGCTGCCAAAATAGCTGAGAAGCGATCGTGCGAGAGTAAGAACTAAGAGAATGCGGCCGCGCCTCACTGTAGCGGACGTGCAGCGGGTATCCTTTCCACCAGTCTGCAGGCACACCGCTCACATCGAACAGGATGCACGCAATGTTCATCCCTCGTAGCCGCGGGTCCCGCGTCCGCACGGCCGAAGCCGGAATCCCGGTCTGCTGCGGAGTTGGGAACACTCCAAGACGGCAATTGACGCAGGCCTAAGATTCACGGGGATCGGTCTATTTTTGACTTGAGCTTCCCTCATATTTCGAATACGGTTCGAATTGGTAATAAAATCCGAACAGGGGGAAAACATGGTCACTCGCCGTCAATTCAATCAGGTGTTTGGAGCCGGCGTCGGGGCTGGCCTCAGTTCGTTGGTGTGGCCCGGTCGCGTACAGGCGGCCGACCGGCCGATCAAAATCGGCTGGGTTGATCCTGAGACTGGGCCGTTGGCCTCGCTGGCCGAAGGTAACAAATTCGTTCTGTCAGAATTGAAACCAATCCTCGACAAAGGGATCGACGTCGGAGGCGTCCACCATCCGATCCAAGTCATCGTCAAGGACAGCCGCTCCGATCCCAACCGTGCCGCGGAGGCGGCGGCCGAGCTCATCCTGCGCGACAAGGTCGACCTGGTGCTAGCCGATTCGGCGCCGGAAACCACCAACCCCGTGGCCGACCAGTGTGAGCAGAATCGCATGCCCTGCTTGACCACCTTCGCTCCCTGGCAACCTTACTTCTTTGGCCGCGGCGGCGATCCCAAGGTCGGATTCAATTACACCTACCACTTCTTCTGGGGTCTGGAAGACATCACTCAGGCTTTCTGTGACCTTTGGGACAAAGTACCCACCAATCGCAAGGTGGGTGCGATGTGGCCTAACGATGGCGACGGCAACGCCTGGTCCGACCCTAAGATCGGCTGGCCTCCGTACCTAGCGAAGCGCAACTTTCAATTGTTCGACCCGGGTCGCGTGCCAGCCATGTCGGACGATTATTCAGCGGCCATTAGCTTTTTTAAGTCCAACGATGTGGAGATCGTGACTGGCGTGATGCTTCCGCCGGCTTTTGTGACCTTTTGGACGCAGGCCCGCCAGCAGAATTTCCATCCCAAAATTGTTTCCTTTGGCAAGTCCTACCTGTTTCCCGCCTCGATCGAGGCAATCGGACCGATCGGCTATGGCCTGAGCGGCGAAATGTGGTGGAATCCGAGCTTCCCCTACAAATCCAGCCTCACCGGGCAGACCGCTAAGCAATTCGCAGACCTCTACATAACAAAAACGGGACGCCAATGGACTCAGGCACTCGGCTCAAAGTACGCCTTGTTTGAGGTGGCACTAGACGCCATCAAGAGGGCGGGCAAAGTCGGCGATGCCGATGCATTGGCGAACGCACTTGGTCGGACCAAAATGTCGACTCTGGCCGGCGACCTCGACTTCACCAAGGGTCCGGTTAAGAACGTCGCCCGTAATCCGCTGATGGTCGGTCAGTGGCAAAAAGGCGACAAGTTCGCGTTTGACTACAAGTTGGTTGGCAACGACCGGTATTCTTGGATCAAGACGGAAGCTCCGTACCAAGCGATTACGTACTGATCCTTGATCCATCAGAAATAGGCGTGAACGGTGCGAGAAGGTGGCGTTACTAGAGCTCAGCGGTGTTTCAAAGACGTTCGATTCGCTGACCGCAATTTCTGACATCGATCTGCGACTCAGCGAGGCGGAGGCTCTTGGTGTCATTGGGCCTAATGGGGCCGGTAAGACCACGCTGTTCAATGTTATTACTGGTGACGTTACCCCCAACTCGGGTGACGTCATATTTGCCGGTCGTTCGATCGCCGGCTTAGATCCGGCCGAGCGGTGTCGGCTGGGGCTAGGCCGCACCTACCAAATTCCGCATCCGTTCGGGGGCATGACCGTTTATGAAAACGTGTTGGTTGGGGCGACCTTTGGCGACGCGCGATCCGAGGCCGAAGGCTCAACCATTGCGCTGGAGGTGCTAGAGCGTACGGGGCTGATTGGTAAGGCCAATTCATTGGCCGGGGGCCTGCCCCTACTCGACCGCAAACGCCTCGAGTTAGCTCGGGCGTTGGCTACCGGCCCGCGGGTCCTGCTGCTCGACGAGATCGCCGGCGGACTGACGGAGCATGAAGTCCAGGACCTGATCCGTGTGGTCAAGGACCTTAGGGCCGGGGGGTTGTCGATTATTTGGATCGAGCACGTCGTCCATGCGCTGATCGCGGTCGTTGACCGTCTGGTTGCGATCAGTTCGGGCAGACTGTTGATGGAAGGCGAGCCTAAGGCGGTGATGGCCAGCCGTGAGGTACGCGAAGTCTACCTCGGCATCAGTGGCGAATGAGGGTGCCATGAGCTTGCTGAGCACGAGTCGTCTGGATGCGTTCTACGGCGACTTCCAGGCCTTGTTCAGCCTCGACTTTGAGATCGACGAGGGTGAGACGGTCGCCATTATCGGGGCCAATGGCGCCGGCAAATCAACTTTCCTGCGCACACTGACCGGATTGATCCGCTCAAATCCCAACACCATCGTCTTCAAAGGCGACCCGATTGGGGGGCTGGCGCCCAGTAAGGTAGTCAGGCTCGGTTTAGCGATGGTGCCTGAGGGACGCCGGCTGTTCCCTAGTCTGAGCGTTGAGGACAACCTAAAGATGGGGGCTTATTGCGCCCGGCGCGGCGACTGGACGCTGCGACGGGTCTATGACTTGTTCCCGGTCTTACAGGAGCGTCGGGCTACACCCTCAACCTTACTCTCTGGTGGCCAGCAACAGATGGTGGCGATCGGGCGTGCCCTCATGTCCAATCCAGATCTTCTGCTGTGCGATGAGATATCGCTTGGTCTTGCTCCTATCATCATCAAGGACATCTACAAATCGCTGGCCGGCATTATCAAAACCGGCACCTCGGTGGTGATGGTCGAACAGGACGTCCAACGGGCACTGGAGATCTCTAGCAGGGTCTATTGCTTCCTGGAGGGACGGGTTTCGCTAACCGGCCGGCCAGAGAACCTGGACGAAGTGAGCGTTTCCAAAGCGTATTTCGGAATCTAGCGATGTTGGCGGAGTGGACCAACACCATTGTCCAGGGCGTTCTGCTTGGCGGTCTCTATGCACTGTTCGCGACTGGACTGTCATTGGTCTTCGGTATCATGCGCATGGTCAACATCGCCCACGGCGATTTCATCGTGCTGGCTGCCTATGTGGCACTTGTGGTCGGCTATGCCCTTGGTCTCGGCCCGTTCGCCGCATTGGTCGTGGTGGTGCCGGCGATGGCGCTCTTGGGCTACGTTCTGCAACGGGGCGTGATCAACAGGACGCTAGGCTCTGACATGCTGGCGCCGTTGCAGCTCACCTTCGGTCTTTCCATCCTGCTTCAGAATGGCCTACTGGAGATATTCTCGGCCGACTCCAAAAGGCTGCATGCCGGTACGATCGAGGTCGCGAGCGTTCCGCTCGCCAAAGGCGTCGCGGTGGGAGCGTATCCGTTGACCATCTTTTTGGTCGCGGTCTGTGTGCTGGGCTCGCTGCAATTGTTCTTCACTCGTACATCCTTGGGCCGCGCGTTCAGGGCTACCTCCGACGACGAAACGATCGCGGCACTGATGGGGGTCGAAGGTCGCCATATTTACGGCCTCGCGATGGCGCTTGCGCTCGCCGTGGCGGCTGTCGCCGGTGTTATGATTGCGGTTCGTACCTCGTTTGCTCCAAGCGACGGGCCGGCTCGGCTACTGTACGCCTTCGAGGCCGTGATCATTGGCGGTATGGGGTCGCTCTGGGGCACGCTCGCAGGCGGAATAGTGCTCGGGGTCGCCCAAAGTGTCGGTTCCGAGCTTGACACTGGCTGGGGCATTCTGGCCGGCCATCTAGCCTTTCTGGGCATCCTTGTGTTCCGTCCCACTGGCCTGTTTCCGAAGACGAGGGACCGGTAACCGAGATGACCAAATTGCGCGCCACTCGCTACAAGGTCATCCGCGGCATGCCGGCCACGCGGGCCACGGCTGCCGTCGGCGTCGCGGTGGTGGTCATTTTAGTGACAATGCCGTGGTGGGCCGGCCGTGGGGAGTTGAGGCTGGCGACCGAGTTTCTCTACACACTGGCCCTTGCACAACTCTGGAACTTCCTCGCCGGCTATGGCGGCCTGCTGTCGGTAGGGCAGCAAGCCTTCGTGGGCATTGGCGGCTATAGCATGGTGGCCCTGGCGTTGATTGTGGGTCTCAACCCGTTTCTTGCCGTCCCCTTGGCAGGGCTGGTCGCGGCTGTGATTGCGGTACCAGTTGCAGCGGTAGTGTTCCGCCTTAACGGCGCGTATTTCGCCATCGGCACCTGGGTCGTGGCCGAAATTTTTATGTTACTGGTCAAGAAGATCTCGGTCCTCGGTGGCGGATTGGGCCTCAGCATTGGTAAGGCTTTGCAGGGCATACCCTATTGGTGGCTCGACGCAATGACGCTCTGGACTGCAATCATCTTAGGCGTAGGCTCAATAATATTCTTATATCTTTTGCTGCGCTCGCGGTACGGCCTGGCGCTCACCGCGATACGCGATTCCGTGCGGGCCTCGCAGTCCCTTGGCGTCAAGGTGAATTTGGTCAAGTTGATGGTGTACGTCGTTGCCGCGTTCGGGGTGGGCATGACCGGCGCGCTGATCTTCTTAGCTAAGCTCAGGATCACACCTGACTCCGCATTCACCGTCGACTGGACTGCGACTATGTTCTTTATCGTCGTCATTGGCGGTATTGGCACGCTCGAGGGTCCCATAGTTGGGGCACTCATTTATTTCATATTGCGCGAGGTTCTCTCCGATTACGGATCTGCCTACATGATCGTGCTCGGCGGAGCGACGGTCGTGATCATGGTGCTAGCCCCCAAGGGGGTGTGGGGTCTGTTTTCGCGACGCTTCGATGTGCGGCTGTTCGCTGTTCAACGTAAGATAGCCAATTTCTATCCTGCCATCGATGAACCGGCGAGGACAGCATGATCATCGCTCATGAAATAGGCCGCATACTGATTTGCGGATTCTTCCTAGCCATGGTCGTCAAGAATCTGTTGGCCTGGCAGGAGAACGTCAAAATGGTCGCGCAGGTACTGCCTTTCCCCCGCGTTTCACTGACCATGGCCTTCGTCGCCGAAGTAATCGGTGCCGTGCTCGTGCTGTTTGGCATTCAACCGGTCGTGGGGACGATCGTCTTGGCCGGCTTCGTGGTGGTGGCGACGGGTTTGTTTCTGCGGTTTTGGAGTGTGCCCGATCCAGTGGAGCGCCATTTCGTTACACTCCTTTTCACCAACAATTTCGCAATTCTGGGCGGGATATTGCTGCTCCCATGATTGCTAACGTTTCAAATTGGGAGCCCTCTATGGGTGAAAAGTTCTGGACCAAGTCGCACGTAGCAATCGTTCCGATTCCCACTCAATCATGCAAGGGTGAGGAAGAGTTCCGCGCGGTCAACTGATTCGAGAAACACTATGTCCGGTCTTAAGCAGGGGCTTCCAGGTTTGCGCGGAACGGAACATGTCGGGATCACCGTCCCCGACCTGACCCAGGCGCTGGACTTCTTCGTGGGCGTGCTGGGTTGCGAGCCGTTCTATGAGTTGGGGCCATATGTGTCGGACGATGACTGGATGGAGCGGCACTTGGCTGTGCACCCCCGCAGCGAAATGCGTAAGCTGCGCTTCTTGCGCTGCGGCAACGGTCCGAACTTCGAGGTCATAGAATACTGGGCGCCAGATCAGCGGCGGACGCCCCCCCGCAACAGTGACGTAGGCAGCGCTCATCTTGCGTTCTACGTAGATGACATCGATGCAGCCATATCCTATCTGCGGCAACGAGGTGTGCGAATACTCGGTGAACCCACGATGCGTGTCGGTGGCCCAAATGGCGGACAGACCTGGGTCTATTTTGTGGCGCCATGGGGAATGTGCTTCGAGTTGGTAAGTTATCCAGATGGGAAGGGCTACGAGCGCGAGACGGACCGGCGACTTTGGCACCCAGCGCGACCCCAAGAATGATCGACATCTCCGAGGGCGGTCCTAGTCAAGAGCATAGCATCGTTGGCGTGGGTAAGACGGTGGAACGACGAAACTTAATCATGAACCAGACCATACGATCGACTGCTTGGTCAGGTGAAGGTGGGATCGGGAGTATACATTTTGGCTAATGTCAAATTCCGCAATGGCTTATTGCCTAAGACCAAAATCCGGCTCGAACGCCGGCGCCGCCTCAATCGCGAAAAGCTGCTGAGCGCAGCTGCAGACGTCATTGGCGAAAAGGGCTTCGACTTGGCGACTATGTCAGAGATTACCGATCGTGCCGATGTTGGGTTGGGCACCGTCTATTACTATTTCCAATCCAAGGAGGAACTGTTCATCGCTGTCATGGAATCGGTGATGGCCCGCTTGGGCGGGCGCATCCGGAAGGTCACCGAGACCTTGAAGGATCCTGGCCAACTATATGCTTTCGGCTGCCGCACCGTCATGCAGGTGGCTAGCCGCGATCCTCGGTGGCGCTGGCTGCTGAAGCGAACTGATGTTCTTGCCGATGCGATGATCCGCGCGTTCGGCCGTTACGGTCGCGACGACATGAGGCAAGCAATTAAAGCCGGGCGTTACAAGGTGGAGAACGAGGAATTGGCCTGGCGGATGACGATTTGGTGTCTGGTCGGTGTAAGCGTTAATTTGTCTAACGAACAACTTAGCGTCGTCGAAGCCGACGCCGTGATCGATGCCGCCGTGGTCAACATCCTGTGCATGCTAGGAATGGATCAAGCGGAAGCTAAGATTGCGGTCGGCGGCCTCCCCAGGCAGCTTGAGCCGGAGGATGCTTCGCAAAAGCCGCAAACCAGGAAAACCCGGTCACCGAACCGGCGCAACGAGCAATACGCCCGCTAATCCCTTCGAGCAGGCCTTTCCCCTATAGGTACCGACCAGGAACACGCGCCACCGCGAGCTTTTCGCGGTTAAAAGACTTGAACTTGCCTCAATTATTGAATATCATTCGAAAAGCGACATAATTCGACGTGCGCAAAGATGGCGCCAAGGGGGCGGAAATGAAGTTAGCATTTCAGCTGTTTGTTATCGCTCAAGCATTGAAGCTCACGGCGAGGCGGCACGCCTCCTTCCGCGAGCGCGTCAAACAGAAAAACATGATTGCGCAACTGAAGCTTCAGGACGATTCGGTCGCGCGCTACATAGAGTTTCGTAACGGAAAGATATATTCGAAAAGCGGTCTTCATAAGAAGCCGGATGTGGTCGTGTTCTTTAAGAATGAAAGGGTGGCGATGAAGTTCTTGTCGCCCAAGCAGGACTATCTGTTCAATATCGACGCGATGAAGAACTTTAAGTTGGGCATAATCGGACCGGATGAATTGACTAGTTGGCTGATGGAAACGATCAGCATGGTGCAATCGGTGAGCTGGACCTTTGGCGAGAACATGGGCAACGGTGTCCGCCGCTTTACAAATAATACTAACGGCGGCCCATTGCACGTCTACGTCAAAAACGGGAAGATTGTTCGTCTCACACCGATCGAGTTCAAACCCGAGGACGGCCCCGGCTGGAGCATCCAGGCGCGCGGCCGAACCTTCGTGCCGCCGCACCAGAGTTCGGCCGCGCCATATGCCCTTGGTTCGAAGTCGCTGATCTATTCCAAAGACCGCCTGCCGTATCCGATGAAGCGGGTTGACTGGGATCCCAACGGCGCGCGCAATCCCCACAACCGCGGTATCTCGGGCTACGAACGGATCAGCTGGGACGAAGCCTTCGATATCGTTGTTGGCGAATTCAAACGCGTGAAGCGCGACTGCGGCCCAGGTGCCATCGCTCTCAGCCATGGCTCGCACCACACCTGGGGAAATGTCGGCTATTACCTTAGCTCTTTATACCGCTTCTTTAATTTGATCGGCTTCACCAAGGTTGTCCACAATCCCGACAGCTGGGAGGGCTGGTACTGGGGAGCAGCCCACCATTGGGGCCACACAATGCGGCTGGGCATTGGCGAGGTGTTCGGGCAGGTCGAGGATGCGCTCAAGGAATGCGAGATGATGGTGTTCTGGTCCTCGGATCCTGAGGCCACGAATGGCGTCTACGGTGCATTCGAAGGAACTGTCAGGCGCCTATGGGCGAAAGAACTAGGTATAAAGTTCGTTCACATCGATCCGTATCACAACCACACGGCGGCGCTTCTCGGCGGCAAATGGATCGCCCCTCGGCCAGGCACCGATCCGGCTCTGGCCCAGGCACTTTGTCACGTATGGATCTCGGAAGGCCTTTACGACAAGAAATTTGTCGAGACCCGCACCACCGGTTTTGAAGAGTGGGCGGAATACATCATGGGGCGCAAAGACGGTACGCCAAAGACTCCCGAATGGGCGGCAGCGGAAACTGGCGTGCCTGCGCGCGACATCGTCGCGCTTGCTCGTGAATGGGGCAGAAAGAAAACTTACCTGGGGGCGGGTGGCTTCGGCAATGGTTTCGGGGCAGCCTGCCGCGGCGCCACCGGGGCTCAGTGGGCCCGTATGATGGTCATCCTGATGGCCATGCAAGGCATTGGCCGGCCGGGCGTCAATTTCGGAAACATGCAGATCGGTTCACCGGTCGACTTCAGTTTCTGGTTCCCAGGTTATGCAGAGGGCGGCATTTCTGGAGACCTGATGAATACCGGCTGCGCGCCTAACACTTATCAGCGCATCCCTCACATCCTGACCATGAATACCAGCAAGCAAATGATTCCCCGTCTGCAGCTGCCCGAGGCCATCTTAAAAGGCCAGACGCTGGGCTATTTGACCGACCCAAGCTCAATCCAGGGCCAGTTTCTGCCTTTCGCGTATCCGGCCCCGGGTCATTCACCAATTCAGATCCTCTACAAATACGGCGGGGCATCGCTAGGCACCATGACCAACTCGAATCGCTGGGTCCGGATGTACCGTTCGGAAAATCTGCCGACGGTGATCGGCCAATCGATTTGGATGGAGGGTGAGACTAAGTTTGCCGATGTCATCCTGCCCGCCTGCACTAACTTCGAGCGCTACGATATCGGTGAGTGGGGTCACGCCGGTGGCTATGGCGCCCAGTTCTACTCGCAACTTAACCATCGCGTCGTCGTATTTCAGCATAAGTGCATCGAACCACTGGGCGAATCGAAGTCCGACTATCAGATTTACACCGGCTTGGCCAAACGACTTGGGCTATCGGCGGTGTTCACCGAAGGCATGACTGAGATAGATTGGTGCAAGCGTATCTTCGAAGGCTCCGATATCTCGCAATACATCAGCTGGAAGGAGTTTCTGAAGAAGGGATATTACGTGGTGCCGGCCGAAAAAGAGAAACTGCGCGCACCGACTGCCTACCGCTGGTTCTATGAGGGCCGCAAGAAGGATGTGCCCGAGCCGCACCCACTACCCGCAGACTATTCTGGAAATTGGCTCGAAGGCTTGGGGACCCAGAGTGGCAAGTTCGAGTTCGTGCCCGAAACCCTTAAGAAGGTCAACGATCCCGAGCGTCCGCCGGTAAACGTCTATATTCCCAGTTGGGAAGGAACGCACTCGGCGGACCTCTTGAGACGCTTCCCGTTGCAACTGTTGTCGGCACACACCCGCTACAGTTTCCACACTCTTGGCGACGGGAAGAGTTCGATAGTCAACGACATCGAGGACCATCGCAAGCTCATCGACGGCTACTACTACCTGGAATGTAGAATCAGCCCCGAGGATGCCGCCAAGCGGAATATCAGGCAAAATGATCTTGTACGCTTGTTCAACGAACGCGGCGCGGTCATCTGCGCCGCCACCGTCAGTCATCGCCTACCGCCAGGCATTGTCCACACTTACGAATCCTCTGCTGTCTACGATCCCATTGGCGAACCGGGTGAATCGGCGGACCGGGGCGGCTGTGTCAACCTGTTGACTCCAAATCGCTCCCAAACGTCGCGCG
>Ga0181523_10005522_pt1 | contig 10416 bp, 7 predicted proteins | sample PEATcosm2014_Bin_43_FD_119752 | JGI IMG/M metagenome (GOLD analysis project Ga0181523, IMG submission 119752) | Peatland microbial communities from MTU Mesocosm Facility, Houghton, MI, USA - PEATcosm2014_Bin05_30_metaG | ecosystem: Environmental > Terrestrial > Soil > Wetlands > Peat | place... | reverse complement strand
GATTTCCAGTACTCTATCTTCCCATCTGGGTGCTAAGCAAGCATCCAAGTGAGTCTCCTCAACTCTCTGACCTCGGGAATGGCCTGAACAGGAGCCCATCACGAAGATTATTCTCGGCCCGCATAGCTGGTATTTGGTGACGTACCCCGCAAACACCCACGAGCTCACGCCGGACGCCCGCGCGCAGTGGGACAACTTTTGGCGATCCAGAAGTTCCGATCTGGGAAGCGAGTTCTCTGCAAGTTACGTGCGCTCTCATCTCCTCGAACGCCGTATATGGCCCGTGAAAGTGGCGCTGACGGCTCCCGGATTACTTTTGCATAGCGACCATTCGGGAGTCCGGCCCGTTCGGCCAATGTTAGCGCACTTGTTTGGGGGCCCTATCTGGGTGCACCCTCGGTTTTCACCTGCCGCAAGAGATCATCCAGAGCCTGCCGATTCAAATAGCGGCCTTGCAGAAAAACTCCGCTGATTTTTTGCGTGTTCCGAATATCTTCCAGCGGATTGGCGTCGAGCAGCACCAGATCCGCGAGTTTGCCGGTCTCGACTGTGCCGAGTGATTTCTGCAGGCCAAGGAATTCCACCGAATCCGAGGTGGCAGCTCGCAATGCGTCTGCTGGAGTGAACCCCGCTTTGACCAGCAGGACAAGCTCATCGTGCAAACTGAAGCCAGGGACAACGAGCCAGGGCATGTCGGTGCCCGCCATTATCCGGACTCCGGCACGATGCATGCGACCGACCACGTCGAGCATCATCGGAACTATCCTAACCAGATCCTTCCGATCATCGTCGCCCAGGGGCAGCAGGATTCTGGGCAGATCCCATTCCTTTAACATGAGTGGCGGAACATATTTCATTCCGCGTTGATCCATCAATTCGTTGGATACCAACAGCGCAAAAGATTGCTCTTCGACCAGAGTCGGTACCTGCCAGGTCCCATTGCGTACAAAGCGCTCGAAAAGCTCTGACGCCTTCACCTCGCTGAAAGTGTCCAGTGTCCCGCGGGGAGGTAGCCCGAACTCAACGCGATCGACAATAAATTGGGGCGTCGACTTCGGATCTTTGAGCGCCTCGGCCATCGAAGCCCGAAGTTCAGGCTCTGTACTGGAACAGCTTTGCCAGATCCCCATCAAGTGTTCCATGCTGCGCTGGCCAGCATCTGATGCTTCGACCGCGCTAATAAGCTCCGGGACATGGCCAACGAACGGCAACCCCTGACGTTTTGACTCCGCGACGATCGCGAAGTACGCGTCACGCGGAACCAAGGATTGGATCTTAATGAAATCGACCCCGGCTTGCTTTAAGGTAATGACCGATTGCTGGCCTGTCTCCGCGGTATTCGAAGTGAGCCACCTATCCGGTATTTCCTGATCTTTGCTGGCTCCCCCCAATTGCGGGCCGGCGGCAATGATGTGAGGTCCGACTAGCGCTCCGTCGGCAATTTGCTTCCGAAGCGCCTTGATTACCTCGAACTTTCCGCCCATATCGCGAACACCCGTGACCCCGTTGGCCACTAGCAGCGGCAGACTCAAGCTAGGTCCCCAGTCGAGAACGTTGAAATTGGCGAGGTGGACGTGCGCGTCCCACAGACCAGGGATCAGAAACTTGCCGGTCGCGTCCACGACTTGCGAATCCCTAGGCACAGCGATCTTCGCGCTTTCGTCGATGTTTGTAATATGTCTGCCCAGGATCACGACCGTGCGATCTGGCTGAGCCTGCCCTCTCACCACGTCGATCACAGTGACGTGAGTAAGAACCAGAGGCCCCTGTTTTGCGGCGGAGGTTTGTTGGGCGGTTAGAGACGACGCCAGTAGAAAGAAAGCCAACGTGAAGACAAAGGTTCTTCTCATAGGACCCTCCACAGTTGCATCGAAGATGGGACAACTGGAGGCTGCTACCACAAGTCTCGTGAGTATACCCCGCAGAGCCTCATGGCAGCGTCGCTGTCTTTACGCCGAAGAGCAGTGCAGTTGAGGTCAGAACGATGGTTCCTGCAAGGACCACAAGCATGCCGCGTTTTTCATTGTGGCTCCGTTTGAGCACTTTATGGCGAGTGGGAGATTGTGTCAACGGCGACCGCCACTAATCGCGACACGCAGCAGGGCCTCTCGAAGGTGGCACTCCAATAGCGGGTATTGGTTAAGCGACGTTGAGGAGAGGTATTAGCCCGGCAACCGTGATACCCTCTCCGCTCAGTTGTTGTCTGATCCCCGCTGGCTGCGTTCCTTAGCTGCGGCGGCTTTGGAGTTCCACGCATGAAACTCGGACTAAAATCTCTGCGCACTGTTCTCGTATCCGCCGCGGCATGCGCTTTTCTAGCTCTACTTGCACATGGCTCGGCACAAGCTCGAAAGATAGAACTGGGCGACTTTCAGAAAATCGTCGGCGTCTCCAGCCCGGCGATTTCGCCCGATGGAAAGTCCATCGTCATTGTTGTGTCTCGCGTCAACTGGGACGAGGACCGCTACGATAGCCAGCTTGTGCTTGTGGACATTGCCACCGGTGCACAGCGACCGCTAACCAACATCCGCAAAGGACTGGACTTGCCGCAGTGGTCGCCTTCAGGCGATCGACTGGCCTTCGTTGCAGAAGCTGGGGAAGAAAAGAAAGCCGTCGCGCAGATTTTCGTAATGTCCATGCATGGTGGCGAGCCGCAGCAGATCACCGGCGCGCCTCTCGGTGTCGAGCAGTTTGCCTGGCGTCTGGACGGCGCGTTCATAGCCTTCGTCTCGCCGGACGAACCGCCCAACAAAGCGGAGATCGAAAAGCACCACGACCTCTTCGAAGTGGGCGACAACGGTTACCTCGCAACTTCCGCTCCAACTCCCTCGCACATCTGGCTCGTCTCTGCCTCAGGTGGCACGGCGAAGCGGCTCACCTCCGGCACTTGGAGCCTGTCGAAGACCGTGGAGGATTATCCGCCAACTTCGCTGCTTTCTTGGTCGCCAGACGGCAAGCAGATCTGCTTCACTCATCAAGCTGGCCCACACTTCGGCGATTACGATAAATCCGTCGTCGCGATCCTCGACGTTGCCAGCGGGCGAATCCGCCAACTGACGAAACGCACTTCCTTCGAAAGCTCCGGTCTCTTCTCACCGGACGGATCGAGGATTGCCTACTGGTTCTCGCGTGAAGGAGATCCAAATAACGAGACCGAGATCCTTGTCGCTTCTGCCTCTGGCGGCGAAGAAACTGATATCTCCAGCACGCTCGACCGCAATATCCAGCGCGCCATCTGGATGCCTGATGGCAAATCGCTGCTTCTCGGGGGTCACGATGGCACACGAACGACCATCTGGATCCAGCCGCTCGACGGCGCCGCGAGAAGGATCGATCTCGGGGCTGTCAATCCCACATTCTCCACTTGGGTGGACGCGGCCGTAGGCAAAGATGGCTCGATTGCTTTCAGCGGTAACACGCCGACGCAACCGACCGAGCTCTATTACCTCGCGTCACCAGATGCAAAGCCGAAACGCCTCACCCACTTCAATCATGAAATCGCGGCCCTGGACTTAGGCCGTACCGGCACCTTCGAATGGCAAGGGCCGGACGGCTTCGCCGAAGATGGCGTTGTTGTTTATCCTCCGGACTTCTCCCGCGACAAGAAATATCCGCTCGTTCTTTACATCCATGGCGGCCCGGAGTGGGCTTCCACCACGGACTTCGACTTCTTCGCACATCTCATTGCGTCACACGGCTACGTGATCTTTGAGCCGAACTATCGCGGCAGCGATAACCTCGGCAGCAAGTACGAGTGCGCCATCGAGAACGATGCCGGGGATGGCCCCGGGCGTGACATTATGGCCGGAATCACCGACCTCGAAAAGCAGGACTTTATCGACAAATCGCGCATTGCCGTTTCCGGATGGTCCTATGGCGGCTTCATGACTTCCTGGTTGATCAGCCACTATCATATTTGGAAAACTGCCGTTTCCGGCGCTGCTCCGAACAGTCGGGTCAACTCATACAATCTCTCGGATTACAATGTTACGGAGCGGTTCGCGTTTGGCGGTTCGCCCTGGAAGAAAGAGTACGCGAAAGCATACGAGGAACAATCGCCCATCACCTACTTGAGCGCAATCACTACACCCACGTTGATCCTCCACGACACCGGCGACCCCCGCGTGCCGATCACCAACTCGTACGAAATGTACCATGCACTTAAGGACAACAGCGTCACCGTGAAGTTCATCGCGATCCCCACAGCCGGACACGAAGCCAGCGATCCAGTACACCAGTCCGACACATACCGTGTCTGGCTCGAATGGCTCGACCAATATCTGAGATAGCCTTGCCGTCTCAGTGAGCGATGCCTGGTTAAAGGGGGTCCCCCAGGGTTCTTCCCGAGTCACGGGCAACACGGAAGTTATCCCGAGTCAGAAGTCCGGTTCGAGGAGGTAAGTTCTCAGTCAGACGTCTTCCAGTCCCAGATTGTCATTCACCGCGTGTCGTAGTTTCTGTTTGCATCCCAGATAGTGCTCGGTTGTCTGAACTGATGCGTGACCAAGCAAGAACTGAATTTGTTCAAGTTCTCCACCAGCCAAGTGGCATAGTCGTGCGCACGTGCGGCGCAAATCATGCGGAGCGAGATTCTTAATGTCGGCACGTTTCGCAGCCGCTTTGACAATGTGCCAGATGGCTTTCGGCGTGATCCCTGTGCCCCATATCTTTCCTAGTCTGCCTACCCGCCTGAAGAGCGCACCTGCACTTATCTTGGCTGCATCGGTCCACTCATCAACGGCACGCTTCGTCCACACCGGAACTGGAACTGTCCGAATGTGCTTTCCTTTGCCAATTAGGTCGGCGATCACCCAGTGTTCCTCGCGGATCTGGAAATCTTCCAGTCCGAGCCCTGTCAGTTCGGCGCGTCGCAAGCCGCACCCAATGAGCAGCGCCAGTATCGCGCGATCCCGTTTACCTCGCAGACCATCTCCTCCCGATTCTGCGAGCAAGGCTCTGGACTGTTCGACGGTGAGCCAATTTCCGATCCGAACGCCCAAGCGTTTTGCGCCTTTGACTCGACCGATTCCGGCTGCCAATTCGGGACTGAGAAGCCCTGTATCAGCTGCCTCGAATGCGAGTCGTCTCACAGCCGCTAAGCGCACGTTGATTGTCGAAGGCGCCAGATTCTTCTGTTCGAGAAAGAATCGATAACGAAGGACAACACTACGGTTGAAGGCCAAGCGTGGCTCGGAACAGTACCACCCGATGAATTCGTCGATGGCGTGCGCATAGGATTCTTGTGAACTTGCTGCTGCGAGCGAGTTTAGAACTGCATCCTTCGACTGTTCCAAGTCAGGCAGCCGAAGTATTGTTTTCGCCCGTGAGCGTTTGCTTGTCTTTTTCCGACGTCCCATACTAGCGGCCTCCTGCGCCGCGTTCAGTATGGTCATTCACTTAGCAGGCTAAGGACCCGAAGGCCGTTTCTTGCCCTGACGGCCACTTGTATCGTAAGCGAGGAATTATCGTGAGCGCTTCGTAAACCTTTACTAAGAATCCAAAACTTCGCTTGCGGACCTGAAGAAAGTGCTTTCCGCTGTTCGGCCAGGTACGGGCTGAGGATAAATCGAACCAACCACGTTGAAATCCTTCCGTCGGTGGGGCTAGCGCGGAGTTTTGAGGTGATCGTTATAGGAGTGTCGGGCCCAGCCGAGGTAGTGCGGATTCGAGCGATTTGCTTCGTCGAGTTTCTTGAGCATCCGCGGCAAAAGATCGCCGTAGTCCGGAGTGCGAAGCGCGATGGCCATTCTTGCGAAGTTGCCTTCGGGCAAGCCGTCGTATGCCATGTCCAGAAATTTCCTGCTGTTGCTGACTACCTTATCTGCCATCTGTTCAGGGGACTCACCGTCGCCGGGACTGCTCAGTTCATACATCATCAGCGTGACTCGTGGAACGGCCGACAGCAGCATTTTTCGTTGCGCCAGATCACCCTTCAGCAGTTTGTTCTGGATATCGGCGTTGAGCGTAAGACCAGCCGGGTCGGTCACGGCCCTCACCGCGCGGAAAGCGTCAGCCAGCCCGGGAAGGAAGCGCAGGTTTCCCGCGCCCTTATTCTCGGGGCGTTGCTGTGGCTCGATGTCGAGGTGAATACCGTCGAAACGAGCGGATTGATATTTCTGATTGAATTGAACGATGTCCTGGACGTGATGTAATAACGTTTCGCGATGTTTGCCAGGCTCGTCGGCTTCGGTGCTGGAGAGAAGCGCTTCGACGCGGATATTGGAGCGATGGAGCAAGGAGATTAGGTGGACCAAATGAGGTTCTTCGGCGGCTTCGCTACGCTCAGAGATGGAGACATAAATTTCGGTCACGTTTTCGGATTTGCAGAATTCTAAGAGAGATTCTGCGGCATTGGGGGCTTCTAGCACGATAGGGCTTTTCCAGAGCCACAGGCCATGGATTTCGGCCGTAACTGCGGGAGCAGGCATGAACAACACAGCAACAGCAAATAAGCACGGTACGAAATGGCGGATGGACCGCTGAGCAAATAGTGGATTCAGAATCACGGTTGTATCCTAACCGCGCAGTTGGCGCTTACAGTTCGCCAACATAGCACGGCATGAATACAAAATGGAAAAGGTGAAGAACAAAAATTACCCCCAGTTGGGTCGAGGGCAAGCGCCATACTCCTTAGGTTCCGGCTGGCGTTTGCTACACAAGCATAGATTACCAATGAAATCCCGCTGTCTCCCCCGATGTAGGAAGCGAGGTCTCTGCAGGTCGATTGAGTTCTCATCTCCGCGAACGTTTCTGAGGAGTCTGACGGTTGGGGGCGTGTTCATCTGCGGCCGCCCAGACAACCTTGCTGACAACAGCTTCCAAGTGGATCGGTTCGGTCATCACTAGCGTTTATCAGGAGCTGTCAGTGCCTGTCAGTAGTCAGCATCCCCCCAATGGTCGACTGCATCTCTCACGTAGTATCTAGGTACGTATAAAGAGCGGTTACGGGAGGCTTGCTATGGTCGGGAGAACTCTCTCGGGAATTAAATTGACACTACGGCTTCTTATAAGAATCCCTGGCTTGTGCGCGCTCCCTTTTTCGGCACCGCTGAAGAAGGTGGGAGTCGCGGTGTTTCTCTCGGTATTGCTGAGTGGGCTTGTCGCAAGCGCCCAATCTGCCATTCCGGACACACCAGCGGGGAACGAGCTACGCGCATGGCTCGACGCGTTCAACAGTGGTGATCGAGCGAAAATTGAAGCATACATTAAGGCCCACGAACCTGAGGAGACTGTCGAGGACATGATGGGATTACACGACGAGACGGGTGGGTACGTTTTGTTGGAAATCGACGGCAGCGAGCCGCTGCTCATCAAGTTTCGCGTTAAGGAAAAGGTGAGTCCGACTGTCGCTATCGGTAGCATAAGAATGAAGGACGCTCAATCAGAAGTTGTGGAGAGCTTTAGTCTGCGGGAAATCCCGCCGGACGCTATCGTCGAAAACGTAAAGATGGATGCCGCTGAGCGCCAACGGATCATAGATGGAGTTGCAAGAAACCTGAATGAGTTCTATGTCTATCCGGACCTAGCGCAAAAAATGGCAGATATCGTCCGCGCAAATCAGAAGCGCGGCGATTATGACGCGATTACCGACCCCGACGCCTTTGCGGATCGGCTCACGAAGGACTTGCGGGCAGTGAGTCATGATAAGCATCTTTGGGTTGACTACAACCCCGCGAAACTTCCGCCAGAAGACCAAAAATCCAGTCTCGAGCGGGAAGCTCAGTTCCGCAAGATGCTGGAACGCACAAATTGCTCATTCCAAAAAGTCGAGGTTCTGCCGCGCAACATTGGTTATCTCAAGCTCAACGCCTTCCCGGACCCGAGGTTTTGTGGTCCAACCGCAGTGGCGGCAATGAACTTCTTAGCGCACGTCGACGCGATCATTTTCGACTTGCGTGAGAACGGCGGCGGAGACCCAAAGATGGTTGCCCTGCTCTCAAGCTATCTGTTCGACAAACCAACGCATCTGAACGATCTGTACAACCGCAAGGAAGACTTTTCGACCCAGTATTGGACAGCGCCGTATGTACCCGGAACCACGCTGGCTGACAAGCCGGTATTCGTGCTGACCTCGAACAACACGTTCTCCGGAGCCGAGGAATTCACCTACAACTTGAAGAACCTCAAACGTGCCACGATTGTGGGCGAAACCACTGGGGGTGGAGCGCACCCGGTAGCAGGGCGTCAGATCGATGACCACTTCATGATCGGCGTGCCGTTTGCGCGCGCCGTAAATCCAATTACTAAAACCGACTGGGAAGGTACGGGCGTCGAGCCGGATGTCCCTGTGAAGGCTTCCGATGCTCTGGAAAAAGCGGAGGAACTGGCCGCCAGCAAGCTCACGCAGAAGTGACCATCGGAATGAATTCGCGGTCGCCTTTGCCCTCATGTCAGAACGCAGAAAAACTGAACACTGGACATATTTCTCCAAACTCCTAAGTCCTGGTTTGTCGGCAAATCGGTAACTTGGTTCCCAATACTTGATTTTACCGATTTCGAGGTTACCAGACTCCTGAAACGAGTTACTCCCCCTCAAACGTGACATGCACTTCCTTCATTTCCTTAATTTCCGTGATGACAATCGCGTGCGTTCCGTTGCGCTCAAACACGATTCCGCTTACTCGCACATATTTGCCCATGAAGGGCATCAGCTTTTGCCTCTGGTCGTAATCTGGCATTTTGTTAGAGATAGGCATATACAGGTCGCCATCTTTGGTCAGGATAACGAGTGGCGAACCGGCCCTTACGCATGCCAACGCGCACTTCATGCTCAAGTGAGTCGCGTTTCCATCGAGGTTCTGAATGGGGCATGCAATATCTCGAACCAAGCCCTCAATCGTGGCTTTTGACCTATTTGCGCGTGAACCTTCCATCGACGTTTTCTGTGGAGGCTGGGGCGCTGCCGTCAGCAACGCAACACCACCACCTGCCAATAAACAGAAACGCAAAATTCGCTTCATCTGCCCTCCTTTTCATCAGTGGTCGACTATCGGTATCAGCAGCATGACAATGAGTACAAAACTAAAGGAGACTCTCTCGTACGCTTGCAGCAGAGCATACCGCGACTCGCATTGCTGCGTAGTTCAAACTTCGGACATCGGATAACTCCTTCCATGTGGTTCATAGTACCCGGCAACTAGACGGTAATGTCGTTTACCAGCTTATGCTCCGCTATCAGAATGATATTAATAGTCCACCGGTTACGCCGAGCGATTGTTCGTGGCTTCTCGCAAAGCTGTATTCGTAGGTTGGTTCGAGGTACCAGCCAAATCTGTGTTTCTTCCAGGGCCAGAACATGAAATCGCCCACGGCTTCGGCTGCGACTGAGTTTGTAGTTATGCCGTTTTGCTTAGAGTGGTCCCATTCCGGTCCGACGCCCAGCATAAATTCCACTTTCGGAGAAAGGTCCCACGGCTTCTTGAACAGGAGGTCGGTGCCCCATTCTGTGGAGTGGCGTCGGAAGAGGCCGGTAGTCCCGAATTCCAATTCGAGCCAGTTTTTGATGGGCGTGACCTCAACCGCCGCATCAACCCCGAAACTCGATGCGCTGTTTGTGATGTCGCGGAACGCAGCTCCCCCTAACTCAACTACTGCATGTTCTTTCTCATTATCGATCGACTGTGCGAGAGTGTTGCCAGCCCAAAAGAAAAGGCATGCTGCGACGGCGAATCCGACGCGACTGGACATGGCATCAGTCTATATGGAAGTTCTCAAGTCCCGGTAGGTCGGGTAACCGGAGAAGTCACGTTCTAGAACTTTATGTGGACTTTATCGTGACCTATCTTGAGAATCGCTGTAAACTGACGCTCGATGAGTGCATTGCCCTATTCCCGACAGTTGAGATATTCCAGGCAGCCTAGTTCTGACCGATCGGAATGATTGAATCGTGAATTATACAGTGTCGGTTTGACGCCGCCCATTTTGCCCTATTTGCAATCTGCGAATCGACCTCAGGGCCGATGCTCAACGGCGCGAAATGCGCGGATTGGGAGGATCGGATGCGGAAGAATCACTTCAAAATCATCGCTTTGGCATTTGCTCTGCAGATTGTTTTGCCTGAGGCAGGCGGGCAGGCAGTTGCACAGGCCGGAAAAGCTGCCTATCCGGCGATGGCTCCCCTGGATCAGTACCTAATATCTAACGAGAAATCCGAGATCGCGCTGGCTCGCAGTGCTGCACCCGGTTCCATTTCCGATGGAGCCGAGGTGATGGTGCTGGGGCGCGAGGGATATAAGACCGCGGTGAAGGGCACGAATGGCTTTCTCTGCATCGTGGAGAGGTCGTGGGGGCAGGGCACGGATCAGACGGAGTTCTGGAATCCGAAGATGCGTGCACCCCATTGCTTCAACGCGCAAGCCACGAGGAGCTTTGCGCCCATCTATCTGATGAAGACCAGGCTTGTGCTGGCAGGAAAAT
>Ga0181523_10005521_pt1 | contig 10416 bp, 9 predicted proteins | sample PEATcosm2014_Bin_43_FD_119752 | JGI IMG/M metagenome (GOLD analysis project Ga0181523, IMG submission 119752) | Peatland microbial communities from MTU Mesocosm Facility, Houghton, MI, USA - PEATcosm2014_Bin05_30_metaG | ecosystem: Environmental > Terrestrial > Soil > Wetlands > Peat | place... | reverse complement strand
GTTCCCGATTGGATCGGGTCGGGCTACTCCGACCATCCGCGCGTCGACGCCGCGCTTACCCTGGCGCATCATATCGCCGACCTGGTCTCGCTAATCGACCAGCTCGATCTGCGCGGTTTTGTGATCGTGGGCCAGGACTGGGGCGGCCCGCAGGGCGTGGGAGCGGCTCTGCAAAGACTCGATCGACTCGCCGCGCTGGTCCTCATGAACACCTGGCTTTTCACCGATTACGTCGGCAAATTCCATCAGTCGCCGCTCCCGTGGACGACCTGGCATGCGCCGCTAATCGGCCAGCTCCTGATGAAGCGCTTCAAGGTGCTCTCCCATGCGGGACCGTCGGCGATAACCGTGCGCGGGATGACGGACGCGCAGCAGCGGGGCTATCACCACGTCTTCGACGAACCCGATTCCGATCACGTCGTGCTTACCTGGCCGAGGACGATTCCGCTTCGCGAGGGCGACCGCGGATGGGCCGACATGACGATGATCCAGCGCCGGCTGCCTGAGCTGGCCGGGACGCCGACGCTGCTGCTGTGGGCGCCGGAGGACGCCGTCTTCCCGATCGAGTACGCGAATCGGTTGAAGGAGCTGATGCCACACGCGCAGGGCCCGATCCTGTTCGAGCGAGCCGCGCATTTTCTACAGGACGACCGCGGACCCGACCTGGTCGCCGCAATCATCCCGTTTCTCGATTCCGCAGTGGGGATTCGCCTATGAACTTCGTGACGCCGAGCGCCGACGAACTGGCCGGCTTGCGCGCCGACCCGTTGCTCTGGGAGCAGGAACTTGACTCGCGGCCTGACGTGGCCGAGTCGCTCGAGCGTGCGGCGGGCAAGCGCGCGGGGATGGTTTACTGGCGATCGAAGAGCGGACATCTGTACGCGCTCGAACTCGCGGACCTGGGGCGCGGCCGCCCGTCGATGGCGATGGTCTATGGCTTCTGGAGCCGCTACGAGCCGCGTCCGCCCGAAGATCAGATCGACCGGGACCTGATCGATTTCTGCCTGTGGGTTGCCGAAATCTGCGACGGCCTCAACCCCCAGCATCTCGCGCGCGTCCTGACCTTCGCCGGCCATCCCGTCCCGTGGCCGCGAGCGTGAGTGCTGCGCTGCCGCGGTGTCGCGCTTAGGTCAGCTGGAAGGTGTAGCTCGCGATTCTTTAATTTTCCCGATGAGGCGCAAGAGGCCGTCAAGGATTGTTACAGGGTGCGGCGGACAGCCAGGGACGTAAAGGTCTACCGGAACGATGCTCCCCGAGCCGTTAAGTACCTCGGGATGATCGCGAAATGGGCCGCCTGAAATTGCACAGGCGCCCACTGCTATTACAATCTTAGGATAGGGCACGGCTTGGTAGGTCTTCTCCAGGGCCAGTCGCATGTTCTGAGTGACGGCGCCCGTTATCAGAAGCCCATCCGCATGGCGTGGCGACGCCACAAACTGAATGCCGAATCTGCCCAGGTCGAACACCACGGTATTGAGAGAATTAAGGTGCGACTCGCATCCGTTGCACCCACCTGCGCTGACCTGTCGGAGTTTGAGAGAGCGGCCGAGGACCCGATAGGTCTGTTCAGCCAGACGGCCCGCCAGCCGCAGCGTTTCTCCTTCGGTCAAGACCAAATCATTCCGACTGCTGGTCGCGAGTTGATATTGCGAGGTGAAACGGATCGCTCCTTCGGGGCATGCGTTGGCGCACTCGGGGCAGAACAGACAGCGGCCGAGATCGATTTGCAAATTCCCGCCACTGGTAATCGCATCTGTCGGGCAAGCATCCACGCAACTCGTGCAGCCCGACGGGCATCGTGCGTGATCCAGAACGGGTAGGCCGCGGAATCGCTCGGGTAGAACCGGCTCGGTCCCGGGAAATGGCAACGTGCGTTTGCCCTGACGCAGTCGAGTGAGTATCAAGCTAGGCACTGGCTATCCTCAGAGATCGTGACCGCAATATGAAAGGTTGAAGCTCTTGTTGCACAGAGGGAAGTCGGAGACTTGCTCATTGCGCATCGCCATCGCCAATCCCATCCAATTGTGGAATGACGGATCGACTATCTTATAATGTGCGAAGCGCCCATTTGCGTCAGTGATCGCGACGTGGCAAATCTCTCCGCGCCATCCCTCGACCAAGGACACCACCAGATGATCGGCTGGTAGCGGCCCGGCCGGCGACAGTATAGGTCCGTCGGGCATGGAGGCGAACTGCTCTCTCACGAATGCACCCGAACGCTGAATTTCAAGCCATCGCAACCAGGCCCGCGCAAAGACGTCCCCGCTATGCCATTTGGATATAGGTATCTGCGCGAATCTGAAGATGCCGCTGGGAAAATCCTGTCTGATGTCTCGCTCAATCCCGCAGGCGCGCGCCGCGGGACCAACTATCCCAAGCGCCTCGCAGGTTTCTCGCGTTATCGTCCCGGTGTGTTCGAAACGCGCTTGCACCGATGGTGCGTCCCATAGCAGCCCTAGCGCGTCCTCGACATCCTTCAAGGCCGCTTCCAACCGCTCCTGTAGCTTGGCGATGAGCGGCTTATCCATATCGAATCCGACCCCGCCGGGTCTTATCAATCCCCGGCCGAAGCGGCTTCCGCACAGTTCCGCGGTTAAGTTGAGGAAGTTTCCGCGAATTCGGCCGCAATACGCCGCGGCCGGCAGATACCCGACATCTCCCGCGAGAGCGCCCAAGTCGCCGGTATGGTTTGCAAGACGCTCGAGTTCCAGCGCTACCCCACGAAGCACTTGGGCCCGGGCTGAAACCGCCGTACCGCCCAAGGCTTCGATTGCTTCACAATACGCGGTCGCATGTCCTATCGAGGTATCACCGCATAGCGTTTCCATCAGATGGATCGTTCGCTTGCCGGGTCCTCCCACAAGCGCCCGTTCAACCCCCCGATGCTGGTAGCCAAGCGATATCTCCAGATGAAAGACATCCTCACCGTGACATTGGAAGCGGAAATGGCCAGGCTCGATGATTCCCGCATGCACGGGGCCTACCGCGACTTCGTGAACCTCTTCACCGGCCATCGCGAAAAAATCGGTCACACCCGCAACTGGTGCTGGCGATATGCTGTTGCCCGTCCGGTAGGGCGCATGAAATCGAATCGGCTTCAGCCAGGGATGCCCATCCGGATGAACCTGCCACTGTTCGGCGATTTCACGCTCGAACCAATGAGCCTGCGGGCATTCGAGCGTCAGGCATGGGTATGACTCGCCGACCTTGGTGCTGAGAATCGAGAGGCTATTCGTCACCGAGTCGGCCACGACGGCGATCAGTCGAACGTGGCGATCGCCGGCGGGCATCCCGAACAGCGCTGCCAGGCTGCGGGTGCCGTTCACCGCGGAGAGAATCGCCGCTCTGAACTCGGCAATCGACAGGTCGGGAACGCTGCGAAGCGGAACCGGTTCGCCGCTGTGGAACTTTGAAAGACCTATCGCCATAGTCAATGCTCACCTAGCAGACGCGCGGCTTCGTGAAGCGTCCGACTCAGGACCGGCGGAACGTAAATACCCATCAGCAGAATTGCAGCGCCTAGTACCGCCGGAACCGCGCTCAGCGCAACACCTCGGTCCGCCGGGACGACCACGTTACTGTCTGGGGTGCCTTGTGCCATTGCAAGCACGGGCGTAGCCATTCCCGCCACAATGATCGCAAGAAAAATCAGATAAGCAATCGCAACGAAAGACCGGCCCTGATCCAGCGCGGCTTTCAGGATGGTGAATTCACTCAGGAACGGGCCGAACGGCGGCGAGCCCGTGATCGCAAGAAAGCCCAACACCCATAGCAAACCGGATATCGGCAAGACCTGCAAAGCTCCCGAGACGTTTTTCACAGTCTTAGTATGGTAAACCGCCAGGAGGTTTCCAGCGACCATGAACAACATCACCTTGGTCAGCGAATGATTGATCACGTGGAGCATCGCTCCGAACAGCCCTGCGCCGCCCAATCCTACGCCCACCGCCAGGATGCCCATATGCTCGATGCTCGAGTATGCAAGCATGCGTTTGTAGTCAACTTGACCCGTGATGAATATCGCCGCTACTGCCATCGAGAGCAGTCCTAGAACGAGCAGCAACCGTTCGCTGAAATCAACTAAGCCACTCGCGACACAGATTTGGTGGATTCTTAGGATCCCGAGAAACGCACAATTGAGCAGGGCGCCGGAAAGCAACGCCGACGCCACTGAAGGCGCTTCACTGTGGGCGTCGGGCAGCCAGGTGTGAAACGGGGCAAGCCCCATCTTGGTGCCGTAGCCGACCAGCATCAGCACAAACGCCGCCTTCAGCCACAGACGGTTCAAGTGCGGCGCGTCAGATAGCAGATCTTTCAGAACCAGGGAGACGGCGCCGGTTCCGGGACTGGTAGCAGCTACCGCAAGGAAGAAAATCCCCAGCAGCGCCAACGCGATCCCAACCGAGCAAATCAGCAGATATTTCCACGTCGCCTCAAGCGAGCGATGATGCCGATGGAAGTAGATCAGCGGAGCACTGGCCAGGGTTGTTGCCTCGACAGCCACCCAAAGAAGTCCCAGGTGCTGGCTAAGTGTGACCAGCGTCATCGCGGCAAGAAAGAAAAGCAGGCAACCCGTGAAGCTCGCTTCGCGTGCATTGGAAAAAAGAAATCCCTCCTCGAAATCCGAGTGCGACTGACTGCGTTCTTCGCGCAGGTACGCAACTGCGTAAAAGCTCGATGCCAGGAAGAGTGCGCTGGTGAGGGTCATGAACAACCGGCCGAGCGCATCTTCAGCGAGCCAACCGTTAAGCGCGGGCGTCGGCGGCGCCAGCCAGCTTCCCACGCTCAATGCGAATTGCACGATCGCAGTGGACACAAGGAGTCCGCGGCGGAGCGGAGCTGATCCGATAAAAAATGCCGCCGCGCCCGCCAGCGCCGGAATCAATATCACTAGCAGGATCATCGGACCCGATCGGACAGAGTTACAAGCTGGCCCGTGTCGATATGATCGAACTGGCGATTGATATGGAATATCGCGATGCCCATCACGAACACTCCTACAAACACATCAAGTAAAATGCCCAGTTCGACGAGGATGGGCATTTCCAGCGCAACTGCGGCCCCGAATGCATACACGCCATTCTCCAGAGTCAGGTAGCCCAGCACCTGGGTAATTGCCTTGCGGCGGGTGGTTAGCAGTACAAAGCCCACCAGGCACGTGAAAAACGCCGCGGGCACCAACAGGAACGAAGCAGGCTGGTTGGGAAGGGGCAGGCGCTGCCCCAGCCAAATCGAACCCCCCAGTGCTACCGCTCCGATAATCACCGATAGGTTGTAGCCGATGAACGGCTCGATCTCGCGGACAGTGTCAGCGTCGCGCATGGCTCGAATTAGTAGCCACGGCAGGATGAAGCCCTTGACCACGGCGCTGACAAGCGGAAGCAACACGCCAAACACGGATGGATTTCCATCCTGCGCAGCGATGGCCAAAAGACCTAGCAGTATTCCCTGCATCGCAACGGCGCGGATACAGGCGATGAGCCGGCTTGATGCCAAAAGCAGAAAGCCGGTTAGCACCAGGAAAACCAGAATTGCGTTTACTAACTGGTTCATCTCTTTATCTTTGGACCAGCGCCAGAGCCAGACCGGACAGCACCACGGCGGCGATCAGCAGTTGCGTTACGCGAAGCATCCGCAAACGCGCCATCGACGATTCGATGATCCCGACTACCACTGCCAGAGCGAACATCCCGGCAATGGCGCAGCCGCCTTCGAGCAAAGAATTGCCTGAATGCCAGGGGACAGCTATCGCGATTATGACTGCGCCAAGCAGCCACATTTTGAGCGCCGCTGCGTACTGGATCATTGCGAAATCAGGACCGCTGTGGTCGAGCACCATAACTTCATGAATCATGGTCAACTCAAGATGGGTCGTAGGATCGTCCACCGGGATACGTGCATTCTCCGCAAGAAAAACCACACCCAGAGCCGCAATACTTAGACCCAGCGCCGGCGCGGCTCGCATCCACATGGCGATAGAAACCGATCCGAGCATGGAAGTAAGCGAAAGAGTTCCAGTCTGCCGGGCCAGCGCGGCCAATCCCAGAAAAAAAGCGGGTTCTGCCAGCGCTGAGAATGTGACCTCGCGGCTGGCGCCCATTGCTTCAAAGCTGGAACCGGTATCGAGCGCGGCTAGCACCATGAAGAACCGGGCCAGCGCCAAAAGATATGCGACCATCACTAGGTCGCCTGCGAATGGCGCAAGCGCCGGAAAAGCTCCGAAAGGAAGTAGCGCCATAGCGCAGATCATGGCCGCAAGGCCAACTACTGGTCCCATCCGGAAGACCCACGTAGTCGTTCGGCTGTATACCGCGCCCTTTCGGACCAGCTTTATCAGGTCGCGATATGGCTGCACGAGTGGCTGACCAACGCGGCCAGCGGCGATGGCCTTGGTGCGATTGATAACTCCCTGAATGAGGGGAGCGAGCACCATCGCAAGCAGCAATGGTAATGTTGATCGCAGACTCATGGGTTACGCGAGCTGCCAGAGCAGAAGCAGGAGGAGAGTGACGGCGATATACAATATGTAAAGCTGAACCTGCCCTTGCTGCAGCGGCCGCAGCAGCAAGAGGTCGCGGCCGATAGCGCTAAAGAGCGGGCGATAAATGTATTCCTGGCATGGATCGGGAGTCTCGGTAGCAAGACTGGCCTCCTTCGGAAACAAGCCTTGCGGCGCGATCACATGGCGGCGTGTTTGAAGCATCAGATCGAAGGTGTCGGTTAAAGGTTGAGCGAACGACGATGCGGTATACTGCATTCGCCGCGACGGTTCGGCGTAGCCACAGTCCCAAGTCAGATTCGTGGAGACCGATCTGTTCGAAAGTGCGATCGCGCGGCCTATCGCGAACAGCGTCGCTAGGCCGGCCAAGGCCCCGCCGGTAATGCTCACCAATGCGATGGAGTGTGCGGCCGTCGAGAGGCTTGCACGGACGATCGGCGCCGACAGTCCTGTCACTTCCGAAATCAGCGGAGCCATCGCGGACACTACGCTCGCGCCGAGCAGTCCTATCAATATGCACGCGCCCGCCAGTACGGCCCCGGGCATCACCATGGCAAGCCCGACCTCGTGCGCTTGCTCGGCGTGCTCGCTTCGCGGTTCACCTAGAAAAACTATGCCGAAAGCCTTCGTGAAGCAGGCCGCCGCCAAGCCTCCAATCAACGCGAGTCCCGCGATCGTGGCTAGCATCGGCACGCTGTTGGCTCCCTCGAGCGTCACCGCTCCCTTGAAGCTCGCGAGATAGATTAGAAACTCGCTGATGAAGCCGTTTAACGGCGGGAGACCTGAAATCGCCGCGGCGCCGATCAGGAAGATCGCACCGGTACGTGGCATTCGCCGCAGCAGACCTCCCAGGTGGTCGATCTCGCGGCTATGAGTGCTGTGCACAACGTTACCAGCGGCCAGAAAAAGCAGTCCCTTGAAAAGCGCATGGTTCAGGACATGCAGCAAGGCGCCGGCGAAACCCATGACCGCCACGGCTGGGAGTCCCGCGCAGAGTCCCAGTGTTCCCACACCCAGTCCCAGGGCAATAATGCCTATGTTCTCGACACTGTGGTAGGCGAGCAGGCGCTTAAGGTCATGTTGCGCCAGCGCGAGCAGGACACCTATGACCCCGGAAGATAGGCCGATCCCGCACAGTACCCATCCCCACCACGCCTGAGGCGCGCCCAGAAGCATCATGACGCGAACCAGGCCATAGATGCCGGTCTTGATCATGACGGCTGACATCACCGCCGACACGTGGCTCGGCGCGGCTGGATGCGCTTCGGGAAGCCATACGTGGAGCGGGATAAAGCCCGCCTTGGTTCCAAATCCGACCAGCGCCAGCACGAACAGTAGCCCGGCGCCCGAAGATGCCGAGAACCGATCAAAATCCAAAGACCCGCTGGCTCTGCCGAGCAGTATGAATAGCACCAGCAGAAAGGCAGTCCCGATATGACTGGCGACGAGGTATACCCATCCGGCCTGGCGCGTGCTTTCCTTTTCGTCTTCGAAGGTCACCAGGAAGAACGAGGACAACGCCATCACTTCCCACGCCATCAGGAAAAGGACGCCGTTGCGAGAGAGAATAACGACGACCATGCTGGCGACGAGCAGATTGAAAAAGAACCACGGCGCGGCGAGCGTCTTCCTGCCGCGGTACGCTTCCAGATAGTCAGTCCCATAAATTGCAGCTAGTGCGCACAGCACAAAAACCGGAATCAGAAAGAAACCCGACAGCGGATCAAGTTCTAGGAAAAGGCTGCCATAGGGCACATCCCATGCCATCCGGATTGACTGCGACGGTTCGCCAAGCGCTACGCGTAAAGCGGGAATGATTCCGCATGCGCAGCCGATCAGGATTCCTCCAGCGCCGCAGATCGTCGCCGCTCTTCCGCGATTTGCGAAGGCCAGCGCCCCCATCGCGCCGGCGCCAAAGGACAGCAGCGCTATCAGCAGCGCTGACATGATTCAGGCGTGATCCTCGGCTTCGACGTGCGGTTCCTTCATCGCGCGCTCCACGCGCTCAAACTCGGCAAGGATTTCGCCGCGCGCCGCCCGGCGCACGAGGGCCGCCTTCAACTGCGCGTCGTGCAACGCGAATGAAAGACGCGACAGCAGATGAAGATGCATGCGGGCGGTTGGGCTGATTAGCAGGAAAATAGCGAAGACCGGCTGGCCGTCGAAAGCGCCGAAATCAACCGGCTTCTCGAGGAAGCACAACGAGATCGCCGGACTGGAGCTGTTCAACAGGATTGGTCTGCGCACGTGAGGGATGGCGATGCCCTCGCCGATCGCGGTTGAACCAAGCGCCTCGCGCGCCAGTAGGAGTTGCGCGAGCGATTCTCGATCGGTGTTCGGCGGCAGCGCCAGACTTCTCACTATGGCGCCTAGAACTGCCGCCTTATCGTCGCCCTGCAGTCCATAGAAAATGCCACCCGCGTTCAGCGCCTCGGCCAGTCCAGGCATGAAAGCTCCGGCCGAAGAGGGAGCTTCGAAAATCTGCGCCGGGATGTCTATTTCGCGCGACGACGTCCGCTCCAGCAAATCGCTACGATGCAACCGGTACTGATCATTGACGCGATCGGCTCTTAGGACTCCGCGCTTGATCCAGTCGTAAACTTTCTTCTCCGAGACCTGCAGCAGTTTCGACACTTCCCTGACGTTCAAGTGCATAACGACAGTTCTCCGCCGTGCGGCAGGTTAATCGCCGGTAGTTCTATCAGCGCCGCAGGTTTCAAAGAAAATTCTGCTCTTGCCTGGATTCGGCACTCGGGCGCGGCCTAGCCATCGTGCCGCGTTACGGAAACAAGGCAGTTATATGTGCCAGACCAAGCACTAAGCAGTTTCTATCAGCAGTTCGCTCTGGTCGGCAGCCTACCCAACAAGGTAATTCACGATATTTTCAGGAAGTTTGACCAAATTCAGCGACCTTGTCAAACACAATCCGTGAAACAACGGAGCCTTCCCCCCGATCAACCGACAGGCTGATGAAGCAGACACCCGCAGCGACGGATCTCATCAAGCAGAATGCGTCCGACACTATTCGGTTTCTAATTTTGAGCGGAACCTGACTTATCGGCGCCCGCCGGCGAATTTCTTCGCCGGTGGAGAAGAATCTCGCTCGAATTGGTGATCCGACTGCGCAAGGAAAATGCAGCCGATCACGACCGAGAAAAAGCGGCGAGCCGCTTGAGGCTGAGCGCGCGGTCTCTTGGACTTACCAGGTGCTAGGAAGCCGCCGTTTGTTCCGCGCGACGATGGCCTCGACGGCTACCTTTAGTGAGACTGTATAGGGCATCCACAAGTCTCGAGAGATAGCTATGAAGTCGGCTTTCGCGCTGAATCTCAGGGGCGAAATCCTCGAACACCCGAAAGGCGGGACACGGTCCTCGGTGGAAGGTCACTATGCGTTTGGCATTTTCGGGTTCGGGTAAATGCCTGCCCAACCCGTCCAGGGCTTTGATCGAGCCACGCGAATCATTGATCCTGAAAATCCATTTGCAGCGAACGCAAGTATATAGGTAGGGCTGTGGGCGCAAGGCCCCAGGTTTTTCCAGGCTTTCGATCGCGAACTGGTGGCGTATTTCCTCCGCTGCGAAGGCCGTCTTCCGCCCGGTGCGGCCTGCGGCTTCCTGCCTCGCGGAAAATAGGGCGCCTCCATGAACGGGGGTGCCCAGCGCAGCAAACAGGTCCATTTGATGTAGTCGCATAAATGAGATCTCGTCGACCTTTGCGCCGAAGAAGGCGGTCGAAGGACGTGGTTGAATTTCTCGATTCGATTCCATCGATAGGTTTCGTCAAGCATGACGATGCTTCGCTTGCTCGACGATACACACAGCAAATTCCACGCCAACAGTGGTACGGCCCCCGGTGCGGCGGTTGCGACGGGGGCGCCAGATTGTCCGATCGAAAGGCGCGCAACTCTTCAGGATTTT
>Ga0181523_10005519_pt1 | contig 10417 bp, 7 predicted proteins | sample PEATcosm2014_Bin_43_FD_119752 | JGI IMG/M metagenome (GOLD analysis project Ga0181523, IMG submission 119752) | Peatland microbial communities from MTU Mesocosm Facility, Houghton, MI, USA - PEATcosm2014_Bin05_30_metaG | ecosystem: Environmental > Terrestrial > Soil > Wetlands > Peat | place... | reverse complement strand
CACCGAGCCAACCAGCAAATCGGCAAGCCCCGGCGCATCTTCCTCCCTCTCCTCTTCTCTCCGCGCCTTCTCCTCTTCCGCCAGCTTCATCAGAATCTTCACGCTTTCGAGCTTCCCTGCGAGCGCCTTCGACATCAGCGATTCGGCCAGTTCCTCGCTGCTCTCCGCCATCCGCCGCTCCGCCGCCGTCCGCAACCGATCCACCCCGTACCCCTCCACCTTCCTCTTCCGCGGCTTTGCTCCGCTGACCTGTCCGCCGCGGCGGACTGACTTGCTGGCTCGCAGTCCCTTCCGCCTTCCCTTCCTGCCCCGCCGTTTCTTCTCGACCGTCTCCCTGCCCATCTGCGGAACCTCTGCCATCGCCCCACCCTCGTTTCAATTTCGCTCCACGATCGTTATGCCGCTTTCTCGTCTACCGCCTCGTTGCCTTGGTCCCTCGGTCCCTTGGTCCCTTGCTTTCTTGTTCCCTTGTTCCCTTGGTCCCTCGTTCCCTGCTCTCCCAACACATCCCTCCACTGCCTCTCCTCCGCCATATCCTCGAACGTCTTTCCGTTGAGCGGAACCAACCCATACACCACCTTGCATCCCATCGCCTCAGCCATCCGCCCCAGCGACCGCAGCATGATCGCGCCCGTCTCCTCCCGCTCCTCCAGCTCGAACACGTTCGACTCTCCGATCCCCATCTGCACCGCGACCTCTTTCAGCGGAACCTTCAGCGACTGCCGCACTGCTCTCAACAGTCCGCTCGTCGGGTTCTTTTCCCGTCCCGCCCATCGGTAAAATCGCATCTCTTTGTCCAGCTTCTTCCGCAACTTCCTTCTGTCCCTTGCAACCATCGTCCGCTCCCTTTCAACCCACGCACCACTCTCAAGCCAATGCCAGATCTTCTCGGCGCACACCAGTGCGTAGAGCTAGCAGCTGGCTGCCAACCACTGGTCACTGTTCACTGTTTTTCTGGTATCTACATCCACCGTAGCGCAAATGCACATAATTATCGGCAAACTTCACTTCACAATGTGGGCCAATTGCCATTTATTTTGCAGCCAACTTCTGTTCTAAGCCGAGCTTTCAGCGCGTTTCCTCTGCCTCCGTCCCCTCATTTCGAGAATTCTCTGGGGTTGTATGCCGAGATTTCGCGCATTTGCTCCAAAAACTCCTCCATCCTCGGCTTGAAAGCCGAGAATCTTCGAATCATTTCTCCACGTCTACGCCGACAAATTGCTCCCCGTCCCGTCAAAACTGCACCGGCGTCCGCTTCAGGTCCCTTGGCCACTTGGTGCCTTGGTCCCTGCCTTTTTGCTCTAAACTCAACAAGAAGGCCATTCCCCCGCGAAGGATCCCACAATTGAAACGATTTGATTTCCGCACAATCGCTGTTTCCTCGCTCCTGCTGTTCTCGCTCGCACCCGCGCTCCGCGCGCAAAATCCGGCTCAGGCTCCCGCCGGCCAACCCGCCGCTCCCGCCTCGCCCTCTGCCTCGCTCGACGACCGCCGCAAGGCGCTCAACGATCTCTTCCACGACTACTGGGAAGACCAGCTCAAGACAAATCCCGAGTTCGCCTCCACCATCGGCGATCTGCGCTACAACGACCAGATCGACGACTACTCCGTCGCGGCCATCAACGACGAACTGGCCCGCGAGCAGCGTTTCCTGCTCCGCCTGGCCGCCATCGATTCGACTGGGTTTTCTGACCAGGAGAAAATCAGCCAGGAGTTGTTGATTCGCGAGTTTGAAGAAGATCAGGAAGCCGCCGACTTCAAGGAGTGGGAGATGCCCGTCACCCAAATGGATGGCATCCACTCCCAATACCCGCGCCTTGTGGCGGAACTAAGCTTCAACACAGTAAAGGACTACGACGACTGGATCGCCCGCCTGCATGCCATCCCTCACGCCTTTGACCAGGTCACTACGAATATGTCGATCGGCATGGACGACCATCGCGTGCCGCCCAAATATCTTCTGGAAAAAGTTCTCGAGCAGGTGAAGCAGCTGGCCAACGAGAAGCCCGAGGAATCGCCCCTGGCGCTGCCGCTCAAAAACTTTCCGGCAGCCATTTCGGCTTCGGAGCAGGCGCGGATCAAGAGCGAGATGCTCGACGCCATCGCGAATGAAGTGCTGCCGGCTTACCTGCGATTTGCGCGCTTCCTGGAGGTCAGCTACATCCCCGCCGGGCGCGACAAACCGGGCATTGACGCCCTGCCCGATGGAGCGAAGTACTATCAATTTCTCATCAAGCGCACGACGACGACTGACTTGACCCCCGCTCAGATTCACCAGATCGGCCTCGACGAGGTTGGCAAGGACGAGGCTGCGATGCTGGCCATCGCCGAAAAGCTTGGGTTCAAGGATTTGGCGAGCTTCCGCGCCAGCCTGAAGACCAACGCTAACGAACACCCGGCCTCGGCCGACGCGCTCGTTGCGGCGTACAAAAGCTACCTCGGACCCATGCAGGCACGGCTGCCGCAGCTCTTCGGCACGCTGCCCAAGGCTCCGCTTGCACTGGTGACGATGCCCGATTACATGCAGAAAAGTTCGCCGGCGGCCTACTACGAACCGGGCACGGCGGACGGCTCGCGCCCCGGCCGCCTGCTAATCAACACATACGATGCCACGGAACGGAACCTCTACAGCGTGGAGTCGATCGGCTACCACGAAGGCATTCCCGGCCATCACCTGCAGATCTCCATCGCCGAGGAGATGAAGGACGTGCCTGAGTTTCGGAAATACCAGCAGTACACGGCATACACAGAGGGTTGGGCCTTCTACTCCGAGCATCTGGGCAAGGACATCGGCCTTTACCAGGACCCCTACTCCGACTATGGCCGCTTGGAAAACGAAACCTGGCGCGCCATCCGCCTCGTCATCGACACTGGCGTCCACTCGGAAGGATGGACCCGCGACCAGATGGTCCAGTACTTCCGCGACCACTCCGCCATTGACGAGCCGAGCATGCAGGCCGAGGTCGATCGCTACATTGCCTGGCCCAGCCAGGCGCTGGCCTACAAGATCGGCCAGCTCAAGATTTTGGAGTTACGCGACCGCGCGCAAAAGGCTTTGGGAGACAAGTTCGACATTCGCGCCTTCCACGACCAGGTAATCGACGCCGGCGCCTTGCCCCTCGACGTCCTCGAGCGCCGCATCGACGCCTGGATTGCGACGCAAAAGCCGGCCGCCGCCCCGGCTTCGAATTGACCACTTCCGGCCAGGCTGCCTTCTTAGGAACTCCCCCTATTGCCGGAGAATTCGCGCCCCAAACCTCCTGTTCTATGCGGAGATTTGAGCAGTTTTTGGCGTAAATGCTCGAAACCTCCGGGTGTATGCCTAGAGAATTCTCAAAATATCGACCTCTAGGCCGAGAGAACGCGGCGAAATGTCGGCTTATAACAGAAGTCGCCAAACGTCGGCTTATAACAGTAGTTTTGATTGCTATGTGTCCGACTAATTGATTACTTCTGCGCAGTGCCAGCCCGAATTAACGCACTCCATAAACTTCGACAATAACGCGTTGCCGCTTGACACAGCGCCTACTAAGGCGCAAACAAGGGTTGTGGAGCAGCTTCCTGATTGCCCACAAACAACTCGACGCAGCGGTCCTATTGATCGTCCTCAGGAGCTGTGAACGGCGCCACCGAAGGGTCAGGCAGTCCGAACGTGAATACGATCTCGTCCGAGTCCTCGTCAGGCTTCTTTTCGACCCGAGCCGATTCGATAACGCTTCCTCGGCGCAACTGGTGTTCAAAGATCCCTTCGCGTTTGTTCAGCGAATACGCTTCGTTCAGGTTCTTCGCGGAAAGCCGCCCGCCTAATACCTCAAGCAGGGTTTGTGTTGACATTCTGATCTCGCCCACTCCATTCCTCCCGGCGGTATACGTCACACCTCGTATGTGCGTGTGTTGCTTCTCTTTCCCTAGCCAGTGGGCCAGTTCCGAACGCGCGTTATCCGGACTTTGAACCACCTCGGGAAGTTGTTCGACCATTTTGCCGACCACTTCATATAAGGGCGTAGCCCAATCAGCCATGTCACGGATGAAAAGCTCGTAACGAACATCCAACTTGGTTGTCTGCATATTTCTACCGTGCAGGGTAAGAATGGCGACGAAGTCAATCGACGTGTGCCGCTTTAGCGCATGCGCAACTATTTCTTGGGCCGAATATGCGTAGCTGCCGCCGATGTTGCGCAACACGTTAGCACCACCATCGCAGATAATCACACCCTTAGTGCCGGGAAACCCACAACGTTTCAGCTGATCACCCTTCTCCTTAAGAGCTAGGTAAAGAGGGTTGCGGTCTCGTTGTGTCGGGACGGTGTAGCTTGTGTAGCCGGTACACCACACGAAATTTCTTCCTGGTACATACGTTATCTGGATTACGGAACTTCGGGCCCACGGGATGCTGAGTTTCCTCTGCTCGCTTGGTTCCGCCCTCACATCTCGAACGAACTGCGCGAATCGATCGTTGAAAATCAGCGGCTCGAAATTTTCCACTGGCGGTACGATGATCGGCGGCTTGCTTGCCTTTCCCGAATCGAGCCGGGTGCTGGCGTGGAAGGCGAACCCTCCCTCGGTGATGCCGCTTTGCAGCCAGCGCTTACGGAGCTCGTCTTCCAATGACCGAATGGGATTACGTTCATGAGGACCACGGTCGGAGATCGTGGCAATGTCGGCGACAAAGGCGACCGATGGAGACTGGAATTGAACGTCTGGTTTTGTTTGGCCGCCGAGATTCAGCTCGTGGGTAATGGAACCCAATTCGGACAGCGATCGAAGAAGCATGATTTCCCATTCGGCCGGAATGTACTTCGGTGACCTCGGGCTATTCAAGACCCCAATCCATTCCATGCGCTTGGACTTGTTGGCATAAGTCAGGCTCCCATTGATAGCGCTTTGTAGAGCTCGGGGTGTAAACATGGCCATCGCGAATCGTCTCGTCGGAGCACTTGCTGAATGCCCTATGATTTCATGCAGGGGCAGCGTCGTGCATGCGCGTCGACCCAGAACGACCGGCATAATCTCTTCGAACCGGGCATGAGATTGGTAATGACAAGCGCCCAAGTCGCCCGGAGGATTCTGGCTTCTCAATCAATCGCCGAAGCACTTGTCAGGAGCGTTCGCCGGGGGCCGGCAGCGGAATCTCGGGATGAGCAGAATCTCGGGACAATATGGCCGGATGGCCGCCGCAGTGCGAAGATGGAAGTTGCCTATGAAGACGGCGATCTACGGGCGGATAGTCTTTGGCGCGTCGGCGGTGCTTTTCGGCGTCATCGCACTCCTTTGGCACGACGCTGACACCTGGCAAAACCTGCAACATATCTGGAAGCTGCCTTTTGGCGTCATCCTCGGCGACTGTCTCATGATCGCGGAGATTGCCGCCGGCATCGGCATTCAGTTTCCAAAGAGCGCGCGTCCGGCTTCGCTCGTCCTCGGCGTCGTCTACCTGTCTTTTTCGCTGGCTTGCATTCCTGACATCCTTGCGGCGACGAACATCTATGAGCGCTTCGGAGGCAGTTTCTTCCTATTCTTCTCGATGTTTTGCGGCGCGATTGCGCTCTTCGCGGCGTCTGAGCCCAATGCTGCAAGAGCCAGAGCGTTCGGCCGCGTTGCGGGCATTGGGCTCGGCGTCAGCACGATTTCCTTTACGCTGGGTCAAGCGCTCCTTCTTCGCGATACAGCCGCGCTGGTTCCGAAATGGATCCCTCCCAGCCAAATGTTTTGGGCAATCCTCACCACCATCGCCTTCGCGCTGGCCGCCATTGCCATACTCATCCATCGCCAGGCACGGCTCGCGATACGTCTCATGACTCTTATGCTGGCGCTCTTCGGGGTTTTGGTCTGGATTCCGCGCGTGATCGCCCACCCGGAGGCGCACTTCAACTGGTCCGAATGCCTTCTGGATTTTCTCATTACGGGAGCGTCCTGGATGGTGGCCGATTTGAAGTCTGACTGATCTTGCCTTCGGCGAACCGCGGTAAAACTGCAAGGGGCGCAGCTTCTCTGTCCGAGCGTGATATTCTTTCGAGTTCGCGATTCAGGCGGTTGATCCCGAAATGAATTGTGGATGCCGCTGCAGACTGCAGCGGACGGAGAGGGACTATGAAGAGCGGCTTGATTCTGGCTTGCGTGATTTCTTTTGGATTTGGTTGCGACCTTTGTGCGCAGGTTGCGGCGCCCGTCGATACGACGGTGTGCGATGTGGTGAAGAAGCCGGAGACGTTGAACGGCAAAATTGTGCGCATCAAGGGCACGGTGGTCGCCGGGTTTGACGAGTTCGTGATCAAGGACTCGACGGATCCCAATTGCGGATATCCCGTAAACGCGATCTGGCTTGCTTATCCACAAGGAACGAAGGGCAAGGCTGGTCCCGCGGCCATGCTGGTGATCCAGCCCGCGAGGAACTTTGCCGGAAAGTTGACGCCTGCGGAGCGTACACCTGTAACGCTGGACAAGAGCAAGGACTTCAAGCAATTCGATTCGCTTTTGGCGCAGAAACACGAGAAGGGCGCGGACATGTGCCTGGGCTGCACGCGCTACGAGGTGTCGGCGACGCTGGTGGGCAGGCTGGACAGCGTGGCCGATGCGACACTCGGGCGCGATGCCTCGGGCAAGATTGTGGGCTTTGGCGGTTTTGGGAACATGAACGCCTATCCCGCGCGCCTGGTGCTCGAATCGGTTTCAGATGTCACGCCGAAGGAAATCGATTTCTCAAAGAACGACGACGAGACCAAAGGCGTGCCGATCGGTGCGCCCTCGCAGACGAATTTCGATCTTTCCGCGGCCATCTCTGCCGCACAAAAGGGCGCGGACGGGTTGGTGGCAGGCCCTCCCAAGGACGCTGCGCAAAAAGCCTCGGCAGCTTACGGAAAGGTGGGCGATCATCCGAACGGTGTTTTCGTGAGTTACGGAGTGGCTAACGAGGCTTCGCCGAAAGATGAGGAACCAGGCGCAAAGGATTCCCCGGACGGCGTGCTCTTCAATTGCATGTTCAACTCGGATCGCCTGCAACAGGATTCGCTGACCAGAGCCGTTCTTCACCTGGGCGTGCACGTGGCGGAGTTGCGCAATCCGGCGCCGGGAAACGAAGGCGCACCGGCCTACATACTCGAGTCCGATGCCTGGGTGGTGACGACGGTTTCGGCGGCTTCGAGCGGCCAGAAATTCCTGACGTTGCCCGGCGGGTACCTGATTTGGGATAGCAATTGGTCAGCTGCCGATCGCAACGACAAGATGTCAGCGGTGCTCAAGGATTTCCTCAGCAACGAGGCAATGCTGAGCCAGTAGAAGACTGAGCCGCAGATTCGAGCGCCGACCGCGACAGGCCATGGCGAGCTTTCGCCGAGCGCCCGGAAGCCGAGCGACTTCGATACACAGAATCGATTGCGGTGACGGGATGGGAATGCCTGCGCCTCATGCGAGTATCCTTAGAAGCTGTACCCCGATTCGAGCATCAACATTCTGAATGAAGGGAAAAGCGACCATGGCCGAGATCGCCGTCGAGGCACCGCAAACTCCTGCGCAGCTACCCCAGATCCGCGTGGCAGTTCTGGGCGCCGGCAAGATGGGCGGCATCCTGTTGCAGGCATTTTTGAAGGAGAACCTGTTTGCCGCCGACAAGATTCGCGCCACCGTGGGGCACGCCGAGCGGGCGCTTGCGCTCAGCACGCAATGGGGCGTGGACGTAAGCACCAACAACCTTGAAGCCGTGCGGCAGTCGGATCTGATTCTGGTCGGTGTAAAGCCGTTCCAGGTTCCGGAACTGATGGCGGAGATCAAGCCAGCGCTTACGCCGGCCAAGGCGCTCGTATCGTTTGCCGCGTCAGTGAAGACTCGCGCGATTGAGGATGCAGCGGGCATGGAGATTGCCGTGGTGCGCGCGATGCCGAACACTCCTTCTGCTCTGGGCGCCGGTATGGCAGCCTTGTGCCGCGGCCGCTTTGTGTCAAAACAGCAAATGGAATTGGCGCAGCGCTTGTTTGAGACTGTGGGCCGCACCGTACTCGTAGACGAGAAGCACATGGATGCTGTGACCGGGCTATCGGGATCGGGACCGGCGTATCTTTACATCATCATCGAAGCTCTGGCCGAGGCCGGCGTGAAGGTGGGCTTGCCGCGCGACATTGCCACGCAACTTGCGGCGCAAACGGCTTACGGCGCGGCGAAGATGGTGCTCGAGACCGGCTACCACCCGGCGCTGCTTAAAGATGCCGTGACTACGCCCGCGGGATGCACGATCGACGGCATTCTGGAATTGGAGGAGGGCGGGTTGCGCGTGACGCTGATCAAAGCGGTGATGCGGGCGACTGAAAGGGCGAAGCAGTTGGCCGCGGGTTGAATTTCGCGCCGACTTCATTGCTTTGCAGCGAAATACCTTGCCCATGCAACGCCCAACCTGGCTTCCCTCCTATCTGCCCGAACTCGACGGGCTACGCGGCCTGGCGATTCTGGCGGTGGTTCTGTATCACTGCCAGCCACGCCTCAAAGGAACGTGGATTTATTCCGCGAGCCTGTGGGGATGGGCGGGAGTCATTGGCTTCTTCGTTCTCAGCGGATTCCTGATCACATGCATTCTGCTGGGAACGCGGGACAAGCCGCATTACCTGCATAACTTTCATGGGCGCAGAGCGCTCCGCGTGTGGCCGGTATATTTGCTCGTCCTGGTAGTTGTCTACCTGAATGCACCATGGTTCATTGGGCCCAGCGTGTGGGATGCGATCACGACTGCACCCTGGCTGGCCTACCTCTTCTGCGTGCAAAACCTGTTTCACCTGGCGTTGCCACCAGCGCTGGCGCCCACATGGGCCCTGGCAATTGAAGAGCAATACTACTTTTTGTGGGCGCCGGTGGTGCACGCGCTCCGCCGGCCCTGGATGCTGGCCGCAGTGCTGGTGGCTGCGCTCGTTGCGTCGCCTGTGTTGCGTCACGCGAATCTGCACTGGATGACGCCCACCAACACATTGATCCACTTGGACGGGATTGCACTGGGCAGTTTGGTGGCGCTCGGGTTTTATACGTTGAAGCTCAGCCGCCGGGTGTGGCTTGCAATTGGCCTCGCCGCGTTTGTTCTGGGAATCGCAGCCGCGGCGACTATTGCCGGCGGAACGGCGTATCTCGACTCCGCGCTGGCGATTGGCTTCTCCGGCGCGACGCTTGCGGCAATCGCATCAACCGGCGCGCGCAATCCGATTAGCGCGGCGCTGCGGCGCGGACCGCTGCCTTTTTATGGCCGCATCAGCTACGGACTTTATATGACGCACATTTCCGTGTTCATCTACTTCGGATGGTTCGATCTTCGGATGGATCCGTACGGCATCACCGGAAATCTCGCTGTCGTGGCTTTCCGTCTCGTCATGACCACGCTGGTCGCCACGGCGCTTTGGTACGGATTCGAATCGCAGATTCTGAAACTGAAGCGTCACTTTTAGGGCGGTAAGATTTTGGGGTGTGACACGAGTCACCCCTCGACAATTGAAGCGGCTGATAGGCTTGATCACAGGCGGTTCTTCGTGGTGCGTGGCGATTTTTCCGACTCGCACACTTGATACCCTGAGGGGTTTGATTCATGCCATCATTGCCGATTCTGGTGTTAAACAGCGGTTCTTCTTCCATCAAGTTTTCGTTGTATGAAGCCGGCAACGGCGAGCGGACGCGGCTGCTTGAAGGCGCGGTCGATGGCATTGGAACCGATCTGGGGAAGTTCTGGATCAAAGACGCGGCTGACAAGAAGCTGGTGGATCAAACCCCGGCAGTGCCCAGTCGTGCGGTTGCCTTCAAACTGGTGGCCGACGCGCTTAAATCCGACGAGTTGCCCTCGCCGGCGGCCATCGGACACCGCGTGGTTTGCGGAGGGCCCACAGTTCGCGAGAACCAGCGCATCACGCCTGCTCTGATCGACGAGATCGAAAGCTACGCGGCTCTCGCGCCGCTGCACACGCCGATCGCGGTTTACATCATGCGCGAAGCGCTACGGCTGTTTCCGGGCATTCCGAATTTTGCGGTGCTCGATACTTACTTTCACCGCACGCTGCCGGAGGTGGCGACGCGCATGCCCATCCCCGCGGAGTACGTTGCCATGGGAGTGCGGCGCTACGGGTATCACGGCATCTCATACGAGTCGATCATTTATCAGTTGCAGCCTAACGTCCCGGAGAAGCTGATTGTTGCGCACCTTGGAAATGGCGCGTCGATCTCTGCAATTCGCAGCGGAAAGTGCCTTGACACCTCGATGGGCCTGACGCCATCGGGCGGCATTATCAGCGGTACGCGCACTGGCGACATCGACCCCGGCGTGCTGATCTTCATTCTGAAGAAGATTGCCGAGGGGACGCCGAATGCGGCGGAGGCGGCTGAGAAGCTTGAGACTGTAGTCAGCAAGAAGTCCGGGTTGCTTGGCGTGAGCGAACTTTCGAATGACATGCGCGATTTG
>Ga0181523_10005518_pt1 | contig 10417 bp, 9 predicted proteins | sample PEATcosm2014_Bin_43_FD_119752 | JGI IMG/M metagenome (GOLD analysis project Ga0181523, IMG submission 119752) | Peatland microbial communities from MTU Mesocosm Facility, Houghton, MI, USA - PEATcosm2014_Bin05_30_metaG | ecosystem: Environmental > Terrestrial > Soil > Wetlands > Peat | place... | reverse complement strand
CTCACCCCCGTGACGTTGGCACCGTTGACCGTGACCGCCTGGATCGCCGGGGTGAAAGTATAGCCCGTCAGGTTTGGCGTGATGACGTAGCCTCCATTGATCAAACCGCTGAAGCTGAAGTTGCCGGAACCGTCCGCCGTGGTCGTGGCACTGGACTGCCCGCTCAGTGTGACAGTCGCTCCACCTACTCCCGAAATCGTCCCCGAGATGCTGTAGGTCAGCGCTGTCGCCGTGAACGATACTCCGCTCACGTTGGCATTGCTGACTGTGACCGGTTGGCTTGATGGACTAAAAGTGTAGCCCGCCTTGCTCGGCGTGATTGTGTAAGCTCCATTTGCCAGACCCGTGAAACTGAAAGCCCCGGAACCATTTGCAGTCGTCGTGGCACTTGACGCGCCGCTCAGGGCCACTGTCGCGCCGTTGCCACCCGTGATCGTGCCGGAGATGCTGTAAGTGAGCGCTGTCGCCGAGAAGCTCACTCCAGTGATGCTCGCGTTGCTGACCGTCACGGCCTTGTTCGCTGGCGCGAAGGTGTACCCGGTCAGGCTTGGCGTGATTGTGTAACTCCCATTCGCCAGACCCGTGAAACTGAAGGTGCCGGAACCACTCGTTGTCGTGGTGGCAGTTGACGCGCCGCTCAGGATCACTGTGGACCCGCTGCCGCCTGTGATCGTGCCGGAGATGCTATAGGTGACTGCTGTCGCCGTGAAACTCACTCCAGTGAGGTTCGCGTTGCTGACGGTCACGGCTTTGTTCGCTGGCGTGAAACTGTAGCCCGTTTTGCTCGGCGTTATTGTGTAGTTGCCGTTGTCCAGACCTGAGAAGCTGAAGTTGCCGGAGCCGTCCGCGGTCGTCGTGGCACTCGCCCCGCCGGTCAGTGTCACTGTCGCGCCGGCCACACCCGCAATCGTCCCGGAGATGCCATAGGTTTGGACCTGCACAGACGCGGTGAAGCTTATGCCGTTAACGTTTGCATTGTTGATCGTTACGGCTTTATTTGTAGGGGTAAAGCTGTACCCGGTCTTGCTCGGGGTCACCGTGTAATTCCCATTTGCCAAGCCGCTGAACGTGTAGTTGCCTGCCACGTCCACTGTTGTGGTGGCGTCTGCGGCACCCCCAAGTGTGACCGTAACGTCGCCCACTCCTGAGACATTGCCCGAAATACTGTAAGTCTGCGAACTTCCAACAAAATTCGAAAGGGTCTGACTGGCGCCATTAATCGTCACTGACTGTGAGGCTGGAGAGAAGGAGTATCCCTGATGTGTGGGTGCCACTACATAGCTCCCGTTAGAGAGGCCAGTGAACGAGTATTTGCCGGAAGAATCAGCTGTCGTTGAAGCGCTTGAGGCGCCACTCAAGGTCACAGCCGCACCGCTGCCTGCTGCCGCCGGCGTAACTTGCCCCGTCAGGCTAAATGTCTGGTCTCCACCACCGCTTGACTTACCGTTCACAATCCCAGCACACCCAGCGCTGAGGCCGCCAAGAATCGCGATCACGAGAAGGCACAGGGAGGTTATGAAGGGCGATTTGCCTGGGTGAAAGATCAAGTTTTCGCGGTCGGCAGTCGGTTTGCTCATCGGGCCTCTTGGAATCACCTGGAATAAAGTGCTTTTGAACCTCTCGGAAGCTGGTTCCATGATAAAAAGTTCTCTATTTACAGGTGGACCAGGCGGGGGACAGGACCGGCTTAAGAGTAACAGTCAGAGAGAACGGGGGACTACTGGCCCGCAGGACAGCCTGCACCCTGAACCAGGGCAAGTTGCCGCAGATGGCTCATAACTTGAGGGTCCTCGCCTGGGGCGCTTTGTACATCCGGAGATTCTATTGAACAGGCTGGCGGCCAGCGGAGGCCTACGAATGTACGGTATTCCTGCACTAATACCTAATTTGAAGTGTTTTGCATTTGAAGTAGCTTGCGCGAAATACTCGCGCAAGCCTATCGACGGTTCCTTGCGGTTTCGAAGCGGTGCATGAAGGGATGGACCAAGCGAGAAAAACTCGGGTCATACCGAAAGCTTTCCCAGGCGCAGCGAATGCCTTCGCGGGAGTCGTGAATCTCATAGAAATACCGGCGCGCGAGGTCCCAAAGATTCTTGGAATAGAGATGGGCCGCTTCCTTATTGCCGGCATCGGCCAGGCGCTTATGATGCTTGCGAAGAAGCATTTCCGTGAACGAGTAGAGCCTCCGGCGGTTTCCGGTAGTGATACTGCCTTCCGTTCTCGTGTAATGGTAAAGAGGTTCGTCAACAGCAACAAAACGCTTGCCTGCCGCGATCATTCTGATATTGATGTCCCAGTCTTCCCGATTGCGGATCTCCTCGTCGTACATACCAACAGAAAAGAACTCCTGCCTCGGATAAAATGGGCTACGGGTAATGAAGTCATCGTCCAGAATGGCCAGAAGAAGATCTCCCGCCGGAGTCATGGGATGGCGCACCGTGCGGTTTTCGCCCTCTAGTTTCAGCACGCCGACGTTGAGCCATTGCGCATCAGTAGATTGAAACGCGCTCAGCATGCATTCGAGCGCGTTGGAGGCGAAGAAATCATCAGCATCGAGGAAGGCCAGGTAGTCACCTCGACTCACCTTGGCGCCGGCGTTTCTGGCTCCTGGGAGACCACGATTTTCCTGATAGAGGTAATGCACCCTGGAGTCTGATAAGTAAGATTCGACGGCCTTGCGCGTGCCGTCTTTGGAGCCATCGTCAACTACTATGATCTCGAAATTCTGGAATGTCTGGCCCAACACCGAGTCAATGGCGCCATGAACGAACCGCGCGGCGTTATAAGCCGGGATAATGACACTTACAGTGGTCATGTGCTGCTTCCCATGTTGATCATTCTACGTGACGAACAGGCGCTTCCCAGATCCAACCTTGCTCAATGATTCCGAGGAGAAGGCGCGCCTATTCATGGGAAATGTGGTAGCAAGTGCAATTCCGGTCCGAAAAGTGAGGGAGCCAAGATACATGTCCGACATAACTCCTTTGAAAAGAGTCAGTTAATGACTCGCCCATGGACACGAACCAACTGCAGCGTTGATAGTTGCCGAGGGCAGTCCGCGTGGCATAGATATCTATGGCAAGAGATTGCCATCAACAGCAAAAACATTCCCAGTAGCCCTACGGACGACCTTACATGAAACTCTATCGCACTGAAATTAAATGCTTTAACATCTAGCTAAGGGCATCCGTATTGCTTCACCAAAGTGCGAGATGACTGAGATCAAAGTGGAGGATTATGTCTCGATCGCCTTGAGCGGCATTCTTGCCGTTTTGGCGACCTTGTCCTTCGCCGCATTTTTCCAGATACTTTTCCAAAACTGGATTCACAACGAACAGTTCTCTTACGGTCTACTGATTCCTCCGATCGCTGGCTACCTGATCTGGAAACGGCAAGACAAACTAAGCAATGCTTTGCTTTCCTGGTGGACGCCAGGCTTTCTCATCGCCGGAATTGGGTGTGGTCTTCAGATCCTGGCGAGCCGGAGCGGGACACTGCTTTTGTCGGGAATCGCGTTTGTTACCATGCTGATCGGGATCACTGGGTTTCTTTGGGGACTGGACATTTTAAAGATATGTGCGGGACCGTTGGTGCTTCTGATCTTGATGGTCCCCCTGCCATCTTATGCGGTGGGCCAAGCCACCTGGTACCTGCAATCGATGGCGAGCATGGTGTCCGGAGGTATCCTTGAGCGGCTTGGGGTGCCTGTCTTCCAGGATGGAAATCTGCTGCGACTCCCGAACTACATCCTGGAGGTGAAGCAGGCCTGCAGCGGCTCCAACTCGATATTGTCTCTCGTAGCTCTGGCGCTTGTGATAGGGCTGCATGGACAAGAGATATGGTGGAAGCGTACGGTTCTGATCCTCACAGCACCCATTTTGGCGATCGCCGCGAATGTCATTCGAATTGTGGGCACAGGATTGATTGCGCGGCAATGGGGAAACCTGGCGGCGAATGAGTCTCTGCACGCAGGGTGGGGCGTGGCAGTATTCCTTTTGGGTGTTTTGGGGCTGTTGGGAGTCCACAGTCTGTTGAGGAAGAAAGAATGCGAACTCGCCTGATCGGCTTGATTGTCTTGCTGGCTATCACGCTGGTCGGCGTGAGAATTGCTTCCAAGTCGCGCAATTCGCTGGAGGCTTTGCCGGACTGGGGAGCGGTCCCTTACGAATTCGACGGATGGAGTGGCAAAGACGCGAAGTTCGATCCAGTTTACGGCAGTGACCCATCGGACACGAATTTGCTGCGAGTCTATGAGCGGTCTAGCGGAACTCCCATTATTGTCTATGTCGGATTTTACAAGGACTTAGCGACGATTCTGGAGGTGCACACCCCGGAGCTGTGCTATCCCGCACAGGGATGGACGATCCAGTCTGCTGGTCACTCGCGCGGCGGCCAATTCCGCGGCCAGCCGATTTCGGCCAAGGAGATTCTGGCGGACAAAGATGGCGCAAAGCGCCTGGTTACGTGGTGGTATAACGCGGGGTCAAAGCCCTTCGAAACACGAATCCGTTATGTGTATGGAATGCTCCTGATGTCAACGTTTACGGGGAAGCGAGACGGATCACTTGTCCGGATCGAGACCCCCGTTGGTGCAGGCGGTGAAACCGCAGCGAATGTAGAAATTGAGCAATTCCGGCAAGATTTCCTGCCGGCCCTTGAAAAGGCATTGCCATAGAAAGCCAAATTTGAATGAGTATTGTAGAGACCAAACTGATCGGAACCGCTGTCCCGGAAACATCGCGCCGAAGACACATCATGAGTGTGGATGTGGAAGATTACTTCATGGTGGAAGCTTTCTCGGGTTCGGTGCGAATGAATGGTTGGGATAGTTGGCCTTCGCGCGTGGCCAACAACACAAGAAAAATTCTTGAGCTGTTCGACAGATACGAGGTGAAGGGCACATTTTTCATGGTCGGCTGGGTCGCGCACAAATTCCCTGCCCTGGTGCAAGACATCCAGCGCCGGGGCCACGAGCTCGCTTGCCACAGCTATTGGCACCGGACTGTCTATTCTCTTACGCCGGACGAGTTCCGGCAGGACACACGGGATGCGGTGCATGCCATTGAAGATGCCGCGGGAGTGAAGGTGCTCGGCTATCGTGCACCGAGCTGGTCTATCACGAAGAGTTGCTTGTGGGCTCTGGATATTCTCGCCGAAGAGGGATTCACTTATGATTCGAGCATCTATCCCATCCGGCACGATCTGTATGGCGTCCCCGGCGCGCAAAGATTCCCTTACAGGCGCGAGTGCACGAATGGACAATTCTTGCAGGAGTTCCCTCCGACGACAATTCGATTCCTAGGAATGACTCTGCCAGCGGCGGGCGGCGGCTATTTACGCATATTCCCGATGGCATATACCGATTGGGTATTCCGCAAAATTGAAGGGTCGTATCGAGAGCGGGTTATGGTCTATGTTCATCCGTGGGAAGTGGATCCGGAACAGCCTCGTATTCGAGACAAAATGAAGTCGCGGCTGCGGCATTACACAAATTTACGGGGAATGGAAGGCCGATTGGAGTCGCTTTGCCGAAATTTTCTGTTTGAACCGCTATCTGGCCCCGTAAAGTACGGAGCAGGCTTGCTCGAGAATGAGTCTCGAGAAACCACTGGGGCCTCTTATGGCTAGGGAGCGAATACGCGTTGGCCGGCGTTGCGTTCTCGCTTACCACGAGGTTCAGCGAAATGCCTCGAAATACCGTTACCGAGTCACAAATCAGCAGTTCGATGAGCACCTTTCTTTTATTTCCAGTTTGACGAAGAACAGTTCGGGCGAACGAGTGCCTGAGATCACTTTTGATGATGGACACCGGTCGAACTACGAGGAGGCATTTCCGATCCTCGAGCAACACCGCCTGAGAGCCGTCTTTTTTGTCATAGCAGGACGCATCAGCACAGATAGAGAGTTCATGACATGGAATCAGACGCGCGAACTGGTAGCGGCCGGCCACCAAGTTCAATCTCATGGGTGGGCACATCGCTTGTTGACCCGTTGCAGCGAGAACGATCTGCGACAGGAACTTCTCTCCTCCAAATGCGAGCTTGAAGATCGACTCGGGACGGAAGTGCAGGCAATCTCCGCGCCGGGCGGCAGGTGGAACGACAAAGTTGCGGAGGCCTGTGCCAAAGCCGGTTACAAGCAGCTCTTTCACTCCAATCCGTGGCTCCAAAGCCGAAACCTCTTTGGGATTCAGCTTCAGGGACGCCATATGGTGACTGGAGGTATGGGCCAGCACGAACTGAAGAGTTTGCTTCGAATGTCGCAGAGCCAGGTGCTCCTCCATCGGACAAAATACCGGGTTAAGGAGCAAGTCCGCGTGATACTCGGCGACAGACTGTATCACAAAATGTGGATCAAGTTAGCTAAATGGAAATCCGAGGAAGGGATTGAAGTGGACGTGAGTGAATCGGGGAAGAGCGAACGAGGCATACAGCAATCATGAGGGTCCTGCACTTGATAAGCAGCGGCGGGATGTACGGCGCAGAGAGGGTGGTCGCGACACTTGCCAGAGACGCAAGTCAGGCAGAGACGCCATCGTACGTGGGTGTTTTTCAGAACTCGCATGTACCTGAGAACCAAGTGCCTGAATTATTGGAAAGAACCGGTCTTCATGTGTTGCGCATTCCTTGTGAAGGACGGCTTGACCTTAAGGTACCCGGTAAGATTTGCGAAATCGCCATGGCCGAGAGGATTCAGATCCTTCATACGCATGGATATAAAGCCGACATTTTTGGTTACCTCGCGTCAAAGCGGTTGAACATTCCGATTCTGGCGACTTGCCATCTTTGGACCCGGCAAACACTGGCCATTCGAGTGTACGAGTTTCTGGACAGGCTTATTCTAAGGAAGTTTGATGCGGTGGCAGCAGTCTCCGAACGGATTGCCGAAGAGGCGGTGCGTAGCGGAATTTCGCGAGGAAAGGTCTCGGTCATTGACAATGGAATTGACATGGAGCCCTTTGCCGCGGCGAAGCCAACACTGGCAGGCGATTTGGACGCGAATGGCCAGACGGTCATTGGAACCGTGGGACGGCTCGTCGAACAAAAGGGCATGCGCCATTTCCTTGCGGCTGCAAAGCTTGCTCTCAGCAAGAATCCGAAGCTCAAGTTTGTAATTGTCGGAGATGGGCCAGACCGAAAAGCGCTGGAGCAACTGGCATGTAGCATGGGTGTCGTTGGAAATGTTATCTTCACTGGCTCTCGAACCGACATGCCGGGCGTCTACGCTTCCTTCGATATTTTCGTGCTCGCTTCCCTGGATGAAGGTCTGCCCATGGCACTCTTGGAAGCAATGGCCTCCGGAAGGCCTTGCATCGCCACACGAGTCGGAGCTATCCCCTCCGTCATTCCTAACGGCGAGTGTGGACTGCTTGTGGAACCAGCGGACGATGAGGCACTCTACCAGGCATTGGCAAAATACATAGAGAACGCGGGCTGGCGAAGAAGCCTGGGCGAAATTGGACGCAATCGCGTGCGCGAGAAATTCTCTTCGCTAGGAATGACGCGCAAATACCTGCGGCTCTATCAACAGTTGTGCGGTGAAACACTTCCTGCAGAGACGGCGCCCCCGGTCCGGGACCTGGAGGCCGAGACCCACCATCATGCCTGAAGCGATTTGCTTCTCAATCGTAATCCCTGTCAAGAATGATGAAGTAAATATCGCCCGGTGCCTTAGTTCCCTCACACGCCTGGCTGCTCCGTACGTGTTACTTGAAGTGATCGTCGTGGACAACGGGTCCACCGATCGCACCTTGGAGATCGTGAATGATTACCTCGGCGCTCTCCCCCTGACGATTCTGGTGCGTCCGGGGCTGTTCATCTCTGCCTTGCGCAACCTGGGAGCATCTATCGCGAAAGGAACGTGGATCGCCTTCCTGGATTCGGATTGCGAGGTGAGAGCAAACTGGCTGGACTGGGCGCAAAAGACCATTGCATCGGGATGGGGCAACGTGTTCGGCTCCTTTTACGAAATCCCTGAGGATTCATCCTGGGTGGCAACCTATTGGTACGGCGAACGAGAACGAAAACACGGAGGGGAAATCTCTTATCTGCCGGCGGGCGATCTGTTTTTTCGAGGAGATGTCTTCCGAAAATTAGGCGGGTTTGATGAGAGTATCCAGACGAACGAAGACGTTGAAGTGTGCCAGAGGGCACGAACAGCGGGGTTTCCCGTCGTGTGCGTTCCCGAACTGTCGGTCATTCACTGGGGAACACCGCAGACAATTGGCCAATTCTTCAGGAAGAGTCGCTGGCACGGCACGCATGTGCTGAGAGTTTTCCTTCAAAATCTGCCTCGTCTCCTCAATTTGAAACCACTTCTTCTCGCCTTCTACACGATACTGTGCCTGATTGCCGTCGGAATCTGCCTGTTTCTCGCGGTTTTCGGGGGACACCATCTTCCTCTTGTGATGGCTGCGATCGCATTGCTGCTGCCATTTTGCATGCTTGGCGCGGACGCCGCTATCAAGACCAGAAAGCCAAGAGCAATACTACCGATGGGTGTGCTGTTCTTTGTTTATGCCTTGGCCCGGGCTTCTGCCTTCCTCTATGTCCGGCCGCACCGCTAGACAGGCGGAAACGGGCATCACCGGGAGTTTCTGGTTGCGACCAGAGCTTCATCACAATTCAGCATCAGCCATGCCAATTTCGCTCAGATGAAAGCAATAACGTAGCGGCTTAGGACGCGAAAAGGCGGAACGTCCTTTTGAGTCTCATTCCATCCAGGACTTCAAATTCGTCCGTACGGTTGTAAGTGTGTGTGCAAATGCTGCCAACGTGCCACCCAGGCTCGATCCGGCTAAAGGGTGCCTCCCAATAATCGGTTTCCGAAAGTGTTTTCACTTCGTTCAGCACCAGCGCGGCCCCGTAGCGGAGACTGCAGTCCTGGCTAGGCCGAATGAGCTTTCCGCCTTCCACGAAGAGGGCACCAGCGGGTCTTGCTCGGCGGACATCAGAAACAATGGGATTTTTTGGATGGGACGACCAATTGCCCTCAAGGGAGTCAGCAAGAAACAGATGCAGCTCGTCGAATGTAGATGCGCCGGGCTCCGCGACATTGGCGAAAAGCCAGAGTTTCCCTTGGTTGGCGAAGATGGTTGAATCCACCGCGCGAATGTTCTGGGCGAGGAATTTCAGAAATTCCCACTTGGCGGGGAAATCGACGGCGCGGTAGAGCTCGATGGTGTCCCTTTCTCGCGTTTCGGGAATCATGTAGGTTTGATCGCGATACCGGAATACAAAGGGATACGACAAGTGATAGTTCTTTTCCAGGACGTTGAAGGGTCTGCCGATAACTTCATCCTTCTGAATCTCGGCACAAGAAATCAGCGCGCGGTTCTTCGAAAAATCAAAGTCCTCGAGGAAAAGGTAAGTCTTGTTGTCAGCTTTAACAATCGAGGGGTCCGCATAGAAGCGTCCGCGAGGGGGCACCACCGCGCGAAACCCCGTCAGGTCGTTCAACACAGTGCGTGGCCCCACGCGAGGGCGAAAAGCAATGAACCACTCGGTTCGCTCCTGGAAAAGACGCCAGAGTACACTCTTTCTCAGTCTCCTCAAGAGGAGCCGCGTGAGGAATTTCATCATTACGGGAGTCCCCGGCGTTCGGTAAATGCCCTTCTTGTAGCTATCCTGTTCTTTGAATTCTTCGAGCGCTGTAAGGTAATCCCAGCCTCGGATATGCAGATCGCGCAGACGGCGAAGGGCGAATGCCGCAGTCTTCCAATAAAGAGGATTCAGAGAAAGGTAAAGCGAATCAAAATTCGTGGCTGATAACGAGCGATAGATGACCCTGCCACCATCAAGAGCCTCCGTCAGAAGCTGAAGAATGCTCCCAGTCACCACATTGCCTTCATACATTTCCCAAAAGCCCGGTGGGGCGCCGCGATATTCCCGATTGTCGCCGTGATGAAAGGACCATACGCCAAATTTCGCGCAAGAGAGAATTTCCCCCCGGATAATCCGGAAACCGAAACGGAACAGGACATCGAGGTTGGCGTCACGAATCTGGACTATGTCCTCTGGTGCAAAACGGTCCACAAAACCTTTCTGCAACGGTTGCGCTGAAACGACCGGGACCCCCGCTAGTGTTGCCGCCAGGTCTGTTTCCGCAAAGGCATCCAATTCCTGGCGGTGATGATTCCGGTCCCACCGCCGATAACGCTCGAACAGGCTGTGCGTCCAGTAGGTTTTCAGGCGCTGACGAAGACTCTTCCTGGCCCCGGTCACCGGGGCATCGTTCCGGATGATCAAAACAATTTCGGCAAAAGAAGAACTCTGGATATCGTTGACTATCTTGGCGACCCAGGCAGGACAGGTTAGGGAGTTCACCATCATGCCGATACGCAACGGGTGAGTGGGCAAGGTCTCTCGGTCGGTCACTTGTTTTCAGTCCTTCGTCAGTAGATAGAATCAAGCTCCTT
>Ga0181523_10005517_pt1 | contig 10418 bp, 11 predicted proteins | sample PEATcosm2014_Bin_43_FD_119752 | JGI IMG/M metagenome (GOLD analysis project Ga0181523, IMG submission 119752) | Peatland microbial communities from MTU Mesocosm Facility, Houghton, MI, USA - PEATcosm2014_Bin05_30_metaG | ecosystem: Environmental > Terrestrial > Soil > Wetlands > Peat | place... | reverse complement strand
GCGGCGCAGGCTGAGCGGGATCGTGCGGCGCAGGCTGAGCGGGATCGTGCGGCGCAGGCTGAGCGGGATCGTGCGGCCAAGGCTGAGCGGGATCGTGCGGCGCAGGCCGAGCGGGAGCGCGCGGCCAAGGCTGAGCGGGATCGTGCCGCGCAGGCCGACCGGGCCATCCGGACCGAGCGGGACCAGGTCGCGCCGGCTCCGGCCAGTCACCGGACGGCGGATGCCGTGCGCGTCCCGGCAGACAAGCGCCCCCAGCAGTCGCTTCAGCAGCGCAAGACGCACGGCCGCTGGCGCTACCGCGCGACCGGGCTGGGCGCGGCTGCCGTACTCGTACTGGCCGGCGGCGGCCTGGCGCTCATGCTCTCCTCGCACTCCGCCGCGCCGAGGCAGGCCCACCACGGGATGACCCGTGCGGAACGGCGAGCGCAGGTGTCGCTCCGGACGATCGCAGCAGGGTGGGCAGAGCAGCAGCTCAACCCCGGTACCACCATCGCCTGTGATCCTGCGATGTGCGCGGCTCTGAACGCGGCCGGATTCCCTGAGTCGGACTTGCACGCTCTTAGCCAGACCTCGCCCTATCCGCTGAACTCGGATGTCGTCGCGGAGACAGCGCAAGTCCGCGGTCTGTTCGGCAGCAGCCTCGCCTCCAACTACGCGCCGGAGGTAATCGCCACTTTCGGCGCTGGCGCGGGGCGGATCGAGATCCGGGTGATTGCCCAGCACGGAGCCACGACGTACCGGAACGCGGTCAGCCAGGGCCTGGCGAGCGGCAAGCTCATCGGCTTCCAGCTGCTGAGTAGCAATAGCAATCAGTTCACTATGTCGGCCACCGCCAAGAAGCAGCTGGCCGCGGGCCAGGTGGACTTGCGATTGCAGATACTCATTCTCGACCTGGCGTCGAAGCAGCCGCTCGGCATCGTGGACTTCAGCAATGATGACCGGGGGGCGACCCCGGGCATCCCGCTCCGCTTCGTTGACCTGGCCGAGGCGGCCCCGTCCGCTGCCGCTCACATGAGCACCGCTCAGTACGTTCTGGCGCTGAGGTCGGTGCTGGAAACGCAGACCGGCGTCTTCGTCCCGCTGCACGCGGGCAATGTGCGCCTGCCCGGCGGCCAGGATGTCTTCCGGATCGAATTCGGCGCTCCAAGCCCGACCGCGGTGCCCAACCAGAAGGCGTCGCCGTAGGCCGGGAATCCCCCCGGCCGCGTTAGCGGCACCGCCGCCGGCAGCTAGCGGACGAGAACTGAGCCGCGGGCGATCGGCCGGCGGCGTGTTCCCGGCGGTGATTCCTGATCCCGTTGGCGATGTCCGGGCCGACAACTTCCTGATCACCACCAGCGAGGTGATCTTCGTTGACTGGCCGAGCGCCTGCATCGGCGCCCCGTTGTTTGACGCGATCGCGCTGCTGCCCAGCATGGCCTTGCAGGGCGGCCCTGATCGCGGCTCGCTGCTGCCCCGGCTCCGGGCGTCAGCCTTGGCGGATCCGGACGCCGTGACGGCCGTCCTGGCCGCTATCGCGGGCTATTTCGTCCACCAGTCGATGCAGCCCGCCCCGAAAGGGATACCGGCCATCCGCGAGTTCCAGGCCGCGCAGGGCCGGGTGGCGACGGCCTGGCTACGCCGCAGAACCGGCTGGGCGTAGGCCCGGCTGGGCCCGGTGTCATGACCCGCGAATGCACGTAGAGTGGTCGGAAACATGGCCGTCGGGGCGGCCGCTCAGAGTCGAGCTACGGGAGCGCAGCGGTAGTGTCATCACCGCAGGATCAGGTACGCGCGGACGGCGCCGTCCAGTCGGGCGCGACTGCCGCTGCCATGGGCCAGGCACCGGGGGCGGGGCGCGGAGTGCGGGCGGACCGCGCTCCCGTGGTGACCGCGGGCAAGGCCGCGGCCGACGGCACGATCGTCTTCCGGCTCGCGCCGCCGCTCGTTTTGTGGTGGGCCTGGGTCATCTTTGCCGTGATTAACCTGGCTGACCTCGCGATTGAGGGGCGCAGCTGGTTCTCAGTCCAGATAGCAGCCGGACTCGTCACCACGACCGGGCTGATCTACGCGTGCGCGCTGCGACCCCGCGTCCTGGCTGACGAGCGCCGTGTCATCGTGCGCAATCCGTTCCGGGACTATCTGGTGCCCTGGGGCGCGCTCAAGGGCGTGTTCCTGGGAGACTCGGTGGAATTCGAGTGCAGCCGGGGCGGGGGCCAGAAGGACCGGACGATACACAGCTGGGCGCTGTACTCGCCGCGCCGGGCCCGGGCCAGGGCTGAGCTGCGCGACCCGCGCCGCCAGGGCTCTTCCAGGTCCGGGACTAGCTACGGCCGGATGCCCGCCGAAGCGCAGCGGCTCGTCAAGCAGCACCCCAGCCAGGTCATGGCCGCGGAACTCGGCCGGATGGCAACGGAGGCCCGCGAGCGCGGAGCAGCTGACGGCGCGCTGGCCGGCCGGTGGGCCTGGCAGCCCTTCGCTGCGGTGCTGATCCCGGCCGCGGCGCTCCTGCTGACCATTCTCCTCCGTTAGCAGGCGATGCCGACCGGCTCGCCGGCGTCACGCTGGCAGGATGGGGCATCCAGGCCGGTGCCGTGGTCTCCGGTGCCGTGGTCTCCGGTGCCATGGTCTCCCGCGCCGCGGCAGGCGAGTTCCGCTGGCCACCCCAAAGGGGGCAGATAAGGCGTGCGGGAACGAGGGAAGATGATCAGGTGACTGGTCCTGACCGCCTGCAGGAAGCGGTCGCTGAGCTGTACTCATCCGACCCGGACACGTTTGTCGAGCGCCGGAAGGCATTAGCGGCCGAGGCGCGGGCGGCCCGCGAGGATGCGGTCGCGCGCCAGATAGCCGCGCTGCGCAAGCCGACCAGGTCGGCCTGGATGATCAACCAGCTAGCCCGCTCCGACCCCGGCGCCACCGCCCGGCTCGTCCGGCTTGGTGACGAGCTCGGTGCCGCGCAGCGCGTCCTGGACGGCGCGAAGATCCGGGCTCTCTCGGTGCAGCGCCGCGAGCTCATCGACACGCTGACCCGGCAGGTCCTGAGCGTCGCCGGTGAGCAGTTCCCCTCGGCGGCGCTGCGCGATGAGATAGTCGCCACGCTCAGCGCGGCCCTGGCCGACCCGCGGATCGCCGAGCAGGTGCAGGACGGAACCCTGCTGCGCGCGGCGCGCTCGGAAGGATTCGGCCCGATGGCGCCGATCCTGACCGTGGTACCGCCGCCCGCCGAGTCCCGTCCGGCTGCGGATAGCCGGTCATCGCGCCCGAGGACACCGGGGAGCCGTGCGCGGGGCGGGGAGGTCCGGAACATGCCGTCCGGCCGGGGCGAGCGCGGCAGGCCGTCTGCCCGGCCCGAGCCAGCCCGGGCCGAGCGCGTCACGCCGTCGGCCCGCGGCGAGCCAGCCGTCCGCGGCGGCACCCGGACCGGGACGCAGGCGGACCAGCAGCGGAAGGCCATAGCCGAGGCAGAGAAAGCGCTGGCCGACGCGCACCAGGCCGTCGATACGGCGGTCGCAGCCGAGGAGAAGTGCCGCGCAGCCGTAGAGAAGATCACCGAGGAGCTGGCTGAGGCCCGCGGCCGCTTCAATGCCGCGAGGCTCCAGGTTCGCCAGGCCGAGGCTGCGCAGCGCCAGGCTGGGCTGGCGCTGGAGCGACTGCGCCGGCAGGGCGGTCCGCAGGCCCCGCACACTGCCTGGCAGCCGAAGCGTTCATGATCACGGGGTTTTGTCACCGTGACTGACAAAACCCCGTGATCATGAAATATCGCCCCGAGGGCCGCTTGTCTGGCCAGGCCCGCAGGGACGCCAGGCCGCGCGCCGCCGCCCTCTGGCCGTCGGCCGCGGCTTACTGCCCGGCTAGCTGCCGACCGAGTCACACGGCCGGCCGCGCAGCCAGTCCACGTAGTCAGCCGGCGCCCCGGCCGACTCGGCCGCATCAGCCATGATGCCGAGATAGCGGGCGGAGGGCAGGCCGCCCTCATAGTCGTTCAGCACATAGAGCCAGGCGACCACGTCGCCCTCCAGGGTCGCGACCCGGACCTTGATCTTCCGGTAATAGCCCAGCGTGGCGCCGTCCCAGCGATCCAGCGCGGCCTCATCGCTGTCGGTGATCTCGTAGAGCACGACGAATACGCGCTGCGACGAATCCTCGACCAGCGTGGCCAGGGCTCCCTCCCAGCCGAGATCCTCGCCGCCGAAGGTCAGCCGCCAGCCTTCCAGCCAGCCGGTGCCGTGCTGCGGCGAGTGGGGGCAGCGATCTGCCATCTGCGCCGGATCCATGTTGCTGCCGTAGGCCGCGTACAACGCCACAGCTGACAAGCGTACGAGCCGGCGCGGCCCCGCGCAGGCCGCTGCCCCCACTCGCCGGCCCCGGTGTCGCCAGCGGGCCGGTCAGCGGCATGCGCCAGAATGGGGCCTCGTGAGCAAGCGGCAGTCCAGGATCGTGATCGTCGGCGGCGGCCCGGGCGGCTATGAGGCGGCCCTGGTCGCCGCGCAGCTAGGTGCGCTGGTCACGATCATCGAGCGGGACGGGCTGGGCGGGGCATGCGTGCTGACCGATTGCGTGCCGTCCAAGACGCTGATCGCGACATCCGGCATGATGGCCGCACTCGAGACGCGGGCAGCCTGGGTATCCGGCTGGGCGACGCGAGCCAGCCAGGTTCACCCGGCCCCGGTTCCCTCCGAAACGGAAGTGCCCGCGCCCGGGTCGACGCGCCGCGGCTGTATGCGCGGGTCCGGTCACTGGCCAGGGCCCAGTCGGCGGACGTGACCTCGCGACTGGCAGCTGAGGGAGTCGAGGTCATCGCCGGCGTCGGCCGCCTGGCCGGGCCACGGGCGGTCGTGGTCGACGGCCGGGAGATCGAGGCTGACGCCGTCCTGGTCGCCACCGGCGCGGCGCCCCGCGTGCCGCCCGGCGCGGTTCCGGACCGGGGAGCGGATCCTGACCTGGCGCCAGCTCTATGACCTGGAAGAACTCCCGGCTGAGCTGATCGTCGTCGGCTCCGGCGTGACCGGGGCGGAGTTCGCCAGCGCCTATCAGGCGCTCGGCTCGCAGGTCACCCTGATCTCGTCCCGCGAGCGGATGCTGCCGCACGAGGACGCGGACGCGGCGATGGTGGTGGAGGGCGTTTTCCGCCGCCGTGGCATGACCGTCCTCGGCCGGTCCCGCGCCGCCTCGGTCAGCCGCACCGCCAGTGGCGTGGCGGTGACCCTGCAGGACGGCCGGACAGTGCGCGGCACGCATTGCCTGCTCACCGTGGGAATGGTGCCCAGCACCGGTGACATCGGCTTGAAGGAGGCCGGCGTCAGTATGGACGAGCAGGGATTCGTGCAGGTCGACAAGGTTTCGCGGACGTCCGCGCCGGGCGTCTACGCGGCCGGGGACTGCACCGGGGTGCTGATGCTGGCCTCCGTCGCCGCGATGCAGGGCCGGATCGCCATGTGGCACGCGCTCGGCGAGGCCGTCAAGCCGCTGCGGCTCAGCCACGTGGCCGCGACCATCTTCACCGAGCCGGAGATCGCGACCGTCGGCATCAGCGAGCAGGCCGTGCTCGCCCGCGAGGCGGACGCTGCCCTGGTCAACATGCCCCTGGCCACCAACCCGCGGGCCAAGATGCAGGGTTTCGGTGACGGCTTCGTCAAGCTGTTCGCCCGGCGCAGCAGCGGGATCGTCCTCGGCGGCGTGATCGTGGCGCCGCGGGCGAGCGAGCTGATCCTGGCTGTCTCGCTGGCCGTGGAGCGGCAGCTGACCGTCGATCAGATCGCTCAGACTTTCGCGGTCTACCCGTCCCTGTCCGGCAGCCTGACCGAGGCGGCCAGGAAGCTGATGCAGCCCGCCGACCGGGTTGGCTTAGGCCAGGCCTGGTAGCTCGAGCCGCCTAGCGCGCACAGCGCGCTCGCACCGGCCATCCCGCACCGGCCATCCCGCACTGGCCATCGCGCCGGCCATCCCGCACCGGCTCGCGCGGTGTGGCAACCAGGCGGGGCGGGGTAAATGCGGTAATTTCCTCCGGCGGAGGGAGTGCCATTGCGGAGCAGGCGGTACGGCGCGGATGTGCTGGCGGACTACGGCCCGCGGCCCCGGCCAGCGCAGCTGCCGAGGGTCGCGGCCGAGCGCGGACTGGTCGTCGAGGACTCTGCGGGCCAGTTCTGCGGGGCGGTGATCTACTGCGAGAAGGACGCCGTCACGCTGGAGGACCGGCACCGCAAGCAGCGGGTGTTCCCGCTCTCCGCGCCCTTCCTGCTCGAGGGCAAGCCGGTCATGCTGGTCAGGCCGGCCCCGACGGCCGCGCCCGGCCGGCCCGGACGGCCAGCCGGGCGGACCGCGTCGGGCTCGATCGCCGCTCCGCTCAGCCGGGCCAGGGTCGCGCGGGTGAGCCGGATCTACGTCGAGGGCCGCCATGATGCCGAGCTCGTGGAGAAGATCTGGGGCGACGACCTGCGGGATGTCGGCGTGGTCGTGGAGTACCTGGGCGGCATCGATGACCTGCCCGCGATTGTCGATGACTTCAGCCCGGCGCCCGGCCGCAGGCTAGGCGTCCTCGTCGATCACCTGGTGACCGGGTCGAAGGAGACCAGGATCGCGGCCAGAGTGCGGTCACCGCACGTGCTGATCGTCGGGCATCCCTTCATCGACGTATGGGCGGCGGTCAAGCCGTCGGCGGCGGGCATCCCGAGCTGGCCGCGGGTTCCGCCGGGCCAGCCGTGGAAAGAGGGCGTGCTGCGCGCCATCGGCTGGCCGCCGGACACCGCGGCCGGCTGGCAGCGGATCCTGCGCTCGGTAACCAGCTTCGCCGACCTGGAGCCTGAGTTCCTCGGCCGGGTCGAGGAGCTGATCGACTTCGTCACCGCGCCCGGCAGCGAGTAGTAGGTACCGCCGGCCCGGTCAGTCGGCGGCCGGCTCGCCGGCCGGCCAGGAGCGGAAGGGCGCTGAAGTCGCCCGCGTCCGGGCATGTCGGGCCTCGATGACCTCATGCAGTTTTTTGCTGGCCCTTGACCGGCGATTTCGCACCGGGAGGTATGGCGGTCAAGGCGCGGGTAGAGAGAGAATCGATCGGGGAGCGACGGCCCGAAAGGCTCCATTTCGCGGCCGGCCTGCCCAATGGGGTGAATGTTATGACGCCCACAATGACGTGGACGAAGAAGGTGGCCCGCCGGCTGGGAGCTGACGGGAATCCGCTGCGGCGGCGCTCGGACCGGATCGAGGCGTGGCTAGTGCCCCTGGCCGTCGCCGCGTTCCTGGCCCTGAGCCCCCTGGTCACCAGCCTCGCTGCCTCCTGGGTCCATGCCGACGTCGCGGCCGCGCGGCATGCCCAGCGATCCTGGCATCAGGTCTCCGCGGTCCTGCTGGCCGCGGCACCAGGGCCGATGATGTCCGGAAATGGCAGTCACTTGGACTCCTGGCTGGTCTGGACGCCAGCCCGGTGGACCGCGGACGGCCGCACCCGGATCGCCCGGGTGCCGGCGGGGGCGGGAAGCTGGGCTGGCGCCGCGGTGCCGGTCTGGCTGGACAGGGCCGGTCACGTGCAGCTGCCGCCGCTGACAGCAGGTCAGGTCAGGGGCCGCGTAGTCGCCGTGGCAGTGGCCGCGGTCACCGCCCTGGCGGTGCTCCTCGGCTTCGTTCTTGCCCTGATCCGGCGGCTGCTGGACCGTCGCAGGCTGGCCAGCTGGGAAACCGCCTGGCTATCGGTCGGCCCGCAGTGGAGCCGCCGGGCGTAGCCCGGTGCGCCTGCCCGCCGACCTGGGTGGCTAACCGCCCGGACCATCTGGGCGCCGGCCCGGGCGGTTAGCCGGCCCGGCTGGGCGCCGCCGGCGCCGCCGGCCGGGCCGCGATCCTGGCCGTGGGAGTCGGCGCTCTGGATACCGACCTGCCCGACACCGGGGAGGTCGCGGACTTGCGGAGCCGGGCCGGGCGGCTGGATGAGGGCATTGATCTCATCCGCGCACTGTGGGATGGCCAGTCGCGTCATCGCGGGCAGCACTATCGCTACTGGGGACCACCAGCACCCTGCCCGAGCGCCTGAGCCAGATGCGCGAGCGGCTGGCCGCCGGGCCGCCGGTTCCCGCCGGGCCTCCGGTTCCCGCCGGGCCTCCGGTTCCCGCGGGGCCTCCGGTCCCCGCCGGGTGAGCTCGCTCGCCTGGACAGTCCAGCCCTGGCTGACGACCTGCCCTATCTCACCGGCCGCCGCGGCACGGGCGGATATGCTCGCTCGGGTTGCGGAGGGAGCGGCGGATGGCGCTGGAGATCACCCGATTGCACCTGGCCCGGCTGCAAGGTCCTGACGGGCTGGAATGGCCGGTGCACGGCTTCGTGGTCCGCCACCCGGGCGGGGCGGTGCTGGTGGATACCGGCGTCGGTGGCCCGGACCAGCTGCTCAGCGACTGGCGCGTGGTCAACCGGACGGCTGCGGACGCGCTCGCTGAGGCGGACATGACGTCGGCCGACATCGGGTTGGTGATCAACACGCACCTGCACTTCGACCACTGCGGCCAGAACGCCGTGTTCCCGCATGCGGCGTTCTACGTCCAGCGCGCCGAGCTGGGCCGCGCGCAGCGGGAAGCCCGGCAGCTTTACGACTGGTTCGGCTTTATGAACGCGCGGTTCGAGCTGCTCGACGGTGACACGGAGATCCTGCCCGGCCTGTCCGTGATCGCGACTCCGGGCCACACCGAAGGGCATCAGTCCGTGGTCGTCCAGGGCGCCGATGGCGCCGACATCCTCATCGGCGACGCGGCCTACACGCCGCGGCAGTTCGCCGGGCCGCCCGCCGAGGACCTGCCGGATGGCCAGGCCAGCGACCCGCGGGCCTGGCGGGAATCCCTGCAGCGGATCCGGTCGGCGCACCCGGCGCGCGTGCACTTCTGCCACCACACCGACGTGACGCACACCTGACGAGCCGGGCCGTGACGGACCTCACCGGTCACCCGGACCGGCTGCGCTGGAACGCCCGGTACGGCGGCGGCTTCAGCCCGTCCTTCGCCGCGCCTCCGCTGGCGGTCCTGGCACTGTCAGCCGGGCTTCCGGACGGCCCGGTGCTGGATCTGGCCAGCGGGCCCTCCGGTACCGTCCTGCTGGCGGCCGGACTCGGCCGGAAGGCGACGGCGGTGGATATCTCGGAGCGCGCGCTCGGGCTGCTCGGCGAGGAAGCGGCCCGCCGCGGGCTGGCCGGCCTGATCACCCTGGTGCAGGCCGACCTGCGAGCCTGGCAGCCGCAGCCGGGCGGCTTCGCCTTGGTCCTGTGCACCGGCTACTGGGATCGCGAGGCGTTCGGCCCGGCAGCCGCCGCGGTGGCAGCCGGCGGCCTGCTCGGCTGGGAGGCGTTCACCGTCGGGGCCCGCACGGAGCGGCCGCGGCTGCCGCCGCAGTGGTGCCTGGGCCCCGGCGAGCCGGCCGGGCTGCTGCCGGACAGCTTTGACGTGCTCGGCCAGTGGGACCTGCCCGAGGGGCCGGCCGCGATCAGGCGCAGGCTGCTGGCCAGGCGCCGGGCCGCCGGCCCGGCGGCCGGCCGGCCCGCGGGTCAGGCGTCAGCCAGCACCTCGCGGGCGGCGCGGGCGCCCGAGGCAAGCGCGCCCTGAACCGAGCCGGCGGCCCGATGATCACCGCAGACGTACCGGCGCTGGCCGGCCCGGCAGGAACGGCTGAGCGGGTGCGGAGGCACCATGGCCGGCAAGGCGCCGGGAACCGCGTACGTCGCCAGGTGCTCCCAGCTGCTGGTGTCGGCCTGGTAGAGCGTGCCCAGCCGGCTGCGGACGGCCGGCTCGGGATTCGCGGCATCGCCGCCGAGCACGGAGCTGGAAACGAGCGCCCGCCTGTCGCCCGAATAGCTCGGCGTGACCTCGGTGAGCACGCTGGTGTTGAGGATCTGGCGCTCGGTATCCACCAGCAGGGTGGGCTCAGCCAGCGGCGGCGCGGGGGCGGCGTGATAGATGGTGGTGACGCTCCGGGTGGCGGGCACGGCCAGGGCGGGCATCAGGGCGGCGGCCGCCGCCGGCCCGGTCGCCACCACGACGGCGCTCGCGGCGAGCTCAGTTCCGCCCGCGAGCAGCACGCCGTCATCGGTCAGGCCGCTGACCGGCGTCTCCAGCTGGATGGTTGCCGGCGGCAGCCCGGCGGCGAGCTGCTCGGGAACCGCCTGGATACCGCGGCGCGGCAGGCACAGCGTCCCGCGCAGCATGCTCCGCCAGACCAGGTGGAAGAAGCGGCTTGAGGTCTCCAGCTGGTCCTCCAGGAAGACACCGGCCAGGAACGGCCGGAACATCAGCTCGATCAGCTCGGCTGAGATGCCGGCCCGGCGTAGCGCGGTCAGGGTGGTGACATCGCGCCGGCGCTTGATCACGCTGGCCGGCAGGAGCATGTCACGGGCACTGAGCAGGCCCAGCGCGGCCAGGTCGGCTGGCCCGGCCAGGCGGCCTGGCCGCAGGTCGCCGATCTGGCCCGGCCGCCGG
>Ga0181523_10005515_pt1 | contig 10419 bp, 8 predicted proteins | sample PEATcosm2014_Bin_43_FD_119752 | JGI IMG/M metagenome (GOLD analysis project Ga0181523, IMG submission 119752) | Peatland microbial communities from MTU Mesocosm Facility, Houghton, MI, USA - PEATcosm2014_Bin05_30_metaG | ecosystem: Environmental > Terrestrial > Soil > Wetlands > Peat | place... | reverse complement strand
CGCTGCCGCGCCGCGGCCGTGCAGGCACCGCTAAGCTCGTGCGGGTGCGTGCTCGGCTGGTCACCGCGGTCGCCTTGTACGGGACCAAGACGGGCGCTTTCCTGAGCCTTTTGCAGACCGTGCAGGCCATCGTCGGCCAGCGGCTTGGCCCCGGATTCCGCCCCTACACCCTGGACCAGATACACGGCACCGTGATCCGGCTTGACGGGGCCAGGGACACCGAGACCGGGCTGATCGTCAGCCAGCGCTACTTCGAGTACTCAGGCACCCCGCGTGCCATGAACCTTGGCCGGGCATCGGAGATCCTCGATGCCTGCCTCACGCCGCCGCTGCGGATCCGGGTGGGCGGCTTCAGCCCGGATACTCCGGTGAAGTTCTCCAGCCGCGGGCAGCATCCGTATGAGCGGACGTTCTCGGTGCAGGGCGACGCGTTCGTCCTCATGGGATGGCCGGTCAGCACGGTGCAGAACGGCGTCGCTTCGAAGCCGCTCGACGACCTCCGCAGGAAAATGAACGACGCGAACATCATGCACTGGTATCACGAGTCGTCCACTGACATCGACAACGACTTCCATCTTGTCATCGGCCACCACCATTGCCGCGCAGCGCATAACGTGCGGGACGCCGTGCACCGCGTGCGTGCCTATCTGGCGCAGCATCCAGTCCAGATAGCGGTGGGCGTTGATCAGGTAGTAGTCATCGCCGCCGATTCGCCGACGCTGGCGCCCGCCCGGTTCATCGGCCGGCTTCCGCTAAATCCGGCGGATATCGCCGGCCTGTACCGCTAGCGGTCCCGGGGCCGGTGAGTGCTCCGATGGCGCTCAGTTAGAGCCCGTGGTTTAGGGAATGACGTGGACCCGTAACGGGAAGAAGCAAGGCGCAAACGCAGGGCTTCCTGCCGAGTCCCACTCGGCCGCGATCAGACGGGCCAGCCCGCCCCCCGCGCGTCATTGGTGAGTCCCATGTCCGCAGCGAGAGTGTCGCGGGAAATCGGCCCCTGCGGGGGGCGCTGGAGCAGCCGGGCCCGCAGGTCGCGGTCCTTGATAGCGGACATGCCGGTCAGGGCGACGGCGGCCACGTCACGGGCATCGATAGCGGGCCAGGCCCGGCCCTCCTGGCCGTCGGCCACGGCCGCCTCGCTGGCGTCCGGAGCTGGCGTCGGTCCCAGGCAGTCCAGCATGTGCCTGGTGAGGGACCTGGTGTTCGCGAGCCGCTCGCGGCCGGCCCGGCTGGTGCGCCGTGCGGACAGCGTGAGCAGTCCACCGGCGGCTGCGATCCCGATCGCGAGCAGGAGGATCCAGCCCGGCCCCGGCTCGATCCAGCGGGCGGCCAGCCCGGCAACGGCGCCGGCGTCAGCGGTAAGAAGGACGAGCGCCGCCAGGCGCATCAGCAACCGGTAACGCCGGGTCATGGTCAGGCCGTCGGCCGCCAGCGCTGCGCTGATCGCGGCTACTACCTGCCAGTTTCTGCTTCTGCGTCGTAATTGCCGCAAGTACGGACCGTGATACACGCCGATCAGCCCGAGAATCAGCCGGTCCACCATGGCATCTGCGGCTTCAGCGCTCTCCTGCCGTGCTCCGCCCAGGTCAGGCACGCCGGCGGCGGCTGGCCCGCTCGCCGGAGCATGCCCGCCGGCCAGTTCCGCACCTGGATCGGGCGGCTGCACGAGTGACAGCCTGCCCCGCGGCCCGACGTGGATGACTCTGCGCCGGACCAGGTTCACCGTGGCGGCCTCAGCTACCCGGGCCGCGCCGCCGGCCAGGCAGGCGACCTCATAGGGGGACAGCTCGACCCTGGTCCGGCCCAATGCTGGCTCCTTCGGCATCCGCGGCCGAAGCGCTCAGCGTCAGCCATCGCGATACGTTCCGGATATCACACTGCGGGCCATACCGAAAGCTGCCGGGCGCAGTGACCGGCGGCCCGCTGCAGACCGCGCAGATCAGGGCCAGACCGGCGGGCTCGGGCCCGGATTCGGGAGCGCCGAGGTGGGCCATCGATCGGCCGGAACGGCTTGAATGCCAAAGGTGACGAAGGTTACGATCGGCGCACCTGTGGCCATAGGTAGCCGCCGAAGTGAAGGGTAATCTCTTATGCGCCGAAGCTCCAGATTACTGTTCAGCACTGTGGCGGCCTGCGTCCCGGCGCTGGGCCTGCTCATCGCCTACGGGCCGGTGGCCAGCGCTGGCACCGCCGCCCCCCGGCCGGCCGTGTCGCAGGCGGCCGCGGCCGCTCGCGCGGCCCTCAAGCATCTGGCGATCGGGCAGCATTCCGCCGATCAGCGGGTGTCGGGGCATATCCAGCACGTCAAGGGCCTGACCAAGGTGGACAGCAACAACTGGTCCGGTTATGCCGACACCGGTAGCAACTACAGCACGGTGACCGGTAGCTGGACCGAGCCCTCGGTCAGCTGCACCTCGACGACCTCGCTGGCGGCCTTCTGGGTAGGAATCGATGGCTTCAGCAGTGACTCGGTCGAGCAAGACGGCACACTCGCTGAGTGTTACGGGGGCACCGCGTACTACTACACGTGGTGGGAGATGTACCCCACTAACGACATCCAGGTGGTCGGCGACACTCTGCGATCAGGCGATCACATCAGCGCCTCGGTCGTCCGCAGCGGCACCAGTTACACGCTCAAGGTGACCGACTCAACCAGGTCGGGCGACAGCTTCTCCACCAAGCAGGGCTGCTCGAGCTGCGCGAACTCGAGCGCCGAGTGGATTGCCGAGGCACCCAGCGGCTCCAGCGGGATTTATCCGCTGCCCAACTTCCACAGCTGGTCGGAGACGAGCGCGACCGTGAAGTCCGGTTCGAAGTCCGGGGTCATCTCGACGTTCAGCGACGACGAGATCACCATGGTGGATTCGTCAGGCAACGTTGAAGCCCAGCCCGGAGCGCTCAACGGCAGCGGCAACGGGTTCACCGTGACCTGGAAGCGCAGCACCTGACCCAGAGCCTGCAGGCCCGGACTCCGGTCCCGACCAGCCGGTCCTGAGCTGGCTGACACGGGCACCGGGGTCCGGGCCGAGCGGGTCGCCGCTCGCGGCGCAGCGGCGGGCACGCGTTCCGCCGCACGGATCGTCGGCATCCCAGCTACCGCGGTCGCCGGTAGCCCTGGCGGCGCGGGTGGCCTGCGGGATTCAGGCACGCACCCCGACGGCGGGCTGGGTCCTGGCCGCCGTCGGGGTTAACCTGGCCTGTAAAGGTCGTGGCCGGGAACGAGGAGCCTCGGATGCCTAGCAAGATCGCATACTCGCTGGCGTTCGGTGCTGCCGCCGCAGGCGTGGCCCGGGCCGGCTGGCCCGGTGCGCCGGCCAACCCGGCCACCTTGATCAACAGGGTCGACCTGATCGCGGTGCTGGTGCTGCTGGCCGCACTGCCCTGGGCCGTCGGCCGGGTCTTCGGCCCGGCCGGCGACAGCTGGCTGGCGCGGATCCTGCGGGCCGGCGGTTACGCCGCGGTGCTGGCTCTGATCCTGGTCAAGGCCGATGTGCAACGGTCCGAATACGCCGCGCCGGCCGGCCGCCCGTGGCCTGCGGGCCTGTGGGCTGGCGAGATTGTCTTCCTGGTGGTGGCGGCGGCATACATCACCGGGCTGCTCGCCGTGACGTCGCGGCGGCCGCCGGTCGCCGCGGCCGCCCTGGCCATCGGAACCGGGGCCGGCCTCGCGATGGGCCTGGCCTTGTATGCGCTGCCGCCGCTCGCCCACCCGCCGCACCTCACGAATGCCTGGCTGGTCGGTGCGTACGCCACGGCACGCGTGCTCGTGGTGCCGCTGGTGCTCGGGGCGGGCGTGGCGGCCGGGGTGCCGTCGGCGCGGCGACCCTCGGGCCGCGGCAGCCAGCTGCCGCGGGCTGTCTCCCGCGCCCGGCAGGGTGTCGCGGCCGGGCTGTGCGCGGGCGCGGCCGCCGCGCTGATTGCCTCCGTCCTGGGCGTCAGCACGATCGCGCTCCTGCCCCATGAGGCGGCACGCCTGCAGTGGGCCCTCCCCGTTCAGCATGCCCAGCCCGGCAGCATCTACAAGCTTGAGGTCAGCGTCAGCGAGAGCGCGGCCGGGCACCTTCTTGTCCTGGTGCTGTTCCCGCTGCTGGGGGCCGGCCTGGGCGCCTGGGGAGGGCTCTACGGCGCTGGACAGCCTGGCCGGCGATCTGGCGGCGGTGGTGGCGGCGGCGGTGGCCATGGGCCCGCGCCGGCGCCGCCGCCCCCTGGTGGTGCCCGCCGGGTCGGCGAGGTTCCGCAGCCAGCCCTCTGGCGCGGCGTGACCTTGCCCGGGCTCCCGGCCGGTGAAAGTGCCTGGCCGGTGCCCGAGCATGAGCGCCCGGTACCACACCACCCGGACCAGATTCCGGCCGGCGTTCCCTGACGCGCAGCCGCCCCAGCCGCCCCCAGCTGGGAGGCAGGTACCGCGCCAGACCCATCAGACCGCGGCCGCGGTCTCGCCTGGCCATTTCCTGGTCCCAGCGACCTCCATATGACAATCTCTGACATATGCCATCTTTTTCGGCCACCGTTGATTCGTGGCCTGCAAAGCCGGTCGCGGCGTTCCCCGCCACCAAATCAGCTGGGTAGTCATTCCCGCCCCTCGGCCGTAAGCTGCTGCTCGGCCGCCGATATCGAGAATCGGCCCAGAAGAACGGTCTCCGATCAGGAGGCGGGGGGAAAGATGAACTGCGCTAACTGCCAGGCCGAGTTGCCGTCAGGATTCGACTACTGCCCGCGCTGCGGTACCCGGCAGGCCGCCGGCGACGACGCCGGCACTTACCCGGAGAGCGGCGTCAGCACCGGAGGCGGCGCCTACGTGCGCGGCGGAGTGCAAGTACAGGGCGGCACCTTCGTCGGCCGCGACCAGCACGTCGAAGGTGGCTATACGCAGATCAACCAGCCGGGGCTGCAAGGAGCCGACCTGGCCAGGCTCGCCGAACTGTTCCAGGGCGCTTACCGGCAAGTCCAGGCGCACGCCCAGCAGGATCCCGACACTGACGCCGACCTGCTCCAGGGCACCGTGAAGCAGATCGAGGACGAAGCCGCCAAAGGCGCTGCGGCCGACCCGGACAAGGTCAGGAAATGGCTGCACACCCTCGGCGGGCTTGCGCCTGATGTGCTGGAGGTCGTCGTCAACGCACTGACCAACCCCGGCGCCGCGGTCGCTAGCGCGGTGAAACTGGTCGCGCACGCGTTCGGGCGCAAAGCGGGCAACCCGGCGACTTCCTAGGCTGGCGGCGGCAAATGCAGCGGCGGGACACGAGGCACGAGCCGGGTAGCGATGCAGAAGCCTGAGCCTAACTGGCCGCGGAAGGCTCCGGCGGTGGACAGCGGCGGCGGCGCCTACGTGCAGGGCGACGTGCGGCTCCAGGGCGGCACCTTTGTCGGGCGCGACCAGATCGGCCACGTCACCGTCGAGAACCTGAACATGAACGTCACCTACCTGGTCACCGGTGACCGCCCGAATAGCCTCGGGCCGGATTCCACTCTCGGCTTGGAAGTATTCGAAAGACTGGGAAACCAGCAGCAGCAGCTCAGCCAAGCCGGAGTGGAACCGGGGATCGCCGAGGCGATACCACCTCGCAACCTGCTGACCCAGATGACTCAGCCGCCGGCAGCCGCCGGCCGCGCGCCAGGATCAGGCAGCATGCCATGGAACTCGCCGCGGACCGGCTCCGGAGCCCAGCCGCCTGGCCCGAACGTCGGCAATGTCGCCGAGCTGACGAAGAACTGGGCCGAGGTCGCACCGCAGCTGCAGCAGATGGATCAGCTCCTGCCTGGCCCGGTCCTCGATCTGACCGTCGGAGGTCAGCGGCTCGACGTGGTCGAGGTGCTGATACAGCAGGGAAACCTGGCACTGTGGCGGTTCCGGCGGGCGTGGGCGAGATTTTTCGGCGGGCAAGTCATCGGCAACTTCCTCGGCAGGCTTGAATGGCCGTACCTGCCAGACTTCCAGCCAATCGCAGACCGGGCCCGGACTGACATCGAGGTCCTCAGGGGCCTGGCCCTGCAGCAGACGCTGCCCGGGCCGCTTTCCGGACGGCCCGACCTCGCCCCGCTACTCAATCAGGGGCGCTGGCGTGAGGTGCTCAACCTCCTCGGGACCAGCGGCACGGTGGATCCGGACATGCTGCGCTTTGCCCAGACGGAGATCGAGGAGCTCGGTCAGCCCTACAATCCCAACGAGGTTACCGCCGCATTCCAGGCGGCCGAGCAGGCCCTCAATCAGGCCCTGCAGCGCCAGCCAGCCAGCACGGCGGCGCTCGTCAACCTGGCCACCCTGCGGGCCGAGGCAGCGCTCTACGCGTATGTAGTGAACGGCGTCGCGGATCGCAACATGCTGACCAACGCCCATGAACTCTTCGCCCGCGCCGGCGCCATCCTTGGTCAGCGCCAGGATCCGGCAGGCCGCATTGAACTGGCCAAATGCCTGCTGGCTGCCTCGACGGCCCTGCCCGCCCACGCCGACCTGGACGGTGTCGATGTCGCGGCCGCCTACGCCGATCTCCAGCGGGCCGCCCTGAGCCGGCCCGCGCAGCAGCGAATCCTGTGGGACGCGGTCCGGCGCAATGCGGCCCGGCAGGCTTTCATCGACGGAAACGGCATCCGGCAGGCACGTGACCTGTTCGCAGCCGGCGGCGAGATGAGCTGGGCTCAGCGCTGCGACGCCATTCTCGCGGGCCAGCAGATGTTCTTCGCTAATCGAGGCCGGCAGATGCAGTGGGCGCAGACGGTCCAGCCCATCGTGGGCACCTGGACCTACCGGACGGGAAACCCGTCCGTGGCTGTCAGCGGCATGATCGTGTTCAATGCGGAGGCCGAATTTCACTGGCTCCAGGACATGCAGCCACTGGGCATGCCGCCGTCGAGGCACATCTCGGTCGGCAGCTACAGCGTGGCCGGCAATGCCATCTACCTCCAGGGCATGGAGTGGGGCCAGCAGGCCCCGCAAGCCTGGACGCCGCCGGGGCCGGGCATGCAGGCGCCCTTCCAGTGCCGGCTCCTCGTCCAAAGCGGCACCCCCGACCAGCTGCTGCTCGCCTGGCCAGAAATGAACAGCCAGTTCCCGTGCTTGCGGGCCTGACTCGCGGGGTCTATCTCACTGACGGTGTTTCCGGCGGTTGGCTAGCAGGTCTCGGCGGCCGGGAACCGGTCGCCGAAGGTGATGGCGAAGGCGTTGATCGCCGGCTTCCATGGCCTGGCCCATTGGTCCGGCAGGTGCCGGCCAGGTCAGGTCACACCGCGCCGGGCGCGGGCCTCCCGCCACGGGGTGCCAGGCCCGCCCGGGCGGGACCGTGCCCGCGGCACTGCCGCGACTGGTGAGCCCGCAGGTCGGCGCGGGTCTGGTCGGTGCAGGGGCCGGAGGGAACCTGGCCACGGCCGGTGCCATCGCGCCGTTCGCCTGCCGGGGCGTGGCTCCCCGGCCGGGGCGGACCCTGCCTGCCCGAGCGCTGCAGATCCCAGCTGACCACGCCGTGCCCCACGATGCCGACTGCCGCGACTACGGCGGCCAGGGCCACGGCAAAGCACAGTTGAGACCAGGAGTGGTTGGGATTGGGGCCGGGGCCCGGGGAATCGAGCCGGCCGCCGACCAGCAGGACGGCGAACGCGAAGACCAGGCAGCTGCCCGACCCGGCGGCCGCCCTGACCAGCGGCCGGCGCACCAGGGCCGGCCGGCGCGCCGGCCCGGCCGTGGGCCGGGCGGCGGGAGCGGGGACGGGCGGGAGGTCGGCGGTGAGCGCGGCCAGGTCGGCGTAGGTCCGCGCGGCGAGCGCCTGGCCTGCTCGCGCGCCGAGTTCGTCCTTGGTCAGCCGGCCGTGGACGAACGCGTCCTTCAGCACCTCGAGCACGTATTCGCGGTCGGCGTCGCGCGCTCTGAGCCGGTCGCGGCCCGCCGCAGCCGGGTCTTGCGGTCCTGTCGTCACCGGCACCCCCACTCCCGCCATGCAGGTCAAGCGTAGCGGGGCTGCTCCCCGGCGGAACTGCGCAGCCGGAGTCCTTGCTCGCTGCGGGCGGTACCTGCGCCATCGCCTGGACAGGAGTCAGACCCGAGTTGGGCAACTACTGGGTACCGGCCGTGGTGCGTCGCCGGAGAACCAGCTCAGTCCCGCTGTCGGCCGGTCATCGTCGACAACCGGAACCTGAGCCTGCAGATGACCACGTCCGCGGTGCCCCGCTGGATGGCCCGCTCCAGCACGAAACCGCGCTGGTTCTGCAGGATCCGCTGCCACGGCCGCGCCGGGGCGACCTCGGGGATGAGCACGACCAGCCGCTGGTAACGTTCGGCGTCCTCCAGGCCCCGCAGGTACGCGACGATCGGCGGCCCGAGCGACCGGTGGCTGGTCCGCAGCGTGATCAGCGGCACGTTCGGGTGCCAGGCTTCCCACTGATCGCGGAACGTGGCATCGACCTCGGTGTCGGCCGGGTCGGCGTAGCAGACGGTCACCGCCACGACCTCATCGCCGATGGACATCGCGGCGGAGACCGCCTCGGCGGTCAGCCTGGACATCCCCCGGACCGGGACCACGGCCAGCGATCTGAGCCGGACCGGCGGCGGCGGCGTTTTACCGAGCTCAAGCTGGTCGCCGATCCGGTCATAGGCCCGGCGCACCCGGGTGAACATCAGCACCAGCAGCGGGACGATGATGACGATCAGCCAGGCGCCCTTGGTGAATTTACTGAATAGCTCGACGGCCAGCGCCGCGGTAGTGAACACCGCGCCGACCCCGTTAATGATCGCCCTGCCCTCCCAGCCGGGTGACCGTTCCGCTCGCCAGTGCCTGACCATGCCCGCCTGCGAGAGCGTGAAGCCGACGAACACCCCGATGGCGAACAGCGGCACCAGGGCCTGGGTGTCGCCGCGCGAGGCGACCAGCAGCACCGCGGCCACTATCGCCAGCACCACGACGCCGTAGCGGTGCACCTGCCGGTCGGCGCGCAGCGAGAACAGGTGCGGCAGGTAGTTGTCCCTGGCCAGCAGCGACGCCAGCACCGGCAGGCCGCCGAAGGAGGTGTTCGCGGCCAGCGCGAGCAGCACCGTGGTGAGCAGCTGGACGGCGTAGAAGGCGACGTTATGCCCGAGCGCGGCGCCGGTCAGCTGGGCCAGCACGGTCTCGGTCGGCGAAGGGGTGACGTCGAACTTGCGGATGCACAGCGCCAGGCCGATCAGCATGGCGCCGAGGATGACCCCGAGCCACATCTCGGTGTGCTGCGCGCGGCGGGCCCGGGGCTGCCGGAACGACGGGACCGCGTTGGCGATCGCCTCCACGCCGGTCAGCGCCGAGCAGCCGGACGCGAACGCCTTGAGCAGCAGCACCACCCCGACCGTCTCGGCCACCTGCGGCAGGTTGTGCGCGACCGGCACCGCCGGCTGCGATCTGACCAGGCCGCCGATGATCACGGCGGCGATCGCCACGATGAACGCGACGGTCGGCGCGATGAACAGCCGCGCGGACTCGGCCACTCCCCACAGGTTGGCCGCGGTGATCAGGGCCAGCACGACCAGGCACAGCACCACCCGGTCCGGATAAAGCGATCCGAACGCGGAGGTGAGTGCCTCGACGCCGGCCGACACGCCGACTGCCGCGTTCAGCACGTAGTCGACGATCAGCGAGGCAGCCGCGATCAGGCTGGCCATCCCGCCCAGGTGCTTGCTGGCCACCGCGTAGGCGCCGCCGCCGCCGGGGAACGCGGCGATCACCTGGCGGTAGGAGATCACCAGCACCGCGAGCAGCAGCACGATCGCGAAGGTGACCGGCAGCGTGTAGGCGAGCCCGGCGGTCCCGGCGGCGACCAGGACGACGACGATCGCTTCCGGTCCGTAGGCGACCGACGACAGTGCGTCCAGGGATAGCGCGGCCAGGCCCTCGAGCGCCGTGAGGCGGTGCCGCTCGTCCCCCGAATCAGCGGCCATGACCGTTCCTGCTCCCGTGCCGGGACCAGGCCCGGCGTCCAGCACGCCGAATCAGGAAATGACTGCTAGTGACCAGCTATCGAGAATCCGATAATGGCCAGCACCAGGGCGACGACGACGACCGCCAGGGCCAGCAGGATCACCTTACGACCGGAGGCCCGCATGCTCCAGGGCCGGTCAGCGTCACCGCCCGCGCCGCTGGCGAACGCGCGGAACTCCGCGGTGCTCGCGGAACCGTCGGAGGTTTCGGTCTCACGCTCAGACATGGCCATGACTGTAGCCCAAAGCGGGTGCGAGAAACGGCCGGTCAGCGAGATGCATGCCAAATCGGCTCTCACCCGGTGGTGCCGGGCGGTACGGCGTCCGGGCGGTGCAGCAGCCGGGACAGCACGATGACGCTGCGGGTGCGTACCACGAATGGCTCGGCCACGATCCGTTCCACCACCTGCTCGAAATGATGCACGTCCGCGGCCCTGATATGGAGCAGCGCATCGGCGTCCCCGGTCACCGTACAGGCCTCGATG
>Ga0181523_10005512_pt1 | contig 10426 bp, 21 predicted proteins | sample PEATcosm2014_Bin_43_FD_119752 | JGI IMG/M metagenome (GOLD analysis project Ga0181523, IMG submission 119752) | Peatland microbial communities from MTU Mesocosm Facility, Houghton, MI, USA - PEATcosm2014_Bin05_30_metaG | ecosystem: Environmental > Terrestrial > Soil > Wetlands > Peat | place... | reverse complement strand
GTTCGCCCGATCGACGCCGCGCTCGCCCTCACTCTGCATAACCTCTTTCAAGGCTTTGATCGCCGCGGCCCGGTGCTCCTGCGAGATGCCGTCCGTGTTGAGCAGCTTGCCAGCCGCGTTTACCCGATCGCGACCATCGTCTGCGTCGAGCAATTCGACTAGGACTTTGATCGCATCGTTATGATCGCTCATTAGTTGAGCATCCGCCAAACGCCGAGAACGTAGCCGATGCAAACACCGGCAAAGAAGGTGAGCAAAGCCATTTTAGCAATCCTTGTCGCCCTTGGGGCCTGAGTGTAGGGGTTCGGACTCATGGATGTTACCGATGATCCGCCCCGATGGCAAGTGCCGCTTCAGCGCCTCACCATTCGGCCCACAAATCGTGCCATCGATACCAGTGTCATGCACCCGATCCTGGTGCGGATCAAATTCGTGAACCTCACCAGTGCACTCATCAAGCATAAACTCAGGTACGCCAGATAGAATCGCAGTGACAACATCCGTCGTTGAAAAATACGCATGATAGTAGCCTTCCATACACAGATGGACGTGATACGTGCCGAGCAGAACATCGTCGGGTCCGAGTTGCGAGCGATCTACAACCGTGACGCTAGTTGGGCTGCCCCCTGGCGTCGGCTCGACGTACTCGACAACCGGGCCGAAGTCAGATGGATGGCCGTAGAGCATCCCGCCATGCTCGTTGGTCGTGCCGCTCGGGGAATGCTTCGCGGCCAGAAGCGCCGCCATCGCAATGGTCTGAAGTAGGTTCACAGAAAGCGCCTCGCGAGTATGGCGATGAAAATTCCAGCGAGGTATCCCGAGAAGTCCGCGGCGTTATCCCCGAACGACTGATCGGCCTCGAAGTGTTTGTCGATATAGAATTCCTTCACGCCGGCCGCGATGAGCGCGGCGCCAACACACCATGCGTTGAAAAACGTGAACACGATCGCGTAGGCAAACCAGCAGTGCGCTTGGAACGCGATGAATTTCGGCGTGACGATTTTTTCGAGAATGTTCATGGCCCGATCATGCCCCCCGGCATCCCGCATTGCAAGTGACGTTGGGTCCCTCCGCGTAACGGTACAAGCAAAAAGTGTGGAGGGAGTCGCGTTGCGCGCGCAACAAAGCGCCCGCTCACTCCGCGCAAACTGAGCCTCTCAAGAGGGGGGCTCACCCCCTCCCGACTAGCAAATCTCGGGCAGCAATACGCGAGTCGCGCTGCGCGTTATGGTCAATGCGCGCCGCGCCGAGGGTGTATCGATGTATCCATGGGATTGATATCGGTACACGCAAATCGGTACGCGCGAGATCGCCCTCGGATCAATGACTTAGGATGTACCAGTATCGATGTCCCAATGTATCCACTAAAAGATATAACTATCACGCGCGGTCTGATACGGTATACGCTATACGGGTGCGCTGTGCGGGCATGGGCCAGCGTACCGTATAGCGTATTGCTATTTGCTGGATACATCGGGACATCGGGACAGAGCCGCACAACCTGTTGATTGTAATGCGTTTATTGTGTAACGATTATTTTTGTAACGATATGATTAGCGCGGATACAGCGGATACAACCGCAAAGTGTGACGCACATCACATCGGCCGAAAAATAAATGTTCAAAGTGTGAACTGCATCACACTTCTGTATCGTTACACGTGATATCTTGGGCGCGTTCACTCAACAAAGGACACTAGGTAAATGACCAAGATCCAGCAAATAACACGCGACATTGCGATCATGAGCACGGCTGCCGACTGGCAACCAAGCGCTGAGCTTATCGCAGAACTGGAGCGCGCGATCGATGCGCGACATGCTCGACGCGCCAAGCCAAGCGTACTGCAATCAACCCCTGAAGCAATCTTCAAGGTTGGTCCGTTATGAGCGCACAGCGTGAAGTGTGGAAACCAACAGAATCAGAGCGCGCGGAATTCGACGCGCGCCACGCTCAAGCGCTCGCGGATCATCGCGCACGGCACGGCACGCCAGTATTTACATCAATCCCGATGATGTGGAATACAGCGCAAAGAAACAGGCGCAGCTAATCCGCGATCGGATCATTGAAGATATCCCGACAGGCAAGGAACTACTATCATGAAAGTTAATTTCTTAAATGGTGGTTCGCGTGAAATCGCGGACTTGCGCGGTGCGGACTTGCGCGGCGCGGACTTGTACGGCGCGAACTTGCGCGGCGCGGACTTGTACGGCGCGAACTTGAGCGGCGCGGACTTGCGCGGCGCGGACTTGTACGGCGCGGACTTGTACGGCGCGGACTTGTACGGCGCGAGCTTGCGCGGCGCGGACTTGCGCGGCGCGGACTTGTACGGCGCGGACTTGAGCGGCGCGGACTTGCGCGGCGCGGACTTGTACGGCGCGGACTTGTACGGCGCGAGCTTGAGCCGCGCGGACTTGAGCGGCGCGAACTTGAGCGGCGCGAACTTGCGCGGCGCGAACTTGCGCGGCGCGAAAGGCTTAGAGCAACAACTAATTTTACCCGCTGGCGTTTTGATAGGATATAAAAAGCTAGCAGATGGCGGTATCGCAACTCTGCGCATCCCGGCACAAGCAAAACGGGTTAATACCTACGGATCACGAAAATGTCGCGCGGAATATGCGACGGTCGTATCCGGCAGAGGGGTAGACAAGCACAGCGGTACCGTGAAATATACTAAGGGTAAAACGGTGCGCCCGGATTCGTTTGACCCGGATCCGCGCGTCGAGTGTTCGCACGGGATACACTTTTTCATCACCGAGCAAGAAGCAAAGGATTATTAGCATGAAACACCATAGCCGTCGAATCACCCGCACGCGCGCCACGCTCAACCTGTTCGAGCAACTAACGCTAATCGCTGCGGTTGCTTGGCTTATCGTCGCAATCTGGAGCACCCTACAGTGAAAACAGTATTTACCAATTCGATGACCGCGCATCCGGGTTGGAAGCGTAACGGGGAGCAATGTCCAGTTGGTAAGTTCCAGATCGACGCGATAACCGAGACTGGCGACATACACGCGGGTTGCCAATACATCACAGCGGCGGAGCTTGACGCGATGCGCGCTAAGTTAGGTGTAGCGTGAGCAGCTTCCTGCGATGGATAAACCGATTGTTGCGTGGTGCGCCCGCCTATGATAAATATGAAACTCGATGGCGCGCGTTGAAACCCTGGCAACCCGGACGATTCTGAAATGCCGCATTTGCTTTTCCTATTCAAGCTAATGATCGCTGCGGTAGCGTTCGCCGCCGCAGCGATCATACTGGGGGTTGCATGGGTAACCCTTTACCTAATCGAGTACATCAATGAGTAATGACGCAATCGCAATCAACATTGCCGTGCTGTTCGTTTTGATATTCGTTGTTGGCATATCAACAGTTCCGAAAAAGTCAGACGCGCCAGCGATTAAGACTACGAAACGGATTGCGCGGCACACTTTCACGGCAACCCTTGTGCTTGTCGTTGCCATGGCAGCGTTCGCGCTATTGGCGACTCGCAAATGAAACGCCACCACACACGCGCGGAATGGCAGCATCTCGACGGCAACCAGCAATACAGGTTGCGCAAAGAACGTGAAGCCGCGGCACACGTGCTAGTCGCGCAACTTATGCGCGCATGGCGCGGCCCGCTGTGCACGCTGCCTGTAAGGCGGCAGATATGCAACTAACCCCATCACAACCCGGAGTCCATATGCTTACCCAAAGTGAAAAGTCGAAGTTCTGTCATGAGGTTCGATATCGCCTTGCTGTGCTCGCGGCTTGGATGAAGCGAACCGGCCGCAAGGGCGGCTACAGCATTAATGAAGTCCCTGACTACATCACAATCCCATCGAACAAGTATATCAGCACGGCCGAGGTGTTCGAGTTTGAGCGTGGTAAACAGATCGCGGGTGTGTCCTATGTCGGCTATATGACCAAGGCCGTTAGCCAAGCAAATGGCGCGGCATGGTTTGTGACCACATGGATGGGTGACGTTTTGGCGACTGTCATCAAGATCAATTCACGTCGAGTCCGAATCGGGTATCTTACGGACGTGCGCGGCACGTTTTGGGCGCGCGGAATCGACGGCAAGATGTATTACGGTTGGCACAATGGCGCGGGCATGTATTGCAAGATGCGCCTATCGAAAGACCAAAAGGACATGCGCCAATGAAGTGCTTCATCTTAGGTCTACCTTTGCTGCTCGCGGGCTGCGCGACCTACATTCAGCCTGAAATCGTGCATCAAAGCCACGCCACACAGCACCAGCCATTCACCGATTCGCCAACCCGATACGGCAGCAATCAAGCCGCGGTTGTGCTCGGTTGGGATTTGCCGCATAATGTGAACGTCGAATTGGCTGAAGGTATCTCGCTTGACAGGCATTACACACAGTCGAATCAGTATGGCGAGATCGAAGGTCCTCGGGAACAATTCACGGGCCGCATAGGTTATAGGTTCAATCTCAAATGAAATATCTCACACTGCTTTGGATACTGCTTGTTGGTGGCTGCTTCTACGTGGCGACACACGGCACAGCGCACGCCGCGCGCGTGCCGGCCGATCAAGTGCACCAGGCCGCCGCGCCAGCCAAGACAATCACAGCATGGACGATCGTGCGCGGTTGTCAGATACCGCATCACAAGCCGCAGTTAGTGGCGACCGTAGTATTCTCGGATGGTTCAATCGTTGTCGTGACCGGCGAAACGGATGCTGAGACAAAGGCGGCCGTGCAAAAGGCGGTGGGCGACGTGACCGGAACCATCTACACATTCGTATGTGGCGAATCGGTCTGATCGCAATCCTGCTTGCGGGCTGCGTTGTGCCGATACCGGCAGGCCGCGTGCAATTCGGATGCGATCATTCGCTGATAGAACGGCCGCAGCATCTCAAATGTGATAGGCGGCTTCCCATCTCAATCACTTGGGGATTCTAAAATGGATGGAAAATTGTTCAAAGGAATTTTCTTCGGACTGCTGTTGAGCGCACCCATCTGGTACGCGATCATTTGGCTTATCGTGCGATGAGTGTCCCCACAGAATGGTTCCGCTGGCCGTTAGAAGAAACACTCTCGCGGCGCGGGATGGCGCACGTCGAACAGGCATTGCGCGATTGGCTCAACAACCATGATCATGATCCCGAGCTTCACAACTCGGCCAATGCAATCCGCGCATGGCTCCAGAAAAACCCACCGAAGGATGATCTACTATCGTGAGCCACAAAGACCCTGAAGCGCGGCGGTTGTACGCGCGCATGTGGCGAGCTCTTAACCGTGCGCGCATCCTGGCATACCAGCGCAACTGGTCCGAGATGAACCGCGACAAGATCAAGGTATACAACGATGCGCGACCCCGCAAGACTGATCGAACCGTCAACTTTTGGAATCTTGCGTAGGGCGGCCGACGCTGCTATGCTTCGGCACCCATGACATCCTACGATGCCTTTTAAGGATATTAAAAAAGCGCGCGAATGTTCGCGCCGCTATCAGGCAAAGCGCCGCGCTGCCGATTTAGAAGCAGCGCGGGAACGCGATCGTGTATATAACGCTAAACGACGCGCTCAGGATAAAGTTTTAGGCATTACGCGACAGCGAAAAACCAAACGTTCTGACTATGAGCATCGACGCTCAATGAAACGTTATTACGGAATTACGCCAGAAACATACGATGGGATGGTCAAGGCGCAAAAAGGGAAATGTGCGATTTGCGAATCCACAGATACAGGCTCAAAGCGCCGATTGTGCGTAGACCATAGGCGCGCGGATGGAAAAGTACGCGGATTGCTTTGTTCTAAATGCAACTTAGCAATTGGATTGTTTTCCGAAAACCTAATTATCATGCGGAGTGCTATTTTCTATCTATTGGTGCACCGATGAGCTTCCGGCAGTACGTCAATCATGGATGGCACATCTGCGCTTTAGCGAAAGGCGAGAAGGGGCCTAGGTATCCCCGATGGAATGACAAAGGGATTCCGGCCGATGCGGCAGATGGGTTAGAGGGCGCCGGACTGTTGCACGCACTCAGCCAAACGGCGGCGCTCGATATAGATGATTTAGCAACTGCTACAAAATGGCTTGCGGAAAGGGGGATTGATTTAGAAGCACTCTTAAACGCCGATGATGCAGTCCAAATAAGCTCTGGGACAAAGAATCGGGCAAAACTGATATATAAGCTCTCCAAACCGCTCCGCACCCTGCAACCGGCCGATAGTGGGTTGGAACTGCGATGTGCCACAGCTAATGGCAAATCAGTGCACGACGCCCTTCCCGGTTCTACGCATCCTAGCGGCCGTAAATACGTCTGGAGTGGCGGAATTATGGGGGATTGGCGTTCCTTACCCACCATTCCGGCGCCGCTCCTAGGCGTCTGGAGAGAACTAGCCGAACCATTCGAGAAGCCGCAACCTGCGGCAGCGTCGGATAGCCTAGAACAGCCCAAGCCGGTTAACCTAAAAAAGCTACGTAAAGCCGTCGATACCCATGATCCGAATTGCGAGTATCCCGAATGGTTCGTAGTCGGCGGCCAGATCCACGATGCTACAGGCGGCAGCGAAGCCGGGCTCGCCATGTGGTGCGATTGGTCGAAGGACATCACGCGCAAGCCATATCCAGGGGACGACTACCTGCGAGCGAAGTGGGGCACAATGGGCGACTGCGCCAACCCCGCAACTGGCGATGCGCTACTCTCTGCGGCTCCCTCTGATCGCGATGACTTCGAGGATGTGCCAAGTGAAGTCACGGAAGCCGCGGCGCAGCCCGAGAAAGGCGCGGGCGCTGTGCGCAAGGCGGCACGCGAGGATCTATTCCGGCGCTTCGCGTACATCATGGTCGAGGAAGAATACTTTGACATGGATCGCAACTGTACTATCGGTGACAAGACGATCCGCATTTTGAAGACTTCAGAAATGCCATACAAGAGTGGGCGACTCATGGACCCTACAATCGAATTGATGAACGCGCCCGGCAAAACGTTTGTCGAGGCGCAAGCGTTTCATCCGGGCGAGCAAACCATTTTCGAGTATGAGGGCAAGAAATACGCTAACTCATTTCGCGCGGCGAGTATCCCCGAGCCCATCGAGCCAATGAAGGATGAGCTTGAGAAGATCAATTGGTTGTTCAATCGCATTTACGATGAGAAATTTCGCGAGTGGCTGCGGCAGTTCTTTGCCCACATGGTTCAATACCCTGCGCTAAAGATCAGAACGGCGCCGCTCATTTGGTCTACCCGAGAAGGCAACGGCAAATCGACAATCGTGCACACGATTCCCAAACTTCTGGCGGGCGAAGCCTACTACCAGGAAGTCGATCAGGCTGGACTCAACAGCAACTTCAATGACTACTTGATCGGCAAATGGGTTATCGCGTTGACCGAGTTTCGCGCCGGTACCCGCGGCGAGCGCGCAGTCATCACCAAGAAGTGCGAGCGGTGGGTAGCGGATGACATGATCGCGCTCTCGATCAAGAACGGCCGCGGCTGCAATGCGCCGAATCACATGATCATTACCGCGAGCAGCAACAACGAAGACGCTGCGCAGATAGACCATGACAATCGCAAATGGTCTGTCTATAACATGAGCAAAACGCCGAAGATGACCAAGGCCGAGAAGGCATGGATCTTCGAGGAATTCTTGCGGCTGCCGCGCGCTCGCGCGGTGCTACGCCATTACTTTTTGAACGTGCCGATAACGACGTTCAACCCGAACGAAGACGCACTCATTACCGAGGATAGACAAGCCATGATTGAATCAGCCGCAGCATACGACCTGGAACTGCTGATAAGGCACTTCGAGGAACGCTCGCACCCGCTCGACCGTGAGGTTGTGATAACTGCGGACGTAGGCGACTACATCCGCAAAAACTGCATCGCCAAACCCTCCAACAATCGCATTGGGCGATTGTTGCAAGATCCGCCGTTCAACGGTACGCCGATGCAATTCCGGTTTGGACCGGGTGTATACCGAGCCATTGCCTTTGACAAGAAGTGGATCGGTAGTCCTGGCAAAGCCATCATGGCTCACATTCAAGGTGATTCCGATCCTATTAGTCTTGATGTTAAAGACGATCTGTTGCTATAATCCACTTCCCACATGATAGGAGCCTCAAATGTCCGATAATTCTCGTTTAATCCCGCTTGTAGAAGCGTTTCTTGCCTACCTGAAAGGCGAGGAAACCACAGCGGTCCCAAAAGTCTCTGCCGTTACGTCAACATCGGTAAAGACTGGCCCATCCTCTGCGCCTGCCAAGGCGGCCAAACCAGCGAAACCCGCGAAGCCTGCGCCTGGGTCCGACACCACCGACTCTGAGGAAGCTGAAGAAACTGGTCCGACGCAAGAAACGATCGGCAATCTGGTCGAGCAATTGCTGGCCGCCAACAAGCGAGCCGAAGCCGTGAAGCTCATGGCGAAGATCGGCGGCAAGGATGCCAAGAGCGTCACATCGCTGATGGCTTCTGGCGGCGATCTCAACAAGTTTGTTGCTGAAGCGGAAGCTCTCTTGATGGCTGCATGAGCACGGTTTGCAAACTTGATGTAATGGTCCGAAGGCGTCGCGCAGCACGCGCGACGCTTCTTCGGGAGAAGCCGCGCAACATCAAATGCGCGGCAGTCATGGCCGAATTGGCCCTGATCCATAACAGCCCTCGGCTCACTGGACGCATCAAGCATATCCTGTTCGCCCGCGGCGCCCACCAACTGGAAGCGCTAGGCCAATGAAGATCACTGGCAAACACATCGAGGGATGCGCGCTGCTTAATCCGCGCGTCGGGTTTCTGACCGACAAACAAGCGAAAGAACTTCGATGTACGTGTGCCACGCAGCGCAAGCTCAAACGCGAGATTGGCAACGCGCTCCACAACAGCAAATTTGGGACCGAACACTACGGTACTCAAATCGGTGAAGGCTGCTACATCACATTACCAAAGAGGACAAGTTCATGAGCACCCACAGATTATTTGCAGCCTCCGCGGCACATCGCTGGATGGCTTGCCCCGGTTCCATGTCGTTCGCGGAGAACCGCGAAGACGGCGGAAGTAGCGAATACGCAGACGATGGTAGCGCGACGCACCACTTCGCTGCTTCTCAACTTCAGGGACACACTTACGATATTGGTGACATGATCCTCATCAACGGAAAGGAGTATACGCTCGATGAAGAACGCGCCGCCCGAATCCAAGGCTACGTTGACGACGTACGACGCCGAGCTATCGGCGGCCATCTCTTTGTTGAACGAAGCAGCGACGTGGCGCCCAACGTTGGAGGCACGGCCGACGCCGCTATTGCTCTCCCCAAGCAGCGCCTCGGTATTGTCGAGGATCTTAAAGACGGAAGCGGCGAAAAGGTGTATGCAAGCTATGTTGTCAAGCCGGCAACGGATACAACGCCAGAAGTGCGCGAACCGAATCCGCAACTTGCCACCTATGCCTTGGGACTCTTACCTGACTTCGAGTTATTTGGACCTATTGATAACGTCCTACTTGTCGTCTACCAACCGAAACTCAATCACATCGATGAGTTTCTAATCAGCGTCGAGCATCTGCGGCTATGGGGAGCAAAACTGAATCTGGCGGTTTTTCAGGCACAAGAAGTAGTTGACGGAATTGTTCACGATGATGATTTCAACCCCGGCAAGCGGCAATGCCGATGGTGCCGAGCCCGAACGAAGTGCGACGCGCTCGCCAAATACGTGGAGAACGAAGTCCGTGCAGATTTTGAAACGATCGCCGCGCAGCCTCCGCTCGCGCCAACAGACACAAAGAAACTGGCCGCAGCCTATGAGGCTGTCCCGCTCATCGAACAGTGGTGTGTCGCGGTCAAGGCAGAATTGCAACGTCTGGTGTCCGATGGTCAAGAGGTAATCGGGCCGGACGGCAAGCCATACAAGTACGTCGAAGGCAAAGAGGGTTCACGCAAATGGACGAACGAAGACGAAGCGAAAGCGGCCCTGATGGGCCAGTTGCCGCCGGACAAAGTGTACCAGCCGCAGAAGGTGATTACCGCGCCGCAAGCCGCGAAACTCTTGGACAAGAAAGCAACCAAGGCGCTGTGGACCGATATATTCGAGCCGCTTATCTCGCGGCCGCGGGGACAACCGATATTGACTTTGGGCTCGGACGAACGCCCGACGTTCACTGGCGCTTCTGGTATTGAAGACTTTCAGGATGAAATAAGCCAATGAGCGCCGACGACTGGGTTTATGATTAGGGCGACGAAGAAGAAGACGACGAAATTGTATGCAACCGTTGTGACGCTCCGTATCTTCATTGGGAGTGGACTATAAACCGCCAATGGAGGTTGTTTGAGAGCAATGGTGACCCGCACGTCTGCGATTGCACCGACGACTTTGAGGACATGAAGTGAACGAACTGCCCAAATACTGCGAGAATTCGAGCCCCGAGCAAGGCGGCATCAAGTGCAAAAGCCGGGCGGTTCATGGCCATATCTACTGCAAGCCGTGCCGACTT
>Ga0181523_10005510_pt1 | contig 10432 bp, 6 predicted proteins | sample PEATcosm2014_Bin_43_FD_119752 | JGI IMG/M metagenome (GOLD analysis project Ga0181523, IMG submission 119752) | Peatland microbial communities from MTU Mesocosm Facility, Houghton, MI, USA - PEATcosm2014_Bin05_30_metaG | ecosystem: Environmental > Terrestrial > Soil > Wetlands > Peat | place... | reverse complement strand
TGGCTGGCGGCGTAGGCTTTTGGAACGAGGCGCTCGACGGGGCTTTCGCCTTCAACACGCTGCTGGCAGGCGGAACTTTGCAGGTCGTCAACATATCGAACCCGTTGCAGAATTACGACAACGCCGAGAACTTCCTGGGCACAGCTCAAGGCACTGCGCAAGGGCAAGCACGAATCGCGCTGGTTGCGGCTCTGACGGATGTGCCCGGCTGGTTCTATCCCAATACTCCTGAGCCGTACGTCTACGCCACCCAGGAGGCCAATCAGTTTCTCTGGTTTGCAAACGTTGATTTCCTGTTCCCCTTCTATCTCCGCGCCGAACTGGAATCGCGAGCCGGCGGCAATCCTTCCTTCAACACCGGCGTCAACTACACAACGCAACTGAACAAGTCGATTAATCGCTCAGAAGTCGAGGCCCTCTATCTCGCTGCCGGACTCAGCCTGAACGCCGACCTCGCGACGCTGAATGACGCTACGAGAATTAGCGCCGATCCAGGTGCTTTGACATATCTGAGCGAGAACATCATCTACAACGGCCAGTTGACGGTCCCGGTGCTGAGCCTGCACACCATTGGCGATGGACTCGTCCCGGTAGAAGTCGAGAAGGCTTATAGCACAGTCGTCCAAGAGGCAAAAGACTCCGCCCTGTTGAAGCAGACATTCATAGACCGCGCAGGTCACTGCGAGTTCACTCCTGCGGAAACAATTACCGCGCTGCAAAACCTTCAGACGCGCATAACCACCGGAAAATGGCCGAACCTCAGCTTTTCCGCCTTGAATAAGGAGGCGACTGCGCTTGGCTCGACCTACAACATTCTGGACATCAACAATGATTTGGTGTACACAGCGCCGGCATTTGAGAGTTATCAGCCGCTGCAATTTCTGCGGATCTACGACGCCTTCACAGAGTAGCGGCCGCAAGCGCTAAATAGGTCTTCGATTCTAAGCGCGGCCGCAAGCGCCTAAACCGGCACCGCCGTCTTCCGCTTCGGGTTAAAGAACGGCAGCGGCACGACCGTCGCCGTGGTTTTCTTCCGTTGTGCTTCGATCGTCAGCTCCATCTGCAGCTTGGTGCCAGGCTTTGAATACTCGGTGCCCACGCTGGCCAGCGCGATCAACTTCTTAAGCAGCGGAGAGAACGCCGTGGTCGTCGCCTTCCCCACCTGCTTGTCGCTGGAACTCGAAGTGGCATACACAGGCACCGCAACCCGCGATGCCTGGCTGGGCGCCGCTGGAGAGAGTCCGAATTTGTCGAACTGCTCTTCCACTTCCACCCAATCGACTTCCAGCCCAACCAACTGCCGCGCCACCCCCTGCTGGTGATCCCGCGCCAGCGCACGTTTGCCGATGAAGTTCTCCTTATCGAGATGCACCATCTTCCCAAACCCCAACTCATAGGGCGAGAATTTCTGCGACGGAATCAGCGCCTTTTTCGAACTAGTGTAATCAACCTCGATCAGCAGCAGTCCCGCCTCCACCCGCGAAACATCGAGCGCCAGCATTCCGGCGGCATGAATATCGAACTGCCGACCCTTGTCCATCAGCGCGTCCCACACTTTGATGGCTTCATTCCCATTATTAAGAATGGGTATCCATATTTCGTATCCGAGGTCGCCCGTGTATCCGGTGCGCGAAATATCCACCGGCACGCCGGCAATCCTTCCGCTAGTTTTTCGAAAATACTTCAGATTCGTGATGTCGGCCTCAGCAACCGTCTTCAAAAGTCTCGCCGATGCTGGCCCCTGCAGCGCCAGGGCCGCCGTTTGCTCGGAGATATCCTCGATCTGAACCTCCATGTTCAAGCCGTTTTGCCGGAACCAGCGCAGGCTTGGGTCGGCCGCCGTCCAGCGATATTTATTTTCTTCAAGCCGCGTAATCGTGCCGTCGTCGATGACCTTCCCGTCTTCATCGCACCAGCAGGCATAGATGACCTGCCCGACGGCGACTTTGTTGATGTCGCGCGTGATAACGCGGTTCACGAGCTTGGTCGCATCCCTGCCGGTGACCAGATACTTGTAGAGCGGCGTAATATCAATCAGCGCGCACGCGTTGCGGATGGCGTTGTATTCGTGCTCGTGGTGCACCTCATACACGCTGACCGTGTAGTATCCCGACCACTCGCGATAATTCAAGCTGTGGCAGAGGGCGAAAGTTCTCTCGTGAAATGCCGTTCCAATGGGCAAAGCGGCCTCGTGTTTCTGTACAAACCCCGACGCCGGATTATATGCACCGGAAGTATTCTGCGGCAAGCACTGAAATACCTTGACCACGGGTCAGCGATCCCGTGTAAGTAGAGACAAAACGATGCTTTCTCGATAGAATGGCGAGTCATTTTTCTCCTAACGTACGGATCAATCGCGGTCAATACTTTCTGGGCTAATCTTTCTAGGTCAACCTATGCCTGATGTTTCGAACGGCACGAAGTTCGACGTAATCGTGATCGGCGGAGGCCACAACGGCCTCACCAATGCCGCCTATCTCGCCAAAGCCGGAAAGAAAGTGCTGGTGCTCGAGCGCCGCCACGTCCTCGGCGGCGCAGCGTGCACGGAAGAAGTTTTCCCCGGCTTCAAATTTTCCGTTTGCTCTTATGTGGTCTCCCTCCTGCGCCCCGAAATCATTCGAGACCTCGATCTTCCCCGCCATGGACTTGAGATTCTGCCGCTCGACGGCACTTTCACTCCCATGCCGAACGGTGACCATCTGTGGCGCGTCAACGATCACGGCAAGACGCACCGCGAAATTGCCCGCCACTCCCGCGTTGACGCCGAAGCCTACGACGAATTCGGCAAAGCTATGCAGGCGATGTGCCGCTTCGTGAAGCCGATCCTCAGTATGATCCCTCCTGACCCGGCGACGCTAAATCCACGCGAACTGATGAAGCTGCTCTTCATCGGACGCCGCTTCCAGGGCATGTCGAGTGGGGACAAGTACAACCAAGTCCAGCTCATGACCATGAGCGCCATCGATTTTCTCGATCAGTGGTTTGAGACGGATGTGCTTAAAGCGACGATGTCCGCCTCAGGCATTATCGGGACCTTTCTAGGCGTGCGTTCGCCCGGCACCGCTTACGTTCTGCTGCATCACTATATGGGCGAAATTGACGGCGCATTTCGTGCCTGGGGATTCGCCCGCGGCGGCACCGGCGCTATCTCGAACGCGATTGCCGACGCGGCTCGCGAGGCTGGAGCCGAGATCCGCACCGAAGCGCCGATTGCGAAGATCATAGTTAAGAACGATGTCAAAAATGGACGCGCCACCGGCGTGGTGCTCGCGAACGGCGACGAGATTTATGCCGACGTTGTTTCCTCCAGCGTCGATCCGCGCCTCACGTTTACGAAGATGATCGAGCCCGGCCATCTGCCCGATGAGTTCATGGATGGCGTGAAGCGCTACAAGTTCCGCGGATCGTCAGGCAAAGTGAACATGGCGCTCGACGGCTTGCCGAATTTCAAGTGCATGCCCGGAGTCGGCGCGCACCTGCGTGGCGCCATGTCGATCTCGCCGAGCGTCGAGTACATGGAGAAAGCTTACGACGACGCGAAATACGGACACTGGTCCTCCCGCCCCTATATCGACATGGTGATCCCGACGCTCACCGATACGTCGCTCGCGCCGCCGGGCAAACACATTCTTTCCTGCTTTGTGCAGTACGCGCCCTATAAGCTGGCGACTGGCCTCAACTGGGATACGGAAAAAGAAAACTTTGGCGACAACGTCGTCAACACTATCGCCCAATATGCACCGAATATCAAAGACATCATTCTTCACCGTCAAGTCGTCACTCCGCTCGACCTCGAACGCGAATGGGGACTGACCGAAGGCAATATCTTCCAGGGCGAACTCTCGCTCGAACAATTATTTTTCCTGCGCCCCGTCGCGGGATGGGCACAATTCCGTTCGCCGATCAAGAATTTGTATATGTGCGGATCGGCCACGCATCCCGGCGGCGGCATCATGGGGGCGCCCGGACGTTTGGCAGCGCTCGAAATTCTAAAAGACGGGAAGGCGGCGTAATGTCGGTCGAAGAGCGCGTGTCCCAAACCCGCGATGTCATTATCGTCGGTGGCGGACACAACGGTCTGGTTGCCGCCTTCTATCTCGCCAAAGCCGGATTCAAACCGCTGGTGCTCGAACGGCGCGCCCAGCTGGGCGGCGCGGCCATCACCGAAGAATTTCATCCTGGCTTTCGTTGCTCCACCCTCGCGCATAACACCGGACCGCTGCGCGCCCACATCGTGCGCGACATGCAGTTGGAGAAACACGGCCTCAGGCTGACGACCCCTGATGTAAACACGGTCTCGCTGCTGCCCGACGGCCGCGCGCTCGTCCTCTACTCTGACGCAAAAAAAGCCGCACAAGAAATCGCGCAGTGGTCGCAGAAAGATGCTGCGTCGTATGCCGACTTCGGCGCCGCGCTCGGGAAGATCGGCAAGGTCATCGGCGAAGCACTCGCGCTCACGCCGCCGAATATTGACAGCCCCAGCAGCGGCGATCTCTGGGGCATGCTGAAGACGGGCCGGTCGATCCGAAATCTAGGGAAGAAAGATTTGTATCGCGTTCTGCGCTGGGGACCGATGGCTGTCGCCGATCTGATTGCTGAATTCTTCGACACCGAACTGCTCCGCGCCACCATCGCCGCCCGCGGCATCTTCGGAACATTCCTCGGCCCGTGGTCGGCGGGCAGTGCATTGGTTTTGCTGTTGCGCGCCGCAGCCGATCCGGCTCCCGCTGGGGGTATTCAGTTCCCCGCCGGCGGCGCGGGCGCCATCACGCTCGCCATGGCGGCGGCGGCGAAACAGGCGGGCACGGAAATTCGCACGGGTGCTGAAATCGCTGAGATTCGCGTGAAAGACGGCGTTGCCACCGGGGTTGTACTCACCTCTGGCGAAGAAATCTCCGCCGGTGCCGTCGTCTCAAACGCTGATCCCAAGCGCACGCTGATGCAACTGGTCGATCCCGCGGACCTCTCGCCCGACTTCATACAGAAAATCAAGAACTACCGCTGCATGGGGACGGTCGCGAAAATCAATCTCGCGCTCTCCGCGCTCCCGGAATTTACTGCGCTCAAGGCTGGTCCGCGAACAACGAGTAACGGCAACCTACTCAAGGGACGAATCCAGATCAGCCCGGAGATCGATTACCTGGAGCGCGCCTTCGACGAATCGAAGTACGGCAATTTCTCGCGTCATCCCTATATTGAGATCACGTTTCCCTCTCTTTCGGATCCGGCGCTTGCCCCGGCCGGCCAGCACGTGATGTCCATCTACATGCAGTACGCGCCTTACAAGCTGAAAAACAGCGACTGGGAGAGCCAGCGCACCGCGCTCGGTGAAACTGTGGTGAAGACGATCGCGCAGTACGCGCCGAATTTGCCGCAGACCATTCTGCGCCATCAGATCATCACGCCTAAGGATCTCGAAGAAACCTACGGCCTCACCGGAGGCCATATCTTCCACGGCGAACTGGCGCTCGATCAGTTCTTCACCATGCGCCCCCTGCTCGACTGGGCGCGCTATCAGACGCCCATCGAACGATTGTATTTGTGCGGCAGTGGAACGCATCCCGGCACCGGACTCACCGGCGGCTCCGGCGCGAACGCCGCGCGCGAGATTGCGAAGGCGCTGAAGAGGTAACGCCGCCGTCGCGGCGGCCGGGGTAGCCGGCGAGGACGCCGACGCTACACTTATTTATGCACAACTCTGCCATTCTTCTCGTCTCCTGCCCCGACCGCAAAGGCGTCGTCGCCGCAATCGCCGAATTCATCTTTCGTCACAACGGCAACATTCTGTTCAATGACGAGCACGGCGACGAGGCATCCAATCTCTTCTTGACGCGGGTTGAGTTCGACGCGACAGACTTCGATTTTGACCTGGCGAACTTTTCCCAAGAATTTGCTCCCATCGCCCGCGACTTCCAGATGAACTGGCGGCTCGCCCACTCCAGGTCCAATGACCGCGCCCGCATCGCCATCTTCGTCTCGAAGTATGACCATTGCCTGCAGGACTTGCTCTACCGCCACCAGAGCGGCGAACTGCGCTGCGAAATCCCGCTCATTATTTCCAACCATCCCGACAACCAGCGCATCGCCGACTTCTACCGCGTCCCCTACTTCGTCCTACCGGTCACGAAAGAAAGCAAGCGCGACGCGGAACAGCAGCAAATCGCGCTCATCCGCGAACACAGATGCAGTCTCGTCGTTCTCGCTCGCTACATGCAGGTGCTCTCGAATGAATTCATCGCCACCGTAGGCTCTGAGAACCTGATCAACATTCACCACTCTTTTTTGCCCGCATTCATCGGCTCCAAACCCTACCACCAGGCGTTTGAGCGCGGCGTCAAGCTGATCGGCGCCACCTCTCACTACGTTACTCAAGTACTCGACGATGGCCCCATCATCGAGCAGGATGTCGTCCGCATCTACCATCGTGACACCATCGACGACCTAGTCCAGAAGGGTCGCGACATCGAAAAGGTTGTTTTGTCGCGCGCCGTCCGCTGGCACGTGGAAAATCGCATCCTGCTGTATGGAAATAAAACCGTGGTCTTTCAATAGACCAGCTCAAAAGATCCCAGACCACGCGCCGAGTGCCTCAAGCCCGCATTGTTTCTAGCAAACACGGAATGGATGAACCCGTGCCCTTCCAAACCAATCCCTGAGCCATCAACGTTCCTTGCCACGTATGTCTTCGACTTGCACTGAGAACTGAGAACCGGGAACTGAGAACTGGGCTTGTTAGTGCAACCACTTCCGTAACCAGGTAGGCAATTGCGCCTGTATTCTCTTTGGGCTTTACTAGAAGACGGACCTCGTTTGGACACACTACTGCGCCATCTCGACGGAGCTTACCTTGGTTGAGGATCCCAAATGGGAACTGGCCTTATTGGCCACTGTGCAGGGCTTCTACCAGCGGCTGCTGAGCGAGCAACTGGGTGGAGAACTGCCCGCGCCCGCCGAACTTGCCCCTGACGCTATCAGCCACGCTGACGACGTGCGCTCCACGCTTGACCAGATGCATCTCTGGATCCAGCTCCTCGACATGGCAATCACTCCTGCCATGCTGCGACTCGGAGTGCAATCCGACCTTGATCCCGAGGTGGCCGAGGCGCTGCTTCGCTACTTTGCGCGCCACCGCGACGATTCCGGCGCTAATCGCGACAAAACCGATCTGGTTGCAACTTTCCTGTTCCGTCATCCCCGTGTGGCTGGCCAGTGGGAGCGGCGTGGCTACGGCCTGGATGGATCGATTCCGCTGTCTCCGTTTGAAATTGCTCTGCTGGAGATCCTGTCCGAGTCCGACGTACCCGTGCTCTCGGATGCCGATGTGCATCTGTTGCGCGAATTCAGCCCTCTGCTCGACCAGGCGAATCGCTTTCAGGATTTTAGCGCCCTCATGGACTCCGGCATCATCCCGCGGGTACGGGAACTGAAAGCTGCACTCGGCGAATCGATCTATCATCCCGGGGTTCTGGCCACGCTCGCGCCTTATAACGCCGCCTTCGGCGATCGCTTTCACGCGCTGTTCTCCGCCGCCGCGCAAGAAATCAAAGAATTCGCCACCCGTTTGGAAGAACTCGGCGGCAACATCCTCAGTACCGTCGATGGCATGGAGATCACCGTCGATCATGTGGCTGCTTTGAACCAGGACGAGTTGATGAAGCTTGACTACGCTGCGGCCCTGGAGAAGTTCCGCCGCGTCTCCCGGCTCAAAAGAGAATTGGAGCGCCGGCCGCCGATCCGCGGCGTCTTCTCTGACCACGCCGCTGCCACTCACGCGGTGGGAGCTGCGAGCGCCGCCGCTGCTCTTGCTCCCGCGCTCGCTCCCAAGTACGCACCCGCTGCCATCACACCGCAGGCCCTCGCCGCCGAAGAAGCGAAGTTGCGGCGCGTGGAAGAATCGATCCGCGTCTTCGTGCGCGTCGCCGATCCCAGATTCCGCCAGATCGTGCCCATGCGCTATTTCAATCTGGTGCTCACTCCGGCCGAGGTTGCCGCCTTCACCGCCGACTATCTCGAGCAAACAGGACCGCGCGCGGACGCTGCTCGGTTGCTGCTGCGCGTCGTCGCCGTCACCGCGCGCATCACCAGCGAGATGGAGGAGCTCAAGCGTTCGCGGAATTCCCCCTCCATCTGGAAGCTGCACGCCGATGCTTTGGTGGTGCTGATCGACCTCGCCAATCGGCTCGCCGAAGCCGTAGAACGGCTCGCGTTGGTCATCGGAGAGCAGCCCGGCGACCAACAGCAATCGAAAACGCAGGCGGCCAGCGAGCCTCTCCGCAGCTCGCTGGAAAAGCTGCGGGAGCGCACCGCCGAAGCCGCCAACCTGATCGCCGACGTGTAATGAGCCGAGTGGAATAAGAAAGTGTAATAATCTGCACACATCGGCAACTTCTTGCCTTTTCCCACTTGTAACTGCCTTTTTGCAATTGACACCCGTTAGTTAGGCGAGGAAAATTCGCTCATCCTCTTTCCCTGCTGGGCCAGCGAACCCGGTCCGACACCAATAGACGGTTGGAATTTGGACACTTAGTTCATCCAATTCAATTTTCCCAGGAGACCAGCCATGCCATCGAACCTGGAACCGCAAAACTCCACGGCTCTGCTTGCCGACGAAGAAGGCTCAATCGCACATTTCCGAAAAGCGCACAGGCTTGGCAAAATTCGCCACTGGAAAACTGCCGGCTTTGTTTTGTTCGTCTGCGTCACGATAGGTTTCGCCAAGACCAAAGTGGTCTACACCAAGCTGCTAAACTTCACCGGGCCCAACGGCTACTATCCCGGCGCACTCGTCCAGGGCACCGACGGAAACCTCTATGGGGCAACCTTTTCGTCAGTCACCGGCCCGCCGCACGACCACACGTACACCGGCGGAATTGTCTACAAGATGACCTCTGCGGGTGCGCAGACCACGCTGTACACGTTTTGCACCCAGGAGAATTGCCCTGACGGCGACGCACCCAACCCTTTGATTCTCGGAACCGACGGGAATTTCTACGGTACCACGCTCTATGGCGGTGCTAACGCTGGTGTAAATGGCAGCGGCCAATCGGTGGGTGGCACTATATTTAGGCTCACTCCAGCAGGCGGGCTGACCACCCTCTACAGCTTCTGCGCAAAGACAAATTGCACGGATGGCTCGAATCCTTCCTCGTCTCTGATCGAGGGTACCGACGGCAACTTTTACGGCACAACTGACCAAGGCGGAGCCAACGGCGCAGGCACAATCTTCAAAGTCACACCGGCGGGCACGCTCACTACCCTCTACAGCTTCAAAGCGGCGTCGGAGTACAACTTCGACATGGCGCTGGTTCAAGGCACCGACGGGAACTTCTACGGGACCACTTACAGTGGCGGGACTAACAGCGACGGCATAGTCTTCAAAATCACGCCGCAGGGCAAGCTTACGACGCTGTACGACTTCTGCTCTCAGCCGAATTGCACCGACGGCAGCAACCCTGCAGCCGGAGTCATTCAAGCCACGGACGGAAACTTCTACGGAACAACTTATACCGGTGGAGCAGCTAACCTCGGCACCGTTTTCAAAATCACTACCGCAGGAACACTGACCACGCTGTACAGCTTCTGCACCAAGCAGGGGTGCCCTGATGGCGCCGACCCCCAAACCACTCTGGCCGAAGCCACCGATGGGAACCTTTACGGAACCACCGGTTCCACAATGTTCAACATCACTCTCGCGGGCAAGCTGACGACGCTCCACCCGTTCGGCGGCGCCCTCCCCATCAATACGGTAGTTCAGGCAACCAACGGAGTCTTCTATAGCACAACTTATTTGGGAGGCTCAAAGGCAATCGGAACAGCCTACAGTGTGGCGGTCGGGCTTGGTCCGTTCGTTGAAACCGTCCAACCTTCAGGTGCAGTTGGGCAGACCGTCGTAATTCTTGGGCAAGGATTCACGGGCACAACGGAGGTTTCCTTCAATGGAACCTCGGCCAGCTACACCGTCGTATCCAACACAGAACTCACGGCTGAGGTTCCGAGTGGGGCCACGACGGGGCCGATCACCGTGGTAACCCCAGGCGGCACTCTCACCAGCAACAAGCCGTTCATCGTGCCGTAAGGAACTGCGGAGTCGCAGCAGGTTCTTCGACGCGCAAAGAGCGCAGAAAAAAGAGGGACGGGCAAAATTTCCGTCCCTCAACCTTTTTGTGGAGCGCCGTCTCTCCCGTTGCTAGTGAATATCGAACTGCTCCTGGTGCAGCGCCGGGTCCGACTTCACGATGATCGTCTTCTTGGTGAGTTCTTCCATCTCGTTCAGCAGTTGCGCGTTGCTCGCCTTTAGAGCTTTCGCCACCTCCGGGTTCACACGCAACATTACGTCGCTGTGCTCGAGATGCTTCGAAATCTTGCGCATCTCGACATAGACCTCGTTGCAGATGGTACTCACCGATTTCACAAAGCCCGTGGACTGGCAATA
>Ga0181523_10005505_pt1 | contig 10436 bp, 10 predicted proteins | sample PEATcosm2014_Bin_43_FD_119752 | JGI IMG/M metagenome (GOLD analysis project Ga0181523, IMG submission 119752) | Peatland microbial communities from MTU Mesocosm Facility, Houghton, MI, USA - PEATcosm2014_Bin05_30_metaG | ecosystem: Environmental > Terrestrial > Soil > Wetlands > Peat | place... | reverse complement strand
TTCAATATTTTTCTCCGCAAAACCTGCTCCTTTTTCTCGGTATTTGTTGGATTACCAATTATAAAGAATCAGGTCTTCTTTTTAGCGTTAAACTCATGTTAAATCTTTCCGCAACAGAAACTATCTAGGAGATCGGGGAAAGCATTTCTGAGAACGCACCTGTGAAAATTAAGAACTTTGTTGTTTACAAAAAGACTGTTACCCCTACAAAAATTAAGAACTGTGTTGTCTAAGCTAAACTTTGTTGTCTCCATACAGATGGAGGACGCGGTGAGAATGGCTGGTGCCGGTGTCAACAACATCCAACTTGACAAACTGGGAGCGTCATAGACTCGGAAGGCTCTGAAGGCGGTAAAGAGCATAGCTCCACAGATATTAGTGGCGGCTACGGGAGGAATAAATGAGGGGAATGCGTGGGAACAGGAGTGGACATCATAGTTACATCATCCCTTTATTTTGGGTGCCTTCGGATATGAAAGCAGAGATAATGCCCATTTGAGGTAGGAGACTTTGCCCCCTGAGCTATCTCCAATACCTTAATGCCCTAGAACTGTTAGACAAAATGCCTCGCCTGCGAGGCGATCGAGAAGAAAGCCGCAAACAAGGGATCCCCAAGATATGAGGACAATAAACGTTGCCATCTGAGCGGGTTCGATTGTTTTATATTTTCGGACTACAAGATAAGAAATTGCGAAGATGAAAATTCCAAAAGACAGGACCCCGATTAGCATAAGCTGCATAAACATCCTCCACAAAAACAGCAATAGAAAAAAACAGCAGTACAAACTTTCTAAACGTGGGAAGAAGCTGCGAACCTTTGCGCAAGCAGCTCCCTCCCTTTAGATATTTTTACTTTCCGATCATAACACTGCTTGCTTTTATAAGCGCTACGACATCGTCACCGACCTTCAAGGCAAGATCTTTGACAGCATCTACGGTGATCGTAGAACTGATAATATTACCGCCGCCGATATCGACCTTCACTCTTGCCATTACTTGACCTGTGACAATGTCGATTACTTTGCCCTTAATCTGGTTCCTCGTGCTTAACTTCATCTGAATCCTCCTTATAAGAATCTGGTGGTTGTTATTTGCCTCTTCAAGGCTTCCGAAGATGATAGGCCACTGCGCCTGCCGTTCTAGTAGAAGAGTATCTATTTAAGAGTTACAGAGCAAGTGGACGTGATGAAGCTATGATATCTTAGATATTATTAGCTTCATGGCCTCAAGAAAAAACCTGCGCCTTCCGCCAAATACGCTGTCCATTAATCTCTATGCAGAGCTTTCAGCGTATCTCTATAACAGTCCTTACTTTATGTCATTTTCGTTATGGATTAATTGCATAACGCCTGTTAAAAAATAACATCGGCAAGAGGAGTATAGTATCCAGTCTCAGCGCAGGATCTGCACAAGATCTCTTCACCCCTATAAATTTCCCGCATATCCTGAATATATTCGGCGCAAGAATCGCACTTTACCTTTCTCAACGGTCTGCCAGGCATGTCTTCACGTTTAAGTTCAATTTTGACAGCCATGACATCGAATAGATCCTTGTCGGCCATAACCTTGTATGCTGCACTTTGAGCTGCGTACTTATCTTCGATCTCTGGAAACACTTCTTTAGCCTTCTGCCTTGATTCTTCTTTTGCAATAACCCTGATTGCCTTGCCGGTCTTGAGATTCAGGAATGTTGCCGCCATCTTGCCATAGTCCATGAACTTCAGTGTGCGGTGGCCAAGACTGCACCCAGTTACGGACTGGACTGCATCAGTTGCACACCGATCCATCTCTACAAAGACAATGACGTTTCCCATATCGGTACCCTTGGGGTCTGTGATGCCGATCCCACTTAGCCCGAGCATCGACATCTTCACGCCTAGTATCTGTCCGGGGCAGAGATGTCCGTGGGTCCGCTCAGATACCTCAAGGAGAGATTCAAAATTTAGCGTTAGATGCGATCCACAGTTCTTATTCATCCGTTTAATATCCCAATAAAGTCTATCACCTAAAAAATTGCGCTATTAAAGTAATTACACTGTTATTCATCTTGTCTACTGGTAGCGAAGAACTCCATGCCCAACCGATACCGGCCCGTTTCTATTCTGTCGATAATATTGAAAATATCACGTTGTGGATACGCAACTCGTTCCTGATGACTGTGGCCTCATGACTGATGACTATCAAATGCAGTTCAGCACGAGCCCTGCTTTTCAATTACTTATTCTGCTATGTTTGCGAATGTGGTCAAATTCAGTCTGCATCTGCCATTGAATGCATGACTGAAGGCTTCTGAGCAACCTATCGGCTTCTTTAGTGCCCGAGATGAGAAAGTCAATCACTTCAATGTCCTGAATTACCTCATACCAATCCAATGCATCCCAGGAAGCCAGACACGGGGTATCAAATACATACGCTGATTGGGGGTCGCGGCAAGATCCGGCATGCAGGACCATATATAATTTAAGAGCAGTGATTAAAGCGCTAATTTTTTCAACTTCAGGCATGGACTTTCCTTTCATAATGATTCAATCATACGGTTCATCGGAGATCTGCTTTATCTATCTTAACAGCAGAAAATTTGTATTCCGGGGTGCCTGTTATCGGGTCTTTGTGACTAGATGTCAGGATGTTTGTGAGCACATCCCGATGGTGGAAGGCGAGAAATACAACCCCATGCTGAGATCGATCTGTAATCTTTGTCTTTACGCGGATCGTGCCGCGGCGTGAGCTAATGTCGACCATCTCGCCGCTATTGAAGCCAAGACGTTCCGCATCGGCCGGGTTTATTTCGAGCAGCTCTTCCGGGAAGAGTTCGGCTATGCCCGCAGCACGACGAGTCATCGAGCCGTTGTTGTAATGTTCGCGACGCCTTCCGGTGATAAGAATGAGTGGATATTCCTGATCGGGCACTTCGCCCGGGCCCTTGAACTCCAGTGGTACAAACCTTGCCCTGCCGCCGGGCCGCGAAAATATTTCCTGGTAAAGTGTGGTAGTGCCGGGATGGTCTTTTGTCGGACAGGGCCACTGGATACCGCCGTTTTCGAGCCGGTCGTATGAGACTCCTCCATAGATCGGTGTAAGGCTTGCGATTTCATCCATGATCTGCGACGGATGTCGGTACGACATAGGATATCCCATTCGGGTCGAGAGTTCACAGATAACCTGCCATTCAGCCATGCCTGAAAGTGGCTCAATCGCCTTGCGCACCCTCTGTATGCGGCGTTCGCCGTTTGTAAAGGTACCGTCTTTTTCGGCGAAGCTGGCGCCGGGCAGGATTACATGGGCAAAGCGAGTATTCTCGGTGTGGAAGATATCCTGCACGACAAGAAACTCCAGGGATTCGAGGGCTTTGCGGACATGATGAATATCTGCATCGGTGTGGGCCTGATCTTCGCCTAGTATGAAGAGTCCTTTGAAGTCGCCGTGGGCCGCCTTATCCAGCATCTCGCATGATTTGAGGCCGATCTCGGAGGAAAGCTTGAGGCTCCAGGCTTTTTCGAATTTCTCACGCACCTCATCGTTCGTGACCGACTGGTAGCCGGGGAATGTTGCCGGCATAGGACCCATATCGGTAGCTCCCTGAACGTTGTTTTGTCCGCGCAGAGCCATGATGCCAGTAGAAGGACGTCCTATATGGCCGCAGCAGAGGGCGAGGTTGGCGATGGCTATGGCATTTTCGGTGCCGTTGCGGTGTTCCGTTATGCCAAGGCCGTAGAGTATCATCCCGCGCTCCGCCTTTGCATACATGCGCGCGGCTGCAACGATGCGGTCGGTTGAAACCCCGGTGATGCCCTCGACCATTTCAGGGGTATAGTCTTTGACTGCATCCCTGAGATCTTCAAGTCCCTCAGTGCGGCTTTCGATAAATTCCTTATTATGCCATCCCTCTTTGAGTATTACATGGACCAGACCGTTTAGGAGAGCTACATTTGTTCCGGGCCTAAGGTTCAGCCATATATCTGCTTTCCTGACAAGTTCTATCTTGCGCGGATCTCCCACGATCATCTTGGCCCCCCGTCGAAGCGCCTTGTTCACATGAAGCGATACGATGGGGTGTCCTTCAGTCGTATTTGAGCCGAATACGAAGAGAACGTCGGCATTTGCTATCTGGTTAAATGAATTGCTTGCTGCTCCAGCTCCCAGCGAGGTGGCCAGCCCGGCCACCGTTGGAGCGTGTCAGACCCGTGCGCAGTTATCGACATTGTTGCTGCCGAGCGCCGTGCGGACCCATTTGGACATAAGATAATTTTCTTCATTGGTACAGCGAGACGACGAGAAGCCTCCAATCGATTGTGGCCCATAACTGGCTTTCAACTCGGTAAAGCGGCGGGCGATGAGAGTAAGCGCCTCATCCCACGACGCAGGCCTGAAATCATTGCCCTCCCTGATAAGTGGCGTAGTGATACGGTCCTTGTGGTGGATAAACTCGTAGCCGAAACGGCCCTTGATGCAGAGATTGCGGCCGTTAACAGGAGCGCTGTAATCGGATGTCACTCGAATGACCTTGCCGCCCTTCACATTAAGATAGAAATTGCATCCGGTACCGCAATATGTGCAGGTCGTCTTGACCTTCTTTACTCCATGAGTGCGTCCCTTACCCATCGAAGGCCTTTCCACAAGCGCGCCCACGGGGCAAGTCGATATGCACTGCCCGCAGAATACGCAGTTATCGGGGTTCTTAGGTACACTGAAGGCGGTATCCGGGATGGTTGTGAAACCCCTTCCGACCAGGTCGATAGTTCCTTTTGTCACTACCTCATGGCAGATTCTGACGCAACGTCCGCAGAGGATGCATTTATTTGGATCGAAATAGACGAGAGGGTTATCGTCGCGTATCGGCAAGTTTCTGCGAGTGCCGGGAATAGAATCAGGCTTAACTTCGTAGAAATAGGCGAGCTCCTGCAGGTCACAGTCGCCTGCTTTTTCACATGTCATGCAATCATTCGGATGATCGGAAAGGATGAGTGAAAGAACAGATTGGCGCAAAGATTTCAAGGCTTCGTTCTCGGTTGTGACCTCCATTCCCTCGCTAGCTGGAGTCGTGCAGGCAGTTATAGGCCTTGGGACACCTTTGACCTCAATAACACAGAGTCGGCATCCCCCGTAAGGTTCCAATCGCTCATCATGGCAAAGAGTTGGAATGTATATACCGGCTTCCTTGCAGACTTCGAGAACAGTCTTACCTTCATCGGTGCTGATCGTGTTGCCATTGATTGTTATCTTCATTTGCTGTCCCTCCGCATATCTCGCGGTTGTAGCCGATTGAGATAGTCAGAATGCTACATCGCGGGTGTACTCCAAAGCAAACAGAAAAACGGATTCCGTATGCGTTGAGTCAATATTAGCATAACGCATTATAATTTTCCAATGTTTATTAATGGTTGTAAAATAGGTAGTCTTCCAGTGACAACAGGCGCCTGTGATTCTTGACCGCCACGCCTGCACAGTGATAAGCTTTGCCGAGGAAATTATTTCGACTTTGGCTGACAAAGATTGACTCTCTTTTCGTTCAATCTTCCATGATCAGCTCCGGAGGATACTGGTATGTCTGACAGACGCAGTACATTCGCCATTCGGACCAAGATATGGATTGAAGACGATACAGAGAAGGTTGTTTTCGGTGCAGGAAGGTTTCGCATTCTAAAGGCAGTTGCGGAGCATGGGTCTCTTTCAGCGGCTGCCAAAGCCCTTGGGATGAGCTATCGGGCTGTTTGGGGGAAGATCAGAGCTACAGAGGATCGCCTGGGCCAACAGTTGTTGCGAAAACAAAGTGGAGGGATCAGTGGAGGCGGCTCTGAACTTACGCCATTCGCAGATAACCTTCTAAAAAGCTACAATAAGCTTCAGAGCTTGACCAGGGCAAAGGCTGACGGCTTTTTCCGAGATGTCTTTGAAGGTAAATTGGCCGAGAAAAAAGTCCGCAAGAGACACATACGACAAGACTAGTCTTCCTGCCTTCGCGTATAATAAATCTGCCGTTAAGATCGCGACAAAGCTAGATTTTGACTGTAACGGATTCTCCCAAGTCTATTAACCGTGTCTCCATAACCGACTCATTTTATTTAGGCAGACGCCCGTCCGCCTTAAGAGCAGTATCAGGTGCAACCGGCAGGCTGTGGTGTCCCAGCATACTTGCAGATGCGCCGCGCAGGTGTTTCATGGAATAGTGAATACAGCATCTTTATCGAGTATTGCTCACAGCCCAATTGCCGATTTAACCCTTTAACAATCACTTTTGGCATTGGCCCAATACCGAAAGTTCTGTAATAATCGCGTGCAAACTGGATAACCTGCCAATGCGCGTCAGTCAGCAATACGCCATCTGCAGCACTGAAATATTCAGCAACCTGCGTAGACCAGTCATTAGGATTGACGAGAAAGCCGTCCTCATCCAGCGCAATTGTTTTGACACCTATCGCAATATGGTTGTGCGCATGCATTGCTTATATGACTCCCCATCTTCCGCGTCAGCTGTCAGCCCGCACATGAATCAGCTTTTCTTATGATATATATATTTCGTCATCGTCGCACAAAGAATGTGAATCATCTGGTATGAGAGTGGGCAGAAAGTTTCTGCATCGTGATTAATATAACCAGTCGGCTCCTCTGAATATCCATCTTCTCCAGCAATCCGCCACATGGATCATATGATTTAGCATGAAAGATATTCACTCTGTTCATGAATGGATTCAATTTGACTTAGCATGCGGATGCGACTTATGTTTAGTTATGAGGACAGGAAGGACAGGTTCAGCATTGAAGCTATAATATCATACCTATGCCAAATGTTGAAAAGATTAGCGCTCTAGTTACCACCTTTAAATTATATTCTGACGGGTATGCTGAATCTTGTCGTGCTCAACATTCAAAAGTTACTTTTGATGCCCCGAGCTTAGCTTCATTGGAGGCGATGGATTGGTATGAGCTGGTGCAGAATTGGGAACTTGTCGATTTCCTCGTCGCCGGGGCAGCGAAAGCAAACTTATTGGTGAGAAGCCTTGAGTCGGTCCTTCGCTGGTACGAACATTCAGATATCGAGGAAGTTCTCGAAAAACATGCGGATGAGCAATTGATCAATGTTGACTAATGAGGTGATTTATGCAAAGTGATATTCTCAGTATTCTTGACCGTAATTACACCGAATGGCAAAAGTTTGTAGCTGCAGGAGAGAAGGATAGCTGCGAATTGCGCACTCAGATAGTTGAATCATGGCTCAGGTGCAATCGTGAGGGAGTCAATCCATACGATACTCGTTATCATGAGTCGCTGGATAACATAGCCTTATCCGAGCTGCTTAATAATAAAGACAAACTGATAAGAGTGGCCAAACCTTTCATGGAGAATCTCTACAAGTTTGTTGCAGGGTCCGGCTTTGTCGTCGTTTTGACAGACGAAAATGGATATATCATGGAAATGTTCTGTGACGAATCTACCTTGCAGGATCCGATGACAACAAATTTTGTACGTGGAGCCAGCTGGCACGAATACGAAGCCGGTACTAATGCCATCGGGACGGCATTAGCGATCGGATCTCCGATCCAAGTATCTGGTGCAGAACATTTTTGTCAAAAGCATCACTGCCTGACGTGTTCGGCTGCGCCTATCATGGACCCTAGTGGGCAGATCATCGGCATTCTCGATATGTCTGGTGCATCTCATGCATCTCATCTGCATACATTGGGAATGGTAGTAGCCGCCGCCGAGGCGATTATGGCGCAACTTAGGATTCAGCAAAAGAACTGCGAATTGGCACTCATTAACAACAGATTGAGAAATTTTTTCAATACCGTCTCTGATGGAGTTCTCATTATAGATAAACAAAAGACATTAACAGAACTAAATCCAGCGGCAAGGACGATTTTGGGTAAGTCGGCAGATAACGTGATTGGGACCCCGGTCGATCGAATCCTGGATTTCCGGGCTCCGAGGGGAAGTCTGCTTTCGACTGATGAACGGTTTGCAGACGTTGAAGTAATGGTAGATACCAGAGACGGAGCATGTCATTGCTTAGCCTCCGGTGAGCCGGTAATGAATGAACTCGGAGAAGTTACGGGTGGCATTATCATATTGCGGCACATAAAACAGGTGCAGAACCTGGTTAATCGCTTCAGTGGTTATTATGCGACCCTGCAATTCAGCGATATTATAGGAGAAAGTATTGAAATACGCGAGGCCATTCGGCTTGCGACTCTCTCGGCCTCCACTACTTCCAACATTTTGCTACAGGGCGAAAGCGGCACCGGCAAGGAGATCTTCGCACAGGCGATTCATAATCGAAGCGCTCAGAATAGCGGGCCGTTTCTTGCCCTTAACTGCGGAGCGATTCCTCGCGAGTTGATCGGCAGTGAATTGTTCGGTTACGAAGAGGGAGCCTTTACGGGCGCAAAACGAGGCGGAAAGCCGGGAAAATTCGAGCTGGCTTCCGGCGGCACTCTGTTTCTTGACGAGATAGGTGATATGCCTCTTGAGCAGCAGATTTCCCTTCTCAGAGTGATCCAGGAAAAGAAAGTTGCGCGAATCGGTAGTGATAAGATGATACCGGTCAATGTCCGGCTGATATGCGCGACCAACAAGAATTTGCTGCAGGAAGTCGAAAGAGGAGCCTTTCGGCATGATCTGTTCTACAGGCTGAATGTCATGTCCATCACTATTCCTCCATTGCGCAATCGAGTTAAAGACATACCGCTGCTCTTTACTCATTTTCTGGAAAAGCTCGGTCGTGACTGGGGAGTAAAATTCGATGTCGAGCTCGAGGTGTTCGATTATCTGAACCAGTATAAATGGCAGGGCAATGTCCGTGAACTGCAAAACGTCGTGGAAAGAGCCGCCAGTCTGGCTGAAAATGGAATTATATCGCTGCAACAACTGCCCGTAGATTTTTATGCTTCGTTTTCACATACTTCGCATGAACCGATAATGCAGTCAACAAAGAGTTTCGATAATCGCGAACAGCGCCAGCAGCTTCTCAGGGATACTGAGAAAAGCAGGATAGTAAATCTCTTGAATATTCATGCAGGAAACGTCAGTCGGGTGGCCAGGGAAATGGGCTTATCCCGTAAAACGCTTTACAACAAAATGCGTTTGTACGCAATCAAGAACTAATCTGACTGTTACCTATATGTGTAAGTACTGTTACTTGAGAAACATAAAGGTTACACCTATTATGCTACATGGGTTTTTTACGTATTAATTTGCCTCAAGTATAGCTTGCCAGTTTTCTTGAAAATATATACGAATAGCATGGAAAAGACTGCCACGCCGTTGTGATGGACAGTCTTTTTTATGTGGTGGCACCGAACTTGCGATAACTATCATTGCACTTGCCGATTTGCAGACGATAAGGGTAGCTTGACCGGCAATGCGCCGCATTAATTTTTTATCTGTGAAAATTCGGAATTATTAATATACATCTGAAAGGAAGTGAATGGATGAAAACCATATCTGTGCACGAAGCTGAAGGTACTATTCTCTGTCACGATATTACTGAAATCGTTCATGACAAGTTTAAAGGCCGAGCGTTTAAGAAAGGACACATTATCAGCAGAGAAGACATTCCGAAACTCCTGGACTTGGGCAAGGAGCATATTTATGTATGGGAACTGGATGAAAATACCCTTCACGAAAATGAAGGGGCAATAAGGATAGGCAAGGCGGCAGCGGGGCCTGGTTTGCTGTTGTCAGAGCCGTCGGAAGGCAAAGTCGAGCTGAAGGCCGAGATATCGGGTCTCTTAAAAATCGATACGGTCGCATTAGATGAGATCAACGACATAGATCAAATCGTATTGGCATCCATTCATTCAAATCAAATGGTAATTGCGGAAAAAGTCGTCGCTGGCTGTCGGGTCGTTCCATTGGTGATCGATGTTAAAAAAATACGAGAGGTCGAAAATATAGGCCGATTAAATTTCCCAGTTTTCGAGATAAAACCCCTCAGGGAATTGAAAATAGGAATAGTCACAACGGGCAGCGAGGTATACCACGGGCGCATCCAGGACCAGTTCGGCCCAGTACTCGACAGAAAGTTAACCGATTTGGGCAGCCGAGTGCTGAGACGGATTTTCGTTGATGACAACATCGCGATGATATCACAGGCGATCCAGACATTGATTCAGGAAGGCGCCGAGGTGGTGATAACTACCGGCGGTATGTCAGTCGACCCCGATGATGTGACACCTGCCGGAATCAGGGCTGCCTGCGGCCGAATTGTCGCTTACGGAGCCCCGGTGCTGCCTGGCTCGATGTTCATGCTGGCTTATATAGGCAATATCCCTGTTATAGGACTGCCAGGCTGTGTTATGTACCACAAGACAACGATATTCGATCTGCTAGTTCCTCGTATTTTAGCTGGAGAGGAGTTGACTCGTAAGGACATTACACGGCTTGGCCACGGTGGACTTTGCTCAGGATGCGATCCGTGTCGGTATCCAAATTGCTCT
>Ga0181523_10005504_pt1 | contig 10437 bp, 5 predicted proteins | sample PEATcosm2014_Bin_43_FD_119752 | JGI IMG/M metagenome (GOLD analysis project Ga0181523, IMG submission 119752) | Peatland microbial communities from MTU Mesocosm Facility, Houghton, MI, USA - PEATcosm2014_Bin05_30_metaG | ecosystem: Environmental > Terrestrial > Soil > Wetlands > Peat | place... | reverse complement strand
TCCATGCCGTCTCCCCGTTCATATGTGCTCTTGTAAACCGGGTACAGAACAGCACGCCCGCTGCGCACGCCCGCTGCGCAAAATCCCATCCAGCGCCGCTGTGGGATACATTAAGAACTGGCGTAGCAAGAGAGCATTGGATCCGGGGAAGAAGAGAACCGTTTGAAATGGCGGCTTGCCTTTGGTGGGAAGAAACAGGTAGGCAATTGCCCGTTCATTACCGTAAGCGGCCGAGTAGGTGATCTTTTCGATTTTCCAATCCTCCTCGTTGCTGCCTACCTGCTCGACCGACGCATTCAGAGGCGCTTTGTCGTAAAAATACAAGCCGCGGTAGGCCTGGAATATCTGTTCGGAGACCGGCTTCTGCTGGGTCAGATCACGCCGCGGAGAAGGCATCGAAGCGAAAGCTTCTTTGGGGACCAAGTCTGGATCCATGTATTTCACGCAGCGGAAGCCGATATTTGAGGCACGCAACAAGGGCGACTGCGCGTCAGGGTCAATAAACATATACGTAGGTTCATCCCAAGCGCCTCCAAGCACGTACCGTTTGCCCGCTTCCGCCTCGGTCGAGATCCACTCCTTCACATTGCCGGCCATGTCGTAGCTGCCCCAGGGGCTCATGTCCTGCTTGCTGCCCACCGGCAAAACACCCGAAGAGCCGAAGTTACTTGCCGGCACAATGAATGCCGCGGAGACCGGTCCCGCAGCCCGATTCCAGTGATAAATCGTCGGTAAACTTTTGCCGGCAAACTCTGCATAAGCCGCGGCTTCGTACCAGCTGATGCCGGTAACCGGGAAGTCATCTTGTCCTTTGGGATATTCGCCCTGGACCCAGTCCTTCGGCCCCGGGCGCCCGGTTCCGTCGCGGAACAGCGCCATCGCCTCGTCTCGAGAGAGAGTTTTTCCGTTGCGTTCGAAGGGAAACTTCCAATACTCGCTCTTCTGGTATCCGCCCTGATCAACAAAGGCCTTGAACTGGCGGTTCGTCACCTCGTATTCATCGATCCAATAGTCCTTGAGGTCCAGCTCCGGCATTCCGTCATAACCCGGGATGTAGAGCGTACGGGAATATTTCGCGGGCGAGACTCGCACCATGCCGGGAGGGATTTTCCCGACCTCGTCGAGAGTGACGCTTCCTCCGACGGGATGACCGGGAGTCGTGGGGTACCAGCCAAACAAGGTACTTGTCATCCGCAGAACCGTGCCGAATCCCGGCTTCTCAAACTTCCAAACATACATCCCACGCGGTTGGCGGAGATTCTCCAGTGGCGTCCGTCCCACCAATACCCAAGGTGCATTTGCGTCGTCGTAGCTTCGACGGTAGACGTCTGCGCCAAGCGGCGCAGAGTCCAGCGAAATCTGGTAGGAAATCACCGGCCACAATTTCTCCAGCTGCGGATCGCCCGGGATCAGCTTCTCTGCCCTGGTGGCGAGGACATAGGCGGCGGCGAATTCTCCCTGATCGGCCAACTGCGAGATTTCCGGCACGGCCACATCCCGTGCCCAGCGAACGTCCCGTGAGTGTCTGACTACCCAGACCGCTCCGGCGACAATAAGGATTGCGGCGAGCAGGATCGGTACCAGCAACCGCGGCCGTCGGACTTCTCGGATAATTCGCGCAGGACTTAGGGTCACTCCCGACTCGAGAAACAGGAGATCGCGGCAGGATTTGAGCCCCTGTGCGAGGTCGGAACCGGAAGCGTATCGCTCCGCCGGATCTTTTCGGAGGCAGCGCTTGACGATTTGGCGTACTTCGACTGGAATCTCACGCTTGAGTTGGGTCAGCGGCTTCGGCTCATCACGCATCACGGCGGCCAATACGGCCGCGCTGGATTGACCGTCAAAAGCCCTGCTGCCACTCAACATCTCGTAGAACACGGAACCAAAGGAGAAGATATCGCTGCGGGAGTCGATCGCTTTCCCTTCTGCCTGCCCCGGCGACATATAGGCCAACGTACCAACGATCATGCCAGGCGTTGTCGTCATGGTTGCCATCGTCGGCATCGGAGCCGCGGCGCTGGACGCCGAAGCTGGCACAGCCAGTTTCGCCAATCCAAAGTCGAGCACCTTAATCAGCCCGCTCTCGTTGACCATGATGTTCGCCGGCTTCAGATCTCGGTGCACAATCCCGGCGGCATGAGCACGAGAGAGAGCCTCGGCAATCTGCACGGCATATTTCACGGCTTGGTCGGTTGGCAAACCGTCGTGCGGGATCACTTTGTCGAGAGTTTGTCCGGCAACGTACTCCATGACCATGAAGTCGATGCCGTCCTGCGAGCCGATGTCGTGAACTACGCAGATGTTGGGGTGTTGCAGTCCAGAGATGGATCGGGCTTCCTGTTCGAAGCGCTGATGCGAGTCTGGGTTCGAAGACAGGTGAGCAGGAAGGACTTTGATCGCGACCATTCGCTCCAGCCGCGTGTCCCGGGCAAGATAAACCTCGCCCATACCGCCGACGCCGAGAAGCGATTCAATGAAGTACGGCCCCAGTTTCTGACCCGAGGTCAATGGCATCCGCGCAATTATAGTTCGCAGGACTGCGATTCCCTAGAGATTACCGATAGATATTTCGCACGCCCTAGGATCACGCTCGAAACCGAAGAGGCAACGATGTTCCTATTGCCGCAGCAATATTGCCAGGCGTGGAAAGACAAAACGCCCAGCTGCGTCGTCAATGACATTGATCTGGCAGGTGTAGAAGCCGGGCTTCAATTCCGAGAGCGGTACGTCCAGCTGAAAGACTGCGGCATGACGGCCAGGAACAGTAATCTCTTGAACCTCCGTCAACGATGTCTCATAAGCCTTCACGTCGCCCTTGAAGAACGCAACGTTGCTTAGTAGCCGGACCGAGTTCTTCATGTCGCCGCTGGGGTGGTTATCAGGCGTTCCCTTCTTGCCACCTGCAGTTTCGTTGGGCGCATTCCGGCTGCGCGCCGGATCGTAGACCTCGTAATAAAAATACAGGTGCTGGCCGCTGGAGAAGACGCGGGTCACGCTGGGTATGATTTCCGAACCATTACGAATGAGAGGGTCATTCGGGTTGTCGTGCTTGCCGGCAGGCTGAAGCTGGCTGGCCATTACAATCGAGCTCATTTTCAGCGGCGCGGATTTGAGATCGGGAACTGTGAAGTCAGTCTCAAACGCCCCCATCTGCCCATTTTCGTTTTCGCGCACCACGATCTTCAGGTGGTACTTTCCTGGCGGCAGGACCATGCCATTGTCGTACTGAACGTTCTTGCGTTGCACTTCATTCGCGGCGTTGACCGCGAGCTTGACCGTGTCGCGGATACCGCCAGCAGGAATTTTTCTCTCGTCCGTCACCACCCCCATCAAATCCAGTGTCGCCTTGTCCTGAACTCGATTCCGGGTGAATGGAATCGCCGAGCCGGGAACGATCAGGGAAATCGGCACATAAAATCTGTTGTCGGCGAGACGAAAATATCCCGTCGCAAGATAAAGCGGCAGATCGGTGCTGGGCAGGTCCGATGCGAGCTCTTCCTGAAGCTGGCGCTCGCGATCGTCCTTGTTCGAGTGCTTGAAATCGGCTGCGGCGTAGTAGCCTTTGCGATATTCCAGCTTCACTCCTGGCCGATTGACCCGCACCGTAATGCGCCGGAACTTTCCATCGCGCGCCGCATTGGTGCTGTGGTAGCCCAGCAGGTAATACATCTCCATGTCCTGCTGCACACCCCGAAAGACGCGAGTGAAATCGTTGGAGTCAAGATAAGCGCGGCCGCCGGTATCGACGGAGAGCGACACCAGGGTCTCCTGCGTGGTGAAGTTGGAATTCAAGTCGTTCAGCGTTGACTGCCCGTTGTAGGGCGAGATACCGCGCAAGCTGGCATTCTGCGCCGCACCGCCGGGAGGCAGTGCCTGCAAGCCGCGAATATCCATGGTGTAAATGGCCATGTTTGCCAGCACGGCTGCATTGGTGGCCGAGCGCAGCTCCGACTCATTCTCGATGCCAGTTCGATCCATGCCGCTGGAAAAGTAAATGAGGGCTTTCTCTTGCGGAACGCTGGCCACTTGCAACGCGATGGTGCGGATCGCCTCCAGCCGCCGGTCGGTGTTGAAGATGTTGTATTCGGTGTCGTCAACGGTGAAGGAATTCGCGCTGTCGGGCGTGCCTTCGGTCGTACCGACGCTGCCTTCTTCGAAGCCGGCTCCCGCTCCGAGATTGAAGCTCTCCAAAACCTTCTTGAGCTGCGCGCGATCGGAAGTGAAATCCTGGTTCAGCGTGATGCTATTTCCGAGCGATACCACTGCTACGAGATCGGCTGGTTGCATTTGTTTATCGACATAGTTCTGCGCCGCCTGGGCAGAGTGCTCAATCTCATCCGGCTCCATGGCCGACAAATCGAAGAACAGGATGATAAGCCGCCGGTCCTTAATGGCCTGCGTCTGGGCGGAGAGCAGAGGATTGGCAGGCATTGCAGTCGCCTTTTTCGGCGCAGTACTCAACAGCGCGACCTGCTGGTCTGCAACGGCGGGCATGTTCTGCATGTTCTCAATGTCGAAACTCGACACCTTCTGCGGCTTGTTATCTTCAAGAATCGTGAAGTCTTCCGGCTTCAGGTCGCGAACCAGATTTCCATCGCGGTCGCGAACCGAGACATTCACCAATACCAGCTCTGCTTCCGCTTTGAAGGTGTAGCCCGCCTGCTGGGCAAGCCCCAGATCAGGACAAAGCAAGGCACACGCGACAGCGATGGCTATCAGCTTGTGGAGCGCAGGCTTTGCAATTTGTGTCATACAGCTTCTAAAACCTGAACCTGGCCGTCATCAGCACAGCGCGCATCGCGCCTACGGAAATGACTCGCCCGAATGTTGGCGAGTTCACAACCGTATCGATGGCAGTGAACTGCGGACGATTGAAAACATTCGTTGCTGACATGCGCACTTCGAAGAAGCGGTTTTCCTTTAGCGGGAAGACCTTGGTCATGGCCATGTCGAAATCCACCTCGCCCGGTCCTTCGATGCTGTTGCGGCCAGCGTTGCCATATTGCCCAACCGGCGGAGCGACAAATGCCCCAATGTTGAACCACTCCGCAATACCAGGATTAGACAGGCTGACGGGCTCGCCGGTTAGGTCCGGCCGCAAAGTTCCGTTGACGCCGCTGTTCACATTGCCGAACGAGCCCAGTATCCGAGGCGTGAATGGAAATCCCGAGGCGATGGTCCAGTCGCCGCTCCACTGCCAATCACCCAAAACATCGCGTCCTATACCTGATCCCGAGAGCCAACGCTTCTCGTGACCGAAGGGCAGCTCCCACAAGTAATCGGCGGTGAACTTATTGCGCTGATCGAAACTGGAAAGGCCGTATTCAGCTTTGAGATTGAACGGGTTTTGTGCCACCAGGGTTTGGCCGGTAACGGCACCGGTTGGGCTGACCAACGCCGCTCCTGCGCCGATTGTCGAGGCGTCGTCGAGCGACTTAGACCACGTATATGTCCCACCTATCGAGATAGCGTGCGCCAGACGCTTGCGCAGGCGCACCGTTCCTGCGTTCGCATTGGAATCCGCAACGGAGTCCTCGTAGTAGAAAGCGGGCACGGCAGGATTGAGCAGCCCCAGCGGAGTTCGATTGGGCGCATCCAGCAGATCGAGATGCGTGCCTTTCGTCCCGGTGTAGTCCAGGTTCAACACTAACGTTGGAGTGATGGTCTGCTGGAGGTCGAGGTTCCATACCTGCACATAACCCAACGGATAATTCACATTGACCGCATAGTTGTTGGTGACGGTATTTACCGGCTGTACTGGAAACCCATTTTGCAGGGTCAAATGGTTTGTTAACGACTCGACATTCGTTTGCGTGACGGAAAATGGCGGCTGGAACGCCAGATCCTGAGCAATGTTCGCGTAGGCCGTGGTGTTGTAGTTGATACCGTAACCGGCCCGCACTACGGTGTCATTATGCACTTTCCAGGCGACCCCCACGCGCGGGGCAAAGTCAAAGTGGTCGGGATTGACCAGCGTGATCGGGTAAACCGTTCCCGTCAGCGGACCGACCTGGCCAGGGAAAACCGGGGCCACCGCGGTGAGACCTGGCGCAATATTCAAGTTGACCATTTGATTGGCGGTCTCGCTAAAGGGCGACACATACTCATATCGCAGCCCGATGTTGAAGCTCAGATTGCTGCGGACGCGCCATTCATCCTGTGCGTAGAGGTCCCAGGAATTACCGCGGAAGTGATAACCGGAAGGATTGGTCCCGTATTGCACCGAAGTCTGCTGCGGCAGACCCAGCAGAAAGTCGGCAAAGTCGAAGCCGGTGCCCGCGACGGGCGTGCCATTGACAACCTGGGATGTATTCAATCCAGTAAAGACAAAGCTGCCACGCGGATTGCTCGCAGTTCTGCTATTGATTTCCAGTCGCCGGAAATCCCCTCCCCAGCGCAGCGTGTGCTTCTTGTGGGTGTAGACCATCTGATCCGTAAAGGAGACGGTCTGATTGCGATCAGAGACCGGCACTGTGTCCTGAAGACTTCCGAAGTTGGTGAAGGAAAGATTGGGCAAGCCCCAGTTGGCCGGGTTCTGCGAAACTCCGTTAATGCCTAGCAGACCGGTGACGTTGGTGTTGTACGCGTAGAGGTTCTGCGTGTCGATGGTGCTGAGGTTGTATTCGACGCGAAAGGTGTTAATGAGCCGACCGAAGCTGCGCACGTAGCCGATCGGAACATCGTAACCGTGGGTAATGGTTTGTCCGCCAACGCTGGGATAAGCGTTGGTCAGCGTCTGGTCGGACTCGTGATAGTGGAATCCGAAGGTCAGATTGTTCTGCAGTCCGCGAAAACGTCCGGGGCCGCGTTGACTGGCAGCGCCCAGCGCCTGATTCAAGCGAAAGTTGAGATCGTTGCTGTCGCTCTTGGCCGCGGTAATGGACTGGAAGTTCTGAACCTGACCGGGCAGATTGGGCAGGGGAAAGTATGCCAGCAGGCCTTTAGCCGCGGGATTGATCATGATCTGCGGAATCATGTCATTGGCGAAAGGCTGCCCAGTTGCGGGATTGTATATTTGCACCGGCTGACCGTTCACCGTGGTCTGCGAGAAGTTGCCACTGCGCTCTGCCAACGTGGGCACGGTTGAGAAGTAGCTGTATGGAGTGTCTCCGAGGGTGCCGTTGTAATGCAGAAAGAAAAACGTTTTCGCGCCGTTATAAACATGGGGAATGATCAGCGGACCGCCGACGTTGCCTCCAAAGCGCTGCTGCAAGTACCCAGGATTGGGTGATGGCGCGCCGGTCAGCGAAAATGGTGCCGCATTCAGAGCAGCGTCATTGGCGGAGTAGTAGACGGTTCCGTGCATCTGATTGTTGTTGGATCCGCGCCCACCCAGCCTTGGCCCTCCCCCGCCACCACTACCGCGGCCGCCAAACCCTCCACCGCCGCGCATCGCTCCACCAGCCGCGCCGGGAATGCCTCCTATCTGGTTATTCTGAAAGCCGGAGCGCAACTCGTCGGAACCCATCCCGGCCAGACTCGGCGAATTCGAACCCGAAACGGCAACCGACTCCGTCGCAATACTCGGCGGCACGCCTGGAACCGGCATTCCGGAAGGCGCGACCGAGTCGCCGCCATTCACACCCTGGTCCGCGCCAGCGTCACTTTGCATTACCGAGAGCGCCTGGAACCCGCGATTCCCTGCTGCACCGCCCGTTTTTCCTTGCATGTTGCCTTGGGTGGACTCGGAGCGTGAGAGCAGGACGATCTCGAGGTCGAGGTGAGGATTCTGGTTGGAAGGACCGACGTTCACGCGCGACGTGGCCGTTTCAAATGCGGCCATCTGGGCTCGCACAACATATTCGCCGTCGCTGGGCAGGGTGAGTCTGTAGCTGCCATCTGCCCGAGTCCAGCCAATGACTTTTTGCCCGGTGCTGTGATTGCTTGCGGTCACAGTGACACCAGGGACAGGTGTTTTGCCGGACCTAACCACGCCTGCGAGGGTTCGAAGTTGCGCTGTTGGAGACGGGGCCTGGCTCCAGGAAAAACAACGACAGAGCAAAACGAATGCCGCAACCGTGAGAAGAGCGGTCTTCCGATTCAGGACAGACGTCTCCAGAGCCGTGAGCAAAATGACAGTGAGCGGCATGAGCGTTCTACATTTCCTTATACGGAATTCGTCCGCATCAGGTCACGGCCTGTTCCGCAGTCGAAGCCCCACGTCAAGATCTACTTTTCTGTCAAATATGGATTCATCAAAGCCCGCTAAGTAGTTCCGCAAGAAAACAAGGAAGTACCCGACCTGCCGGACGACGCAATCCTTGATGTGAAGCGGTTCCCGGAGGACACAATCCCGCGCGACCCCTCTCTGCAAGAAGCCCCTGCTAACAGATTTCGTGAATTCGGCCGGGTAATCCTCGATGCTAGTGCGGTAAATGCTTCAATCTGGATAGCTTTCGGTTCTGAAGCGGCGGAGAGTGTAAAGTGCCGGGAGATTCCGAAACGGCCTTGCTACGCGTAGCGGAATGGCCGGTCTCCGCTGCTTCTCCAGAAGTAGGCGAGGATGATAACACTTGCAACTGCCGCGTAGGCACACCACAGAGAAGTGAACGCGTAACGCTTGAACTCCATCACAACCAGGAGAATCGCCAGGTTTGCGGCCCCGAAGAGTACCATGGCGCTTACCTTCGAGAAGAACAGCGAACCGCACGTTGCGATCACATACAGCACGGCAACCGCTGTATTGTTCGTCGCTTGATTCATGTACACGATACTATTTCCCCTGACGTAGACCTCCGTTGGATACGCCGTCAAAGCCCACAATATATAAAGCGTCGTTGCTCCGCCCAGCACCAGAAAAGGTAGCATGCGACTGCGGCTCTTCCTGTCAGCCTCGAACAGCCACACGCTTAGCGGCAGCAGGAAAGGCAAAAGCCCCTGCGCGTACAACATAAACGCCGCCCCCATGTCATGCGTCACCACAGGAGAGAGAATCCCGTCCAACCCGAACCAAACAAATCCTTCGATGAACTGATGAAGGGCGAATAACATGGGCAGTGCCGCGAACAGCAGCTCGCGCCTGTGCTTCACCTTCGTCAATGTGACGGCGCCGACGGCGCCCAGAACTCCGCTTCCAACGAAGTTCGCTGTTGCTGAAAAACACATCGATCGTCCTCTTGCTAGCGAGCATTATACCGATCATCGCCGAACGCAAAACATTTCTCATGATGCCCGATTCGACGGGTCGCCCGAGCGCTCTGAGATCCGAAAACTGCAGGGGAAACGAAGAATGTCGCTGAGCCCGGCGTGAGTGTGCCGAAGTGAGATTCAGGGAGACGGGACGCCCATTTCCTTGCCCAGGCTGTGCTGGTCGGCCTGAAACTCAACAAGGACTTTTTCCAGATTCTCCGCGGTCCTGATGAGCCGGCCCGCGTTTAGCGTTTGCTGCTCCAACTGCTGCGAGATGCTTTTGTCGCTTTTATTGACAGCGGCGCCCGATTTCGTCAGCTTCTTGGCAAATTTCTTCAGATTGGCTTCCTGTAAATCCGAAAACGATTGCAGAAAGATTCGAGTATCGGTCAGAGCTCTTTCAACTGAATCTTCCAAGTTGTTGGCTTTGCCGAACAAATTCTCTGAATTACTGGCGGTCGAGTTTAGGTGTTGAAGCTCCTGCGCCTGCTGCCGGGCGGCTTCCGTGCTCTTGGTCATCAGGCGAAACTGCGCGACCTGTTCGTCTGTGGCCTGTTCAGCGACCGCACGCTTGAAGGTTGCCGCGTCCGGATCTTCCGGTTGTGCGGTTGTCCCGCCGTTCGTGCCTGAGGTGGAGTGCCGACCTCCGTGTTGTCCCAAGAGAGTCTGCGGAAACAACAAGAGCAGTAAAGCTATGACAGACACAATGTGGCGCATCGCATGTCTTTTCTCCTCTACAGTCCCGGCGTTGCTAGCCGTTCGCTCTTTCCGCCACTAGCATGGACTGGAGGATCTGATCGGAAACATCCTTGACCGCGGCGGGTGAGTGAGCCAGAAATAACGTGCTGGTTTTGTCATTCTCGCCAATGGACTTCAGCGTATCGAAATACTGTGTGACCAGCACCAACTGCATGACTTCTTTAGCGGACGCCCCCTCCACCACCTTCTGGAACTGTTCGATGGAGTTCTGCAGCCCTTCGATGATGGCCTTCCTTTGATTCGCGATCCCCTGTCCCTGGAGGGCTTTGCTCTCCGCTTCGGCCTCGGCTTTTTTGACCACCAGGATCTTCTCTGCCTCGCCTCTGGCGTTGGCCGCCACCTGTTCGCGCTGGGCCGCGTTGATGTCGTTCATCGCCGACTTCACCTTTGCATCGGGAACAATATCGGTCACCAGCACGTTGACAATTTCGTACCCGAATAACGCCATATCCGCATCCAGCTCCAGCTTGACCGCCGCTGCGATACTGGACTGCGAGGCGAACACTTCGTCCAGCGTCATTCCCGGAACATGCCCCAGGATCACCTGCT
>Ga0181523_10005503_pt1 | contig 10442 bp, 11 predicted proteins | sample PEATcosm2014_Bin_43_FD_119752 | JGI IMG/M metagenome (GOLD analysis project Ga0181523, IMG submission 119752) | Peatland microbial communities from MTU Mesocosm Facility, Houghton, MI, USA - PEATcosm2014_Bin05_30_metaG | ecosystem: Environmental > Terrestrial > Soil > Wetlands > Peat | place... | reverse complement strand
CCTCAATCTGGTGCAGAATGCCTACGAAGCGATGCAGAATGACGATCACGGCGGCACGTTGCGGGTCAGTGTTCAACCCGCAACACAGAATGATCGGGAAGGAGTGGAACTCCGCCTGGCCGACACTGGCCCCGGCGTTCCTGAAGAATTGCGCGAAGAGATTTTCAACCCGTTTGTGACCACGAAGAAAACCGGTGTGGGACTGGGACTCTCCATCGTTTCGAAGATCGTCGACGGTCATCATGGGTCGATCCATGTCGAGAACGCGCCAGGGGGCGGCGCGGTATTCACGGTCTTTTTTCCGCTAGAGGAAACCGCCGAGCTGCGCTCGGCTGGGACGGGCGAGGGCGCCCGTCCCCACTCTAGCACTAGCTAAACCAATGCCTACCATCCTCATCATCGAAGACGAAGCCAAGATGCGGCGGCTGCTGGAGCTGAACCTTGGCGACGACGGATTCAAAACGCTCTCCGCCGGCGACGCTGAAACTGGATTGAAGCTGCTTGCCTTGGAATCCGTTCACCTCGTGCTCACAGACCTCAAACTCCCGGGCATGAGCGGGCTTGAATTTCTGCAAACGGCCAAGCAGCAAAATGCCGCGTTGCCCATAGTGGTCATGACCGCGTTCGGGTCGGTTGAAACCGCGGTTGAGGCGATGAAAGCTGGCGCCAGCGACTACGTGCTCAAGCCGTTCTCGCTTGCTGAAATGCGAATGGTGGTGCACAAGGAGCTCGATAACTCCCGCCTGCGCGAGGAGAATCGCTCGCTGCGCGAAGCTCTCGGACAGAAGTACAACCATCCCAACATCGTCGCGATCAGTCCCAAAATGCAGGAAGTACTGGCCACAGTCGAACGCGTTGCGCCCACCAACTCCACCGTTCTTTTGGGCGGCGAAAGCGGAGTTGGCAAAGACCTCATCGCCCGCGCCATCCATGAAAAATCGCGCCGCGCTTCCGGTCCATTTATCAAGATCAACAGCACCGCTATTCCTGAAAATCTTTTGGAGAGCGAACTTTTCGGCTACGAAAAAGGAGCCTTCACCGGAGCCGCCAACAGCAAACCGGGCAAATTCGAACTCGCTGACAAAGGCACGCTCTTCCTCGATGAAATCGGAGACGTGCCGCCCGCCATCCAGGTCAAACTTCTTCGTGTGCTGCAGGAGCGCGAGTTCGAGCGCCTGGGCGGCACGCGCACCGTCAAGGTCGACGTCCGTCTAATCGCTGCCACCAATCGCGACCTGCGCGCCGCGCTCGAAGACGGAACGTTTCGCGAGGACCTCTACTACCGGCTCAACGTGGTCCCGATCGATATCCCGCCGCTGCGCGAACACAAAGACGATATCCCTGGATTAGCAAACCTGTTCCTGGCGCGCTTCGCCAAAGATTCCGGGAGAGAAGAAAAAATCACCGGTATTTCGCCCGCTGCCATGCAGCTTCTGGCCGGTCATTATTGGCCGGGCAATGTGCGTGAACTGCAGAACGTCATCGAACGCGCTTGCGCGCTGGCCTCGGGCGAGCAGTTAGAAGCCAGCGACATTCAACTCGATTCGCCGCGCAATCGCAGTGGCGCTTCGTCCGATCGCTTCCTGCCCGACGGCATGACGCTCGATCAGTGGGAAGACGAAATGATTCGCGAGGCGCTGAAGCGCGCGGGCGGCAACAAGTCGCAAGCCGCGCGTCTGCTCGGCCTCTCGCGGAACGCGTTGCGGTATCGGCTGTCCAAGATCGGCATCGACGACAACGAAGGGGAGTGAAGCGGATCGGGTCGGGTGATCGGGCCATCTGGCGATCGGGCCATCGGGTGATCGAAAACCCTCCTCATTTCTTCTGGGAATTTTGTTTTTTTTCCTATTTACTAAGCGGACCTTGACGCTACTCCGCCATGAGGAACGGATGCGGCATCCCAAGTCTTGAAACCCTCAAGACATGCTGTACCCGGCAACCGGCCGTCAGCAGACGGAGTTCCGCCGCTTTTGTGGGGAGCGTTATGACGGCTTTGGTCGAGTTGCGTGTCCCGCCCGCGAAGATTCCCGGCGCCCGGAGCCAGCGAGACCGTCGTGGACTTCTGTTGATACCGCTCAGTGGCTACTGATGGCTGAGAAGAGTGAACGATCGCCGGTGGCTGAGAGGGATGAGCAACGGCCACGGCCGTGCTTGGCGCGGCCCACGGGTCATACCAGGCTGGATCGACCTCCTGTTGGCCGTAGGCGGGGAGCAGCAATATCGTAAAGATCGCGCCAAACAGCATTGCGATGGATGCCAGGAACCTGGATCGTCCGATGCCTTTTGATCCGCTCGTTGTCTTCGTTGCCATTGGATCACCTCCGTTTTGGACTGACTTCGACTCGCGATAATCGCTACGGGAAGAAATCATGGTTGCGATCTTGCACCCGATTGCAGGAAGCGTCCATGGAGACAGTCTGAATTGTCATGAAGCGATCTGAAGATTGAACGGATGCTGTCCAGCAGGCGGTAACCAACCTCTGACCACGGTACTGTAGCGATGATCGCCCCCTGGCCGAAAAGCACCACCCTGGTGGAACCGGGCCACCGGCGCGCCTTTAATCGCCGCTTGTCCTGGCTGTTACGTCTCTCTTAACCTGCTAAGAAATAATGCGGTTACAGAAATTGCGGACCAGCGCTCGACATTGGTACTCGGACTGCATTGTTTCAGGCATAGTTTTGTCCCGAACGAGGTGGAGGTACGTATGAAATTCAAGTTAATGGCGGCAATCTTAGGAATGGGATTGATGATTGCGACTCCAGGCGTGGTCTTCGCTCAGAATGCGGACGACCAGGTGCCAGATCAAGATTCGAAACCATCGCCGAATATTCAGGCGCCTACGCAAGCGCCGATGCCGGGTCCGAACGATCAGGGTTCCATGGACCAAGGCGCGAACGACCAAGGCCCGATGGATCAAGGCCCGAACGATCAAGGTCCGAACAACCAGGGTCCGAACGACCAAGGCTCGATGAGCCAGGGTCCGACGGGAGGTCCTAACGACGCGGGCCCGGGCAACCCGACTTCCAACGCACCGGCCCCGGCGGAGACTCGCGGTGTGGCGCGGATCAGTTTGATTCATGGCGATGTCTCTACACAGCGTGGCGACACGAAGGATTGGTCGGCGGCAGTGCTCAACGCTCCCGTGCTCGCGGGTGACCGCGTTTCTACCGGCGACAAAGCGCGCACTGAAATCCAACTCGACTACGCCAACATGTTTCGCCTGGCTGAGCATACGCAGGCCAATATCACTCAGCTCACGCGCTCGCAAATCCAGATTCAACTTGGACATGGCATGGCGAACTACTCCGTGTACAAAAACAGCGATGCGGACGCAGAGATCGATACGCCCAACGTTGCCATTCGCACCGAGCGACGCGAATCCAGCTTTCGAATACTGGTTACTGCCGACGATCATACGGAAGTGCTGGTCCGCAGAGGCGAAGTAGAAGTTACGACTCCGCAAGGCGGCACGCGCGTGGGAGCGGGTCAGTTCATCACGGTGCAGGGCACCGGCGATCAGGAGCAATACAAGATCGGCGAAGCACCGGCGCGGGATGATTGGGATCAGTGGAACTCCGATCGCGACAACATGATCCGCAATTCGGTATCGCGGCGGCGCACCAACGACTATTACGTAGGGACCGAAGATCTCGATGCCCATGGCACCTGGACGGAAGTTCCGGATTACGGTCCAGTGTGGCGGCCGGCCGAACCGGCTGGCTGGGCTCCGTATCGCGACGGCCGCTGGGTGTATGAGCCTTATTGGGGATGGACCTGGGTTTCGTACGATTCCTGGGGCTGGGCGCCGTATCACTACGGGCGCTGGATGTATCTCAACGGCGGTTGGGGGTGGTGGCCCGGCCCGGCTTACGGATATCCGTTCTACCGTCCGATCTGGGCGCCGGCATATGTTTCGTTCTTCGGATTAGGAGGTGGATTTGGATTCGGGTTCGGGTTTGGCTTCGGCGGCTGGGGCGGGGTCGGCTGGCTTCCGCTTGGACCGTGTGATCGATTCCATCCCTGGTGGGGCGGATATGGCGGACGGTTCGGCGCTGTCGGATTCAGCGCTTACAACCGCGGCGGCTTTGCTCCGCTTCACGGCGGCACGCGATTCTCGAACGTGAACCTGGCGATGCATGACGCGAACTTTCGCGGCGGGACGACCGTCTCGGGCAGAGAATTCGGCACCGGCCACATGAGCGCTCAGGCGATGACTCACGCGCAGTTCCAGCATGCGAGTTTCTCGACCGGCAGATTGCCGGTTACCCCGAGCCGTGAGAGCTTCTCGGCCAGCGGACGTCCGGCGGCGGCTTCGACGACTCGGAACGTGTCGCAGAATCAGCACTTCTTCTCGGCTCGAGGTACGACTGCGGCTTCGAATAGCAGGTCGATTGGAAGCAGCCGCGAAGTGGCGAGACCGGGAAACACCGGCTCGAACAGCGGGTCCCAGCGCTCGGGTCAGAGTTCGGAAAGAGGTGCGGAAAGAAGCGCGGAAACGCGAGGCAATTCTTATTTGGGAGCGGCGTCCAGACCCGGCAACTCGGGTTCGACGACCGCTCGCGAAAACGGCAGCAGCAACGGCGGCTGGCAGAAATTTTCGCCGATGGCCCCGCGCTCGTCTTCTGAGTCAGCGAGAGCGAGTGAGTCAGCGAGGTCGGGTGGGTCAGCCGGACGCACAGAAGAGCGTGGTCCGTACGGCTCTTCCCGCGGTCCGGCTTCAGAAGGCCGCGGCTACGGTTCAGCAGGCCGTGGATACGGCGGATATTCTCGTCCGCCACTCAACATGAGACAGCCCATCGTCAGGCAGCGCTCTTACGGCGGAGGCGCTTATGGCGGTGGACGTCCTGCCCCGGGTTATGGCGGCGGACGCTCAGCCCCGAGTTACGGAGGTGGTGGACATTCGGCGCCGAGCAGCCATGGCGGCGGATCGTCGCACGGCGGCGGATCGTCACACGGTGGTGGCGGCGGCGGACATGGACATGGGCGGTAACACTGCGCTGGGTTTTTTCCCAGCGGAGTGATGTAACATAGCAACACTCTACCCCAGCAGTGAGACGCGCTAACCACGCGTCCCACTGCTTTTTTCTTGCGCAAGCTCGTGGAGCGATGGGCGTCCCAGCGTTACCGCGGCAGCCGTGTGAGCTTGAGGTCGGCGAAATTCGTCCACTTGCCGTCTTTGTTCTTTTGCTCCATCAGCCACTGCCAGGTTTCTTTTTCCGGTGACCAGCGATAGGTGGTGTGGAATGGGCCGTCGGGATATTCAAAGACAAAGCGAATCGCGTTACCGTCGCGCGTGCCGTAGCCGATCGTTTCCGAGAAGCGCGCTCCGAACACGTCGAGCAGATGCAGCACGTAGCGCTCGCTCACCGGATCGTAGCCGAGGAACCATGTCGCCTCGTACCGGTGCTCGGAGGCAGGCGCGCCAGCGTCGGTTCTTTCGTGGATGCGAAGGAACTGGTGATTGAGAACCCATTCGGCCTGGACTTCGTGGTGCGCGTCGCGTCCCATGACCTGTCCCTCCAATTTCCAGGCGCCAGTCATGTGATCAACCAGATCGTCGCGCCACTCGACCGTCTGCGCACCCGGGCGGATTGCCGGCATAACGATGAAAAGGGCGATAAACGAGAGTATGAGCGATGCGGCCTTCATGTCTTGCTCCTCTGGGCGGGAAAGAGATGAAGTTTACTCCTTACGGCGATTGGTGTCGCAAAAAATCCCCTCCCAATGAATATCCCTTTCGTGCTTTCGTCACTCTTAGGTGTGTCGCACGTCACAGATCGCGGTAACGGCTAGTATTGTACTTACTATGGGGTGAACTGCCGTGTGCCTTGCCATACCAGGGAAGATCCTCGAAATTCAAGAAGTGGGTCCGTTGCGTGCGGCCCGCGTGCAGTTCGGCGGAATCGTGCGCCAGGTTTCGCTGGACTTTGTCCCGGAGGCCGTGCTGGGCGATTATGTGATGGTCCATGTTGGCTTCGCCATAAGCCGCGTGGACGCAGACGAAGCCGAGCGAACCTACAAGCTTCTGGAAGAGATGGGAGCGCTGGAAGCGGAATTGCCGCCAGCGGAACCGTAACTTTCGCTCGCGTGCACGCCGTGTACCGGTTCTGGGATTCGCGCTTTCTTGATATGAAATATCTTGACGAGTACCGTGACCATCGTATTGCCCGGGCCCTGGCGGCTGAGATCGTCCAGCGTACAACCCGGCCCTGGGTGCTGATGGAGATCTGCGGCGGCCAAACCCACACCATCATGCGCTACGGCATTGACGAACTGCTGCCGCGCGGGATCGAACTGGTGCATGGCCCGGGATGTCCAGTCTGCGTCACGCCGCTTGAAACCGTGGACAAAGCAATCGCGCTAGCGCTGCGGCCGGATGTCATCCTGGTTTCCTATGGAGACATGCTGCGCGTGCCGGGGTCCGGTTCGGATCTGTTTCGGGCCAAAGCCCAGGGCGCGGACGTTCGCATCGCGTACTCCCCGATGGAGGCGGTGAAGATCGCGCGCTCGAATCCCAATCGTAAAGTCGTGTTTCTGGCGATTGGTTTCGAGACTACCGCTCCCGCGAATGCGATGGCCGCGTGGCAAGCCCGGCGCGAAGGTCTCAACAACTTTTCCATGCTGGTTTCACACGTGCTGGTCCCGCCGGCGATCCGCGCCCTGATGGTTTCTCAGACCAACCGGGTGCAGGGTTTCATTGCGCCGGGGCATGTCTGTACGGTTGTGGGGTGCAAGGAGTACGAAGACCTGGTGCGTGATTTTCGCATACCGATTGTGGTCGGGGGATTCGAGCCGGTGGATATTCTGGAAGCAGTCCTCATGCTGGTGCGGCAACTCGAAGCGGGAGAAGCGCGCCTCGGAAACCAGTATGTGAGATCGGTGAGCTACCAGGGGAACCTGCCGGCACAACAGATCATGGCCGAGGTGTTTGAAGTTGCAGACCAGAAGTGGCGCGGCATTGGGCCGATCCCGCAGAGTGGTTTACGTTTGCGCGAGGAATATGCTGCCTTTGACGCGGACCGAGTCTTTGATTTGGGCGAAATGACCGTGGACGAGCCCGCCGAGTGCATCAGCGCCCAGGTTTTGCAGGGATTGAAGAAGCCGACGGATTGTCCCGCATTTGGCATGAGATGTACGCCCGAAAATCCATTGGGAGCGCCCATGGTTTCGAGTGAAGGAGCATGCGCGGCGTACTATCGCTATCGGCGGCACAAGGTTGCGAGTTAGGAGGGCGCGTGTCAACGAAAACCCACGCCGAAATAAATTTCGAACTCAGTTGCCCGGCGCCGCTCGCGGCGAAAGACACGATTCTGCTGGGGCACGGCAGCGGCGGCAAGTTGAGCGCCGAATTGATTCGCGACATCTTCCTGCCGGCGTTTCAGAATCCGGTGCTGGCGCGTCTGGATGATCAGGCCATCGTGAATGTAAACGGCCAGCGTCTCGCCATCTCGACCGATTCCTTTGTGGTAAAGCCACTGTTCTTTCCTGGCGGCGACATCGGCTCGCTCGCGGTTCACGGCACGGTGAACGATTTGGCGATGGGCGGGGCAACGCCGCTGTTTTTGAGCGCCGGTTTCATCATTGAAGAGGGCTTCGCGATGGAGCAACTGCGGCGCGTTGTCACTTCGCTGCAGCGGGCGGCTGCGGAAGCGGGCGTGCATGTGGTTACTGGCGATACCAAGGTCGTCGAGAAAGGCAAGGGCGACGGACTGTTCATCAGCACCACAGGAATTGGAGTGGTGCCAGAAGGAGTCGACCTTTCTGCCGACCGCGCGCGGCCCGGCGACAAGGTGCTACTCAGCGGTTCGATCGGCGATCACGGCATCGCGATTCTGGCGCAGCGCGAGGGGTTGGAGTTCGAGACTCAGATTCAGAGCGACAGTGCTGCCTTGCACACGCTGGTGGCCGCGATGCTTGGCGTAACTTCCACTGTAACTCCCGAAATTCGCTGCATGCGCGACCCGACGCGAGGCGGGGTCTCCAGCACGCTGAACGAGATTGCGGAGCGTTCGCAGGTTGGGATCGAACTGGTGGAAAGATCACTTCCTATCCACGAGCAGGTTCGAGGGGCGTGCGAGTTGCTGGGGCTCGATCCTTTATACGTGGCCAACGAAGGCAAGCTGATCGCAATCGTGGCGCCCGAGGCCGCCGACGCGGTGCTGCAGGCGATGAGATGTCATCCGCTGGGAGCGGAAGCGCAGATCATTGGCACAGTAAAGAAAGAAAATGCGGGGCTGGTGACGATGCGAACGCCGTTCGGCACGACGCGTATTGTGGACATGCTGGCGGGCGATCAATTGCCGCGCATCTGCTGAGGAATTATGCACGAGATGGGCATCGCGAATTCGGTGCTGGACGCGGTCAGAACCGAGATGGGCTGCCATCCGGGGACATATCCGTGCAAAGTCGGCGTCCGGATTGGCGAAATGGCAGCCATCGATCAGGACGCTCTGCGCTTTTGTTTTGAAGCGATGATTCAAGATACCGATCTGGCGTCACTTGAACTGGCGATCGAGGTCTGTCCTCTCCGCTATCGTTGTCAGGTCTGCGCACGCGAGTTCGTGGTGCGCGACTACGATTCTCATTGCCCGCAATGCGCGAGCCTCGAAACCACATACATCAGCGGAGACGAGTTAGAGTTCGCCTATCTGGAGGTGGAAGAATATGGAGCGAGTACCGTTGGAGCAAAAAGTTCTCAGTGAGAATGACCGCATCGCCGCTGAGTTGCGTGCCCGATTTACGGAGCACGGGATTTTGTGCCTGAACCTCATCAGTTCTCCCGGTTCCGGCAAAACCAGTCTTCTGGAGCGCACGCTGGAATCGCTGCCGCGGCACGATCGCGTGGCCGTATTGACAGGCGATATTCAGACGGAAAATGATGCCAACCGGCTGAAGCGATTTCACTTTCCGGTAAAACAAATCACGACCGGCGGTACTTGCCACCTGGATGCTCGCATGATCGAGCGGCACTTGGCGGATTGGAAACTCGAAGATCTGGACCTTCTGCTGATCGAAAACGTTGGCAACCTGGTTTGTCCCGCCAGCTATGATCTGGGTGAAGCGGCCAAGGTCGTGGTGTTGAGCGTGACCGAAGGCGAGGACAAGCCGCTGAAATATCCTTCCATATTCTTCAAGTCGGATTTGCTGGTGCTGAGCAAAATCGATCTGCTTCCCTACGTCCCATTTGATATTGACGTGGCGGCGGAGAATGCGCGCAAGGTGCATCCGGGGATGGAGATTGTGAAGGTGTCTTGCCTGATGGGCAACGGTCTGCACGAGTGGAAGATGTGGCTGGCGGAGCGACGCAGGGCGCATAAATCGCTGGTGCAGCAGACTGCGAGCTGACGATGTATGGAAGTTCGGCGCCAGATCGAAGTTTCCGGCATCGTGCAGGGAGTTGGATTCCGGCCGTACGTCTATCGTCTCGCCACCGGCAGGCGACTGAGAGGCACGATTCGCAATACCTCCGCCGGCGTCACCATCGAAATCCAGGGGCCGGCGGAAACGGTTCAGGATTTCGTTGAGCGCTTGCCCGCCGAAGCGCCGCCCCTGGCGCGGATCACGAACCTGACGGTCCTCGATGTACCGTGCCATGATGTAGCGTGTAATGACGTGCCGTGTAATGGCGATCAGGACTTTTGCATTGTCCATAGTCACGAGGGCGAAGAAGTTCGCACGCTCATTTCGCCGGACGTCGCAATTTGCGCGGACTGCCTGCGCGAACTGTTCGACCCGAATGACCGGCGCTATCGCTATCCGTTCATTAACTGCACCAACTGCGGGCCGCGCTTCACCATCATTCGCGATATTCCTTACGACCGGCCGAGCACGTCGATGGCGATGTTTCCGATGTGCCGGGCATGTCTGGCGGAGTACGAGAATCCGCTGGACCGCCGCTTTCACGCCCAGCCCAATGCCTGTTGGGAGTGTGGGCCACGGGTGGAACTCTGGGATAAGTCTGGACGGAGAATTGAATGCCGCGATCCTATTGTTGAAGCGGTCTCTGGGCTACATACCGGACTGGTCGTTGCGGTAAAGGGACTGGGCGGCTTTCATCTAGCGGTGGATGCAACGAACCCTGCGGCGGTGGTTCTGCTGCGTCAGCGGAAGCGCCGGGTGGAAAAGCCGTTCGCCGTGATGGTTCCTGATTTGCAGGCTGCCGCGGAAGTCTGCGAATTGAACGATGCGGCGAGCGCGGTTCTGCAATCGATACAACGACCCATTGTTTTGCTGCCAAAAGTTCTGCTCCCGAAAAAATCGCCGCACTTGCTTTCCGACGAGGTTGCGCCCTTCAATCGGTACCTGGGAATTTTTCTGCCATATACGCCGCTTCATTACCTGCTGCTCACCGAGGGAGGGTTCAAGGCTTTGGTGATGACCAGCGGCAACCTGAGCGAGGAGCCGATCGCGATCGATAATCGAGAAGCAGTCCATCGATTGG
>Ga0181523_10005498_pt1 | contig 10445 bp, 5 predicted proteins | sample PEATcosm2014_Bin_43_FD_119752 | JGI IMG/M metagenome (GOLD analysis project Ga0181523, IMG submission 119752) | Peatland microbial communities from MTU Mesocosm Facility, Houghton, MI, USA - PEATcosm2014_Bin05_30_metaG | ecosystem: Environmental > Terrestrial > Soil > Wetlands > Peat | place... | reverse complement strand
TCGGCGTCGTGGTCAGGATGGTGCAGGTTTCCACCGCGTGCCCATCCGGGCCTCGCCAGCGATCCCACAGGCCAGCGAACGCGAAGATTCCGCCGTCGCCGACCTCAAAGCAGAAGGGCTGCCTCCCTTTGACCCTGCGCTGCCATTCATAGAAACCGTCCGCAGGAATCAGACAGCGTTGTTTCCGAAGCGGCTCTCGGAATGATGGCTTGCTTGCCGCGGTTTCTGATCGAGCGTTGATCGTGCGGGCACCGATGTTTGGGTCTGTTGCCCACGACGGGATCAAGCCCCAACGCATTAGGGAAGCGCGGAGAGTTGGCCCTCGGTCGTCGCTCCGTATAACAGGCACCTGCTGGGCAGGAGCGATGTTGTAGCGCGGCTCCCAATCCAGGTCATCAAGGTCCACGCCGAAATGTTCGGCGAGCGCTTCCTTGCGGCGGGAGAGTCGGTATCGGCCACACATGGGTGTGCATTCTAAACGAAACCTCGGCTGCCCGATTTCGGTGCGGTCGCACCGGCCGATCTCCACCCAGGCAAGATTAGCGGCACGTGCGCGAGAGCGACCGCCGCCGGCATCAGCACCGCGCACACCGCCTGCTGGAGCGCAAATTGCTCCTGCAGTTGCCATCGCGCCGCCTATTGAACCCACTTCATGCTCGCCGCGCCGAACTGTCAGTTGCGGTTTTAGTTGCGGTGCAAGGCATGGAAAGGCGATGAATCGCGCTGAATGCGTTTCTGCGCTTTCCAGCGGTATCAGTAAGTTGCAGCGTTTTCAGCGGCTTGCGGATGGGCTGGTATGGATTTTAAGTCCCGTGCGTCTGCCAGTTTCGCCATCCGGGCATAGGGCTGGAATGCATGCATTCTACAGCAGTTGCTGCGTAGCTATATGGCTCGCTTTCGCCTCCACGGCGACCAGCGAACTTGGGAATTTGTCTTCAGCGTGCAGTGCCTGAACTCTCTTGCCGGATCAACAGAGCAAGCCGCGGGAACAGGAAGTGCCCGCCGGCGTCATCGATCACATTTACCTGACAAGTATAAAAACCGGGTTTGAGTGAGGTCAGCGGCACGTCTAACTGGAAGACAGCAGCCTTTCGCTCGCGCGCGTTCAATTCCGTCAGCTCGACCAACGAACTTTCGTAGGCTTTGGCTCTACCCTGGAAAAAAGCGACGTTGGTCAAGAGGCGGATGCCGGTTTTGTTGTCTTTATCTCTTCCAGACTCCGCGCCTCTGGCAGAATCCGCGACAGCCGGGCGCGCTGGATCGTACACCTCATAATAAAGAAGCAGGTGCTGCGTGGCCGAGAAGACATGCGTGATGTTCGGGATAATTTCGGAACCGTCGTGCACGAGCGGATTCAGGTTCGCAGTTTTCTTTACCGTTTCAATCTGGCTGGCGAGCACCACGGAACTCATCTTCAGCGGCATGGCCTTCAACTCGGGCACCTCGATATCCGTTTCGAACGATGCCATGCGGCCGGTCTGATTTTCGCGCACTACAAATTTCAGGTGATACTTGCCGCTCAGCAGGCTCATGCCGGTGTCGTACTGCACATTCTTTTTTTGCACTTCGGCCGCGGTGCTCACCGCAAGCTTTACGGTGTCGCGAATTCTGTTTAAGGGATGGCGCTGGTTATCGAGGACCATGCCAATTACATCGAGGGTTGCCTTGTCGCGGTCGCTGCTGCGGACGAACGGAATCTGCGAACCTGGCACCACCAGTGAGATGGGAACGAAAAACTTGTTGCTCTCGAGCCGGAAATAGGCGACGCCCAGATAGAGAGGAAAATCCGTGGCCGGCAACTCGGAGGCAAGTTCTTCTTCGAGCTGACGCTCCTTGTCATCCTTGGTGGAATGTTGATAATCGGCGGCCGCGTAGTAACCGCGGCGGTAGTCGATCTTCACTCCGGAAAGGTTGCTCTTCACGACGATGCGGCGGTAACGGCCGTCGCGCGCGGGGTTGCTGCTGTGATAGCCGAGCAGGTAGTAAGTCGACGTATCCTGCTGCACTCCCTTGAAGATCTTGCTGAAATCGTTGGAGTCGAGAAAGGCGCGGCCGCCGGTATCGCTGGCGAGCGTCACCAGCGTTTCCTGGGTGGTGAAGTTGGAATTCAACGCATTGAGAGTCGCCTGTCCGGAATAGGCGGAAACGCCGCGCAAGCTGGCGTTCTGCGCCTCACCGCCTGCGACCAATGCCTGCAGGCCGCGCATGTCCATGGTGTAAATCGCCAGGTTCGAACGCACCGCTGCGTTCACTGCGGCGCGCAACTCCGATTGATTCTCGATGCCGGTGCGGTCCATGCCGCTGGAGAAATAAATGAGCGATTTCTTCTGTTGAATGTGCGAAAGCTTCTCTGCCACTGAGCGCAACGCCTCCAGGCGCCGGTCGGTGTTGAAGATGTTGTATTCGGTGTCGTCGGCGGTGAAGGGCTGACCGGTGTCGGGCGTTCCCTCGGTCGTGCCCGTGGTGCCTTCCTCGAAACCCTGGCCGCTTCCGGTGCTGAATAAGTCCAACTGTTTTTTCAGCAGCGCGTGATCGGCAGTGAAGTCCTGATTCACCAGCAGCGAACTTCCCAGCGAAACAATTGACACCAAGTCGGCGGGCGCCATTTGGCTGTCGACATAGTGTTCGGCGGAGGTCACGGCGTGGTCGATCTCATCCGGTTCCATGGCGGAAAGATCGAAGAACAAAACTATCAGACGGCGGTCTTTGAACTGGTCCGTTGTATTTGCGGCGGAAGGAACTGGACTCGGCTGTCCGGATGCGGATTCCGGCAGCGGCTTTGCCTGCGCCACGTCGGATGCGGGCACGGCATCGACGTTCTCCACATCAAAAGAAACAACCTTCTGCGGTTTGTTGTCTTCTAGAATCGTGAAATTCTCCGGCTTCATTCCCGGCACAAAGTTTCCGTTCTTGTCCTTGACCGTCACGTTCACCAGCACGAGTTCCGATTCCGCGTGAAAGACGTAGGGCGATTGGTCCTGTGAAGGTGAAGGGGGGCATAGGAGCACTACCTGGAGCAGAAGGGCTGCAGCTTTATAGGTAAGTCGGTTTGTCATGGCAAATCCTCTTCTAGCAGGCTGCAAAAGAAAGCATCCTCGACGCCCAGCCCCTAAAGGGGCGTCTTTCTGAAAGGCTACGGGATCGCTAAAGCGATTCCCTGATACGAATCTTCTCGCGGCGGGAAAGATGCTTCCCGCAGCGGTGGCCTTTTCAGAAACGAAAGCGCGACGTAATCGTCAACTGTCGCATCGCCCCGGCCGCTGTAACCCGCCCGAAGGTGGGGGAATTAAAGTTCGTATCAATCGAAGAATAATTTACCAAGTTGAAAATATTGGTGGCCTGCGCCCGGAACTCGAGCACGCGCGCCTCCTTTAGGGGAAAGATCTTCGTGAATGCCATATCAAACACTTTGCTGCCCGGGCCGATGATGCTGTTGCGGCGCGCGTCGCCATAGGTGCCCGTGGACGGCGCAACGTAGGCGGCGGTATTGAACCACTCCGCAATCGAAGGATGCGGCAGGCGCACCGATTGACCAAGAACCAGGTTCGGCCGCAGTGTACCGTTTGTGCCGGCGTTTACGTCATCGACGGCACCCAGCAATCGCGGCGTAAACGGCAGCCCCGATGCGATCGTCCAATCGCCGCTCCATTGCCAGTCGCCAAGGATGGCGCGCCACGGAGTATTTCCCGTGAGCCAGCGCTTGTCGTGACCAAAGGGTAGCTCATACAGATAATCCGCGGTGAACTTGTGGGTCTGGTTGAAACTGGAGAGGCCGCGCTCCGCAGAGAGATCGAGAGGGTTCTGGGCGACATTAGCCGCACCGCCGCTTGTCGAAGCGCCGCCTCCGGCAGCACCGGTGCCGCCTGCGCCGAGTCCGGGAGTACTCGCCACCGAGGTTGCTCCCGCGCCGATGGAAGACGCGTCATCCAGCGACTTGGAAAACGTGTAGGTGCCGCCGATCGCGAAGCCTGCCGACAAGCGCTTGCGCAGCCGCACCGATACCGCGTTGGCCTCCTGATCGGCCACCGAGTTTTCGTAGGTGAAAGCTTGAACTCCGGAAATCAGAATTCCGTTCGGAGTGCGGTTGGGCGCTTCCAGAATGTCGAGATTCGTTCCCTTGGTCCCCGTGTAATCAAGATTCAGCAGCAGGGTGGGGCGAATCTGCTGTTGAATGTCGAGGTTGCGAATCTGCACATAGCCCAGCCGATAATTCGGATTCACCGCATAATTATTGGTGACGGTACCGGGAGGCACCGGGGGATATGCGCATTGCGGAGGGGCGACGGGAGACGTTGGGAATCCGCACTGCAGGGTCAGCTCGCCAGGGGCGCTCTGAACGTTGGTTGCCGTGGTCGCGAACGGTGGCTGCAGAGCGAGCTGCTGGGCGATGCCCTGATACGCGCCGGTGTTGTAGTTGATGCCGTACCCGCCGCGCACCACCGTATTCGGAAGCGGCTTCCAGGCAAAGCCGACACGTGGCGCAAAACCTTTGCGATCCGGCCGCACCAGGCTGTCGGGCAGGCCACTGTAGCCCGGCTGAATCGGCGTCACGTCCGTGGCGTTCAGTGGCGGCGTCTGCGTCAACACATTGGGAGAAAGCTCGAGGTTCACGATGCGATTGTTGATTTCCGTCAGCGGCGAAACGTACTCGTAGCGCACTCCGAGATTGAGCGTCAGATTGGCGCGCATCTTCCACTCATCTTGCGCATACAGATCCCAGTAATTGCCGCGAAAGTAGTCGCTCTGTCCAAACTGGACGGAGGTTTGCTGCGGTAATCCCAGGAGAAAGTCGGCAAAATCGAATCCCGTTCCGGGCACCTGTTTTCCGCCACTGAACTGCGCGGTATTGGTGCCGGTGAAGACGAACGAACCGCGCGGATTGCCGTCCGTTTCCGTATTCACCTGCACGCGGCGGAAATCTCCGCCCCAGCGCCAGGTGTGCTTGCCGTGATTCCAGATAACGTTGTCGGAGAAAGTGTAGGTTTGGGGTCGCGCGAGCGACGGAGTCGTGTCCTGAAGACTGGCGATGTCGGTGAAAGAAAGATTCGGCAATCCCCAGTCGAACGGATTCGTTGAAATTCCCGTGATTCCCAGGTTGCCTGCAATGTTGTTATTGAAGGCGTAGAGATTCTGCGTGCGTGTGCGGTTACGGTTAAAGTCGGCGCGAACAATGTTGGTCAGCTTTCCGATGCTGCGCGTGTAAGACACGGGAATGTCAAAGCTGCGGCTGGTCGTGGTACCGCCGACGCTGGGGAACGGATTCGTCAGCGTGGCGTTCGATTGGTGGTAGTGGAAGCCAATCTGCAGGCTGTTGCGCGGAGCGTTACGGCCTCCGCTTCCACCGCGGCGCCCACCTGCGGGCGCTGCGCCAAAACTGTGGTTTAAGCGGATGTTGAGATCGTCGCTGTCGCTGGTGGCGGACGTCACATAGTGGAAGTTCTGATAGCTGCCGGGCAAGTTCGGACACGGAATATACTGCAACAATCCTGCCGCAACACTGGTGGACGGGCCGGTCCAGGAACACGTTTGGGAACTGAATCCCGGAATTGTGTTGTTCGAATAGGGCGTGCGAACGCCGGTGGCCGGGTTTACCGAGTAAATCTGGTCGATCACGTTGTTATTACTATCCCTGTCGTTGCATACGCCGGCGGTGAACCCGGTCTGGCATAAACCGGAAAAGTTTCCCTGCCGCTCCAGTAGCGTCGGCACCGTCGAAAACTGATCGAACGGATTTTCCCCATGCTTGCCGTTGAAGTTGATGAAATAAAAAGTCTTGGTCCCGCCGTGGTAGATATGGGGAATATTCAGCGGACCGCCCACGGAACCGCCGAAGCTATTCTGCAGATAGGCGGGTTTTTCCGTCGGCGCCCCAGTGAGCGCAAATGGCGACGCATTCAGCGCCGAATCGCCTACGCCGTAATACAGCGACCCATGTGGGCGATTGCTGTCAAACCCTCGCCGACCAAATCCGCCTCCGCCACCGAACCCGCCGCCTCCGCGGCCACCTCCCGGACCGCCAAATCCGCCGCCACCTCCGAATCCTCCCCCTTGTTGACGGGCGTCATTGAAGCGTTGCTGCATTTCGTCAGCGCTCAGGGCGTTGAACGAATTGGAAGTGTTGCCCGAAACTGCTACGGATTCGGTAGCGCTATTCGGCGCAATCCCGGGAACCGGCATGCCGGCTGGCGCTATGTCGCTCATTGAAGAAGCCCCGGAACTGCCCCCTGACGCACCGCTCGCATCCTGCCCGGTATCGCTCTGAAACACGGAGAGATTCTGGAAGCCGCGTCCGCCGGCATTCGCGCGCCGCTGCTGCTGGTTGTTATTGTTGGCGTTCTCCGGGTGAGCCTCTCGCGCCCGCGACAATAACGTGAGCTCAAAATTCGCCTGCGCATCTTGATGAGTTAGGTCCAACGCGACTTCCTGCGAACTGTTGGCAAACGCCGCCATCTGCACGCGGACGGTATAGTGGCCATCGGCGGGAATCCGCAACCAGTAACTTCCGTCGACATCGGTCGAGGTATTAACTTGTTCCTTTGTGGCCGCATTCGTCGCCGAAACTCCAGCGCCGGGAATCGGCATATTTCCCGATTTCACCACGCCGTGAATGCTGCGCCCTGGAGCGGTCGGCGCGACCGCCTGCCCCCGCGCCAGATACAGGTGAAACAGGACAAACTGACACGAGAACAAGAACGGAAAAACGAACCCGGGGCGCAGCCTGCCCTTAATCACCAGTGAGCGAAGAACGGAATCCCTCATAGCATCGCGCAGATATTCGGTGCTGCCTTACAGGAATCATACCGGTCTGACAGGCCCAGAACTGTAGAGTTTTGTGACGTTTTATCTAGAGTTGTCACCAAAGGCCTGGAGGGCCAAGGCTCTGCGTCGCGAGTTATCTTCTTTTTCTCCTCGGAACCTTGGATACAACTTTTTGGCGGCTTTCAGGTTCAATAGTATGTAGTGATGTGATTGTCAGGAGGAGACTTTGAAAGTGTCGCGCTGGTTTGGCAATGCAATCGGTACCAGGTTGGCGGCTGGAGCCGCTCTCTTATCTTTTTTGATAGGCGCCGCAGCTTTGGTGAGCGCGCAGAGTGGCGCGATGAGTCCTTATCAGGGCGAACAGGACGGCGTCAGCGCGGGTGGAAATTGGCTGGAGTTCGCCTCCACCGACAAGATGACGGGGGCGAAGAGAGTGCGTTTTGAACTCCAGTCGAATAACTATTTTAAGGAAGACCCGGAGTACAAGCCCAGAGTGAATCTGTACTGCGATAATGGCAAGCTCAAGCTGGCGGACTTCAATCCGGGAGTCCGACTGCCTCCGCCGAACCGCCCCGGCTTCTGGTATCAGCCCCAGTTAGAGGTAGAGGTTCGCGTTGACGATGTGCATTATCACAAGGGATGGAACTGGATGCGCGGCCGTTTTCTCTCCATGGACAAGGGCACGGTTCGTGGCATGATGGGAGCCCAGGTTTTCAACATCGCCCTGCCCAATCGGAGCGGCCGGGAGATCGCCGAGTTTTCTCCAGCGGGGTTGAACGTTGAACGAGTCAAGCAGGCCTGTGACCTGACGCCGAAAAAGCCGAGCAAGGACTAGCGCTGTCGTCTCGGAACTCGCAAGTCCCAAGGAGGCGCAGCGAACGTGAAAAGGTCGCTTGCAATTTCCGTATTGCTCGGGCTGTGTGGCGCCGCACTTCCCGCAAAGGCCCAGACCAAGCCTCGAAGTTTGAGGCCTACGGCGGATACTACTACGCCCGCTTTAATGTAAATGCCAACGTCCCCGGGATTGCACCCTCGGCAACATACAACGGAACCGGCGGGGGCGGACAGCTGGAGTACAACGCCAACCGCTGGCTTGGTGTGGTGGGAGATCTGGGCGGCTTCTATGCGACCAGTAGCGGGAACGGCTCATTCGCCGGAGGAGTTTTCACTTATCTTCTTGGGCCGAGAGTGAATTTCCGGCGGGGCAAAGTTACGCCGTTCGTTCAAACCCTCTTCGGAGGCGTTCATACAACCGACGGCATTGCCCCATCAACGGGGGCCCAAGATCATTTTGCCATGACGGCGGGCGGCGGCATTGATTTCAAGGTGTCCAGGCACGTCTCGGTTCGCCCCATACAGGCTGAGTACTTCATGACCAAAATTCCCGACGGTCTCAACAACCGCCAGGACAATTTGCGGATTGGCGCCGGGATCGTCGTACGGTTTGGTAAAGAGTAACGCCAGCGCAATCGGGGTTCAGAGTTCCAGTGTTCGATGGACGTTTCAGACCTTGAAACTCTGAAACCTTGAAGCTTGGCTCTTCCTATTCTTCCTTTACCACAAACAGCGCATCGGTCGAGAATGGATGTTTGAAATATTCGTTTCTCCATTCGGGATTCAGCCGGTCGAGCAGCAGGCCTTCCGCTGCTCCGAACGGATAGACGAACCCTCGCTTCAATTTCCCGATGTCGGCCAGCTTGAGCTCGTTGAGCGTATCCGTCCTCGCCCGCGTGGCGTATGACGCAAACGATTCATAGTCGGGGAGTGCCGCATAATCGGAAGTTGCCCGATAGCTGGCTGCCTCCTCGGCTACTTTGATCTCGGTGTAGCGCGCAATTCCCTCCTGCCAGAGCTGGAAGCTGAAATACTTGCGGTCGTTGGGGGATAGCTGCGCGAACGTTTTCTTGCGCTGAATCAGATATTCTGCCGCAATTTGTTTGAATTCCTCCGGATTGGTTTGTGCCAACGCGCGGAGAAGCAGATCCCGAAGCTGCGAGAACGATTGCATTACCTCGGGGCGATCGTACGGGAACGGATAGTTCAGCATCCACATTCCGGTCGTATCGCCTCCGCTCAGGCCCAACTGAGCCACACCATCGACGTAACCCGGCTGGCGCCACTGAAGCTGGTGGAAGTGCTCGTGCATAACCTTGATCAACCATGGCGTGCTGCTTTTAGCTTCCGTATTTTGCGCTTGACCGACCACCATTAGCGCCGGTGGCCCGAACGCCGGGAATGTCGCCAGAAGATGGATGTCGTTTTGCCGCGGGCGAGTGTAGATGCCTTCGGAAACCTTTGTGAAATCCTTCGGGGGCGCAGGATTGTGGGTCAGGAATTCTGTTTTGTCCGTCACCAACAGCAGTGGGGCCGCGGTGTTGCTCCAATCGGGCCAGACCTGGTCCTGGATTTGGGCGGCGAGCCTATAGAACTCAGCAATGCGGATCGCCTCATCGTGCGGCAGTGGCTGGGCAACAGCCGTGATCGTAAACAAAAGGAAGGCGAGGATTCTAGCCATATTGTCTAGACGAGTGAATTGTCTATTAGTCAACTTGCCGGGGGGATGTGGGCTCCCAGCGACGAGTTGCGCTCGTCCTGGACCCTTCGACTTCGCTCAGGGCAGGCTCGCGAGGCGCCCGTCCCACACGAACTGGCCCGCTGTCTGCATCCCCAGCCCTTCCCGCGAATCCAATGATGATATCGTTGGGCTCGTATACGAGGGCGCATGAAGATTGGCATCACCTGTTATCCGACCTACGGCGGCAGCGGAGTCGTAGCCACCGAACTGGGGCTGGAGCTGGCCCGCCGGGGCCACGAGATTCATTTCATCTCGTATTCGCAGCCCATTCGCCTGACCGGGCCGGAACCGAACATTCATTTTCATGAGGTCGAGGTCACGCGCTATCCGCTGTTTGAATATCCTCCGTACGATCTGGCGCTGGCGACGCGCATGGCCGAAGTATCGCAGCTCTACGAACTCGATCTGCTGCACGTGCACTACGCGATTCCACATTCGGTGAGCGCGATGCTGGCCAAACAGATGCTGGCGGCAACCCCGCCGCGGCGTCATTTACCGTTTGTCACGACCCTGCACGGCACCGACATCACGCTGGTCGGGCTTGACCGGTCTTACTTGCCTATTACACGTTTCTCGATTGAGCAGAGCGACGGCGTAACGGCGGTCTCACAATATCTGCGCAACCGTACGCTTAACGTTTTCGACATCAAGAATCACATCGAGGTCATCCCGAACTTCGTGAACTGCGACGACTACCTGCGCAAACCGGAATGGACGGAGAAACGCAGCGAATACGCTGCCAAAGACGAACGACTACTGGTGCACCTTTCCAACTTCCGCCCGGTGAAGCGCGTCCTGGATGTGATCGAAATCTTCGACCGGGTGCGCAAGAAGATTCCCTCGAAGTTGCTGCTGATCGGCGACGGGCCCGATCGTTCGCAGGCCGAATGGCTGGCGGTGCAAAAAGGCATTCACGAGCACGTATCTTTTCTTGGGAAGCAGGACCAGGTGCGGGAGAAACTGGCGCTCTCGGACGTGATGTTACTGCCGAGCGAACTGGAATCATTCGGACTGGCGGCACTGGAAGGAATGGCCTGTGAGGTTGTCCCGATTGCCACCCGTACAGGAGGAGTGCCGGAAGTGATCGAGCATGACGTAAGCGGATTCTTGG
>Ga0181523_10005497_pt1 | contig 10446 bp, 7 predicted proteins | sample PEATcosm2014_Bin_43_FD_119752 | JGI IMG/M metagenome (GOLD analysis project Ga0181523, IMG submission 119752) | Peatland microbial communities from MTU Mesocosm Facility, Houghton, MI, USA - PEATcosm2014_Bin05_30_metaG | ecosystem: Environmental > Terrestrial > Soil > Wetlands > Peat | place... | reverse complement strand
CGCACTTCGCCCGCGCCCCGCCATCAGCACTTCCTCAATGTCGGCGAAAGCGCACTCTGCGGCTTTGCTCCTCTGGCATGCTGTTTTGCGTCAGCCGTTTTGAAAGGGCGCGGCTTCGAGCCGCGCCGTAAGTGCTTCCAAAATGAAACAACGGCTTTAGCCGCTGAGGCAGCCTTCGCCGACCTTAGAATCCGGACATGTCCCAAAGGCCTCTTTCCGCCTGCCCTCGGCGTCGCGGACAATTGTTGTACGATGCGCTGCCCCCGTTCAGCCAGGAAACGCTCAGCCTGGAAGTTTATGCCGCTTCTCTCCGCACTTTTTGCGGCGGCGCTGCTGACGGCCTGTTCCGGCGTATCTCATCCCTCCGGAAACAACGGCGGCAACGGTGGCGGCACGGGCGGCGGCAACCTCGCATGCAACGTCATGTCGGTTGGCCAGATCGCGAGTCTGAACGGTTTCGTTCCGTTCTCCAGCAGCAGCTTGTGGAATACCGACATTTCGTCCGCGCCCGTTGATTCGAATTCCAACTCCATCATCACCAACTGGGTCGGCTCCGTGAACCTGCATCCCGACTGGGGCACCGATCCCACCTACGGCATTCCCTACGTCGTCGTCAACGGAAGCCAGTCCCTGGTCAATGTGAATCTGGGCGCTTACAGCGGCGAGAGCGATCCCGGTCCCATGCCGGTTCCGGCGAGTGCTCCCATCGAAGGCGGATCGTCCAGCACCGGCGATCGCCATGTGCTCGTGCTCGACAACGGCAACTGTTTTCTCTACGAACTGTACAACTCGTCCGTAAACTCCAACGGCACCTGGAATGCCGACTCCACCGCCGTGTGGGACCTGCTCGGCAACGAGCAACGCCCCTACACCTGGACGTCCGCCGACGCAGCCGGCCTCCCGGTTTTCCCGGGCCTCGTCCGCTATGACGAAGTCGCCGCCGGCAAAATCCAGCATGCCTTCCGCTTCACGCTGCCTAAAACCAGTGCCGCATTCACGCCCCCGGCGTCGCACTGGGCGGCAACCTCCAGCGATCCCACGGCGCCGCCGATGGGCATGCGCTTGCGCCTGAAGTCCAGCTACGACATTTCTGGATTCGATACGCAAATGCAGGTCGTTCTGGCCGCGATGAAAACCTACGGCCTGATTCTCGCCGACAACGGCAGCGCGCTCTTCGTGACCGGGGCATCCGACAGCCGCTGGGGCTCTGACCTCGAGTCCCTGAAAACCGTACCCGCCTCAGCCTTCGAAGTTGTCCAGATGAATCCGATCTACACGAACGCCAACTATCCTACGGGCGCAGCGCCCACGATCAGTTCGTTCACCGCCTCCGCCACGCACGTCGCCTCCGGAGGCAGCGTGACCCTGTCATGGAACACATCCAGCGCCGACTACGCGATCGTCTCGCCGGGCCTGGGCGCGGTGCGCGGAACCAGTGCGACCGTCAATCCCACAGCCACGACCACGTACACCCTCTACGCGACAAATCAATACGGCCGCACCACCGCCACGGTGACTGTAAACGTCCCGTAAGGTAATTCGATTCGCGTCAAGGAAGTGCAAACGCCGCCCATGGCACAGCCGCGAAGCGGCGAAAGAATACAGCCCACGGCGTAAGCCGTGGGGAGCCAGGAGCTATGTGAACAAGCCCCGGAGGGGCGAAAGAAAAAATGGGTAGGCTAAATAAAAGGCAGGTTGAACTGCACAAATCTCACCGCGGACTGTCCACTTCCGCCGCATCCTGCACATCAGAGCTCTGAATCGCAGTTAACTCCCCCGCATGCCGAAGCTCCGGAAACAGCCACGCCCACACCGCAATCACCACCAGAGTTCCAATTCCTCCCAACACCACGGCCGGCACGGTCCCAAACCACTGCGCGGTCACGCCAGATTCAAACTGTCCGAACTCGTTCGACGTTCCAATAAAAATCATGTCCACGGCAGTCACCCGCCCGCGCATCTCGTCCGGCGTCGCCAGTTGCGTGAGCGTAGCGCGAATGATCACGCTGATCATGTCGCTTGCCCCCAACAGCAGCAGCGCGATCAGCGACAAAGTCAGGCTGTGTGAGACGCCGAACAGGATGGTGAAGATTCCGAATCCCGCCACCGCCCACAGCAGCGTCGGCCCCGACCGCCCGCGCAACGGCCAGTGCGCCAGCAACACCGCCATCATCGCCGCGCCCACTCCCGGAGCCGTGCGCAGCAGTCCTAGTCCCCACGGTCCCGTGTGCAGAATTTCGCGCGCGTACACCGGAAGCAAAGCCACCGCCCCGCCCAGCAGCACCGCAAAGAGATCCAGCGAAATCGCGCCCAGGATCAGTTTCTTTCTCCAAATGAAATGCAGCCCTGCAAAAACGGTCTTCAGCGTCATCGGCTCTCGCGGCCGCACTTTCACTTCGGGCTTGATCTTGAACGAGGAAATCGTCGCGCCGATCGCCGTCACCATCGCCACTACATACACCACCGACGGCCCGCGGAACGCCGCATAAAGAATGCCGCCAAACGCCGGCCCCAGAATCGTCGCCGCCTGAAAAATGCTCGCGTTCCACGCTACCGCGTTCGGAAAATGCTCTTGTGGAACCAGTTGCGGCAGAATCGACCGGCTGGCCGTGCTGTTAAACGATCGCACCACTCCGATCAGCACCAGCACCACGTAGATCGACCGGATCGACGGCACCCCGCGCTCGACCAGAGCCAGCAGCAAAGCGAAGCAAACTGCATACCCCGCGTAACAAGCCGAAAGCACATGCCGCCGTTCGAACCGGTCGGACGCATGCCCGGAGATCGGGAACAGCAGAATGGCCGGAAGAAATTGTGCCAGCCCCACATATCCCAGATCGAGCGGCCGCTTCGTAATCTCGTAAACCTGCCAGCCCACGGCCACGGCCTGCATCTCGACCGCCGCGACAATCAGAAATCGCGCCACCTGAAACAGCACGAACCCGGGATGCGTGAAGGCGGCGCGTCCGGCCCTGGCGTCGGCGGTTGCAGACATGAGCTTCTAATGTGCCATAGAACGCCGCCGCTGTGCAGCAGATGTCCAGCAGAGGTGCAGCAGATGTCCCGCAGGTTGTGCAGCAGATGTGCGCGGAAGATGTGTGAACCGATTTACGAACTGGGGATAAGGAAGGGAAGCGGTCTAGGAATGCGCCGCGCTCGAGCGCGCCGCTGGCGCGGCTACCTCGATCCGGTTCCTGCCGTTCTTTTTCGCCGCGTACAAGCTCATGTCCGCTTCGTGCAGAAGTTCGGCCACGGTGCCGTCCCGCGTTAAGCTGGTCGCCGTAACTCCCATGCTCACCGTCGCGGAGGTCGTCCCAAACGGAGTGACAATCGGGTCTTTAGCCACCAGCTTGCGGATTTCATCCGCACGCCGCGCCCCAACGTCGAGAGCGCAGCCCGGCAGAATCAAAATGAATTCCTCACCCCCGTAGCGCCCGACCAGGTCATAGGGTCGCAGGGTTTGCTTCAGCCGCTGCGCCACTTGTTTCAGAACTTCGTCGCCCGCGCCGTGACCGAGCGTGTCGTTCACGCGCTTGAAGTGGTCGATATCTGCCAGGATGATGCTGGCCGGCTTATCCTCGCGCCCGCTGCGCGAGAACTCCCGCTCCAGCGCCGCAATAATTTCTGCCCGGTTCAGCAGGTTGGTCAGGAAATCATGAGTTGCCGCGAAGCGCAGCGACTGCTGCAGGTCCAGAATTCTCTTGCCCACCATGATGCGCGAACGCAACTCGGCTGGGTCCACCGGTTTCGACAGATAGTCGTCGACTCCCGCCTCCATGGCCGTCAGCAAATCCTGCTTGCGATTCTTCGCGGTCAGCATCAGGGCGTAGATGTATCTCCCCTGGCTCATTTTGCGGATGCGCCGCAGAACGTCGATGCCGTCGAGGCCCGGCAGCAGCCAGTCGAGGATCGCCAGGTCGGGAGCATCGGGAGACTCCAATAGCTTGACGGCTTCGGTCCCACTTCCGACGCTCACATGGTCGAGGCCCCAGTCTTCCAGGTAGCCACCGATCTTGCGCCGTTCGATGTAGGAATCCTCAACCAACAAAATCTTCATACTCGCCCCGCTCGCATGTTGGCAGCCTAGGCGAGCATTAACAAGGTTACCAGGCGAAAACGAAGGGACATGTCCCCCGGCTGATTTCACTTACTCTGGACTTTGCTTGCACGGGGCTAGTCTTCACGCCACCACCGGGGCGTTGGCGATTCCCTCGCTCCCAAACACCCGCCGGTAGCGCTCGACCTCCGCTGCCGGACCGAGCGCCTTGGAATAATTGTCGGAGAGCTTTACCGCCGGCCGCCCCTCGACGTCGGACACTTTGCAGATCAGGCTGATCGGGTCAAAACCCGCGCCGTTATTGGGATTGCATCCACGAAAATCGTTGGTCAACAGCGTTCCCCACCCGGCACTGAAGCGCACCCGCCGCCCCGGCGTCCACTTGTTGCGATCTTCGAAATCCTCGGCGCTTACAAAATCGCCCGGCCCCACGCCCTTGGCCAGCAGCCCGCCAAAATACGCGTGCAGCCCGAGGATCGCATCCACATCCAGCGTGTCGGAAGCAATCATCAGTTTCTCGCGCGGATCCCTCCCGTGCGCCTTAAGCCAAGAAATGTATTCGTCCCCGGCGATATACGGATCTTTACTGTCCACGCGCTGCCCGGTCCAGTCCGCCACCCACTCCGGCGCCCCGGCGAGAAACTGCGTGGTGCCAAACGTGTCGGGCAGCATCACCCGCAACGCGCCTTCATAGGTCTGCTGCCACAATTCCAGCACGCGGTACTGCGACGCTTTCAGCGCCACATCATCCGGCGCCAGCGCGGCCATCACCATCGGAATCTCATGCGCGTTGGTTCCAATCGCTTCCAGATCGTGCTTGTGCGCCAGAAACGCATTCGACGTCCCAATAAAATTGCTTCCCAGATTCGCGGCCATGGCCACCACCACATATTCCTGCCACAGAAAGCTGTGCCGCCGCCGCGTTCCAAAATCGGCGACGCTCAGTCCGGGAACGCCGCGCAGCCGCTCGATCTTGCTCCATAACTTCGTCTTCGCCCGCGCATACAGAATGTCGAGCCCGAACTCGCTCAGCGTCTTCAGGTGCGCCCGTGTCTTCAACTCATCCAGAATCGCCAGCGCATACAGTTCCCACATCGTGGTCTCAGTCCAGCGGCCTTCAAACGTCAGGTGGATCTGCCCGTCGCGCACCGACAGTTGATAATCCGACAGCCGGAAGTCGCGCTCCAGCCACTCCAGAAACGCCGGCTCGAAAATTCCGCGCCGCCCATAAAACGTATTGCCCGCCAGCCATACCAGTTCCGACTTCCGAAACCGCCGTCCCCGCACGTGCTGCAGCTGCACCTTTAATTCTTCAATGTGGATGACGTCCGCCATCCGCACCGAGGCGTGCCGGTTGATCAGCGAGAACTCCACCCGCGTGTTCGGAAAATGCTTCCAGATGAACTGCAGCATCAGCAGCTTGTAGAAATCCGTATCGAGCAGCGACCGCACCACCGGATCCAGTTCCCAGTTGTGGTTATGCGCGCGTTCTGCAAAGTTGACGATCATCGCGAGGAAAGCCGCCTCACCGCCAGTCTAGAGGAAAGACGCACAAAAGATGAATAGGCGCATAAAAGATGAATAGTCTAGCAGTTCGCCGATGAATCCGATTTTGACTGGCGCAGCGCTTAGAGCCCTGCGATCAAGCCCTTCTTTTTCAGGCGCGAGAGTGGAAGAGCGCGCTTCAGCGCCGAGTCATCCGGCAGCGGAAAGGTGGGGCTTCAGCCCCTGCCGCCGTGACCTTCGTCACCTCAGCAGCGCGCTTTACAGTTCCCCCGTTCCCATCCGCCCGGTACGCTCAACCATCCTTAAGTTCTGTAGTTGGTGCCCTGTGGCGATAACCCGGTTCTTGCGCCGAATCTCCTGCGTCGGCCTGATGTGCATTTCCGCAGCTTCACTCCCAGCTCAAGTCAGTTCCGGTGACGTTGCGGCCGTCCCTCCGTCAACTCCGGAGGCCGAGCCTCTGGTCCAGCAGCAAGATTTTGCGAGCACGAGCAACATTCCCGCCAACTCCCTGCCCATGACCGCAGACCAGAAGTACGCGTTCGCCCTCCATCAGGCATTCGATCCCGGCACGCACGTTGTGAATGCTTTCCGCTCCGCCCTCGTGCAGGCCGCCAACGGCCAGCCCCATTTCGGCCAGGGATGGAGGGCTTATGAGAAGCGCTTTGCCGCCGGCGAACTCGATCAGATCACCGGCAGTACTCTCATCTACGGTTTCTTGCCCACGGTCCTGCACCAGGACCCGCGCTACTTTCGCCGCGCTAGAGGGTCGGCCATGGCCCGCGCGTGGTATGCCCTCAATCGCACCTTTGTAACCCAAAAAGATAACGGCACGGCGGGATTCAATACTTCCGAAACCCTCGGCCAGCTGATTTCCTGCGGCATCTCGACCGGCTATTATCCGGCGCGGGACCGCACCCCGCGCTCCGTGTCAGCCAACTGGGCAGTCAATCTCGGCACCAACAGTGTCTTCAATATGTTCGCCGAGTTTTATCCTGACTTCAAACGGGCGTTCTCTCGCCGTTCTAAGCAGCCACCCGGAAACTAGCTCCTCGCCCCCACGAATTTCCGATCCAGTCCCTCAAACACTTCTTCCGCCCGTCCCAGCGCGTCCTGCACGTTGTCGCAGATATTTTCCTGGCCAATCACTTCGGCGAACTCCGCCTGATGAATCAGCTGCGCCGGCTGCTCGCGCGCCCCGCACAGAATCAGCGTCCGCTTGCTGGCGTGCAGTTGCCTGGCCACTTCTTCGATGGCGAACAGCCCCGTCGCGTCCAGTGCAGTCATATTCCGCAGCCGCAGAATCACCACCGGCGGCAGCGTGTGCAGGTTTTCCGTGACCGCCCCGATCTTGTCCGTTGCCCCAAACAAAAACGGCCCGTGAATGCGGAAGATAGTGGCGTAATACGGAATGTCTTTATCCTGCAGAATGTGCATGCGCCCGTCTTCCACGTAATCTTCGGTCACCTGCGAAACCGTAGTCGTCGCAGCCACGCGGCTGATGAACAGCAGCGCCGCCAGGATCATCCCCGCTTCCACCGCGACGGTTAAGTCGGCAAACACAGTCAGCGCAAACGTCACCAGCCAGATGCTGATGTCGGTCTTGGTCAGCTTCAGCAGTTGCGGAATCTCGCGCCACTCGCCCATGTTGTAGGCGACGACCAGCAGAATCCCCGCCAGCGCCGCCATCGGCACATAGCTGACCAGCGGCGCCGCGAACAGCAGAATCGCCAGCAGCGTCAGCGCATGAATCATTCCCGCCACTGGCGTCTGCGCTCCCGCGCGAATGTTGGTTGCCGTCCGCGCAATCGCTCCCGTCGCCGGCAATCCGCCAAACATCGGCGAAAAAATATTCGCCACGCCCTGTCCAATCAGCTCCACGTTTGGATTGTGCCGGTCCTGATTTGTCCGAGCCTCACTCATCCGATCCGCCACCACCGCTGACATCAGCGATTCAATCGCGCCCAGCATGGCCACCGTGAACGCCGGTCCCAGCAGCCCGTGGATCAGATCCGTGCGAAACTTGGGAATCTGCAAGTGCGGCAGCCCGCCCGGAATTCCTCCAAATCTCGTCCCAATCGTTTCCACCGGCAGGTGGAAAAAGTACACCGCGGACGTTGCCAGCAGCAGCGCCACGATCGGTCCCGGAATGCGCGACGACAGCCCGCGGCAAATGATCAGCGTCAACAAAGTAAATACGGCAAGCGCCGTCGCTTCAAACGACAGCGTATGAAAGTTGCCCGCCAGCGCCTCCATCCGCAGCCAGAACACGCCCGGAACTTTTTCCAGATGCAACCCGAAAAAATCTTTGATCTGCGTGCTGGCAATCAATACTGCAATTCCGTTCGTGAATCCGATCACTACTGGCCGCGGAATAAATTTCACCCCCGTGCCCAGTCCCGTCGCGCCCATGATGACCAGCAGCACCCCGGCCATCACCGTACACATGAACAGCCCGTCCACGCCGTGCACCGCCACAATCCCCGCCACCACCACGACAAACGCGCCCGTCGGCCCGCCAATCTGCATCTTCGATCCGCCCAGTGCCGAAACCAGGAATCCAGTCACGATCGCGCAGTAAATTCCAGCCTGTGGCGTCAGCCCCGAGGCAATGGCAAACGCCATCGCCAGCGGCAGCGCCACCAAACCAACGGTCACTCCAGCAATCAGATCCAGCAGAAATTTGTGCCGGTTGTAGTCGCGCAGACACAGCACCGACTTCGGAAGCCAATTCTCATTCAAGGAAACGTTCAGGAAAACACGCGCCATTTTTCCATTATCTCCCACGCAACAGGAATCAGGTAGATGACGGACGAGTTAAAGCAAACCAAAGAACGTGTGCACTGAGTGGCAGAAATCACGTAGCAGCGGACGCATTCGTCCGCCCGCGAAGCGCAAAGGCGCCCGGACGAATGCGTGCGGGCCTACGTGATTCTTCGCCGTCAGCCGGGTGCCCCATTTCTCGCGCGTCCTCTGCGCGAGAAGTGGGGATAATTGCCGGGCATGCAGATTCTGCCGACCGTTCTTCAGCACGGTAGAATTCCCTCATGCACTTCCTCCGAACCCTGGGATGGCTGGCCTGCGTCGTCTATACCACCATCCCTCTGTTCTGGCTGATGGTTCATCCCCGCGCCCATCGCTGGCGCGAGCGCGAAGGCTCGCCGTTCCGTGTGCTAGTCCCCGCCTGGATCGTCATGTGGATCAGCATGGGCGTGCTGACCGGCCCGTGGCGCGCCGTAGCCCTCTACTCAACCCCCTGGTCGTGGATTCCCGCCGCCCTTCTGTTCGCCACCGGCATCACGATCTATTTCAGTTCCGGCGCCCACTTCAGCTGGGCCCAGCTAGGCGGCCTGCCCGAGCTGCGCGAGAATCATCATGACGACCGCCTCGTCACCACCGGAATCCGCGCCCGCGTCCGGCATCCCGTCTATCTCGCCCACCTCTGCGAAATGCTGGCCTGGAGCGTCGGCACCGGCCTGGCAGTCTGCTGGCTCCTCACAGCTTTCGCAATCCTCACCGGCGCAGTCATGATTCGCATGGAAGATGCGGAGTTGGAGAAGAGGTTTGGGGACGAATTCAGGACTTATCGGAGCAAGGTTTCGACCGTGCTACCGAAACTCCGCCGTTAACGCGGCCACTCGGGCGCGAGGATGGTTCATATACAATGCTGCCGAGTCTACTCGCCACAGAGGTTTCGTTTTCCAATGAATTACGCGATCTTATTCGACTCCCCCCTCCCAGCAGACCCCAATTTCTATCTGCTAGTCGTGGGCATGCTTGTCATAATAATGGCCCTCCTCAAGCCGAATCCCAGCATCGTGCCGCTCAGCTGGACGCAGAACGTACAAGTCGCCATCGTCGTGATTGGCTTCGTCTCGTTCGCGGTCGGAGCCGTGGGCGTAGCGTCCGAAAGGGGATGGCTGGGGGCGAAAAGAGAAGACAAACCAACATCTCCCATTGGCCTTCCCAAGGGGGACACCGGTGACTGCACTGTCAAGGATCTGAACGGGCAGGCGTATTACAACGTGGGCCGCGCTTGGAACGATCTCCATCAATACGACGAGGCCGCAAGATACTTCAATTGTGGTGCGTCGGCCATCGAGGGCATCAAGGACAAAAAGGACCGCGACGCCTGGTGGGAGACCCACGCCTTCATCCTAAAGGATTGGGGCAGCGCGTTGGGCGGCGGCGAGGGCAAATGGTGTGATGCTAAGGTTAAGTTCGAAGGCGCGATAGCGCTGCTCGACCCTCACAAAGACACGGCTGCTGATATTAAACAGGCGTTCGACGGCGCTGTGACTAGCCTCGCGAAGGCAAAGCAGAACTGTGGGCACTAGGAAGAGGCTCGAAGATATAATCCGACTTGGCTGAAAGCTGAACGCTGCCAGCTGATAGCTTTCCCCATGCGCTTCGAACTCTTCATCGCAACGCGGTATCTTCGAGCCAAAAGAAGACAGGCCTTCATCGGCATCATCACCGGCATCTCCATCGCCGGCGTCGCCGCCGGCGTCGCATCCCTCGTGGTTGCCATGGCCATCACCAACGGATTCCGCCAGGACCTCCAGCAGCGCCTGCTCGGCTCCACGTCGCACATCAGCCTGCAGCGCATCGCCGACGACGGCATCAAAGACTGGCCCGCGCTGATGGACCGCCTTTCCAAACAGCCCCACGTCGTCGCCGCCGCGCCCGCCATCTTCGAACAGGTCCTGATCTCCCGCGGCCCCCGCGCCCGTGGCGCCGTCCTCAAAGGCATGATCCCCAAGTACGAGCGCAAAGTCGGAGACCTGTTAACCACGGTAAAAGAAGGCTCGGCCACCGCCCTCGAAGATGCCAGTGTGGGCGCGGGCGACTCGCCCGCGCATCCCGCAGATACCACCGAAAAAGAT
>Ga0181523_10005496_pt1 | contig 10450 bp, 10 predicted proteins | sample PEATcosm2014_Bin_43_FD_119752 | JGI IMG/M metagenome (GOLD analysis project Ga0181523, IMG submission 119752) | Peatland microbial communities from MTU Mesocosm Facility, Houghton, MI, USA - PEATcosm2014_Bin05_30_metaG | ecosystem: Environmental > Terrestrial > Soil > Wetlands > Peat | place... | reverse complement strand
TGGGCGCAACGCATCGTCGAAGCGCCGTGCCAGCGCTCTTGCCGCTCGCTGTACGTGAAGACAGAGACAGGAATCGCGGACTTCGAGCGTTGTCTCAAAGGCAGGGTCCGCAAAAGTGACCATAGACAAATAATATGGATATCAACGTATCTTGCCAAGAGGCCTTAACGCATGGTACGTTGATATCAATGTATATTGCCAAGCAGGACGATTCATTTTGCATGGCAAGCGCGGCGACTCTAGGCGAGATAGTGTTGCTGGAGGGGAAGTAAGATCATCCCGCATCGATGCCCTGGTCTTCAGAAATCAGGAGAAGGCATGGAACGAAGGAGAGTGAAGACGATTGCATTAAGGAGCATCACTCTGGTCGTCATGTTCGGTGCGGCGTGGGAAGCAAAAGCTCAAGACACCAAAGCACCGTATCCGAGCATGGCCCCGGTCGAACACTATCTGATGCCGGATCGGAACGAGGAGATAAAGCTGGCGCGGAGTGCTGCGCCCGACTCCATCTCAGGCGATGCCGAGGTCTTGGTCCTCGCACGACATGGCTACGAAACGGCGATCAAAGGCAAGAACGGTTTCGTGTGCGTCGTAGAGCGATCATGGATGTCTCCATTCGACTTCCCGGAGTTCTGGAACCCCAAGATGCGAGGCCCGATCTGTTTCAATCCGCCGGCGGCGCGATCCATCCTGCCACTCACTATCAAGAGGACAAACTTGGTATTGGCTGGACTGTCCAAAGCAGAGATTATCGATGGCATCAAGGCATTCGAGACGAGAGAACTGCCAGCCCTGGAACCTGGCGCAATGTGCTACATGATGTCGAGCCAAGGATACCTTAACGACTCCGCCGGGCATTGGCTTCCGCATTTGATGTTTTACATCCCCCTAACAGATCCCAGAGTTTGGGGTGCGGATCTGCCTGGCTCCCCGGTTATGTTGAATCCACAGTTTCAGGGCGCCCCGGAGCCAATAACCGAGTTCATGATTCCAGTCGGCCACTGGTCTGACGGGACGTCTGCTACGCCCAAGCATGAGCGCTGACGTTTTACTTTGAACGAGTCGTCGCACTGTGAAGGAAAATAGCCGGAGCTTGAGTGCAGCAAGCCAGCGATGGGAAGAGAACTGGCGTCGCGGTTTTCTTGAAGACAGGGAGCACCAACGTCACTCTTCAGCAACTTTGGCAAGGTATGCCCAACACCCCGGGCAAAGAGCAGGAGGTCGTCGGAGTCAAGGTAATCCCGGCGGCTTCCTGCACCCCCTCTAGATCAGGCAGGTGCCGCTTCTCTCGAGGTCTGGCAGGGACTATGGCTCTCGGCACATTCTCCTCACCGGCCTGAGAATCCTGATCGCTTGCCATTCCACGACTCCAGACCCTCCTGATCAGAGCGGCCAACGGACTCCTAAGCCGGCCATTTCCAGTCGGCAAACTGTTCGCGCAATGCAATTTTCTTGAACTTGCCAACGCTGGTACGGGGAATGGTTTCGACGAACACGAATGCATCCGGCAGTTGCCATTTGGCGAAATCCTTTGCTAGAAAGTCCCGCAGTTCGTGATCGGTTGCTGTGGCGCCCTCCCGCAGGATTACGGCAGCAAGAGGCCGCTCCTGCCATTTCGGATGCGGGATCCCTACGACGCAGGCTTCCTTCACCGCCGGGTGTCCCATTAGAGCGTTTTCCAAGTCCACCGAGCTAATCCATTCCCCACCGGACTTCACCAAATCCTTTGAGCGATCCACGACTTTCATGATTCCGTCGGGATCGATGGTGCCAACGTCGCCGGTGCGAAACCACCCATCGTCGCTCCATTTGTAAGCCTGGTCGGGTGCTTTGTAGTATTGCGCCGCAACCCAAGGTCCCCGTATTTCAATTTCTCCCGGTGTTTCTCCGTCCCAGGGAGCTTCGCCTTCGGGCCGCATCACACGAATATCGATGAGCGGCACGGGCCATCCCTGTTTTGTGCGGATCTGATATTTCTTCTCCTCCGGCCAATCTTTCATTCTGTATTTCAAGTGCCCGGTTGTCGCTAGCGGCGAGGTCTCTGTCATGCCCCAAAGATGGAGGATGCGGAGGCCGTGGCGATCGAGCCTGCGTATTAACTCCATCGGAGGCGCGGTTCCGCCGCTCACCACACGGATTGGTTTTTCGAACTTCCAGCGGCCCGGGTGTTTCTCCAGCGTTTCAACCACGTTGATCCAAACCGTGGGCACGGCATTCGCAACGGTCACGTGTTCTCTAAGCAGGGTATCGAGAACCAACTCCGATTCGACATTTGGTCCCAAGAAGACCATTTTCGTTCCGGTCATGACCGCAGTGTAAGGGATACCCCACGCGCTTGCGTGAAACATCGGGGCCAGCGGCATAATGGTGTCCAGATGGCTCAGCGCAAAAGAGTCCACCATCGCTTCGGCCATGGAATGCAGGACCAGGGACCGATGGCTATAAATCACGCCTTGCGAAAAGCCTGTTGTACCCGAGGTAAAGCACATGGCCGCGCCATCGTGTTCGTCGAGAGCGGGGTATTGAAAATTGCCGCTCGCGTCCGCGAGCAATTCTTCGTAATTCAGGAAACCTTCCGGAACGCTAGCGAAGCCATAAGGCACGACGATGATTTTTTCAAAGTTCACATCATTGCAGAATCTTTCGTACAGCGGAAGCAAGACGTCATCCACAATCAGAAACCGGTCTTCCGCATGATTCACAATTTTTGCGATCTCGTGAGGATGAAGGCGAAGATTTAGTGCATGAAGAATACCTCCCGCGCAAGGCACACCGAAGAAAGCTTCCAGGTGCGCGCTGTGATTCCACATCATGGAAGCGACGCGGTCTCCGCGCCGCAATCCCAGTTTCGTCAAGCCTTCCGAGAGCCGGCGGGTACGCTGATAAAAATCATGAAATGTGGAACGCACAGAGGATTTATCCGGCCGGTGCGAAAGAATCTCGATGTCCTTAAAAAGTTTCCCGGCGCGTTCGAGCAGCACCGGAAGCACCAAGGGAGAGTCCATCATTGTGCCGTGCATGGTTACCTCGTGGAAGGCCTTGGGGGCGCATCCTATCATTGTTTTTGCGCGAAGTGGGGACACGAAGACGAGCTTAGCTCACCACTTTACAGGAGGAGTTTCTCTGCGATTCCGAAGAAAACTCACTAAGTGATTGAAAACGATGGCAGACCCGTGGAGACTCGCTTGCCACGAGTCTTGGACGGGAATCCCAGGCTGACCAAGTCTCGAGCAACCCTGCCGCGCGAGACTACGGTTTCAGCCAGAGAGTCAATCACGGCCGGGCTTCGTACACTATGTTGAACGGTGTTTCCGTGGCCCGCCGAAAACGACTGAATCCCGCGGACGTTATTACTTGTCGCATGCGTGCCTCGCCGGATTGCGCCCCCAAGCAGAGTCCTACTTCCTGTGATCGCGAACACGGCGTACACAGCAGCGTTGAGAAAGAGTAGTATACCCGGCCCACAGGATTTAGATTGTCTTTCAGCTGATCATTCGCGAATGGTTCGACGATCATCCATGTGCCATCTGCGTTCAGTGATTCCCTAACGTGCGCTGCCGCTCCGACAGGATCCCCCATATCGTGCAGACAGTCGAAAACAGCCACGAAATCATAATCTTTTCCAGGATATTCCTTGGCTTTAGACACCTCAAACGTGACCCGGTCGGCAAGGCCTTCACGTTTGGCAGTTTCGCGAGCTGCTTCGATTGATTTATCGTGGTAGTCAAACCCAAAGAATTGGGACTTCGGAAATGCTTTTGCCATCAAGACTGAGGAAGCTCCTTTCCCACAGCCAACGTCCGCCACCCGTGCCCCTGCTTCCAGCTTTTGCTTCACGTCATGGAGCGCGGGGATCCATGAGCTGACAAGATTCGCAGCATAGCCGGGACGGAAAAACTTCTCGCAGCCGTGAAACACACCGTCATCATGTTCGTGCCAGCCCATCCCAGCACCACTGCGAAAGGACTCCGCGATCCGTGGAACTGCCGCCAATGCTCCTAACGCTAGTTGGAATGCGCCGGGGAGATAAGCCGGGCTGTCCTCAATCGCGAGAGCGAACGCCTGTTCTTCGGTGAGGCTGAATTTGTTTGTCTTCTCGTCGAATGTCACATAGCCCCCCGCCGCCTGAGAGGACAGCCATTCCCGCAAATAACGTTCGTCGGTCTGCGTTTTGGCGGCAAGTTCGGCCGACGTCATTGGTCCAACCGCGAGCGCCTTGTACAACCCGAGTTTCTCGCCGATCACGACCATCCCCGTATGCACCGCGGCACCAAGATCCCCAACGAAATTGCCGAGAAAACTATTCAGTTTGTCCATGTCAACAGCCATCTCTACCCTCCTTAGTGAGATTCCCGGGGGGCAGATTATGTGCTGGGGAAAAGGAGGTGTCAACAAGGCAAGAATACAGATGAAGAATTAGAGGCGGAGTTTTCTTGAAATTTTTCCTAAGTGTGAGCGGCCCGACACATGGGTGAAAACGATGGTATGCCCGTGGGGACTCGATTTACGGCTCGTAGACCTTGCGGGCTGATTTCGAGTGTGGAGACGGTTTTGCCAGGTGCGGCATTGTTGTAGGCATTCCCGTGAAGGCAGAGTATACTTGTATTGGCACGACATAATTGACTTGTATTTGTGCGTCGCAATATACTTGTGTTAGAGCAACAGAATAAACTTGTATTAGCCCGGAAGGGGAAACTGAATGGCGGCACCGAACGAGAAGCTGGCTGAATCCCTCGATGTGCTCAAAGCGCTCCAGGCGGGCGGGAGGCGTGTGTTCCGCTCCGAGGAATTCACCCGCGTCCACCGCAAACGACTCATCGAGAACGGTTTTCTTCAAGACGTGATGAAAGGCTGGCTGATCTCTTCGAGCCCGAGCGCCCGCCCGGGCGACAGCACACCGTGGTATGCATCATTCTGGGAATTCTGTGCGCGCTACGGCGACGAGCGTTTCGGCGACCATTGGAATCTTTCGCCGGAGCAGTCGCTCTGGCTGCATGGGGAGAGAACGGTCATCCCGGACCAGGTGGTGGTGAACAGCCCGAAGGGCACGAACAACACGATCAATCTGTCGTTTGGAACATCGATCTACGATCTGAAGGTCGCTGAAATGCCGCCGGCGGCGCAACTCGTGGTGAGGGCCGGACTGCGCCTATTCGCGCCGGCGGCGTCGCTGGTGGGCGTGACGGAGAATTTCTTCGCGCGGAATCCTGTCGAATCGCAGGTGGTGCTGGCGAGCCTCGCTGACGCCTCGGACCTGCTGCGGCTGTTGCTCGACGGCGGCAACTCGAGGAAAGCGGGTTATCTTGCCAGCGCGTTCCGGCGCATCGGTCGCGCCGAGCTGGCGGACGAAATCGTCCGCGCGATGAAGCGCGCCGGATATGACGTGCGTGAGGGCGACGCGTTCGAAGCGGGTCTGACGTTCGGCAGGCCTCGGCCGAAGGCCGCGCCTATCGTGGGCCGCCTGGAGATGATGTGGCAGGCTGCACGCGACACGGTCGTCAAGAATTTCCCGAAGACGCCCGGACTGCCGAAGGACAGCGGCGCCTATCTGCGAAACGTCGATGAAATCTACCAGAGCGACGCCTACCACTCGCTGTCGATCGAAGGCTATTCGGTCACGCCGAATCTGATCGAGAAGGTTCGCCAAGGTGGGTGGAACCCGGACCGAAATGAAAGGGACCGCAAGGACCGCGACGCGCTGGCGGCGCGTGGCTACTGGCAGGCGTTCCGGGTCGTGAAAGAATCGGTGAGCAAGGTCCTCGACGGTACAAATTCCGGGGCACTCGCGCGCGCCGAACACAAGGAGTGGTACGGGGAATTGTTCCAGCCCTTCGCGACGGCGGGCCTGCTGCGTGCGGGCGATCTGGCGGGATACCGCAATAACGCCGTTTACCTGCGGACTTCGCGCTACGTGCCGCCGCGGTGGGAGGCGGTCCGCGACGCGATGCCTGCGTTCTTCGATCTCCAGAAAAAAGAAGACGAACCGTCCGTCCGAGCTGTGCTCGGGCATTGGCTCATCGGCTACATCCATCCGTACCCGGACGGAAACGGCCGTCTGGCGCGATTCCTGATGAACGTGATGCTCGCATCCGGCGGCTATCCGTGGACGATCATCCGCGTGGGGGACCGGAACGCTTACCTTGCGGCGCTCGACCGCGCCAGCATCGACATGGACATCAAGCCGTTCACGACGCTGATAGCGCAGCGTGTGCGGTGGGTCCTGGAGAAACACGGCTTAAAATTTCCCGAGCAAGTAGAGAAATTTGATTTCGACGGCAAGGTCGTCGTCTTCTACGGACAGGATCGAGACAATCGCGTGCGGTGCGCCATCAGCAGGGAAGCGCTGGATGTCAATTTTCAGGGTGACGACCGCGACCCGGTCGACGTGTTTCGGGAAAACCGCGCAACCATTGAGCAGGGCGCACGCCAGAAGTACAGCGCTGGCGACACAGAGACGGACGGGTCGGTTCTTATCCACTCGGGTGAACTGGCGAAGCCGTGAGAGGCAAAGAGGTACCCAAGTCTCCGGGTACGCGAGAGCTAGCTTTTTGTCAGGGACATCTGGCGGTATTCGTCGCCCGCGGCGTCGGGCAACAGTATGAACAGCGTATAAATACCGAGCGCGGTGCCCAGTGGAGGATGAATGAGGGCTAGGAAGGCCATCACCAGAGCAAGGGTGCGCCCCCAAGGCTGTAACTTGAGCAGGCTCCACCCGGTCAAAAAGCGGAGGGCCGCCATGACCAAGAAAAGCACGCAAAGAATAACGAAAATTCCCGGCGCAACCACAAACGCAATTTTCTCGGCGTTATGCAACGCCAACGGTACTGTGATGACGGCAGCAAGCACACCCATGACGACAGCGGGGATGAGCCACAATGCACCAGCGACAAACCACAAAATGGCAAGCAGATGAATGTGTTCAGCGACGCGCATGCGTGCAGCATTCGCAACACGCACGCCAGTAGTACTCTTTCCGCAGTTGGGACAGACTGACTGCTCGGGAGCGATTGGTGAACCGCAAGAATTGCAGAACATACATCTCCTCTTTGAAGCGGAAGGAACATGATGCCCAAGGAGCCCGCAGCCCCGCGAGAGCGAAGCCTGGAGTCGGCACAAGTCGGCTTCTATCACCTGATACGTTTGCAAGCGGCAAGAAGTTTCACGTTCGTCAGGAGGCTCCGATCCTTGCTCAAGAAAACCGGGAGCAAAAGCCAAGACATCCATAGAATCTTTCGAGAAATCGTCTCCTTTGTGGACTAAGAGGCCCTTCAGGCCCTACATCCTCAGTACGCACAAGGCGATTACTTCTCTGACACCATCGCCCAACTTGATTTGTACCTAAGTGAGTTTCGCAAAGGTAAGGAATGGAACGACGCTCTTGACGAGTTCGAAGGCGCGAACGGCGTGCCCATCATGACCATTCACAAAAGCAAAGCCTGGAGTATCACACCGTCGTTTTCGTCGGCTTTGAAGACTCAGCATTTTGGAACTTCCACAAGAAGCCAACCGAGGAAACCTGCATTTTTTGTGTCGCGTTCTCGCGCGCCAAAAACCGAGTCGTCTTCACATTCTGCGAACATCGAGCCCAACAGGCAGACGCAACCCTAGAGCCGCAACACCGCGCCGCTGTCGGGCGCTCAATGCCATCCTGGGGCAGGCGGGCGTCGGCATCGAACACATTATTGAGTGAGGGTGATGTTTGCGTCTGATTTCCCGTCATGCAGCGAAATGTTCAAACGCAAGCGAGTACGTCAGTGTGTTTCGAACCGTGCCAGGATACTTGCTCACATACTTTGCGAGCTTTTGCTTGTTGATGGATTGGAATTCGATCTCATCCAGGTTAGGCTTCAGCCCCGTCTGTAAAGTCAGGTAGATCCAATCGAGCAGCGCCTTCTCCCGTTCTGCAATCGGGTATTTCGAATAGCGTGTTCCAAACCCGCCCAAACCCGCCCTTGACAACCTAGGAGAGCATGTTTTACCCTCCTAAGCCTCTTAGGAGTACGCGTGAATCCTTCTGCTGAACTTCTCCCCGGCACTCTCGATCTGCTCATCTTAAAGGCGGTCTCTCTCGGCTCTCTCCACGGCTACGGTATTCTCTTACGCATTGAGCAAATTTCTCGCGGGGCTCTGTTGATCGAACAGGGGGCGCTGTACCCAGCGTTGCTTCGCTTGGTGCGCCAGGGGCATTTGAAGGCCAGCTGGGGCACGTCCGATAACAACCGTCGCGCGAAATATTACGAATTGACTTCCGCAGGCCGCAAGCACCTGCGCGAGGAAGAAGATGGCTGGAATCGCCTGGTCGCCGCGATGGGTGCGGCACTCGGTGCTCGACAGGAGGAAGCATGAAACTACTGGCCTACCTGCGCTCCCTGGCAGGCACGTTCTTTCAGCACGCTGAGGAAGAGAGCGAATTGGACGAGGAACTGCGCTCGCACATCGAAAGGCACGCTGATGATCTCGAGCGTTCCGGCCTGCCGCGCCCGCAAGCCGAGCGGCGCGCGCGCATCGCGTTCGGGGGGTACCAGGGGACGAAAGAGGAATGCCGGGAAGAACGCGCCGGTTTCTGGCTGGAATCGCTGTGGAGAGACGTAAGGTTCGGCTTGCGAATGATGGGCAAGAATCCGGGCTTCACCACGGTGGCGGTGCTCACCCTGGCGCTGGGGATAGGCGCGAATGCTGCAATCTTCAGCGTCGTGCGCGGGGTGCTGCTGCGGCCGCTTGTGAATCGCGACGAAGATCGCTTGCTTTACATCCGCCAAAGCGTCCCGGGCGTAGGCGTCGACAATGCCACTTTCTCCATTCCGGAAATCCAGGACATTGGTAAGGGGTTGAAAACCATCAAGGAGCTCGGCACTTTTTCCGAACTGGACTTCACCGTTGTGGGGCTCGGTGCGCCGCGGGAGATTCACGCCGGTGTTGTGGATGGCAACTACTTCGACGTGATGGGGCTGCGCCCGGTCAGGGGACGCCTGCTCAATCCCGGGGACGACAGCCCGAATGCCGCGGGTGCAGCAGTGCTGACGTATCGGTTTTGGAGCACCTCGTTGCACTCCGATCCCAGCGTGATTGGCAAAACGATCCGGCTGGGCAGCTTCGAGGGCACTCGTTCCGCGGTCATCGTTGGAGTTGTGGAGCCATCGGTGCCCTATCCGGTGGAAACCGAGCTGATCGCCAATATCGTGACCAGTCCGCATCACCTGTCCGCCACGATGGTGACTGGCCGCGAGCATCGCATGACCGAGGTGTTCGCGCGTCTCGCTCCTGGCGCAAGTCTCGAGTCGGCGCGCACAGAGCTCCGCACTGTGTACACAGCGATGATTTCCGCGCACCCGGAGGTCTATAAGGCGAGGGACCATTTCAGAATCGAAGTGACGCGGATGCATGACCAGATCAATTCGCGCGCGACCACCATCTTGTGGGTGCTCTTCGCGGCTTCCGGCTTGTTGTTCGTGATTGCCTGCTCCAATGTGGCCAACCTGATTCTGGCACGAACCGTGCGCCGCGAACCCGAGCTGGCCTTGCGCTCGGCGTTGGGAGCGACCAAAGCCGTGCTCCGCCGCTCGCTGTTGGCGGAATGTCTTGTGCTCTGCGGCAGCGGCGCGTTGGCGGGAGTCCTCATTGGGGCCCCGATGGTAACCGTGCTAGCGCGCTATGCGTCGCGTTTTTCCGCCCGCGCCATTGGTCTCAAACTCGATTTCACCTTGGTCTGGATTGGGGTTGCGCTCGCATTAATCGCCGCTGCCTTCCTGGCATTTGTTCCGCGCCTGCCATCCACGGGCACGTCGAGGGGGCTTGGCCTATCGAGCAGTGGCTCCCGGGTTGCCGGGGGAAGCCGCCGTCGGCTGCGCATTTTTGCTGTCACTCAAATCACCGCGTCGTTTCTGCTTCTTGCCGGAGCAGGTGCGCTACTGAAGACTCTGATGATGCTCGAAGAAACTCAGCCGCCGTTCGACACCGCCCACGTTCTGGCGGTGAACTTGCCGGTCATGGCCGAGGGGCGAACGCAGGAGCAGGTGCGCGAATTTTACCGCGACGTACAGCGTCGCATCAGCGTGCTGCCGGGAGTTGAGCACGTCTCTTCGGGTTTTAGCGTTCCGTGGCGCGACGGTCGGGCGCTGAACATCAGCTTCTCCTTCGCGGTGGAGGGTGCGCCGCGCGAGAACGGCCAGGACGAGCCTGTCGCGCGGTTCCGATCGGTTTCCCCGGAGTTTTTCGAAACGCTGGGTGTTCCGGTTCTGGAAGGCCGCGATTTCCGCGACACCGACCGGGATGGGGCCGCACGCGTGGTAATCGTTAGTCAGAGCCTCGCGCAGCAGTTATTCCCCGGGCAAGACCCTTTGAACCGCCAACTGCGCTGGACCGACGGCGTGATGAAGTTCATTGGCATCAGCTACGAGCCGAGGCGCATCGTCGGTGTGGTGCCCGACCTCGACGATGAGAACATCATTCC
>Ga0181523_10005495_pt1 | contig 10450 bp, 8 predicted proteins | sample PEATcosm2014_Bin_43_FD_119752 | JGI IMG/M metagenome (GOLD analysis project Ga0181523, IMG submission 119752) | Peatland microbial communities from MTU Mesocosm Facility, Houghton, MI, USA - PEATcosm2014_Bin05_30_metaG | ecosystem: Environmental > Terrestrial > Soil > Wetlands > Peat | place... | reverse complement strand
GCGCCAGCGACGGGCGTGCTCGGCCAGCTTGTCGAGGTCGCGGACGGCGTACTCGACTCGGCCCTCGAAGCTGAAGCCCGACAGGTCGCGGCCCACCTCGGTGGCGCCCTCGCGGATGATCTCGAGGGCGGCCTCCAGGCCGCCGCCCGGACGGACGTGGGGGAACCAGCCGTCGGCCACCCGCCCCACCCGCCGCAACGCGGCCGGGGCGAAGGCGCCGATCCAGATCGGGATGGGCCGCTGCAGCGGGAGCGGCGCCAGCCCGGCGGCCCGGATGTGGTGGAAGCGCCCGTCGACCGTGACGCTCTTCTCGGTCCACAGCGCGCGGAGCACGGCGATCTGCTCCTCGAGGATCGCGCTGCGCTGCTCGAAGGGCACGCCGAGCGCGTCGTACTCGAGCTTGTTCCAGCCGATGCCGAGCCCCAGCCGGAAGCGGCCGCCGCACAGCAGGTCGACCTCGGCCGCCTGCTTGGCCAGCAGTGCCGTCTGGCGCTGCGGCCCGATCAGGATCGAGGTGGCGAAGGCGAGGTCCGTGCAGCCCGCGAGATAGGCGAACATGGTAAGCGGTTCGCGGAACGTGTCGTCGATCGTGTAGGGCCCGCCGATGTCCCCGTGCACCGCGAGGTCGCCGCCGAGCACGTGGTCGTACGCCGCCAGGTGGGTGTAACCCAGGCCCGAGGCGGCCTGTCCGAACGCGCGCACCGCACCAAGGTCGCCGCCCACCTCGGTCTGGGGGAAGATCACGCCGATGTCCATCTCCGCAGTCTGCCCTGCTCCGGACCTCCCGTGCGACGCCGGCCCGGATGCGGGACGGGCCGGTTAACTTGGTGGACGTGTTGGTCCGCATCTTCGTGGAGCCCCAACAGGGGGCGACGTACGACACGCTCGTCACGATGGCGCAGGCGGTCGAGGCGGGCGGCTTCGATGCCTTCTTCCGCTCCGACCACTTCCTGGCCATGGGAGGCGACGGCCTGCCCGGACCGACGGATGCCTGGGTCACCCTGGCCGGGATCGCGCGGGAGACCGAGCGCATCCGCCTGGGGACGCTGGTCACCTCGGCCACCTTCAGGCTCCCGGGGCTGCTCGCCGTCGAGGTGGCGCAGGTCGACGCCATGAGCGGCGGGCGCGTCGAGCTCGGCCTCGGCGCCGGCTGGTACGACGCGGAGCATTCGGCCTACGGCGTGCCGTTCCCACCCCTCGGCGAGCGCTTCGAGCGCCTCGAGGAGCAGTTCGCCATCCTGACCGGGCTCTGGTGCACACCGGTCGGCGAGAAGTTCAGCTTCGACGGGCGGCACTACCACCTGAAGGACAGCCCGGCGCTGCCCAAGCCGGTCCAGGAGCCCCACCCGCCCCTCATCGTGGGCGGCGGCGGAGCCCGGCGGACGCCGCGCCTGGCCGCCACCTACGCCCAGGAGTTCAACCTCCCGTTCTCCTCGCTCGCCGACACCGAGGCCCAGTACGGCCGCGTGCGCGCCGCCTGCGAGGACCGGGGTCGCGACCCCGGCACGCTGCGGCTGTCGGCCGCCCAGGTGGTGTGCTGCGGTGCCGACGAAGCCGAGGTGGAGCGGCGCGCCGCCAACATCGGACGCAAACCCGATGAGCTCCGGGCCAACGGCGCCGCCGGCACGCCCGACGAGGTGGTGGCCCGCCTCGAGGCGTTCGCCGGCATCGGAGCGCAGACCATCTACCTCCAGGTGCTCGACCTCCGCGACCTGGAGCACATCGAGCTGCTGGCGAGGGAAGTACTGCCGCGGGTCTCGTAGGCGGGCCCGTCGGCGGGACGGGACGCAGAGACAGAGACGCAGAGACGGAGAGGACGACACCATGACCATCACGAGCCGGGGGGCGGTCGCACCGACGGGTGATCGGGGTGAGACGGGCGGGGGCGGATCGCCCGAGACGCTGGCTCCGTCCGACACCGCCGCGATCGATGCGCTCGTCGACGAGGTGGCGGACCACGCCGCGGCCTGGGCCGCCACGGACGCCGCGGCACGTTCCGACCTCCTACAGCAGGTGATCAACGACACCATGGCGGCCCAGGATGCCTGGCTGGCCGCCGCCTGTGCCGCCAAGGGCCTCACGCCCGGCTCGACCGAGGCGGGCGAGGAGCTCTTCGCCGGCATCGGGACGTTCGTGCGCATGGCGCGCCTGCTTCGCGACGCGTTGCGCGACATCACCAAGGACGGCACGCCCTCCTTCGCCGGTCCCGTGCGCGAGGCGGCGGACGGCCGATTGCGCGTCCAGGTCTTCCCCGATGGTGCGTTCGACCGGATCACGTTCCCGCAGACCACCGCCGAGGTCTGGATGCAGCCCGGCGTGACCAGGGAGGCTCTCGCCCCGGGTCAGGCTCCCTCCTATGCCGACCCGGCCGCCCACGCCGGCACGGCGCTGGTGCTGGCCGCCGGCAACGTGGCCTCGCTCGGCCCCCGCGACGTCCTCTCGAAGCTCTTCGTGGAGGGCAAGGTCGTGGTGATGAAGGCCAACCCGGTCAACGACTACCTCGTCCCGCACTGGAGCAACGCCCTGGCGCCGCTGATCGGCGCCGGTGTGCTGCGCATCGTGGCAGGCGGTCCCGCGGTCGGGCAGCACCTGACCGGGCATGACCGCATCGACGAGGTGCACATCACCGGCTCGGACAAGACCTATGACGCCGTCGTGTTCGGCACCGGGCCCGAGGGCCAACGGCGCAAGGCGGCCGACGAGCCGGTGCTCGACAAGCCGGTGACCGCCGAGCTGGGCAACGTCTCGCCCGTGATCGTGGTGCCGGGCAAGTGGTCGATACCCGAGCTTCTCTACCAGGCCGAACACGTGGCGACCATGCTGGTGAACAACGCGGGCTTCAACTGCATCTCGGCCCGTGTGGTGGTCACCCATGCCGCCTGGCCCCAGCGCGACGCCTTCCTGGGCGCGCTGACGCAGGCGCTGTCGCGGATCACCACCCGGCGGGCGTACTACCCGGGCGCCGCGGGGCGCCGCGATGCCTTCGTGGCTCTCCACCCCGAAGCCGAGGAGCTCGGCACGGGCCCCGCCGACGCCCTGCCGTGGACGTTCATACGCAGCGTGCCGCCCGGGCGCACCGACGACATCTGCTTCAATGTCGAGTCCTTCTGCGGGGAGCTGGCCGAGACGGCCCTGACGGCTCCCTCGGTGCCGGCCTTCGTCGACGCCGCCACCGCCTTCTGCAACGACGTCGTCTGGGGCACGCTGGGTGCCACCGTGATCGTCAGCCCCTCCTCCATGAAGGAGGACGCCGTCGGTGCCGCGGTCGAGCGGGCGGTCGCGGACCTGCGCTACGGCTCCATCGGTGTCAACGTCTGGCACGGCCTCTCGTTCGCCATGGGCTCCACGACGTGGGGTGCCTACCCCGGACACGCGCGCACCGACATCCAGTCGGGTACCGGTGTGGTGGGCAACGCCGCCATGTTCGACCGCCCGCAGAAGTCGGTCGTGCGCGGGCCGTTCCGCTCCCGGCCAAAACCGGCATGGTTCGCCACCGCGCCCGACGCCTACGACGTCATGCGCCGCTTCGTCGCCTTCGAGGCCGAGCCGTCGGCGGCCAAGATCCCGGGCCTGCTACTCGCCGCCATGCGGCACTAGCAACGAGCACCGGCAGAGGGATTCAGCTCATCGTCTTCGCACGGAGCTGCGGAACGGCGTATGGCGCAGCCGCCACGATGGCGGCGATGAGGCCGACGAACGCGCCGAACTCCCACCCGACGCCCGATCCACCCGGCTTGAAGATGAAGCCGATGAACACGAGCACCAGGTTGACCAGGGTGGCCGTCAACATCACCGTGAGGTGCGGGACATTGGCGGCAATCGGGAGCTCGTCCCACCCGGCACGCAGCGCGAGGTACGCGACGATGAGGATGCACAGGATCAGCACGATGTAGAGGTAGCCGTGGGCCGAGAGCCCGCTTGCCGTCACCGTGATGCCGATCACGCTCACCCCGAACCAGGACAAGAACAGCGAAATGAACAGGACGACCGAGGCGATCCCCGCGATCCGGTCCGCCAGCGACCAGCGGGCGGCATCGAACTTGTAGGGGGGGACGGAGGATCCGGTGGACGCCCGGGCCGCCGGTGCGTCGGCGGGTGCGCCCACCGCTGGGCCGGTGGCGGCTGCGGCTGGTCTGGGAGCGGCCGCCGAGCCGGCGCCCAGCTGGGCACCGCAACTCGGGCAGAAGGTGGCGTCCTCGGCGGCTTCGCTCTGGCACTGAGCGCACGTCTGCGGCATGACGGTCCTCCATCTCTCAGGTGACGGGAGTCCCGCCCCCCGCCACGCTCCCGTGACTGCTTGGGTGCGGCACGTCAGATTCTACGGGGGTGTGCCGCTCCTGCCTAGGGATCCTCGGCCCCGGGTGGCTCCCAACGGCGCACGTCAGGGACTAATTCGGAGGTCCAGGCACGCTAGGGGTGTCCTGAGCCGTGCGTCCGGCTCGGGGTCGGGGCCGGTTTCGGGGCGATCAGGGTGAGCCGGGCCACCGTGTTCCCGCCCACCGCGACACACGACGACGTGGTCGGACAGGACAGCGCCGTCAGGGAGATGGGCACGTAGGCCGAAGTGGACGCGCGGAACGAGAGCCCGCCATCGAGGCTCTGTGCGACTGCACCGGTGCCGACGGCGGGAAAGCCCACCCACTTCGTGCCGACCATGGCGCACTGGCGGGCCGACGGGCACGCGACGCCGTAGACGTCGTCGACCGGTGGCACTCCCGCCGTGGCGAGCCAGGTGTGCCCCCCGTCGCTGCTGCGCAGCAGCTCTCCCTTGGCCGGCACCACGTCACTCACCGTCGTCGCTGTGGTCCCGGCGGCGATGCACGTCGACGTGCTCACGCAGACGGCGCTCTGCAGCACGCCGACACCCGCGGGGACCGTGGCCAGCGACCAGGTCTGCCCGCCGTCCGCACTCACTGCGATCGCGCCGGTCCCGTGGCCGTTGCTCGTGGGCACGTGGCCCGCGACGAGACACGAACCTCCGGCGGTGCACGAGAGGTCGTCGCCGGGGAGGAACGGGGAGGGGAGGTCGCCTTCCTGCTGCCAGCTCAGCCCGAAATCGTCGCTGTGGGCAGACCACGTCGAGATGCCGTCACTGACGACGGCCGTGCAGTCGGAGGTGTTGGCGCACTCCACGCTGGTCACCGTGAGCGCGTTCGTGGGCGCGGTGACCGGCGACCAGGTCGTGCCGGCGTCGTTGGTCGTCACCACGACGCCGCTTCCCGGGAGCGATGCCCCGTTGGAGCCGACAGCCATGCACTCGGTCGAGGTGGGGCACGAGATACCGCTCAATTGCGGTGTGCTCCCGCCGGCCACCTGCTGCGCCCTCCACTTCGTGCCGCCGTCGGCCGTGGCGACGATCACCGCCGCCCCCGCCGCGGGGGGATTGGGCCCGGCGACCCCGACCGCCCAACAGCGCCTGGAGGTCGGGCACGACACCGCGCCGAGCTCGCCGGTGCCGTCCGGTGCCGGCTGCCCGACCACCAGGGGGGTGCCCTTCGGCTCACCGAGCACGCGGGCGGCCCGGGGCGAGCTCGGGTGTCCGGTCAGCGCACAGCCCGCTGCGGCGGCCGCCAAGGCGGTGAGGAGGACAGTCAGGCCGCCACCGCGTCGCCAGGCACGCCGGTGTCGAGGCACGGAGCGGGGAAACACGGCAAGACGACAATAGCGGTGGGGGGCGGAAATTCCGGTGCACCGTTGGGTACCCTCGCACGGTGGATTGGGTGGACCTGTTGATCATCGGGCTGATGCTGCTGGCCGCCGTCCACGGGTTGCGGCTCGGTGCGATCGTGCAGCTCCTCACCTTCGGCGGCTTCATCCTCGGGTTCCTGCTGGGAACGGTGGTGTGGGTGCCCCTGCTCAGCACCGGTCATGACGACGTGACCCGCTCGGTCGTCGTGGTCTCCCTCGTGATCCTCACGGCCCTCACCCTCGGCTATGCGGGCCGCGTGCTGGGTACGTGGACCAACGTCACCGTGCGCCGTCACCATCTGGGCCACGTCGACGCGGTGCTCGGGGTCGGGGTCGCGGTCATCGCCGTCCTGCTCTCCGTCTGGCTGGTTGCTGCCGTGGTCTCGTCCCCCAACAGCCGCCTGACCTCCCTGGACGCGGCGGTGGCCAAGTCCGACATCCTCCACTCAATCGACAACGTGCTGCCCCGGGCACCTTCGATCTTCAACGACCTGCAGACCTTCTTGAACAACCAGGGGTTCCCCCAGGTGTTCTCGACGCTCACCCCGCCCTCGACCCCCTCGGTCTCGACACCATCGAACGCGGAGACCCGGGCTCTCGCGGACCCGGCGGTCTTCTCGACCGTCAAGATCCTGGGCACGGCGTGCAACAACGAGCAGGAGGGTTCGGGCTTCGTGGTCGCTCCGGGACTCGTGGCCACCAATGCCCACGTCGTCGCGGGGGAGGGCAGTGGCGACACGGAGGTCGTCGTAGGCACCACCACCTATGCCGCGACGCCTGTCCTGTTCGACCCGTCGTTCGACCTGGCGGTGCTGCGCACCGATGCCCCGCTCGGCCCGGCCCTGTCCATCAGCCCGAACCTCGTCGCCCGGGGCACACAGGCGGCGCTGCTCGGCTATCCCGAGGACGGACCGCTCATGATCGACCCCGCCGGTGTGACCGAGGAGGTCACCGCCATCGGCAAGGACATCTACAACAACGGGTCCGTGACCCGGGGTGTCTACGCCCTGGACGCCAACGTCGAGCCGGGGAACTCCGGCGGCCCGCTGTTGGCTCCCGGCGGCCAGGTCATCGGCGTCGTCTTCTCCCGCTCCACCGTCTACCAGGAGGTCGGCTACGCCCTGACCTCCCCGGGGGTCCTGGCCCGCGTGCAGGCGGCCGAGCACCATCGCTCGGCGGTGGGCACCGGTCCCTGCATCAGCAGCTGAGCAGGCAAGAATGAGGTCATGAGCCAGCCGATCGAGGACTACGCCGTCATCGGGGACCTGCACACAGCGGCCCTCGTCGGGTTGGACGGCTCGGTCGACTGGCTGTGCCTCCCGCACTTCGACTCGGCGGCGTGCTTCGCCCGGCTGCTGGGCGACGACCCGCACGGCTTCTGGAAGATCGCCCCCGTCGGAGCACCGGAGTCGATCCTGGCCACCCGCCGGTGGTACCGAGCCGACTCGCTCGTGCTCGAGACCGAGTTCGACACCCCCACCGGCACGGTGCGTGTCACGGACTGCATGCCGGTGCGGGACAACCACCCGCACCTCGTGCGCTCCGTCGAGGGCGTCAGCGGCACGGTCGACATGCACATGGATCTCGTCGTCCGTTTCGATTACGGCGAGGTCGTTCCCTGGGTCACCTCGCACGAAGGCCTGGTGCGCTTCACCGCGGGTCCCGACTCGCTCGCGCTATGGCACCGGGTCGACACGTTCGGCAAGGACCTGCACACGCTGGCGGACTTCACGGTGAGCGAGAAGCAGCGCTACCCCTTCACCCTGGTGTGGCACGCCTCGCCCGAGGAGCCGCCGCCGCCGCTCGACAGCTACTACGCCGTCCACTTGACCGAGGCCTACTGGACCGAGTGGGCGGAGCAGTGCTGCTACCGGGGCCCGTACCAAGAGGCGGTGGTGCGCTCGCTGATCACGCTCAAGGCGCTGACCTACGAACCGACGGGCGGCATCGTGGCGGCGGCCACCACCTCGCTGCCCGAGGCGCTGGGCGGCAACCGGAACTGGGATTACCGCTATTGCTGGTTGCGCGATGCCACGCTCACCCTGGAGTCGCTGATGCGCGGCGGCTACTACACCGAGGCCATGGCATGGCGCGACTGGCTCCTGCGGGCCGTCGCGGGCGACGTGTCGAGGCTGCAGATCATGTACGGGCCCGGAGGGGAGCGGCGGCTCGACGAGTGGGAGGCGTCCTGGCTCCCCGGCTACGAGCACTCGGCCCCGGTGCGGATCGGGAATGCCGCCTCGGAGCAGTACCAGCTCGATGTGTACGGCGAGGTCATGTCGGCCCTGTACGAATCGGCCAAGAGTGACGGCGTGCACAGCCGTGCGGCCTGGGCCCTGCAGGTCCAGCTGATCAAGTTCCTCGAGAAGGGGTGGGTCGAGCCGGACGACGGGATCTGGGAGGTGCGCGGCCCGCGCCGCCACTTCACGCACTCCAAGGTCATGGCGTGGGTCGCCGTGGATCGCGCCGTGCGCACTCTCGAGGAGTGGCCGGACCTCGAGGGGCCGACCGAGCAATGGCGCACGTTGCGCAACGACATCTTCACCGAGGTCTGCGAGAAGGGCTACAACTCCGATGTCGGTGCCTTCACGCAGTACTACGGCTCGGACCAGCTCGACGCCAGCGTCCTCATGATCCCGCTCGTGGGGTTCCTCCCGCCGAGCGACCCGCGGGTGGTGAGCACCGTCGACGCCGTGCAGCGCGATCTCATGGACCACGGGTTCGTGTTGCGATACCGCACCGCCGACGACGGTGCGGTCGACGGGTTGACGGGGCGGGAGGGAGCGTTCTTGGCCTGCTCGTTCTGGCTGGTGGACTGCTTGCACATGATCGGACGGGAGGGGGACGCCCAGGAGCTCTTCGAGCGGCTCCTGGCCCTGCGCAACGACCTCGGTCTGCTCTCCGAGGAGTACGACCCGCTGGCGGGACGACTGGTGGGCAACTTCCCCCAGGCCTTCTCCCACGTCTCGTTGATCAACTCCGCCTTCCGGCTGAGTGGGTCCGATCCACTCGCCACCCCGACGTATTCGGACACCGTGGTGTCGGACACCACGTTCCTGCACCGATCGCAGCGGAAGAAGAAGCTCGGGCGGGTGGCCGTGCAACGCCGGAAGGGCGCGTCGCGGTGACGAGACGGCGGCCTTCGAGCGGGGAAGAAGGAGGGTGAGGGACGCATGAAGGCTCTGACCGTCGTCCCGTTGCAGGTCAACGCTCCGTGAGCGGACGGCACTCGCACGATGGGCACTCGCACCGACATGCCGATGCGGGCCTGCACGTGCACGACCCGGAAAGCGGCGACGCCATTCCGGCTGTCCCGCCACCACGACCGATCGCCGCCGGCGTCCTCGAGATCGACACCATGCTCGGAGGTTGGGAGAAGGTGACCGCCGGCTACCTGATCGAAGGGCCGGCACCGGTGCTCATTGAGACCGGAAGTCAGACCTCGGTGCCTGTGCTGCTCGCCGCACTGGACCAGATCGGGGTCGGCCCTAAGGAATTGGCCGGGGTGGCGGTCACCCACATCCATCTCGACCATGCGGGGGGCGTCGGTGACGTGGCCCGCGCCTTTCCCTCGGCCACGGTCTACGTGCACGAGAAGGGAGCGCGGCATCTGGCCGACCCGACCCGCCTCATCGACTCCGCGGCCCGCGTCTACGGCCCGTTGCTCGATTCCCTCTACGGCCGCCTCGATCCGACGCCGCCCGAGCGTCTCCATGTGCTCGCCGACGGCGAGGAGATCGAGGTCGGCCCGGGTCGGACCCTGGTGGCCGTGGACTCACCCGGCCACGCCAAGCACCACGTCGGGCTGCATGACTCTCTGAGCGGGGTGCTGTTCGCGGGTGACGCCGTCGGCGTGAAGCTGCCCGACGGCGGGGTGCTGCGCCCCTCGACCCCGCCGCCGGACTTCGACCTGGACCAGGCGATCACCTCACTGGGCAAGTTCGCGGCGCGCCATCCGTCCGGCATCGCACTGGCCCATTACGGACTGCTCGAGCAGCCCGAGGAGCTCCTGGCCGAAGCGGAGGAGACGTTGCGCCTCTGGGCCGAGACGGCGGAGCAGGCCTACCGCGAGGGCGCCGACATAGCGGATGCCCTGGCGACCCGCTTCGACCCGCTGCTGGGCGACATCGACGCCGCCCACAAGGAGAAGCTCGACATCATGAATGGCGTCCATTCGAACGCGGCCGGCTTCCAGCGCTGGCTCGAAGGACGCGACGCCGCCAAGAGCTGAGGGAGTCCGCAGGTCAGGCTGGCCGGGCAGCGCTCAGACGACGAGTTTGGCGCGCAACTCTTCCTGGCGGATCTCGAAGTCGTCCAGGGTGATCCGCCCCTCGGCCAGATCCTCGTGGAGCGCGGCGAACTGCTCGAGCAGCTGCGTCTGGTCCACCTCGTCGGCCGAGGCGGTCGAGGAGGGCTGGCCGCCCGCGGCGGCCTTATCCTCTCGGCGCGAGAGGCGATCGTCCATCTTCGCCTTGGCCCTGTCCTTCTTGGCCTGGTCGCGTTGCAATTTTCCGAATGTCGAACGTGCGCGTGCCACAGTCACTCCTTTCCGGTCGCCGGGGAACGACCAGGTGCTGCCGGCAAGGCGCCTGCCCTGCCGCTGTTCAGTCGCATCTCGCCCATGCGACGGGCCTTCACCGGCCCCGAGCGGAGGAGGTGGGATTTGAACCCACGGTACCCATGAGGCACAACGGTTTTCGAGACCGTCCGATTCGGCCGCTCTCGCACTCCTCCGGGGGGCATGTTAGTCGCTCTGACCTGG
>Ga0181523_10005492_pt1 | contig 10453 bp, 6 predicted proteins | sample PEATcosm2014_Bin_43_FD_119752 | JGI IMG/M metagenome (GOLD analysis project Ga0181523, IMG submission 119752) | Peatland microbial communities from MTU Mesocosm Facility, Houghton, MI, USA - PEATcosm2014_Bin05_30_metaG | ecosystem: Environmental > Terrestrial > Soil > Wetlands > Peat | place... | reverse complement strand
GAGGCCGCTTCCAACCTTACCGTGATACACGTTCAGCGACCGAACCTTGGTTCTCCCCTCTGCGATTGCGATGTGGCCCGGACCATCGTGTCCCATCAGCACCACATCGTCGTTGTAGTCCACTGCATAATACTCAGTGAAAGAACCGCCGGCCCGGAAGGAGTCCATTATCTTCATGGCTTGGACGTTCTTGACCTCATACTCACCGGCGACCGGCACACCACGCGCAGTCAGCAGGCTCGTGCCAAGGATGATGGAAGTGATTGCGTCCTCATTCTCTGCGCTGCCGACTCCTTTGTGATAGTACGCCATTGAACCCAGCCCGTGGCGTTCGACCAATCGATCCAATGCAACAGAAGTACGAGCCGCACGCAACAGCTCGTCTATTGGACAATCTTCTTGCACGTCGAAGGAATTCTTGAACTCTTCCACTCTTTGGCTGGCTTCTGCAGCGTTTACTTCGCGCAGCAGCGTGGCTAGTTCTTCAACTTCAATGATCTCGATATGTCCGCCGAAGTATGCGCACTGCTGCGTGAGATCGGAATAAATGTCGAGCATCCCACCGTAATAATGGCCCATCAGTCCAAGGCGATTGTGCTCCATCACGTGGGCTACGCGGGCGGCCTCTATCCACTCGTTCACCTCGGCCCACGCGACCAGATCATTTTCCAGCATACCGGTGACCTGAAAAAACGGAATCCGGCAGCGGTTGAAGACATTGGCGATCTCGGGGATCGGACAGGCCTGACAATACGCCAGCCACTCCGCTGTCATCTTGGTTCGATCCCCAAGACGATTGAACGCATCGTAGTCAATGGCCGGTGAAGGCGCGAGATTCAAAATGATCACCGGCACTTTTGCCCGGCGAACGGCCGGTAGCACCGTAGAGGACAAAGCGTAGGTCGTGACATATAAGAAAATGAGATCAACATCTGCCCTTCGGAATTCATGTCCTGCAGCAGCAGACTTTTCCGGAGTGTCGATGAGCCCGAGGTTGGTCACTTGTACTTGGGAGGCTTCCAGCTTCCGAGCAACTCGTTCCGTGGACCCGGCCAGCCTTTCTCGCAATCCTGGAAACTGCGGCCAGTAAGTGTCCAGACCGATGCTGAACAGTCCAACGTGGAGTTGCACGTCTGAAGATTTCATGATCGATCTTCCAAGCCTGGAATCCCTCAAAGCTTCTGGTGTAAGCATAATCGCTGCTAATTGCGGTCACAAGCATCAGGCAAGCGTCTACCGATTGTTTGCGTTGCGAACTGAGTGACAATTCGGAGTTTTCGTTGCCGGTGAGCCTGGGTTGCGAGGAACCGTCAGTCCGCAGCACAACATCGTTGGTAGGACGCAATGCTTCCCTGGCGTGTTCGACTGTCCGCCATTCTTCAGCGTGAAATGTTTGCAGCCTCAACGTTCTGCAGTTGACGGTTCAACCCGTCTGCCCTAGGATTCGGTTTCACCGGAGGAATGTCTTATCTCCGCTGGTCAATATGAACGCAGTGAACCCGTAGGAGGATGCGATGACCTTCAACCAGTGGGGAAAAACGTGGACTGCTCTGGCACTCACGGTAGCCTGCACTGGGATTGCAGCTACCCAGGACCAACCAGTGACAGTGTCGCCACATTGGGACAAGGTCGTAAGCGTTTCTCACACGACCCCGACACTGCAGGTTGTAGTCAATCCTCCCCTTCTGCGCGGTACTCCTGTGCATGACAACGCATTCAAGGCTCTACGCGATCTGGGAGCTGACTATGTGCGTTATGTGCCATGGCTGCCCTATCCGAAGTTAGCGGTCGCCGAACTCGAGCCCCCTAAAGACGGAAAGACCTCGTGGGACTTCACCTTGATCGATCCCATGACCGTCGACTTCCTGGATGCAACCAGGGGGCACTCGACTATTCTGAACTTCAGCACGATCCCGGAATGGATGTACAAGACCGACAGGCCAGTCGAGTATCCTGCAGATCCGAACCAGGTAACTTGGGCGTATGAGCAGGGCACGGAGCTCCGTGACCCCACCATGAAGGAAGTCGCCGACTACTACGCCCGCCTGCTTGCCTGGTACACCAAGGGTGGTTTTACGGACGAGTTCGGCAAGCGGCATGAATCGGGCTACCACCATTCCATTCCGTACTGGGAGGTACTGAACGAAGTCGACTTTGAGCACCATATGAGTCCGGAGAGCTACACGCGGCTGTATGACGAAATTGTGCTGGCAATGAAGAAGGTGCAGCCCGATTTGAAGTTTGTTGGTTTGGCCCTCGCCATGGAGACCGAACCGCACTACTTCGAGTATTTCCTCGACCACAAGAACCACAAGGCGGGCGTTCCGCTGGACTTCATCTCGTATCACTTCTATGCCTCGCCAACTCCCGACCAGACTCCGGAAGTTAAGCAGTTCACATATTTCGATCAGGCCGATGGTTTCCTGAAGACCGTGCGATACATCGAGGCGATACGCAAGCGGCTTTCTCCTGAAACCAAAACGACCGTCGATGAGCTTGGTGTCATCTCAGCTGACGATGCAGCTCAGGGCGAACCCGGGCACGTGGCCAAGCCGATTGAGAACTCTTATTGGAATCTCGCGGGTGCGTTATATGCATATCTCTTTGGCGAACTTTCGAAAATGGGGATTGATGTCGCGGGCGAATCGCAACTCGTGGGCTTTCCCACCCAGTATCCCAGTGTTTCAATGGTTGGCTGGAACGATGGCAAACCGAATGCTCGATTTTGGGTGCTGAAGCTCTTGCACGACAGCTTCGCTGAAGGGGACAAACTGGTTGAGACCGAGTCGAACCAGCCTTACGTATATTCGCTAGCCTTCGCGGCTCGAGATGGCAAGAGGCGAGTTCTGCTGGTGAACAAGCGAAATCGTACGTTCAACGTTACGGTCACGGGTGCGACTGGCGGACGGCTTGATTATGTGGATCAAACGACCAGTTTCCAGCCACCAGCCATGCTCAAATTGAGTGCCGACATGGTGAAGTTGGGCGGGTACTCAGTAGGGGTCGTGACCCTGCCGTAGGGACGTGGACTGCTTCTTCGACTCAGTGTCGCGGTGTGACTCGCAGCTGAAGCCTGCCAACGATTCCAGAAGGCAGGGGTTGTAAATGATCCATTCCTTGCGGTACAAACCGTTCTCCATACCGGGCGTTCAATAGACGATAGTCAGGAAGAGCCTGGCCCGCCAGAGAACTGATTGCGCTATTGCCCAAAAGATGTCTTCCCCAGCGTCATTCTTTTCCCCGTACACAGTTCCTTCAACCGATGGCTGATGTTGAAAATAATCAGCCCAAAATGTTACCGAGTCGGGATTCTTTTCCGGTTCCGCGGAGTTGATGATCAGGACGCCTAGCGACGAAAGTCCGTGACTTTCGACCTCGTCAACCTGCCTGCGCTGCTTGAATTCGCGGGGATAAGCGCCACGTCACTCTTTAAGATCTTGCGGCATCTTGATGTGTCATCGTTTGTTCCGTTTTCGTAACAAACGCGGATTCCGTCCGGCTGGGAGATTAACTGCGAGTGCTGAGATGCGAATTCGCACCTAAATCGTTGTCTTATATGGCGTTAGCATGACATGGTAGATGGATAGCAGCGAAGAAGAATTCCGTTTTCCAGAACGCAATTATCAAGGAGGCTCCAAAAGTTGCATGACTGCTGTTTACTTCACATTCCCTCATCACGCTCGTAGTGATTTTTACCAAGCAACCATTTGGGTAGTGCCAAAGGTGACATGTCGGAAAACACCATGTCTCTCCTCTTCTGTTGAGATAGTGGTTGATCAGCTGGCGGCCCTATTTGCAGTGATGCAAGCAAGAACTCGACCCCTGATGCTTGTGTTCGCTAAGACATTCCAGCCGTAAAGTGCGGTCTCATGAATCAGATCATAACTTTGCTGCAAAACCTGTTCAGCCTGACGAAGGTGGCCGCGGTCACGCTGCCGGGATTGTTGTCGGCAGGCGCTCTGGCACTGATTCTGTGGCCGGCAACACCCGTCGATTTGATTCCGGTTGCAACCGCCGGCAGCAGACCTTCAGAAGACCTTGGGGCTGACCAATCTTGCTCTGGGGAGAGTGCTTTACCGCGACCGAACGCTTACTTAGAAGTCTGCAGAATGGAATTTGTGCCAATCGACCAGTTCCCCACATACATAGACAGTCGCTTGAAACGCCTGCTCGCGCTCGGCGAGGTAAACAAACCCAAAGCTGCGATTCAGAAAGGTGAGTGCGAATCTCAGACAAATGAATCTGAGACAGACGAATCCTTAACCGTTTCGTTCGAGTCCAAGAAGCCGTGGAGGGTAGCTCCTTTTGAGTTCGGCCTCGACAGGACCCTTCACTGTCAGCTCTCGGCCATAACTTCCGATCTCAGCGTTCCCGAGAGCCGAAGAGATCAGGTGAAGGAACAGTTGATTCTCGATGCTGAGGATCAGATGTTCTCCTATTGCAATGAGATGGAGAATAGCCTCAAAGGCCGGGAAGAGAGCGAGAACTTACAACTCAAAGCCGATCTCGAAATTGAAGAGAAAAAGCGAGGTGCGGCGCAAGACAACTTTCTTGCCGCTCTCAAGTCCGGTAGTCCAGTCTACGGAGATTATTGGCGGCAGATGAACAGCTTCCAGGGATGCATCGCGCTTAAGCGTTACACCACCATCGAGAATGAGCAAGATAGCCGCGAGCGCCAACGCCGAGTGGAAGAGCTGACGCGAACGCAGCAGGTCATCAAAGCACGGCTGGCGGATCCGGGTAGACTTCGTCCCCGGCTTGGTTTTGATGCATTCATGACCGGCTTGGTCAATCATGTCGTCGCTTTTATACTTTTGTCGCTTGCGTCGGCGATCATCGTGACCGCGACTGATCGAGCCGTTTTTGGCGCATTCTTCGAGGATCTGTTTGATGGATTTTAAGCCACAACACGATAACTCGACTCCACAAAAAGTCAATGCGGCGAGTTCCTCGCATCAGGCTACATCCGAAAAGCCGGAGGCGAACCAGAGTACCCCGCAAAAACAGTCGAAACCCTTCCCTGAATTGACACAACAACCGCCAAAACCTCGGGAGGTCAAGCCTTCGGAACTACCAGAAACATGGGTTCCGCAACAAATTCAGGTCGATCGAATCCACGTCTTGATTCCGATGCTTCTACTGACGCTGATTATCTATGCATTGCTGTGGTCGGGTGTGAAGTGGCTCCGGCTGCGGCTCCGAAGATACTTTCCGAAAGTGGTCATTTCGACCATTCTTGCGACGTTCCTCGTCCTCCTCAGCTACTTTTTTGTCATATGGCCTGTTTATCTCACTGCTGAAATGAGTGCGGTTGCATTGGGATTGGTCTTGGGGTGGTGCTGGGTTGACTTCGATCGCAGAAAAGCGCGCGGACCCCTGAGACCCAGAACAAACGAGCGCCAACGGCTAGCTAAGCAGCTGGACTCCGAGCCGAGGCGTGACATGTCAAATCCGCAGTATGACCCAAGAGACGCCCGCGATCCGTTGGACCCGGACGGGGACTTGGATCAATTGGGATTCTTTAACTCACGGGTCGCCACTCGAAGTCGAGAGCTCTTCGTGATCACGATTGCGGACATACCAATGGAGTCGAAGGAACGCGAGGACGCGCTCAAGCTGGTGGATAGCTACTGGATGAAACAAAATCACAGCAAGGCGAAGGGGCAGGAACACTCCACGGTTCGTGAGGCTCGCGGCGATGAGCGATAAAAACGCGGAGCCCGCCAAGATCTCAAAGTGCGTGGCTACACCCACGAATGTGGTCGTGTACTTCTCCGCGCCTATCGACGTTACCGTCGAAAACAACCCCAACGAGACTGCGAATTACGCAGTAAGAAAGATGGGCGCAACCATTGCGCTTGATTACGCACAATACGACGTCATACAACGCGCATCCGTGTTGCAACTGAACGAACCGCAGGCCCCCGGAGAATCACTAGAGATAACTGTAGCCAATCTTAAGTCTCACGGAGTCGAAGTCGATGCCTCACCTGCTAATTGCACAATTGATGGGGAAACAGCGAAGGCGAAAAAGAAACCTACCGTAGACCTCCAGTTGATGAAGAAAATCCTGCAACCCAGTTATGCAATCGGAATGGGCATTATCACCCAGGACGACTACAACAATCTCAAGAATGAGTATTTCGCGCAAAGCGAGCTCACCCTTGGACTCATGATTCCACTTATTTTAATCGTGCTAGGCCTGGCTCTGACTCCGCAGATCGGACTGGCTCCGAAGTGGATAGAGAAATCGCTTGTCGATGACGGGTCATGGTGGGCGGCACTGCCGGGGGCCCTAACATGGTATCTGATGTGCGCCGCATTGGTACCCATTTCGATGGCGTTGTTCCTTGTGGGAGCAGAGCGTTATCACAAGTACCGGATGGAACTGAAGTTGTTAATTCTTGGCAATTGGCAGAAACAACAGGAAGCCAAGGAAGCGGCAGCTGGAGGCACCAATGGGACATCAGGCAAGACTCCGAACAAATCGAATCCAGGCGCTGGCGGCGGTGTCACTGGGGGTGGTGCGACAAAAATATCCGTAGATCCGATCACAGTGGACCTTCGCCCGAGCCAAGCACCTACTGCGAGAAGTCAGTCCGGCAGCGGAACGGTCGCCCCGGCCAGCAATGAGAGTACGATTTCCGGCACAAAACAGAAGCTGAGCAAGGCTTTCCAGGAAACCAATTTCGAAAACGAATCCGAGACGCAGGCGTAGAACACGGGTCACGTCATGATGCTTGCCATCACAGTCCGACAGGCACTTCAGGATCGATACGGGGCAACTGGATACAAGAACATTCGCACAGCACTACAAATCTACGCCGCCGAAGCGAACGCGGAAGTCGTCGCGCTTGACGATGCCGACGATATGAGCAATTTCGGGCTCGCCCCCGCGCTGGGAAGTCAAGCAGGTAGCTTGCTGCTGGCACTAAGGGCGGTGCGGAAGGTCGTGAATCCCGTGGAAAGCATCCTCCTTGTTGGCGGAAACGACATTGTCCCGCATTGCCAAATCCCCAACCCCGTAAGTGACCGAAATATCGACGAAGATGAGTTCGCGCTAAGCGACAACCCATACGGAACGGAATCGGACACGCTCGCCGACTATCTCGCGCCACCGATGCCCGTGGGCCGCTTAACCGATTTTCCACGCGGATCTGCAGACGATTTCGTGCAACTAATCGACGCTGCGACCGCGAATCGAAGAACCAAAGCTGCACGCAGCCGCGCTGCAGCGATGGTCGACATCGATTGGGCTGATTTCAGCCGACAGGCTGCCACGCCGCTCCCCACTCCAGTGGACTGGTATTTCTCTCCAGGCTCTCTCCTCGACCACAACAGGAGCGCTAACATCGATCGTGCATTTCTCTACTTCAACCTGCACGGCTTCCCCGACATAGCTGAGTGGCAGGGATACGACTCCGTGCAGGAGAAATTCGTAGTTGCCGTTACTCCCGATGCGTTTGATCGGCGGTACGTTTCTGGAACGGTCGTATTTGCGGAGAACTGCTACGGTGCAAAGACGGGTGGCCGAACACCCTCGAACTGCTGCGCCTTGCGACTGGTCCGCGAGGGAGCTGTCTTTATTGGCGCAACTGGCCTTGCTTATGGTTCGCACGTGGCACCGAATTTCTTCCTCGATGACGCGGATGCCTTAGCCCGCAACTTTTGGAGCCAGTTTCTAACCGGAGCCGAGGTCGGCGAAGCTCTGAGGCGCGCCCGAGCCGAGTATTTGAACGATGCCAACACACCTGTGACCAATCCCTTCAAGCAGAAAACATTGTTGCAGTTCATTTTGCTGGGCGATCCCGGCTGGAGTTAAGGAGCACAACGAAACGATGAACAGAACATTCTGCAAGTTTGCGGTCATCCTTGGATTCTGCGCACGCGGATGGGCACAAGAGTGGACCCCCTCCCGACCGCAAGACAATGTTCTGTTTATCAATGCTAATCAAGAACACCGTACGTGTGTTGTGCCACGTTCGTGGACCGATGCTTTAAGACAGTGTCCAGTTGCAGCGGCATACACGATCAGTATCGAGTCGAATCGCAGGATCATTCTTCAAGGGCCCGACAGAACAAGATCAAATGAGCGGCTTCTCGACGAAGACTATTTCATTCAAGGCCACCGCATTGAACTGGAGGTCGTCAATCGGAGGTTCCTGACGGACTACAGCATCAGCATCGACGGTGTAACACAAATGCAGACCGGACCCAACATCCGAAATTTGAATGAAGCGGAGAATCTCACGTTGGGCACGGCGACCTTTGCGACGATTCCTCCCTCTAAGGGTGGAGCCGAGGGTCTGCAGGCTCGAACCGCGACTCAAATTCTCCTTCAATTGATTGACGACACAACGTCGGGCCAGCCCATCACTGACATGGATTCCGACCAGTCGGTGATCGAGCGCGAACGGGAGAAAGTACGAGCACAAATCGATGATTTTGACCGACAGTACATTCGAACGCTAGGAACCGCCCCTCCACTCACCTGGGACGCGCAATGCATGGAAACAATCGGAGAGCCGAGCATAATTCCACTTCGGTACTGTCTGGATGATGAATCCCGCCGAGATGCTCATGCCTTGGCCAGCGAACAAGCATTCCGAGATGCAAACACACGAGTGCAAGACTTGATTACTGCGGTGATGGCGCTGGGAACTCAATTGAGTAGTACGGATTTGCCGAACAAGTTGACTGCTCTGGTTAACGCTATTGCCCAGTATGAGAACGACGTAAACGTGTTCGCAGGAAATATACAGGCTGCCGCCGACGCTGCGGAACTCGCCCAGATAGGTGGCGACTTCCGCAGAAGACTGCGCAGGGAAGAAATGAAGGTGCTGCTGCTCGGTAAACTCAAGGGATTGGACTCAAAGCCAACGCTCGACGATACGGAATTGAACCATCTATTGGACTCTTATTATGACGAGTCCCTAGTAGGCGGCCTTGGCAACGCGACATTGAGGCGCAACATTGCGACATTGCAAGGAAGAGTAAACACGTTACGTCCCGCCGCTCGGGAGCCGATTTCACGCGTCAACGATTTCCGCGCCCGTCTCGCAGCTTTCCGTAACCGAATGTCAGGCGACCTGCCCAATGCCATCAGCGATCTCAACAAAAGCCAGGGGCTATTGCTTGGGTTGATCAACCAAGTTTACGACCGTTCGACAGTCTCCACGCCCCTCGCAAAGCAGATCGATCTAAGCGGTCATTCCGGCAATCTGATCGTCTATTTTACTGTACGAAGGATCGAAAACTTCCAACGTTACACAGTTGTACAGGTCCAAGGTCCGGGCACGAGCGCGCAAACCAACCCGAACATAGTGGCATTGCCTCAGGCCACTGCTCCGACTGCGCCAGCACCTTCACAATCCACGGGGAATGCCAGTGCGAGCACGACATCGAATTCTTCAACAACGGCAAACGGAACTCCGGTCGCCGGAATAACCTCCACTTCTGTTCAGACCGACACAGGCAACGCCCAAGGAATTGTTGTGGCGAAAGGAGTATTTCAGGTACACGACGTGTTTCACGCGAACGTAGTCGCGGCCGTCGCCTTTAGCACTCTTAAAGATCAATCCGTCGCACAGCAGGCCCAGCCCCAGTCGTGTACAGGCACAGCCGTAAGCCCTGACCCGAACTGCTTCAGCCCGGTCGTTTCCGATTCTCACAAATGGGCTCCCGTTGTCGGCCTCGACTATTACTTTCAACCACGCGATACATTCCCCCGTATGGATCGCCCATGGTTGTGTCGCGAACATCTAGCGCAGTGCTTCGGAGTCATGGGCGCGGCCTCTGTCGTGAAGGCAAACGATTACTTCCTCGGCGGCTTTTTTGAACCCGCCTTAGGCGTGCAGTTTGGCGTCGGAGCCAATTTCGGGTTACACACTGTCCTTCAGAGCCCGTACAAACCGGGAACCCCGGTCGACATCAGCGGAACATTTCCCACCACAGAGCAAAGAGGAACCGGTCTCTTTTTCAGCGCCGGCTTGGACCTGGGTATATTCCGAAAGATCTTTGGGAAGTTTAGTGGCATTGGTACTTCTGCATCCGGAACTTCGGGGCAATAGCGTCCCGAAGTATCGTATTCAAACCTCAAAGCACACCTGCGAAATCGTTCTCCTCTTGCGAATCTCCAACGTTTGTCCCATTAGAAACTGGCAATGATCGACTAATTCGTTTACGGAATTTATCTTGACTACCCAGGCAGTGTTCCCGGAACTGGGCAAAGTTCGGATTAGAAAACCACAGCTTTCTAACACTATGCGCATTCACTTTAACGGTCAGGTTTTTCGCACCCTCGAGAAGTCGGTTTTGACGTCGGTGGAAATGACCTGCTCCCCGCTTTCCGCACAAAGCTGAGTATGATTTCAGCGAAGGAAAGGGGAAGCGGGTATGTCGAAGACCAGGCACACAGAGGCGCAGATCATCGGGGTGCTGAAACAACTGGAAG
>Ga0181523_10005490_pt1 | contig 10455 bp, 9 predicted proteins | sample PEATcosm2014_Bin_43_FD_119752 | JGI IMG/M metagenome (GOLD analysis project Ga0181523, IMG submission 119752) | Peatland microbial communities from MTU Mesocosm Facility, Houghton, MI, USA - PEATcosm2014_Bin05_30_metaG | ecosystem: Environmental > Terrestrial > Soil > Wetlands > Peat | place... | reverse complement strand
GACGCCATGCACGGCGACCGCGACGCGGTGGTCAAGGAAAGCGCCGACCTCATTTACAATCTCGTCGTGCTGTGGGTCGCCTCCGGTATCCGCCCGGACGACGTCTGGAAAGAGATGGACCGGCGCGAGCGGCTTCTTGGCATCGCCGAGAAGGTGCCCAAGAAGTTGCCCGAGGATTTTCCGCGGCGCAAAATCGTCATGCTCGAAGGTCGCCGCGCGCGCAAACGGCGCTGATCTGTCTTCCGCCATTTCAGCTTAGCCATGATTGACCAGCTCATCTCGGCGGTGGTGTCCCTCATCGTCGAGGTGATTTCGGCGGCTGGCTACCTCGGCGTCGTCGTTCTGATGGCGATCGAGTCGGCATGCATTCCTCTGCCCTCCGAGGTGATCATGCCGTTCGCCGGTTATCTTGCGACCATCGGGCGGTTCAGCTTGGTCGGCGCCGCGACCATGGGGGCGCTGGGCTGCAATGTCGGCTCGACGATCGCCTACTACGTGGCGGCTACCGGCGGCCGCAAGGCATTCGAACGGTGGGGCGCCTACGTTTTTGTACGGCCTCACGAGATCGATCGCGCGGAACAGTTTTTTACGCGCTACGGCTCCGTCACGGTTTTTGTCGGTCGTCTGCTTCCTGTCGTGCGAACTTTTATCGCCTTCCCCGCCGGGCTGGCGCGGATGCCGATGCTGAAATTCCAGATCTACACATTTCTCGGCTCGTGGCCGTGGTGCTTCGGACTCGCTTACATCGGGTATGTGCTGGGTGCGCGCTGGAACACCAACCCGACCTTCCGCCGGCTCTTTCACGAATTCGACGGTGCCGCGGTCGCTCTCCTTTTGGCTGGATTTGCGTGGTTCGTTTGGTCACGATGGCGGGAGAGCAACGGATCCGGACACTAGACAGACGCCACCGCAGACGCGGCTTGGCCCGTGCACTGCCCTCGCCGTGGTCTTCCTAATCATTGGTTTTGTCTTCGTAATGCGGGTATTCTGACCATGTTGGTGCCTAATTTGATGGTCAGGGCTATGGGTGCGCCTGCGAGTCAGTGATACCCCGTGGGCCCATGCGGACAGGCCCCAAACCTTGGCCATGGCGGAGTGGCCGTGACAGCAAGCCGTCTAAACAAAGGCAATAACGACATGGCAGCCAAATCGGGCGCGGCCCGATGGCTGGCGGCGGCAGTGCTGACGGCTGCCCTGGCCGGGACGGCGCTCGCCCAAACTAGCCAGACGCCCGCCGCCGGCGCAGCGAACGCGCAACCCGCTCCCGCACCGGCCCCCTCGCCGCCGGCGCCGCCAGCGCCCACTGGTTTAGTCCTTCCGCCGCAACCGCCGCCGCCGGACCTCTCCGCCGTGCCGACCGAGAAGCGCGGTTTCCTCAACGGCTTCGGCAAGTGGTGGAATCAGTCGGTCGCCAATTTCAAGGCCAAGATGAAAGAGCAGCAGAGTAAGCTCGACGTCCTCAACAAACAATCGGCAGATGCCGCCAAGGATGCCGCCACCGCGACCCAGCAAGCGATGAAGAACGCCGCCGACGCCATGCGGCCGTCTCACGTGATCGAAATCCAGCAAACCTGCCCGACTGCCGGGAACGGCGCGGCCGACTGCGCCACTGCCGCGACCGATGTATGCAAGGCCAAGGGCTACAACGCCGGCCAGCCGCTCGATGTTCGCACCGCGGAAAAATGCGCCGATTCACTCTGGGTCTCGGGACAGAACCCGACGGCCGCCGATTGTCCGGTCGAGACCGTCCTGCTGCGCGCCGCATGCCAGTAGGTTGGCGGCGCCGCCGGCGCGCCTCGCTCCATTCCAAATGTGCTAAATGTCCTCGCCCGTCATCCTTCGGCGGTCGCCAAACTGTGTTTTAAAGGGAGTTCTGCTGTCATGATGTCCGATGCCGATCGCAACAAGGCCGCCGATATTCTTCTCGCCGCGGAGAAGGAGCGCAAGCAGGCGGTGCAACTCTCCAAGACTTGGCCCGGCATCACCATGGAGGACGCCTACGCAATCTCGACCGAGGTTGCCAACCGCAAGATCGCGGGCGGCGCAAAACTCATCGGCCACAAAGTCGGCCTCACCTCGAAGGCGATGCAACGTTCCTCGCAGATCGACGAGCCGGACTACGGCCACCTCCTGGACAACATGATGATCGCCGACGGCGCGCGCATTCCGCACGAGAATTATTGCCTGCCGCGCGTCGAGGTCGAGCTTGCCTTCGTTCTCGGCAAGCCGCTGCGAGGGCCCGGCATCGGCTTGACCGATGTGCTGCGCGCCACCGAGTATGTCGTGCCGGCGATCGAGATCGTCGATGCGCGCTTGCAGGACCCGCGAAAAATATTCGACACCGTCTCCGACAACGGCGCCGCCGCCGGCATCGTCGTCGGCGGCCGGCCGGTCGGCCCGCTCGAGGTCGACCTGCGCTGGGTCGGCGGCGTCATGTACCGCAACTCCGAGATCGAGGAGACCGGCGTCGCCGCTGGCGTGCTTGGTCATCCAGCGCTCGGCGTGGCCTGGCTCGCCAACAAGCTCGGCCAGCACGGCGTGACGCTGGAAGCCGGCCATCTCGTGCTGGCCGGCTCGTTTACGCGCGTGGTATTCGCGCGCAAGGGCGACACGCTGCATGCCGATTTCGGCCAGCTCGGCGGCATAGCGGTACAATTCGTCTAAACGCCAAAAAACCGTTGGGGAGAGAAAACGATGAGCACGAGCGACGCCGTTGCCGGTGGCAACGGCTCTATCAGCGACGTTGTCGCGCGGATCGAGCGCCTGCCGATCTCTTGGTGGCACATCAAGGCCAGGATTATCATCGGCGTTGCCACTTTTTTCGACGCCTTCGATGCACTTGCGATCGCATTCGTTCTGCCGGTGCTGGTGCCGACGTGGAAGCTAAACGGCCCGCAAATCGGTTTGCTTATATCAGCCGGCTATCTCGGCCAGCTTGGCGGCGCGCTGTTCTTCGGCTGGATCGCAGAACGGTATGGCCGCATCAGAGCGATGTTCTGCTCGATCCTTATCTTCGCCGTCATGAGTCTGGCTTGCGCCTTCGCCTGGGATTATCAGTCGCTCGTTACCGCGCGCATCATCCAGGGTTTCGGTCTCGGCGGCGAGGTTCCGGTCGCTGCGGCCTATATCAGCGAGCTCGCTCGCGCCAAGGGCCGCGGCCGGTTCGTCCTGCTCTATGAATTGGTGTTCCCGGTCGGGCTGGTCGCGGCCGGATTCATGGGCGCGTGGATCGTGCCGCGCTTCGGCTGGCAGTGGATGTTCGTCATCGGAGCACTGCCGGCTTTCGTCGCCATGGCGTTGCAACGACTGCTTCCAGAATCGCCGCGTTGGCTGGCGGCGCGCGGGCGCACCGCCGAAGCACAGGCGGCACTGGCACGGATCGAACGGGCGACCGAGAGGTCCACTGGTGAACCGCTACCGCCGCCGCAAAAGATCGATGTCACCGGGCCGCTGAGGGCCTCCTGGTCCGATCTGTTCGGTCCAACCTATTTGCGGCGAACGCTCGTCGTGTGGGCGATCTGGTTCGCCACCTATTTTTTCAACTACGGCCTCGTCGTCTGGCTGCCGACCATCTACTCGACAGTGTTTAAACTGCCGCTGCAACAGTCCCTGGAATACGGCTTGGTCACCCAGGCTGTCGGGCTATGCGGTGCTTTGATTTGCGCACTGACCATTGATCACGTAGGCCGGCGGGCATGGTTCACCGTGGCATTTGCCGCCAATGCGATTGCGCTCGGCACGCTCTTTGTCCTCGGAGCGGACTCGCCGCAGCGAGTGCTGGTACTCGTTTCGAGCGGCTACTTCTTCGTATCGGTGCTGTCCATCGGGGTCTATGTCTACACGCCGGAGCTTTATCCGACGCGCGCGCGTGCCATTGCGGTCGGCACGGCGACCGCATGGCTGCGATTCGCATCGATTCTCGGGCCCGGGATCGTCGGCTTTATTGTCGGCTCGGGACTCGGCGCAGTGTTTTTAGTTTTCGCCGCCGTCGCGGCCGTCGGTGCAATCGTGACCGGCCTTTTCGCGGTGGAGACGAAGGGCCGCGTCCTTGAGGAGATTTCGCCGTAGCCGCCGCGCCTCCCTCGTTCGCTCGCAAAGGTGTAGAATACGCGATAGAGGCGGCACCAGCTTGGCGGATGGATCGTGCGTGCTTTCGATGACAGGCCTTGCAGAAGGCTGCGTTGGATTTTGGCTGCCGTGGCATTCTTGCTGCCGGCAGCGGTTCTGCATGCCGCCCTGCCGACCGAGCAACCGAATATCACCGGCCCGACATCGCTCGCCGGCCAGCTTCTGATCGCATCGCCGGACATGCGCGATCCGTTCGATCACGCCGTCATTCTGATGGCCCAGCACAGCCGCGACGGTGCGCTCGGCATCGTCATCAATCATCCCATCGCCAGCCGTCCGATTGCGAGTCTCCTGGAGGCGCTGGGCGGCGACGGCAGCGGCCTTACCGGCAGCGTGCCTATCTTCCTCGGCGGGCCGGTCGGTCCGGACATGGCTTTCGTCATACATAACGCCGACTACCGTCACGACGACACCCTGGACATCGACGGACGCGTCGCACTCAGTGAGGCTGCCGACGTGTTGCGCGATATCGCTCTCGGCAAGGGGCCGGCGAACAGTCTGATCGCACTCGGTTATGCCGGCTGGGCGCCGTCTCAGCTTGAAGATGAGATCGCGCGCGGCGCGTGGGTCATGGCGCCGGAGAACCCGAAACTGGTCTTCGATGACGACCGGGCGAATGTGTGGACCGACGCAATGGCGCTGTACAAGGCCAACCGCTGAAATGAACAGTTTCCAAGGCGTCTTCCCGTATCTCGTTTCGCCCGTCGATGCGGCGGGACGCGTCAAATCGGATGTGCTCCGCCGGCTGGCCGACGATCTCATCGGCGCCGGCGTGCACGGTCTCACGCCGCTCGGATCGACCGGCGAATTCGCCTATATGAGCAATGCGCAAAGTACCGAAGTGGTGCGCGCGACGATCGAGGCGGCTGCTGGCCGCGTACCGGTGGTCGCCGGCGTCGCGGCGACCGCGACTGCGGACGCAGTCGCGCAAGCACGCAACTATCAAAAGCTCGGCGCCGACGGGATTTTGGCCATTCTCGAATCCTACTTTCCGCTTGCGGAGCCGCAGGTTGAATCCTATTTCCGCGCTATCGCCGACGCCGTCGACGTGCCGGTCGTGCTCTATACCAATCCGCAATTCCAGCGCACCGATCTCTCGCTCGATGTAATTGCGCGGCTGTCCGAACATCCGCGCATCCGCTACATCAAGGACGCCTCCACCAATACTGGCCGGCTGCTTTCGATCATAAACCGCTGCGAGCGGCTGAAGGTATTTTCGGCGTCCGCGCATATTCCGGCTTGCGTCATGCTGATCGGCGGCGTCGGCTGGATGGCCGGCCCGGCTTGCGTCATTCCGCGGCAGAGCGTTTCGCTCTACGAGCTATGCCGCGCCGGGCGCTGGGCGGAGGCGATGCGATTGCAGCAGCGGCTTTGGCGGATCAACGAGATATTCGCGCGCTTCAATCTTGCGGCCTGCATCAAGGCCGCCCTCGCAATTAAGGGTTATGACGTGGGCGACCCGGTGCCGCCGCAGCGCCCGCTTTCATCGCAAGAGCGCGAAATCGTCGCGGCGGGGCTGGCCGACGTGGCCGAAATCGACGCGGCATGATGCAACCGGGCCACCACGCCCGCCGCATTTGTTAATTTCTTCCAACCGATTCTTAACGCCTCGTTGGTAAACGTCTGGTTCCTGTCCAGAGGTTGTTGTGGCATCGATCGGTTCGCAGTTCGCGCCGCGTGTCGCGCTCGAGCGCACCGTTTCGGCCATCGCCAGCGCGCGACGCGCCGTGCTTGCCGACCGCTATGCGATCAATTCATTTGCCGTCGAATGGCGCTGGCTCGCGGATCTTCTCCCGATCACGGACGAATGGCGCGAACTCGCCGCGCGCGCGCTCGAGCCCAATATTTTCTATGAGCCGGGATTCGCGCTCCCGGCCGCGGCCTTGTTCGGCAACGATGTCGGCGCGGTACTGGTATGGTCTGGCACGATGCCGCGCAGGCTGCTCGGCTTTTTTCCGGGGCGGGTGACACAGCGTCGCTACGGATTACGGCTGCCGGTCATGGTTGGCTGGACGCACGCCTACGCGCCGCTCGGGACGCCGCTCGTGGAGCGCGAAGCGGCGGAACCGGTCATAGCAGCCTGGCTTGCGCATATCGCCGGCGATCCGTCGCTGCCCGGATTGGTGCTGCTGCCGCTCACCACCGAAGATGGACCGTTCGCGGCGGCACTCGGTTCGATTCTGCAGCGCACGCAGATGCCATGCGCCGATTTTGCGCGGCATCATCGGGCCCTGCTGGCGCCCAGGAACGACCGCTCGCAGTATCTGGAAAATGTCCTTTCGGCACACCGGCAGCGCGAGCTACGCCGCAGCGGGCGGCGTCTGTCCGATGCCGGGGCGCTATTATTCACGGCGGCGTCAGAGCCCGCCGCGGTCACCGCGGCGGTTGAGGACTTTTTCGCGCTGGAGGCAAGCGGATGGAAAGGCGAAACCGGCACTGCGGCGGCACATCACGCCGAGGTGCGAAGTTTCATGAAAACGGCACTGTCCGCACTCGCGGCGGAAGGCAAAGTCGCGATCAATCGCCTGCTTCTTGATGGGCGTCCGATCGCCGCTGCGATCACGCTGCACAGCGGCGACAGTGCCTGGTACTGGAAAACCGCTTACGATGAGGAGCTCGCGCGCTTTGCACCCGGTGTGCTCCTGAGTGCGGCATTGACCGAAGAACTCGCCGACAACCCCGACATCGCGCGCACCGATTCCTGCGCCGCTCCCGGCAACCCGATGCTGGATCACATCTGGAGTGAGCGCTTGGTCATTTGCAACCGTATGATAGCGGTGCGGCCCGAAGCGCCATTTACGCGGGCCTGCCGGCTTGAGACGCTGCGCGGCGGCGCGATCGCGGCGGTCAAGTCCATCCGCACTCGCCTCCGTCGCTAAACCCATCTACAGCGTTCCGCGTAATCCGTTCCGAAGACCACTGACCGCTTTTCGGAACCACGCTTTTGCGTTGACATTCGCGCGCGTATACCTCGTATTTTCGCGATCACGCGAAGCGCAGAGGGTCTTCAAAAGAAATGACCGAACCGATTACGATCCGCATGGGCGGCTATGGACCGCCGACGACTTCGTTTTCGAAAGGCCTCAGACTGATCGGCGACACCTTGGTGGCCGCGTTCGGCGACCGGGTCGACGTAAAGTATGTCTGGAACATCATGGATTTCGGCTATCGCGCCGAAGAGATTTTATGGCTGGTCGAAGACGGCGTACTCACGCTGGGCTATCAATCGTCGAGCTACCTCACCGACCGTGTCGGCGCACTCGGCTTCGTCGATCTGCCGTTCCTGTTTGAGCGGCGCGATCAGGCGCGGGCAGCCATGGACGGTGCGCTCGGCCGTTTTCTCGCCGACGAGATTGAAGAACGTGTGAACTATCGCATCCTCGGCTGGTTCGAGAACGGTTTTCGCCAAATCTCAAACCGCTTACGGCGCGTGCGGGTGCCCGCCGACCTCAAGGGCATGCGCATCCGCGTGCTGCCGAGCGAGGTACAAGCAAGGACGTTCCAGCTTTTGGGCGCCGTCCCGGTGCGTTGCGATTTGACCGAGGCCATCGCCGGCATCAAGGCTGGCACCCTCGACGCCCAGGAAAACCCGTTCGCCAACACGGTGACCTATGGCGTGCATAAATTCCACCACTTCCACACCGTGACTAATCATTTCTATATATCGCGGCCGATTTTCCTGCACCGGCCAACGTTCGACGCCTGGCCCGCGGATTTGCAGAACGCCATGCGCGAGGCCGTCAAGCGCGCGATCGCATTGCAACGCGATCTCGCCATCGCGGAAGACCGCGAGGCCCGCGCCGCCATCGAAGCGGCGGGCTGCGAGATCACCGAGCTGACTGCGGACCAACACGCCCGATTCCGCGCTGACGTCGGTCCGCTGCTTGATGAAGCGCGAACGACCTATGGGCAAAAGCTGTTCGAGATGATTTAGCCTGTGGTAAACTCCGGCTGTCTTGTCGGCCTTTGGGACGTTATGGCGAAACGGTCAGGACGACCGAGAACCCGATTTCCCTTGCAACCCGCCAACAAGCTGTTCGTAAATCATCTGAAAAATTTGCGAATTGCAAAAATACGCCTATCTTGCCTCGAATCAGTGCCGTTGACGGGGCGTATCTTGCTCTCTTCCGGAGCTTCGGGGCAAAAGACATGGGCGTGTCTTGGCATGGTATGACTGACCGCGAGAAGTTGGAGACCCTCCACCGCGAAATGCACCGAATCGAGACCACTTTATCTGCGCTGCTGTGCGATCTTGACGCAACTTGGAACGGAATGAAGGAAACAAGATCGGAGCTAGGCAAAATCAATAAAGAGGTCGCGACATTAAGGTCGCTGTGGCCGAACAGATATACTCGGGCGGGCTAAGCAATAATCAAAGTTATTACCCGTGGCTGCCTGATCGCGCGGCGGCGGATCAACCCCGATGCTCGGCGGGTGCGGCAAGGATCAGCGACCAAAACACCTTATATTTCGATTTCGGCGTATAGACCGCGGCAATGCCCATCTGTGTCACGCCTGAATTGAGCATGTTGGCCCGGTGCGGCGGCGAATCGCGCCAGCCGGAAAACGCCTCGGCAAGGGTGTGATAGCCGGCGCCAATATTCTCGACCACGACGCTGGCGGCATAACCGGCCTTTCGGATGCGTTCTTGAAACGGCTGCCCGACGTCGTGATCGAGCTTGCCCCTCGCCGCCATGACCTGCGCTTGGGCGGCGGCGAGCCGCATCAACTCGGGATCGATGCTGACAGGTCCGAGGCCATTGTTGCTGCGGTAGCCGGAAATCATCGATTGCGCCGCATTGGCGTCGAGTACGGCGTCGGACTGCGCCAGATCCTGATAGAAAGTCGGCTGGCCCGACGGCGGCGCGTTGTCGGTGCAGCCCACGAGGCCCGCGGCAATCAAGATTGAGCCGCAAACAACGAGCGCGGCAAACGGCCGGATCATCGGAAATTTCCCCCAGGCGACGGCGCGACAGTACCGGTAAGAAAGTGTCGGAAGCGTGAAGCGCGATAGTTTGTCCACTCTATAGGGAAGCCCTGGCATCACAACGGCGCCTCAATTACGATCCCCGCCGCAGCAAACGCAGCGGGGCGCGTTGCCGTCTCAGTCTTGCGCAACGCGTTCGGGAGGATAATTTGAGCGCGCGTCATCATGCCTAGTGAGCCCGGCCCGTCACCCGCCAACCATCCGATCCTTGTCGATAAAGACGTCGACGTGCCCATGCGCGACGGCGCGCGGCTGAAGGCCGATGTGTTCCGGCCGGACGATAAGGGAAAATTCCCGGCCATCATCAATCTCGGGCCTTATCAGAAAGACAAGCTCTGGATCGTGCCGGACACGCTTGCCGAAGCGCCGAACGAATGGATGAACTGGGAGACCGTGAATCCGAAATGGTGGGTGCCGCGCGGCTACGCCGCCGTGCGCGTCGACGGCCGCGGCACCGGCAAATCTCCCGGCCAATACGATGCGTGGTCGCTCGCCGAGGCGGTCGACCTTTACGATGCCGTCGAATGGGCGGCGGCGCAGCCGTGGTGCAACGGCAATGTCGGGCTCCTCGGCATCTCTTATTTCGCCATCAATCAATGGTTCGCAGCCAATCTACAGCCGCCCTCGTTGAAGGCGATCATTCCATGGGAGGGATTTGCCGATCTCTACCGCGACGCGCTGTATCATGGCGGCATCCTCAGCCTGTTCATGACCAATTGGTACACCGCGCATTTCCTGCATCATCTGTTGGGGCGCGCGTCGCAGCATCTGCCGGACGGCTGGCGGATCAATACGCTGCATTTCTGGCTGCACAATAATCTCGACAGCGGCGCATTCCGCGGCTCGCAGGCGCAATGGGACAAGATCGATGTGCCGATGTTCTCCGTCGGCAATTGGTCGGGCATGGGCTTGCATCTGCGCGGCAATACCGAGGCGTTCATGCGGGCGGCGACCCCGCACAAGAAATTACGCATCCATCTCGGTTCGCACGTGCATCCGTTCTATACCGAGGACGGCCGGCGCGATCAGATCCGTTTCTTCGATTTCTGGCTCAAAGGAATCGACAATGGCGTGATGAACGAGCCGCCGATCAAGCTTGCGATCCGCAAGGGCGGCGACGCGTTCGAGTGGCGCAGCGAGCACGAATGGCCGCTTGCGCGCACGATCTGGACCAAACTCTACCTCGACCTATCGACGGCGACGGCGGATGGCGCGCCGCTCGTCGGCAGACTGACGGAGAGAAGGCCGCCCCAGGTCGCGTCGAGAACCTATCCTGCCTCGAGCCTCGGCTCGATGGGTTCGACGTCGGCCGCTTCGTCGCAAGTGCTGGGCGGCGGCAT
>Ga0181523_10005489_pt1 | contig 10455 bp, 8 predicted proteins | sample PEATcosm2014_Bin_43_FD_119752 | JGI IMG/M metagenome (GOLD analysis project Ga0181523, IMG submission 119752) | Peatland microbial communities from MTU Mesocosm Facility, Houghton, MI, USA - PEATcosm2014_Bin05_30_metaG | ecosystem: Environmental > Terrestrial > Soil > Wetlands > Peat | place... | reverse complement strand
GTTCTAAGGCAGCGCGACTTTCCGGGTTATGCCACCCTGATGATGGGTATGAAGAAATATACGGATATTCGGGTGCCCACGCTTGTCATTTTTGGAAACCCACATGGCCAAGGTGCTTGGGTCGAAAACAACACGGATCCCTCGGTGCAGTCGGCCGCTAGGACTTATTCAGCGGCGTTGGTAGCTCTAACAGAGAGGCAGGAGAGAACAGTCGAATCCTGTTTGCCCATAGTCCAAGTGATCACGCTGCACGGTGCGAATCATTATGTTTGTCTGTCCAACAAGATGGATGTGTTGCGGGCCATGAATGCGTTTATTGGCGGACTGCACTAGCAAACTGTGCCCACGCCGCGGCCAAATCGGAAACTGCACTACTGCCGATTCACAAGCAGCAAAAACGCCGCCCGAAGGCGGCGTTTTTGTTTAAGCTGGCGAAAGTGTTACAACGTGGATTCGATCTCAAATCCCCAGGCCTCGAGAAGGGCCTCAGGGATGTATTTGGAATTCTTGTTACGGCGCGCCCACTCGCGAAGGCGGGTAGACCGGATGTACTGGTCCGGGGGCAGCTTGAACTCCTTGGTGATCTGCTCAAAGGAGGTAACCGTGGGCACAACCGGGCCAATGGGCTCCGGCTTGCCCCAATTCGGATTTCCACGACGCTTTGCCATTGATTTGTTTGTCCTTATCCTTGGAAAGGAGTGTTTTTGGTGGTTCAACCTCGGACGTCGCTGGGGATGCGAAAGGACCCGAGGAACGTACATTCCCATTCTAGGGGTTTTTCGTTGAAAAATCAATAGGAAAGGGCTTTTCTGGCGGAGGCTGAATGGGAGCAAATAATGCCAGTATATTATTGATATTGATAGCTTTATTTTGAATTGCCCCGGATTCCCACAGGAAGAGCTTTGTTGGATGTGACGGCTGACGCTGGCGACGATGGGGAGGCAAGTGGCACGATACTCCTATGGGGACAGTCTGGCGGGTAATTGCAGCAAGTTTGGTGCTTTTTGGAGGGGTTGCAGTGAGCCACGGGGTGGAGTTGACGGTGAGCCGCGACGCCCTGGAGCGGACGCTGAAGCAGCAGCTTTTCAGCGGGCCGGATGGCCGGTACTACCTTAAGGGGAATGCGCACTCGGCGTGCTTTATTTCGACCGAGGACCCGCAGCTTCGATTCGAGCAGGATCGGATCGTGGTTCGCGTGAAGACGAGGGCGCGGCTGGGAGTAGGCGGCGCGTGCCTGGGAGTGACGGTGACACTGCCGGCGGAAGTGTCGATGGAGCCGGATGCCGAGGGAGAGACGATTGGGTTCCGCGACGCGGAGCTGGACAAGGTGTCGGACCGGAAGGAGATCAATTTTGTGCTAGCGCCGTTTTTGCGGGGGCAGGTGCCAAAGAGCATGAAAGTGAATGCAGCGGATTTGTTGCGCGCGGCGCTGGCGGGATCGACGGCAACATCGGGATACAAGGTGAGCCTGGGGCGGCTGAAGATTCTTTCGATTCAAATTGTGGGCGACAAGCTGGTGGTGGAGGCGGACGGCGACATCAGCGTGGAGTGAGGGGCGCGGCGTGAAACGCGCACTTGGCCGCGTGTGTTAGATTTCCAACCGGCGGGTAAAGCCGGTTCAACAGACCTGGGCAACGGTGGTCAATCCCCCGCGCACAAGCCAGGCGCTCGGGCCACCGCACTCGGTTTACCGGACTCCATCCACCGCAGAGGAACCCATGGCCATGCAGCTGACAAGAAGAGATTTCGCCCGATTTGGCGCGCTGGGCCTCGCGGCCCGCTTCGCGCCCGCGCTCGACGCGCAGAATCCAACTCGTAAAACCGGCTACGCGATCATCGGCATTGGCACCATCGCCTACCACTTTATGGCCGGCATACAAAACACCACGAACTCCAGCGTCGCGGGCCTGGTGAGCGGCCATCGCGACAAGGCGAACAAGGTCGCGGCGCAATACGGTGTGCCTGCGGACTCCATTTACAGCTACGACAATTTCGACGAGATTGCGCACAACCCGAACATCGACGCGGTTTACGTAGCGCTGCCCAACTCGATGCACGCGGAGTATACGATTCGCGCCGCCAAAGCGGGCAAGCACGTGCTATGCGAAAAGCCGATGTGCACCTCGGTCGCCGATGCTGAAGCCATGATCGCGGCCTGCAAAGCAGCGAATGTGAAGTTGATGATTGCGTACCGCTGCCATTACGAGCCATTGCACCTGCGGACGATCAAGATGATCCGCGACGGCAAGGTCGGGCAGGTGCAAGAGATTTCGAGCTGCTTCGGCTTCAACATCCAGCCCGGCGTCTGGCGGCTGAACAAGAAACTGGCAGGTGGCGGCCCGCTTTACGACGTCGGTATTTATTCGCTGAATGCGACCCGCTACCTTACGGGCGAGGAGCCGTCGAAACTGACCGCCGTGGCGTCGACGATCGACCACGACGGCCGATTTAACGAGGTGGAGGAAAACGTCGCGTGGACCACGCTCTTCCCGTCTGGAATTGTGGCCAGCTGCTCCACAAGCTACGGAGCGAACACAGACGGATACTTCAAGGTATACGGATCCAAGGGCTGGCTCGCGCTCGATCCGGGCTTCAACTACGACGGGGTGCACATGCACGGCGTCGTCGACGGGCAAACGATTGACGATCTGAATCCCTCACGCGACCCATACCAGTTCACGGCTCAGGCCGACCACTTTTCGCACTGCACGCAGAACAATCTGGAGCCGAACACGCCGGGCGAAGAAGGGCTGAAGGACATGCGGTGGATTACGGAAATCTATCGCGCCGCGGGCGTCGGGGTTTGAAGAAAGCTCGAGGCCGCGAGGTCTGACCACTGCGATAGGATTGAAATAGGGCGCAAATTTCGGTTGTGTGTCAGTTTGGAGAAACATGCCCTCAAGGGGCTAAAACCCACCGTTTCATTCGGCGCGACTTCCTTAGGTTGGGGATGAATCCCCAACCACACCGTTGTGCCGTTTCAAAGCGCATCCAAACTGACCCACAACCCAAAATTCGAAGTGATAGAATTTCGTTTTTGGAGAAGATATGGCGGAAGCAGTGTGTGATATCGGCTTGATTGGCCTCGCAGTGATGGGACAGAATCTGGTCCTGAATATGAACGACCATGGCTTCAAAGTGGCCGTGTTCAATCGAACGGTTTCAAAGGTGGACGATTTTATAGCGGACGAAGCGAAGGGGACGCAGGTGGTGGGCGCGCACTCGATTGAGGAGCTGACGAGCCTGCTGAAGCGGCCGCGCCGGGTGATGTTGATGGTGAAGGCGGGCGACACCGTTGACCAGATGATCGATCAGATCACGCCGCACCTGGAGGCGGGCGACATCGTTATTGACGGCGGCAACTCGCTGTTCAGCGATTCGACGCGGCGCACGAAGGCACTGGCGGAAAAGGGGATTTTGTTTGTAGGGACGGGCGTTTCGGGCGGCGAAGAAGGCGCGCGGAACGGACCGTCGATCATGCCGGGTGGGAATCCGGCGGCGTGGCCGCATGTGAGGCCAATCTTCCAGGCGATCGCGGCCAAGGTGGAAGACGGGACGCCGTGCTGCGACTGGGTGGGCGAAGAAGGCGCGGGGCACTACGTGAAGATGGTGCACAATGGCATCGAATATGGCGACATGCAGTTGATTTGCGAGGCCTACGACCTGCTGAAGCGCGGATTGGGTTTGACGGCCGACGAGCTGCACGATGTGTTTGCGGAGTGGAACAAGGGCGAGCTGGACAGCTACCTGATCGAGATCTCGAGCCAGATTTTCGCGAAAAAAGATGAAGATGGGACACCGCTGGTGGACAAGATTCTGGACACGGCGGGACAAAAAGGGACAGGGAAGTGGACGGTGATCAGCGCGCTGGATACGGGGCAGCCAGTGACGCTGATCGGAGAGAGCGTGTTTTCCCGCTGCCTGTCGGCGCTGAAAGAGGAACGCGTGGAGGCGGAGAAGGTTCTGCGCGGGCCGAAGACTTTGCCGAAGGTTGGCGACCGCACGAAGTTTATCGAAGACGTGCGCAGAGCGCTATTCTGCTCGAAGATCATTAGTTACGCGCAGGGGTACATGCTGCTGCGGGCCGCGGCCAAGGAATTTGGCTGGAACCTGAACATGGGCGGGATCGCGCTGATGTGGCGCGGCGGGTGCATCATTCGCAGCCAGTTTCTGGGCAAGATCAAAGACGCGTTCAGGAAGAATAAGAAGCTCGACAATCTGCTGCTGGATAAATTCTTCTTCAGGCTCGTGAACAAATACCAGGCGTCGTGGCGCAAGGCCGTTGTGCACGCGGTGAAACTGGGGGTGCCGACTCCGGCGTTCTCGACGGCGCTGGCCTTCTTCGACGGCTATCGCGCGGGACGGCTGCCGGCGAACCTGCTGCAGGCGCAGAGAGACTTTTTTGGAGCGCATACGTATGAGCGGGTGGACAAGCCGCGCGGCGAGTTCTTCCACACAAATTGGACGGGACACGGCGGAAGGGTTTCGTCGGGGACGTACAACGCGTGAGAAGCAGATGTTAGCTCCAAGCTGCAAGCTTGTTTGGGGTGAGTGGGCGGCGGTAGATTCCCAGGTCCCCTAGTGCGAGGGACCTGGGGCACCCAGCGCCCGCGGGTGGACCAATTCAGAGCGTTGAGAAATGAAGTGGCGATTTCCTGACGGGGATCGCCGCTTTTAATTTGCGCCGAAGTTTGATGTGGATCGAATGGCAGACTTCAACGCAGCGATTCGACCGGGGCGGGGTCCATGTCGGCGTAGTCCTGATTTTCGCCGCCCATGCCCCAGCAGAAGCTGTAGGCGCGGGTGCCCACGCCGCAATGGATCGACCAGCCGGGAGAGATGACGATGTCCTTGTCGGCCATGACGATGTGGCGGGAATCAGCGGGCGGCCCCATGAAATGCATGACACGCGCGTCATTGGCGAGATTGAAGTACATGTAGATTTCGCTGCGGCGCATGTGGGTGTGCGGGGGCATGGTATTCCAATTGCTGCCGGGCGCGAGATGCGTGACGCCCATGACGAGCTGACAACTGCGTGCGCCCTGGAGATGGATGTACTTGCAGATGGTGCGCTTGTTGCAGGTCTCGAGGCTGCCGAGTTCGGTCGGGATGGCGTCTTCTTTGCGGACGAGCGTTGTGGGGTACTCGGCATGCGCGGGATAGCTCAAGAGGTAGTAGACGGCTGGAGCAGTCTTGTCTTTTGAAGCGAAGGTGACCTGCTTGTTGCCGCGGCCGATGTAGAGGACGTCGAGATTGTCGAGGTCGTAGGTTTTGCCTTCGACGGTGATGACGCCGGCGCCTCCGACGTTCAGCGCGCCCAACTCGCGGCGCTCGGTGAAGTAGGTAGCTCGGAGGTCGGGATCGGTGGGAAGCGCGATGGGGGATTCGAGGGGAGATGCGAAGCCGGCGACGGCGCGATCGAGATCGACGTAATTGAGATGGAGTTTGCCGGGCTCCGGGAGCGCGCTAAGCAGGAATGTCTCACGGAGCTCGTCGGTGTTCATGCGCGGGTAGCGCACAGGGTCAGCCATCAAAACGGTCTTCATTGATTCTCCTAAATGCAGCTTCCAGCTCCTAGCTTCTAGCTCACTTGTGAACTGCGAGAAGCGTGCTGTTCAAGATCTTCATGTATAGGCCGCCGCACACTTCATAAGGTTACGAGTCAATTGCAATTCAATTTTACGGCTCGGGAGGCGTGGGAAGTCGGAGTGGATTCCAGTTGTTGATGCCACAGAGGAAGGCCGAGGGCTTATATTACTTCGCTTCGCGAGGGGTGCGGGTGTGCGGGTCGCAGCGGTAGGGAGTCCCGAAGGGATACGCGCATTCGACATGAATATGGGCCGGATCAGCGCGGAACTTGCTCGAGGACCCAGCGAACGAGCTCGTTGCCGGCGGCGAAATTGTCATAGGTGACGGGGAGCTTGCGGCCGTCTGTGTATTCGTTGTAGAGCCAGGGATCGACCATGGCGTAGACGGTGCCTTTGCCGAATTTGGCAGTCGCCATGAAAATGTCGCCGCCTTCGGTGAGCACGGCATGAGCGGGGCCGTTAACGGAGATGGTGCACACGTCCTTAACGAAGATCGTATGCGGGTGGTGGAAGATAGGGCCTTTGCCGTCAATGACAATCCTGCCTTGGTCCCAGTTGGCGCCGATGACGTGCTTGCGAAGAACACTGTTGAAGTGGATGCCTAACTTTTCGGAGACGATGTTGAAGTGATCGAGGTCGGCGTAGGAGGTGTCGTTTTCCATGATCATGAGCACGCCGCCGGCGCGGACCCAATCCGCGATCCGGGTTGCGTCTTCGGCGTTCGCGTAGTGCGGATGCGGGTTTTTGCCGGCGTTGTCGGGAGAGACGATGAGGTAGACCTGCGACTTGCGAAGGTTCGCGAGCGTGGGTTCCGCGTCGAGCTCGTTTGTGCCGGCGCCGAAGCTGCGGAAGATGTGGCCAAAAAGCGAATAGCCCGGCTCGTCCCAGGTGTTCCATTTGTAATGGAAGTGGACCTGCTGGCCGAATGCGTCGGCACGCTGTTGCGAGTTGAACCAGCCGTCAATAAGGACGGTGCGGCCGAGGCCGAGCTGGGCGTTCTGCGCGGTCTCAATTTCAGAGCTCGCGAGCAGGAAGGCGCCCAGGCCCTTGGGATCGTTTGTGATGACCTTTTCGCCGATGTAATAGGCGTAGGTTCCGTCCCGATAGGGACTGCCGCCGAGGCCTGAGGCCTTTACGGTGTCCGCCAGCGAGAATTCCGACTCGGGAGTAGTGCTTGTGAAATGCGCGAGGATGCCTTTATATCCACGCTCGGCATTGGGCAAGTAGGTCTGAGGCAGATAGCCGCGGCGCACGCCCTTGGCGAGGGCGTAAACGAACATGCAGGCAGAGGAGGATTCGAGGTAATTCCCCTTCTCATGGGGCCTGTTGAGCACGTCGTACCACAGACCAGTGCTGAGATCCTGGTAGCGCGCGACGGCAGCGGCTGCGCGGCGGAGAAGGGCCTGGAGCTGAGTACGGCCGGGGTCGTTCGCGGGATAGTAGTCGAGAGTGTCGACGAGGGCCATCATGTACCAGCCCATGCCGCGCGCCCAGAATTCGGATGAGTCGCCGGTCAGCTTGTTGGCCCAATGCTCCTGCTTCGATTCATCCCAGCCGTGATAGAGGAGGCCGGTGCGAGGGTCGCGCGCGTGCTGCTCCATGAGCACGAATTGATGGGTGATGTCGGCGAAGTCTTGAGGGTGATGGGAGATGGAGGCGTACTCAGCGCGGAAAGGCTCGGCCATGTAAAGACCGTCGAGCCACATCTGGTCGGGGTAGCGCTGCTTGTGCCAGAAACCGCCCGAGGCGTTTCGCGGCTGTTGAGCGAGCTGATCGTAGAGAAACGTGGCGGCGGTGAGATAGCGTTGGTTGCGCGTGACACCGTAGAGGAGTAGAAGCTGGCGGCCGAGCAGAATATTATCGAGCTGATGCTCTTCGGGCTTGAGCGTTGGGATCGAGCCATCGGGCGCGACGAGAGCATCGACGGAGTTTTGAATGTAGTGGAAGTAGCGGGGATCGGCGGTCGAGAGCCAGACAGAGTCGATGCCTTCGAGAAGGGTGCCGAGCTCGTAGTTCCAGATTGAAGGAGCACCGGCGGGGGCGATGCGGCCACTGGGCCAGCGCGCAATAGCAGAGTTGGCGGCAAGCTGGGACCAGGGTAATGCATCGCCTGGAGTGGCGGCACGGGGCACGAGTGGGGCGGTGGTTGCAGCGAGCGCTAGAAAAGAGGCAAAAACGCGGAGGGTCTTCATTGATGCTCCGAAGAAAAAGAATGAATCAGGCGAGTAGATTAAAGTCTTGAGCCAATCACAGAAATGGGACCGCTGGGTTGAACCGGCCGCCTCCGAAGCGATATTCCATTTTGCCCTGCAGCGGGCGACCCATGTATCGATTGATATTTTGCACGCGTGGTCTGACCTCGCTTTGGAGCTCGATTAGTTTCATGGAGCGACTGAATGATTGTCAATAGGGAATTTCGCGGGCGCATTCCAGGGTGATGGCTGCAGCGAATTTCAAGACGCGCGGCAACGGGACCCAGGCGCCAATTGCCGCGAATCGATGGGATGACCGGCCCACGAACGGACGTTAACTTGAGGGGTCCGCGTGGCAGAACGCAGCTAAGCGGCGGATGCGGGGCGCGCATGCTTCTTTTTTAGCGTGGCAGTCGATCCTTTGCGGCCCGTGGGACGCTCCATACCTTGCGCGATTTGCGCCATGCGCAGATGCTGCTCCATGAGATTGTGCGCTTCCTTGGCGTTGCGCGTGCGGATGGCGCGGTAGATCTCGCGATGCATCTCGGCGGATTCACGCATGTCAGTCGAGCGTTCAACGGTCTTACGGCGAGAGTCATAGAGGGCCGAGGTGATGGTCTCAATGATGGCTGCCAGAATGGGGTTGCCCGAGGCCTGAGAAACGATGCGATGAAAGAGCAGGTCGTGGATGAGATATTCGGCAGGACTATCCATGGAGGCGAACATGTCCGCAACCTCATCGGCGAGGGCGGAGAATTGCTCCTGCTTGCCGCGTTCGGCGGCGAGGGCGGCGAGATGGCTCTCAAGGATGATGCGGGATTCGAACATCTGCCAGGACTGAAAGCCATGCAGGGCGCCGATGAGGCTGAGAGAGGCGGAGCCAAATTGAGGGGGGCCGTCGGCGACGAATGTGCCGACACCGTGGCGAATCTTCATGACGCCCATTGCAGCCATGTAACCAAGGCCGGTACGGAGGCTGGCGCGGCTGATTTTGAGGGCGCGGGCGAACTCGCGTTCCGGTGGAATCTTGTCGCCCGGATGCAGGGTTCCTTTCTCAATCAGGGAGCGGATGTGGTTAACCACTTGCATCGTGAGGTGTGTGTTGCGCTCTTCCTCTTTCACCCTGGGCATAAGATCAGATACCTTCTTGCGATACTGCAAATCAGTGTCAAAGCGAGATTATCACCGATTGCAAGGGCTTGGTTCGAGAAACGTCGAGAGAGGGAAAGAAACGATTAGAGGGCGGAGGACGGGATAAATGTGTATACTTCCGGTCTGACCTCTCATTCCGGCAGGGCTCTGGTGATACGGCGCGCGAGGCGATTAGAATGAAAGCCATGTTGCTCCACGAAGACCGATTATTTCCCGCGGAAGCATGTGCCCGGAAGGTCGCACGTTCTTTGTACGAGCATGTCCGCGGGCTTCCCATCATCAGCCCCCATGGGCACACGCAGGCCGCGTGGTTTGCCGACAACGGGCCGTTTCCAGATCCGGCGACGCTTTTTGTGCAACCGGACCACTATGTGTTTCGCATGCTTTACAGCCAGGGCATCTCGATGGATGACCTGGGTATCGGCCAGCCGGTGATTGAGGATCCGCGCAAGGTGTGGCGGATTTTTGCAAAGCATTACTATCTTTTCCGGGGCACGCCCACGCGCATGTGGCTGGATTTCGCCTTTCAGGAGCTATTCGGAATCAGAGAGCGGCTGAGCGAGAAGACTGCCGATCTTTATTTCGACAGCATCGCGGAAAAGCTGCGCACGCCGGAGTTTCTGCCGCGAGCGCTTTACGAGAAGTTCAATATTGAAGTGCTGTCGACGACGGAATCGCCGCTGGACGAGTTGAAAGCTCACAAGGCGATTCGCGATTCGGGATGGAAGGCGCGAATTATTCCCGCTTTCCGGCCGGACCCGGTCGTGGATCCGGAGTTCAAGGGATTCGCCGGGTTGGTGGCAAAGCTCGGGGAAATGCACAGAGAAGACAGCGCGACATGGAATGGCTACCTGAACGCGCTGAAGAAAGCGCGGGTGCGATTCAAGGCATTGGGGTGCACGTCGACCGACCATGGACATCCAACAGCGCAGACGGCGGACCTGGCAAAGAGCGAGGCGGCAACGCTGTTCGCGAGGGTGATTGCGGGCAGAGCAGATACGGGCGAGCAGGAGTTGTTCCGAGCGCAGATGCTCACAGAGATGGCACAGATGAGTGTGGAGGATGGGCTGGTGATGCAAATCCATCCGGGGAGCGTTCGCAACCACAATCGCTTCGTGTATGAGCGCTATGGCCGCGACATGGGCTGCGACATTCCGAGAGCGACGAACTACGTGGACGCGTTGCGGCCGTTGCTGGACCGGTTCGGCAACGAGCGCAATCTGACCATCGTTCTGTTTACGCTGGACGAGACAACGTACAGCCGCGAACTTGCGCCGCTGGCTGGGCATTATCCCTGCTTGCGCCTGGGACCTCCGTGGTGGTTTCATGACAGTCCTGAGGGCATGATGCGATTCCGCGAGCAAGCCACGGAGACGGCCGGATTCTACAACACAGTGGGATTCAACGACGATACGCGGGCGTTTCTTTCGATACCGGCGCGGCACGACGTGGCGCGGCGGGTGGATTGCGCGTTTCTAGGTAAGCTGGTGGCCGAGCATCGTCTGGACGAAGACGAAGCGCAC
>Ga0181523_10005483_pt1 | contig 10459 bp, 9 predicted proteins | sample PEATcosm2014_Bin_43_FD_119752 | JGI IMG/M metagenome (GOLD analysis project Ga0181523, IMG submission 119752) | Peatland microbial communities from MTU Mesocosm Facility, Houghton, MI, USA - PEATcosm2014_Bin05_30_metaG | ecosystem: Environmental > Terrestrial > Soil > Wetlands > Peat | place... | reverse complement strand
GAAAAAGCTCTATGGGCTTGTGGCATTCCTGTTGTTGCTCACGCCTGCTTTATTCGCACAGGAACACTATACCGAGGGCCCCATTTGGCGCATTCAATTGATTCGAGTCAAACCCACCCAAATGGACGCCTATCTCACCAGTCTCCGCCAGTCCACCAAGCCTCTGATCGAGGAAGAAAAAAAGCAGGGGATGATCATGGACTACAAAATCTTCCTGAAAGAAACTAAGGCCAATCCGGAAGATTGGGACATCTGCGTCGCCATTCAATACAAGAACCATGCTGCGATGGATGGCCTGGCCGCAAAAGGCGAGGCGGCGCGCGATAAGATCATGGGCGGGAAAGCAGCTGCCCAGCAGCTCGGGGAGAAACGCGCGGAAATCCGGGAAATCGTCAGTTCGGAACTGCTGCAGGAGATATTCCTGAAGTAATGCGGCTATCTGATTGCGTGGGGCGGGTGCCCAGTCCCCGCCCACCGTTCACTGGCTCTTCACCGTGATTCCCTCCGCCTGCACCGGCGCTCCACACTTTCCGCCGCGCAGCCCGTCCAAAAACGCCTCCGCCTCCAGCAGCGTGAGTTTCTCCGTCGATTTTGAAAATCCAACGCCGGCGAAATTCAGGTGCGTCGCGCCGTCAATCACTCCCAGCCACTTGCATCCCGCAGGCAGGCTGTCGTATGGAATCGTGCGACTCTTCCAGTCGCCGTCGAGCGATCCATCCTGCGTGCCCGTCAGAATCAGCATCGGCTTGGCGATGCCGCTCCACGCATTTTCTGGAAACATTGGCCCTGGCCCATCGGCCGACAAGGCAACGTAGGCGTCAAATCGATCCAATCCTTTTACTCCCAGCTTATTCCTGGCTCCCGCTTCGACTTCCACGGTGCGCGCGCCCATGGAATGCCCAAGCAGCGCGACAAACGGAGCCTTGCAGGTTCCTGCCGCCCATTTCAACGCCGCGGCAATATCCATCAAGCGCGCGTTGTATGCCGCAGGGTTCAGCACCAATTCCTCTACCCCACCCTTGAGGCCGCCAGCGTGTTGCATAGCCGCCTGCAGAGCTGCGCCGCCGCTTTCTTTGTGTCCCATCACAATGGCCCGCCAGCCATCGTCCCGCAGACCCTGAGCCAGATACCTGTAGCCATCTTCATTGCCGCCGGCACCTGGCGAAATCACTGCCAGGGGCGCACAGCCCGCGGCATTGGAAGCGTAGACGCGCAGCGGAGTCTGCGCTCCGTCCTCGCGCGGCGCCTGGACCAAATCCTGCGCCTGCATGACCGGCATAACAGCGATAACGAAGATTACGGCCAGAGCGGATGTGCGAATTCGTTTCAAAGTTCAGCTCCATTCGCAAACGTGATGCCTTACAGGATAAAACACGAAACTCGCCACCGGGTTGCATCCGGATGTTCCGAGGTCGCACGGTAGCCGTTACATCAATGAGGAGCAATTACTCCCACCGCCTTCGTATTGATACGTTTGAATAGGGACATTCCCGTGCTAGAATTCGCCGCCGAAGGAGATTTCTCCATGACACGAACTTGCCGCTGCCCTTCGTTGGTTCGTTCATCTTTGTTCCTGGTCTTCGTTCTTAGCGCGCCCAACCTCATCTTCGCGCAATCCGCTTCGCCCGCCAAGCTTTCCGTGCACTGGGAAGAACTCACGGCCTCTGACTTTCGCGAAGGAATTCACCGCTCCCAGGGGACCTGTCTGCTCCCCTTCGGAATCCTCGAGAAGCATGGTCCGCACCTGCCCCTCGGCACCGATCTGCTCGATGTTCGTTACGCCGCATTGCACGCCGCCGAACAAGAATACGCAGTGGTCTTCCCCGAATATTATTTCGGCCAAATCGCCGAAGCGCGCCACGAGCCGGGAACCATGGCCTATAGCCGCAATCTGCAACTCGCCCTGCTGCAGGAAACCACCGATGAGATGGCCCGCAACGGCTGCAAGAAAATTCTGATCGTCAACGGCCACGGCGGCAACGACAGCCTGCTCCCCTACTTCGCGCAAACCCAGCTCGACAAGCCTCACGATTACGTGATCTACGTGTTCGACGAGCGCACCCCGCAGCATGGCGGGCCGGCCAGGAAGACTACGATCGATATGCACGCCGGTGAAAGCGAGACCTCGAAGATGATGATCTCGCGGCCCGATACGGTCCACCAGGACCGCGCCAAGAATGAGTCCGGCGCCGACCAGGCGCGCCAGAAACTCCCCGAAGATGTCTACACCGGCATCTGGTGGTACACGCGTTTCCCCAACCACTACTCCGGAGACGGTTCCGCAGCCACCAAAGAGCTTGGCGAATATCAGATGAACTGGTGGATTGATTCGGTGGTGAAAGCGATCCGCGCGGTGAAAGGCGACGACGTCAGCCTGAAACTGCAAAACGAATTCTACGAAAAAAGCACGCACCCGCTGGACACGCAGCCGTAAAACAATTATTGATGACTCTGATTTTTGATTGTTGATTGAAAACCAGCGGCGCCCGTCGGCCGCGGAGACTTTGGATTGCTTCTCAATCAGCAATCACCAATCATCAATCAGCAATCATCAATTGATTTTCTAACCTCCGTATTTCCCGATCAGCATACCGGTGATGAACACCAGCACCCCGCCCAAGCCTACCTGCAGCGCGGCAGAGATCCAGGGCGTGTCCATATAGCGCTTGCGCACCCAGGTGATTACGGCTAGTTCCGCCAGCACGACAATTCCCGCCGCCCAAAGTGCCATCCGGAAGTCGCGCAAAAGAAACGGCAGCGTGTGCCCGATCCCGCCCACGGCCGTCATCGCACCGCAAATCAGCCCGCGCACCCACGGATGTCCGCGCCCCGTAAGGCTACCATCATCCGAGAGCGCCTCCGCAAAACCCATGCTGATGCCCGCTCCCGCGGAAGCCGCCAGACCCACCAGAAACGCATCCCAACTTTTCTGCGTAGCGAAGGCCGCGGCAAACACCGGGGCCAGTGTCGAGACCGACCCATCCATCAACCCCGCCAGCCCAGGCTGCACAATCTGCAGCACGAACAGCCGCCGCTGCGCGACCTCTTCGTCGGCTTTCACGTTGTCTGGCAGTTTTTGCTTGTCGAGTTCCTGGGCGCGTTCTTCATGCTCGCGCTCTTCGTTCGCCAGATCATCCAGCAATTGCCGGATGCTTGCATCTTGCGTGCGCGCGGCCGCCTTTTCATAGAAGCGCCGCGTCTCCACCTCCATGGTCGACGCCTCTTTGCGCACAGCCTCAATGCGCAACGGCCGCACCAGCCACAGCGCCGGCCGGTCGACAAAGCCGCGCACGTCCTGCCGCCGGATCAGCGGAATGTGTTCGCCGAATTTTTTCTGAAACAGTTCGAGCAGGCGCCGCCGGTGTCCCGATTCCTCTTCCCGCATGCCTTCAAACATCGACGCCGTTCCGGGATAGTCCTGCCGCAGCCCTTCGGCAAAGTCGGAGTACACCCGCTCGTCTTCTTCCTCCAGGGCGATGGCCAGGGCCAGCACTTCGCGCTCAGTCAGTTCCTCGAACTTTTTCATGCCGCCATAGCTTACAGGCCCTTGCGGGCCGGAGACAAATCCGGATTTCCGATTTCGACGAATCAATCGCACGACGCCAGTTTGCGCACTGAAAGACGATAACCTCAGTCGGCGATCTGGAACTCAAAGCAACGGTCACGCTCCGGATGCTACTATGCAGTTCATGGAGCCCCGCAGGTCCACTGGCCAGCCCGGGAAAAATTCGATGAGTGCAAGAAAGAAGGATCGCGGGAAGAAGAGCCGAGGAAAAACGCGGTCCCACTCCGCGCAGCCGTCGCCCGAACTGGTCATCATCACCGGCATGAGCGGTTCGGGGAAGGCCTCGGTGTTGAAGGCGTTCGAGGACCTGGGCTACTACTGCGTTGACAACCTGCCGGTGCAACTCATCCCGCAATTTGCCGACCTGGCCGTCCAGTCCAGTGAGATTCGCCGCACCGCGCTGGTGGTGGACGTGCGTGAAGGCTCCACGCTCGAAGAGCTTCCCAAGATCCTGAAGTCGGTCGGGCGCATGATCCCGACGAAGGTCGTCTTCCTCGAAGCATCCGACTCAGTTCTGATGCGCCGCTTCAGTGAGACCCGCCGGCCGCATCCCCTCGGCACCGATTCGCCGGTAAAGTCGGCGCTCAAAGCCGAACGCCGCCACCTGGGCGCCATTCGCAAGGTTGCCGATCTCGTCATCGACACTTCCAAGTTCAATGTGCACGAGCTGCGCGCCCACATCACCGAGCGCTTTCAGGCGCAGTCCTCGGAAAAAAATATTCTCGTGTCCTGCGTCAGCTTCGGATTTCGGCAAGGCGTTCCCGAGGATGCCGACTTGGTTTTCGACGTGCGCTTTCTGCCCAACCCTCATTTCGTTCCCGAATTCCGGCCGCTAACCGGCCGCGATCCGCGCGTCGCGAAATATATTCGTTCATTTCCGCAGACCAAGGAGTTCATCTCGCGCATCTCGGACCTGCTTGTTTACCTTCTGCCGCATTACATTCATGAAGGCAAGAGCTATCTCACCATCGCGTTCGGATGCACCGGCGGCCAGCACCGCTCCGTGATGATTGCCGAGGAAGTCGGCAAACACCTTCGCCACGCCGGATACCATGTGAAGGTCGTGCACCGCGACAGCCCGAAATAGATTTGATGGCGTCACCACCGGCGTGTAGCGCCGGGCGAAAAAGACGGGAGGCGAACATGTCCACTCCACCGAGCTTTGGCCCTGTCGGGGCAAACGTTCGACCGAGTTGGTTCAGCAGGAACTGGAAATGGGTTGTTCCCACTGGCGTCCTGACACTGTTGCTTCTGGCTGCTTCGTTTATTGGAGCCGTCTTTGTCCTGGTGGAAACCTCTTTCCAACACAGCGATTACTACACTCAGGCTTTGGCGAAAGCACGAGCCAATCCGCAGGTGGCAGAGAAGATGGGCCGGCCGCTCAAAGCGGGTTGGCTGGCTTCGGGGAACTTAAACACGTCGGGCTCCTCAGGTGACGTCGACATTTCGTTTCCGCTCAGTGGTCCCAAAGGAAAGGGAACGCTGCATTTGGTGGCAAAGAAAAATGCGGGTGTGTGGCAAATACAAACCCTTCAGGTTGAGGTCGCGGGCGAAGCGGAAGCAATCGATCTGTTGCAGCCGGAGGAGAATGGTCCCGGAGGCGCCTAACGCCCCGGCAGGTCGTAGAGTCCACGAGGCGAAAACAACGCTACTCCAGGGCATGGCTCAAGTAGAATAAGGCCTTGCATCTCATGCCCATTCGAGCGGCGGCAAGCGCGTGCGGCCTGCGCCGCCCGGGAGTCCCATGCGGCAACTGACGCGGCTCGTCCGTTACGTGCTCCCGTTCCTCGTCCAACTGGTGCCCGGAGTGCTGCTGCTCGCGGCCGTCGGGTTCCTCGAGGCGTTTCGCCTTGTCCTGCTGAAGCCGATACTGGATCGCGTGCTGAATCCCGCGTCGGGTTCGGAAAACATCGTTCTCTTCACGATCCCGAAATTAGACAAGCCCATCTATCTTCAATCTTTCGTTCCCTCGCATCTACACGATGCTTGGAAAATCGTCGCTTACGCGCTGGTCGCGTCGACCGTGCTAAAGGGAATCTTCGACTACGCCGGCACCTACTTGGTGAACCACGCTGGGTTCGGCATGATCACCAACCTTCGCAACGACCTATATAACTCGGTCTTGCGGCGCTCCGTTGCCTTTTTTCAAAAGCACACCACTGGAACCCTGATCTCCACCATCATCAACGACATTGAACGCGTGCAGTTCGCCATGTCGAGCGTGCTGGCCGAGTTCCTGCAGCAGTTGTTCACGTTCCTCTTTACCGCGGTGCTGGTGATCATCCTTGGCCGGCAGCTGGCTTGGGTGCTGCTTTTGTTTGTCCCCTTTATTATTTTTTCGGCGGTGCGCATCGGCCGGCGAGTCCGCTCCACCACGCGGCGCGGGCAGGACCAGCTCGCCGACGTGCAGAACATTCTGCACGAAACCATTACCGGCAACCGCATCGTCAAAGCCTTCGGCATGGAGTCGTGGGAAGTGGCGCGCTTCCGCACCGCCGCGCAGCGCTTGTTTCGCGCCAATCTGCGGTCCGTGGCGGCCGCCGCCATCAGTTCTCCGCTCATGGACACGTTTGGAGCGATTGCCATCGCGCTGTTACTGCTCTTGGGCCGCAGCCGGATCGCCCGCGATGAATTCACCCTGGGCGCTTTCGTCACCTTCGTCGCGGCCGTCCTCGCTCTCTACAATCCGGTGCGCAAGTTCGCTGTCTTCAACAACAGTTTTCAGCAGGCACTGGGCGCATCCTCGCAGCTGTTCAAATTTATGGATGCCGAGGACGTCGTCCTCGAGAAGCCCGGCGCCAAGGCTCTTCCAAAGTTTTCACAAAGCATTCGATTGGAAAGCGTGAGTTTCTCCTACCTGGAGGATGGCGACGAGTCCCGTGAGATCCTGCGAAGCATCGACCTCGAAGTGAAGCGCGGCGAGATTCTCGCGGTCGTGGGCTCCAGCGGCGCGGGCAAGAGCACTCTGGTTCACCTGATTCCCCGCTTCTTCGATGTGACGGGCGGGCGCATCCTGATCGATGGCCACGACGTGCGCGACGTGACTCTGGCGTCCCTGCGTTCTCAGATCGGCATCGTCACCCAGGACACGATCCTGTTCAACGACACTGTCCGCAACAACATCGCTTACGGTCAGCCTCAGGTTCCGCAGAGAGAAGTCGAGACTGCGGCCCGCGCCGCGCTGGCCCACGATTTCATTATGGCCCTTCCCACAGGGTACGATACTGTGATTGGAGAGCGCGGGGTGCGGCTTTCCGGAGGCGAGCGCCAGCGGCTGGCGATTGCGCGGGCACTTTTGAAGAACGCTCCCGTCCTGATTCTGGACGAGGCCACGTCGGCGCTCGATAGCGAGTCGGAAGCTCTGGTGCAATCCGCCCTGCATAATCTAATGAGCGGCCGCACCGTCTTCGTGATTGCGCATCGTCTTTCGACCGTGCGCCGCGCCGATCGTATTGTAGTGATCGAAAACGGCACCATCGCCGACATCGGCCGCCACGAAGAGTTGATGACGAAGCTAGGTACGTACCGGCGTCTCTACGAGCTGCAATTCGCCAACGCGGATTCAACTCGCGCCGTCGCTGAAACTTGAGAATACGGCCCCTATGCCCATACGCTCGATGACAGGTTTTGCGCAGGTGAGAGGCGAAATCCAGCGCTCGCACGACGACGGTAGCACTAAAGCCGTTCCCGCCGGCTCCGCCAATTCCGATGGCCGAATGGCGTTCGCTCTCTCGCTGAAGTCAGTCAACCATCGTTTTCTCGATCTGCATTTCCGGCTTCCCTCCGGAACCGATTCGCTCGAGATGCAGCTCCGCCGTCTTCTCAAAGAGAAGATAGGGCGCGGCCACGTCGAAGTCTCGCTGAGCCTGGAGCGCACCACCAGTGATGCCTTCTCGCTCAATCGCGAGATTATCGGCGACTATATCGCTGCATTCCGCGCCGCCGCCGCCGAGTTTTCTCTCGCCTCCGAGCCCGACCTCAACGCCGTTCTCCGCATTCCGGGCGCGCTCGACTCCGCCAACGAGAGTGCCGACGGCGAAATCGAAGCTGCGGTCATGGCCAAGGTGGGCGAAGCTCTCGACCGCCTCAACCAGATGCGCGAGGAAGAAGGCCGCGGCATTGCCCGCGAACTGCGCGACCGCATGGCCCACCTGGTCGAGGCCGGCAAGAGCGTCCAGCAACATCGCCGCGCCGTGCTGCAGAATTACAGCGAGCGGCTGCAATCGCGCCTGCAGGAAATGCTGGGTGCCACCGTCGACAAGGATCGCGTGCTGCAGGAGGCCGCGCTGCTGGTCGACCGCAGCGACATTCAGGAAGAGATCGTCCGGCTCGAAACTCACGTGCAACATTTTCTGGGGCTCCTCGAGGCCGGCGGCGAGATCGGAAAGAAGCTGGACTTCCTGCTGCAGGAAATGAACCGCGAGGCCAACACGCTGCTCTCGAAAACTTCCGGCCTGGCCGGTGAGGCTCTGAAGATTACCGAGGCCGGCTTGGCCATGAAAGCGGAAATCGAAAAGTCGCGCGAGCAGGTGCAAAACTTAGAATGAGCGCAAAACCTGGAATAAGCTCAACCTACAGGCCTCTCATCTTCATCATCTCGGCGCCGTCGGGCTCCGGGAAATCGACGCTGGTCAACGAACTGCTGAAGCTGGTTCCAGATCTCGACTTTTCCATTTCCTACACCACCCGCGCTCCCCGCGGCAGCGAGCAGAACGGCAAACAATATCACTTCGTTCCGCGCGAAGTATTTGAGCGCATGATCCGCGACGACGAGTTTCTGGAACACGCCAACGTCTTCGGCAATGCCAACATCGTCGGGAATTATTACGGCACGGCGCGCCGGTTTCTGAAGGAGGCTGAGCAGAAGGGCCACGATCTACTGCTCGACATTGACGTGCAGGGAGCCGCGCAGATCAAGCAAAAACTCCCCGCGGCCATCAGTATCTTTGTGCTGCCTCCGGACCGCAAGACGTTGGAGTGGCGCCTGCGCCACCGTAGTGAGGATGCCGAAGAGGTCATCCAGCGCCGGCTGGTCGCGGCCAGCCGTGAGATTGAGAACTACGACAAGTACGATTACATTCTGATCAATGCCGATCTCGAGGAATCGATTGACAGCCTCGAGGCCATCGTTTTGTCGGAACGCTGCTCGCGTTCCAAGTCGCATCTGTCCGCCGACGACGGGAAAATCGTGGAACTGGCCGACCGTCACAGGCTGGCGAACATGCGGGAACGGGTGGCCCCGATCCTGGCGTCCTTTGGTACCCTTCCCCCTTCGGCACACTCTTAGATTTCGCGGTATCATTTTAGGGACGCCGCAACGGGTGTCGGAAGCCGCTCCTGCAGTTACGGGCGGGATAAGCCTGAGAGTGAGTCGTGTTCTGCCGAACGCATAATTGACGTTCGGCGCTGATAGACTTCAAACCTGATTTCTTGAGGGAGAGTCCCAATGAAGTTGATCGAAGGCTTTGACAGCAACTACCGGTACATTTTGGTGGCGGCGCGGCGCGCGCGGCAACTCCAGTCCGGCGCGCCCCCCGTGGTCGATACCAATTCCCGCAAGCCCTGCCGCATTGCGCAGGATGAAATCCGCGCCGGTAAGGTGAAGTGGGAGATTCCTGAAACCCGCACCGCCGCCGAACAGGCGGAAGACGCTCTCGACAAGGCGCTGGGCCAGGACTGAGGGAATTGTTGATTTCTTGATTGTTGATGGTCCGCACGTCAGGGATCAGAGCTTTTGAATCGATCAAAAATCAAAATCGTATGAAAATAGCCCTCGGCGTCACCGGCGGAATCGCAGCCTACAAAGCGGCAGAGATCGTCCGCCTGTTGCAGGAGAAAGATCGCGGCATCCGCGTGCAAGTCATCATGACGCGCGCCGCCCAGGAATTCGTACGCCCTCTCACATTCGCCGCGCTCTCCGGAGAAAAAGTCATCACCGGCATGTTCGCATCCGGCGAAGAGCATGAGTCGAACATCGACTCCGCGATCGAACACATCGCGGTCGCACAATCGATTGATGCGCTCCTGGTTGCGCCCGCCACCGCCGACGTCCTGGCCCACTTCGCGCAAGGCATTGCCAGCGACTTCCTGACTACGCTGTACCTCGCCACCACAGCGCCGGTGGTGGTGGCGCCCGCCATGAACGTCAACATGTGGAATCATCCGGCCACGCAGGCCAATCTGCAGATTCTGCGTCAGCGCGGCGTGAAAATTGTTGAACCCGGCGCGGGCTACCTGGCTTGTGGAATGACCGGCGCGGGCCGCCTCGCCGAAAATGAAACCATTGTTGTCGCCGTCATGGAAGCGCTCGGCGCGTCGCAGGACCTGACTGCCGAAACTCTGTTGATCACTGCCGGTCCCACGCGCGAAAAAATCGATCCCGTCCGCTATCTCACCAACCGCTCCAGTGGCCGCATGGGATACGCTCTCGCCGAGGCCGCCTTGCGTCGTGGCGCGCGCGTCCTTCTGGTCAGCGGCCCAACGTCGCTCACTCCGCCCGGAGCCGCCGAGGTCACGCGAGTCGAGTCCGCGGAAGAAATGCGCGACGCAGTCCTCCAACTCCTGCCGCGAGCGACCATCGTCATCAAGACCGCTGCCGTTTCCGACTATCGCCCTAAAGCCGCTGCAGCCCAGAAGATCAAGCGCAAGGGCCCGATGACCCTGGAACTGGAAGCGACTCCCGACATTCTGAAGGAACTCTCGCTCCACAAGGGAACCCAGATCATTGTTGGCTTCGCCGCCGAAACTGAAAACGTTCTGGAGAACGCGCGCCAGAAGCTGGTCTCGAAAAATCTCGATGCCATTGTAGTCAACGACGTTTCCCGCGAAGGCGTCGGGTTCGATTCCGACCGCAACGCCGCGACCATCATCAGCCGCGACGAGGTTGTCGAAGTT
>Ga0181523_10005482_pt1 | contig 10462 bp, 7 predicted proteins | sample PEATcosm2014_Bin_43_FD_119752 | JGI IMG/M metagenome (GOLD analysis project Ga0181523, IMG submission 119752) | Peatland microbial communities from MTU Mesocosm Facility, Houghton, MI, USA - PEATcosm2014_Bin05_30_metaG | ecosystem: Environmental > Terrestrial > Soil > Wetlands > Peat | place... | reverse complement strand
GCTATTGTCTGGTGGCGTGTCCGTTCAGCGTGCCTCGTTACCAATGGTCGAAGCTCGTCCCCTACGTGACGAAGTGCGACCTGTGCGCCGGACGGCAGGCAAAAGGCCAACCGCCAGCCTGTGTGGAGGCTTGTCCCGTGCAAGCGTCGATTGCGGGCAACCGCGACGAAATCCTGGAAGTGGCGGAGCGGCGCATCCTCAATGATCCGAAATACGTGAAACACATTTACGGCAGCGATGAAGTCGGTGGCACGTCGGTATTCTTCATTTCCGATGTACCTTTCGAGAAGCTGGGCTTCGCCGCTGTGCCCAAGCAGCCGATGCCGGTATTGACCGCAAATGCGCTGGGCGACGGACCGACAGTAATCCTGGTCGGCGGCGCTGTGCTCGCTGGTTTGTACTGGATCACGGAACGACGGGCCGAAGTCGCCTTGGCCGAAGCCCGCGAGAAGTCTGCCAAGGGAAGGAGTTGAGCCATGAACACCACAAGAACGACTACCACAGGAATGACCACCACAGGAAAAACGAGCACAGCTTTGTCTAGAATCAGTTTCTGGCGCACTGTTGTCGCCGTGATCTTTGCCGCGGGTCTCTATTCCATGTATGCACGCTTCGCGCTGGGGTTCCAGGCCGCCACCAATCTTACCGATCCGCAGCCTTGGGGCCTATGGGTCGGCTTAGGAACACTCTGCGGCGTTGGGCTATCAGCCGGCGGCTTTGCCGTTGCTACGGCAGTGTACATTTTGGGCCTGGAGCGCTATCGGCCCATTCTGCGCACCTCGGTGCTCATCTCATTCCTGGGATACTGCACCGTGTGTGTGGGCATGCTCTACGAACTCGGTATCCCCTGGAGAATCTGGCACCCGATCGTGATGTGGAACCGGCACTCGGTATTGTTCGAGGTGTCGTGGTGCGTGATGCTCTACACTACCGTGCTGGCGCTCGAATTCTCGCCGGCGCTGGTGGAAAAGATCCCCTGGGCCCGAGCGCGCGAGACCTATCTACGCTGGCACCACAGCATCCTCATCGCTCTCGTGCTGGCTGGCACACTGCTCTCGTCGATGCACCAATCGTTTCTCGGCGGACTTTACCTGATCACCAAAGGCAAACTGGACCCGCTCTGGTACACGCCGTACCTCACCACCATGTTTTATCTGTCCGCAATCCCCGCTGGGTTGGCGTTAACCATGATGGCAATTTACCTCTGCGTGCGCTCGCTGAACGCGCGAGTCGATATGAACATTCTGAGCGATGTGAGCCGGGTGATTGCGCCCCTGCTTGCGATCTACGGCGTATTCCGGGCCGTGGACCTGATCAATCGCGGAGCGACACAATATCTGTGGATGTGGCGCGAGGCAACGGGGCTGTTCTGGCTGGAGATCGCTTTGCTGGTGATCGCACCTCTGGTGCTGTTGAACCTGGAAAAGGTACGCAATACCCCGCTGTACTTGTACTGGACCAGCGCTGTAATCGTGGCGGGATTTATGACCAACCGTTTGAACGTCTCCATCACCGCACTGCAGACCAGTTCCGCTGCGTACTATGTTCCGAAGTGGACAGAGTTCGCAGCCACGCTGGCTACGGTAGCAGCGGCGGTAGTGGCGTTCCGCTACGCCGTAATCTATCTGGACATCTTGCCCAAGAATCCGCCGCGAGAGCGGTGGATGGTTCCAAGTGCTCCCGCCCAGGCATGAATTTAGGTCCCAAATAAGAGGACCCGGACTAAATAGTCCGGGTCCTTCATTTTGCCAACCTGCTCAGTTCGCGGAATTTTGATTCTGCCACTTGGTCCGCCATTCCAGAGACCGATCCGAAAGATGCGCATAGGAGCTCATCTTCCTGGAGACGAATTATCATTTCTCAAACCGCGAGGCCAGACACACCGAATCGCCGGCCTTCCGGCCCGCTTGCGTGACCTGCCTCCGGCTACTTTTTCGCCGGGACAGCTTCCTTCACGTTCACAATCTGGTCAGCTTTGACGGCGTTTAGAGTCTGCACAATCCCGCTGGGCCAGCGAATCTCGATTTTGCTCACGCTCGTTGCCGACCCCAACCCAAAGTGAACGCGTGAATCGCTCGATGACTGGTAGCTTCCCGCAGTCGTTATCGTCGCATACTGTTCGCCGGCAGCGGTTGTAATTTTGACGTGGGCGCCGATGCCGTCCCGATTGCTTTTCACTCCGGTTAGTTTCAGCGTGATCCAGTGATTCGAAGTGGGTGTCTCGTTCATCAGGACCCAGGCCGGACCGTTGTTCGACGTTACTACCACGTCCACCTTCCCGTCGTTATTCAGGTCTCCAGTGGCCAAGCCGCGCGCGACCCATTTCTCATGGAAGATATCCCCCGATTGCGCAGAAACGTCCACAAACCTCTTGCCTCGATCATTCCTGGCCAGCAGCGGCGGCTCCCGATACCGGAAATGCGGCTGGGTGAGCTCGATCGTATCCATGACATGGCCCTGGGCGATAAACAGATCCTTCCAACCGTCATTATCGTAATCGAGGAAGCGGACACCCCATCCGGAGTGGAGCGCGGTCATAGGGCCAATCCCCGTGGCGGCAGCGGAGTCTTCAAACGTGCCGTTTTTGGCGTTGGTGTAGAGGGGGTATCGCTGACCAGCGAGATCAGTGATGACTATGTCCGGCCAACCGTCGTTGTTGTAGTCTTCGAAATCCACTCCCATGCCGGCGAAGACCGAGGCGTCGCTGTTCAAAGCCACGCCTGAGGCCACCCCCACCTCTTCGAATGTGCCATCGCCCTTGTTGTGGTAGAGATACTCGGGAGTTGAATCGTTGGTGATAAGAATATCGATCCAGCCATCCCGGTCATAATCCGCAATGGCAACGCCGAGTCCCTTGCCAGGGGCCATTCCGGCTTTTTCAGTAACTTCTTTGAACTTGCCATTGCCTTCGTTGTGGTAGACAAGGGGCATAATCGGTTTGAAAAGACCGGGAGCGCAGTAGGCACGAGGCCCCTCCGTTTCCCCGTGCGGGGCGCACTGGATGTCCTGAAAGTCCCACTCCATGTAGCGGGCGACGACGAGATCGAGAAGGCCGTCATTGTCGTAATCCACCCATGCGGCGCTGGTCGACCAGCCGGAACCGCCCACGCCCGCAGCCTCGGTCACATCTGTGAAAGTGCCATCGCCGTTATTGTGGTAGAGGGTGTTGTGGCCGTAGCCGGTGACGAATAGGTCATCATAGCCGTCATTGTCGTAATCGCCGACGGCGACTCCCGTCGAATAGCCAATGCCGGCCAGACCGGCCTTCTCCGTCACATCCTCAAATGTGCCATCGGGCTTCTGATGATAGAGCCGGTTCCAGTACTGCGGGCCATCCTTGCGGGGCATGGCGCCAACCGGCATGGGATCGTCAATGCGGGCGCCGTTGGTGAAGAATATGTCCAGGCGGCCGTCGTTGTCATAATCGAACAACGCCACGCCCGAGCCCATGGTTTCCAAAAGATATTTTTTCGAAGTCGGAGAGGCTTGCTGCACGAAATGGATTCCCAACTTCTCGGTGGCATCAACGAATTTTCCCGGGACGGAAGCAGGGACAGGAATAGGAACGCTGTGCGTTTTCGCGGGCGCGGTCTGAGCTGCCGCCGCAAGAATAAACGAAAGAACAGCCAACAGGAGCAAACCACCGCAACAAAGCGCAGCAGCCATCAGACAGTTCGCACGATTTCTGCATCGTAGAGCAAACATCCTATTTCAGCACCGACTCACTCAAGAAAAATACGCCGCCCTTCATTACCAGGTTTCCGTCTAGCCTACTCGTGGCCGCCGTGCAGTCGCAGTAGATCCGCCACGTCCTTGTGGCCCTTGCCCTCCGCCAGGTGCAAAGGCGTAGCGCTATGCTTGTCCTCGGCATTGGGATCGGCATTGTTAGCCAGCAACAATTCCACGACGTCCTTGTGACCTCGCAAAGCCGCTGCGTGCAAAGGCGTAAAGCCGTCGGCGCCCTTGGCATTCACCTCGGCCCCGTGGGCCAGCAGAAACTCCGCGACATCCCTGTGGCCAAAAGCAGACGCCATATGCAAAGGCGTATAGCCGCGGAGGGACTTGGCATTGACATCGGCTTTGTAGGCCAGCAGTAATTCCACCAGGTCCTTGTGGCCCTCGCGCGCCGCCAGGTGCAAAGGAGTAAGGTCACCGGCACCCTTGGCATTAGCCTCGGCCTTGTTGGCCAGCAGCAACTCCGCCACGTCCCGGTGGCCAAAAGACGACGCCATGTGCAAAGGCGTGTTGCCATCCGTGCCTTTGGCATTGATGTCGGCTTTGTTGACCAGCAGCGATTCCACCACGTCCTTGTAGCCCGCACCCGCCGCGTGGTGCAAAGGTGTATTACCATCGCTGTCTCTGGCATTGACATCGGCCTTATTGGCCAGCAGCAATTCCACAAGATCCTTGTGGCCGAATTCCGCCGCTGCGTGTAAAGGGGTAAAGCCGTCGGTGCCCTTGGCATTCACCTCGGCCCCGTTGGCCAGCAGCAGGTCCGCAGCGTCCCTGCGGCCCATAGCCGCCGCCTGGTGCAATGGCGTGTAACCGCGGAGGGACTTGGCATTGACATCGGCTTTGTTTACCAGCAGCAGTTCCACTACGTCCTTGTACCCCCACCAAGCTGCCTGGTGCAATGGCGTATTGCCATCCACATCCCTGGCATTGACATCGGCCTTGTGGGCCAGCAGCAATTGGGCCGCGTTCTCGTGGCCCCGATCCGCCGCTACGAGTAAGGGCGTCCAACGCCGGCTGTTGGTGGCATCGACGTCGGCCTTGCTGGCCAGCAGCAATTCGGCCACCGCCTGGTAACCCCCATTGACCGCCTCGTGCAAAGGCGTGTTGCCAAACGTGTCTTTGGCATTGACATCGGATTTATCAGCCAGCAGCAATTCCACCACATCCTTGCGGCCCGTAGCCGCCGCCCACAACAACGGAGTGGCGCCCTGCTTTTCATCTTTGCTGAAAACCAGATCGGGATTGCCTTTCAGCAGCGCCTGGACCTTCGCCAAGTCGCCGTTCCTGGCTGCAACATGAATCTCTCCGCAGAAGGCAAGACTGCTCCAGGACCACGCGAGCAGCGCAACCACGGCAGCGGGAATTGGGAAGTGGCAGAGTCGGTTAACGAGAGAGTGCCTGTTCATGGTCGCTGCGACTGGCTGGTTGCCAAGGGCGATTGCTGTTCGTAAGTCTCCTTCTAGTCCTGCTTACTCAGTCTTCCTTAAGAGAAAAAGACACGGCTCGGCCACCAGTTGGGGGAGAAGTTTCGCGGCAGCCGAGAAACTGCGAGAAGTGTCCGCCATTGCAGGCCAGCGGTCAAGATGAAAGTTGCGGATCACGTGACTTGCGGGGAAGGATGCTCATAGTCTCAATTCTCGTCTGACCCCTACTCCGGCGCCTTGACCTTGAGCCGCCGCTGTAACGAAGTGGGATGAATGCCGAGAATCCTCGCCGCCTGCGTTTTGTTGCTGCCCGTGGCGGCCAGGACCTGTTCGATGTAGTTGTCTTCCAAGGCCCGCAAAGTAAGGAACTGGTCTCCCGTCGGAGAAATGTTGTCTTCGGAGAAGGCCTCACCGGTCTTCTTCTCAGGATGCTGGTCGCGAATCTCTTCAGGAAGATGGCCAGCGTCAATCTCGCCTTGCGCGCTAAGGATCATGGTGCGCTCGATCACATTTCTTAATTCGCGGATATTCCCGGGCCACGGATACTGCACCAGCAGGTCGGCGGCGGCCGGAGTGAATCCGGTAAAGCTCTTTTTCAATTCGTGGTTGAACTGTTTCAGGATTTCGAGCGCCAGTGCCACGATATCCTCTTTGCGCTCACGCAAGGGAGGAATGTACAGCTGGACCACATTGATGCGGTAGTAGAGGTCTTCCCGGAATCGCCCCTGGCTGACGGCGTTCTTTAGCTGGTCATTCGTAGCGGCGATCAACCGGATGTTGACCTTGATAGTGCTGGTTCCTCCGAGCCGCATGAACGTCCCTTCCTCCAGCACGCGGAGAATCTTGGCCTGCGTGCTGGCGGACATGTTGCTGATTTCATCGAGAAAAACTGTGCCGTGGTTCGCGCGCTCCAGCAGGCCCTCCTTGCGTCGCCGAGCGTCGGTAAAGGCGCCTTGTTCGTAGCCGAAAAGCTCGCTTTCCAATAACGCATCGGGCAGGGCAGCGCAGTTGATCTCCAGCAGGGGCATCGCCGCGCGCGGACTGGCGTAATGAACCGCTCGAGCCAGTACGCCTTTGCCGGTGCCACTCTCACCCTGGATCAGAATCGTAGTATGGTCGGCTGCGGCGGCCTTGCGCGCCATCTCCAACATCGTGATGGTGGCCGGATTGTGCGTGACGATGCGTCCGAAATCGTATCGGCCCCGTGCCGATTCCACCGAATCGCGCAGCCGCACTCGCAGCTGAAGCACCTCGGCCGCGCGATGCAAGGTGGCCATCATGTCGTCGAGGGGGAACGGCTTGACCAGATAATCAAAGGCGCCCAGCTTCATGGCTTCGACCGCGCGCTCCACCAGATGATAGGCGCTCATCATGATCACGATCGCAGTCGGGTTCGCCTGCTTGATCTGGCGCAGCACTTCGACCCCGTCAATGCCGGGAAGGACGATGTCCAGCAAAATGAGGTCCGGCTTCTCCTCGTGAAACAGTTTCAGTCCGTCCTCTCCAGAGAGGGACGTGAATACCTCAAATCCATCCTGGCGCAGTCCGCGCGAGATGGTGCGGAGCGTAAGCTCTTCGTCATCGATGATCAGAGCGGAGTAGGCCATGTCAATTTAGTGTCGCTAAGGTGCGAACTTCGAGCCGCGAGCTTCGAACAATCGATTTACCGCACTGCCGCAGCCCGGTTGCTCGCAGCCCGTAGCTCGTAGCTCGCAGCGTCTTCTCAAACCACGATTTCGGATTGTTCTTCGACTTGCGGCGATTCCTCCTGACGGATCGGCAGCGTAATGGTTACAGTGGTTCCCTTCTTCCACAGGCTATCGATTCGGATCTCGCCTTTATTTCTTCGCACGTAAGTGGCGCTGATGCTCAGCCCAAGGCCGGTGCCTTTGCCAACCTTGGTGGTGAAAAAGGGTTCAAAGACGTGCGGCAAAACATCGGGAGCGATGCCGCAACCTGTGTCACTGACGCGTATCTCGATACTATTCATTGCGGCGAGCTGGCTGGCGGAAATCGCGATCAGTCCCCCGTCGGGCGTCGCTTCGGCGGCGTTGATCAGCAGATTCATCAGCACCTGCGAAAGCTGATTGGAGTCAACCACGATGTGCGGAAGGTCTTCGGGAACCTGGTTCTGCGTTCGTTTGCCGCGCAGCGCCGGCTGGCCTTCGAGAAAGCTGAGCGTATCGGCCACCAGGCGATGCAGGCTGAGGTTGCTCAACACCAGAGGGCCAGGACGGGCATAGTTGACGAGTCCGCGCAAGGTGGCGGAAATGCGCTTGGTGCCGGCAATACACTGTTCGATTTCCCAACGCTGTTCGGGATCGTTGGCAGCCTTCAGCTCGAGCTCCAAATGCGACAGGATACCGAGCAGCGGATTGTTAATCCCATGCGCCGCACCCAGCGCCAGCTGAGCAAGCGTGGAGTATTTTTCATACTCGGCGAGCTGCGCCTGGAACTGAAACTTCTCCTTGTTCAACTCACGATCTTCCTGCAGCCGGCGAAAAACCTCTTCCCGCGCCTGATTGCGCTCATCCTCTAACCGGCGATTTCGTTCGCTTGCTTGCAGCAGCGCCTCGCTAGCTCGTTGCCATTCCCGGCGCTGCAGCCGCCACACAATGAACAACACAACTAGTGCGACAAGAGTGAGCGGTAGAAGGTAACGGGCCAACGGCAATTCAAGGTTGTCTCGTGATGTTCCCAAGACCGGCAAAAAACTCCCTAGAACGTCCAACACGCTCGCGCCTCTGTCCAGTGCGTATGCATCCTTAATACAACATGGAACGGATAGTCCCAGCCCGCAGTGATGGGGGTCACCGCGATAGGTGCGAACGGGCGCGCGGCGCGGCTGAACAGTTTGCGGAAAAACTCACGAATGTGTGCACCGCCGTGGAAGACCGGCCCTTCAGAACTGGCCCTGAGCTTGCCGAAGGGGCCGCGTAAGAAGTTTGAAATCAGCGCGGGCTTTAGAGTGTGCGTGAGAACTCATTTTCGGACAATCCAGTGGAATAAAATCACCTGGGACCCAGCCCCGGAGGGGCGTCCGAGCATAGCCCAGCGCTTCAGCGCTGGTAAAATTGGAAAAAATGACTCAAGTCAGGACGCGCTTTCCCGAGCCGGAGAACATTTGAAACCAGTTCTGCTCTGGTCCTGCTAGTTCTTACTGGGAACTGAGAACTGTTTCCTGGAGATGATTTGACGCAAACCACATCCCCCTCGCCATTGGCCGGTCAAGTCGCTCTCATCACCGGCGCCGGACGCGGCATCGGCCAAGCCATCGCCGTGAAGTTGGCCGAACTGGGCGCGCACACCGTCCTCTGCGGACGCACGCGCCAAGCCCTCGAACAAACTGCCGCCTTCATTCAGAACAGCGGCGGGCAAAGTGCAGAGAAAAGTGCCGGAAAAAGTGCCGACAAAAGTTCCGCCAAGAGTTCCGTGATCGAATGCGATGTCACCGATCTGCATTCCGTGGAAGCGCTCGCCCAGCGCGTCGAGCAGACCTTCCACCGGTTGGACATTCTCGTCAACAACGCCGGCATCAGCGGCGTAGGAGGGCCTCTCCATCAACTGGCGCCCGAGAATTGGGAGCGCGTGCTGAACACAAATCTGCGCGGCGTATATTACTGCATCCGCAGCCTCGCCCCGCTGATGATGAAAGCGCGCAGCGGACACATCATCAACATCTCGTCCCTGGCCGGCAAGAACCCGCTGCCCAACGGAGCCGCCTATGCGGCCTCGAAGTGGGGCTTAAACGGCTTGACCTACTCCGTAGCCGAAGAGTTGCGCGCGCACAACATTCGCGTCTCAGTCATCTGCCCGGGATCCACGCACACCGACTTCAGCGAGCATCCGGGAAAAAATGCCGGAAAGATGCTGCAAGGGTCAGACGTAGCCCACGTAGCAGCCATGCTGGTGACGCAAGCCCCGCAATCCTTCGCCAGCGAAATCTTGCTGCGGCCGACGCAGAAGCCGTAAGGCAGCTGTCAGCTCCCAGAAAGGCGCTGTGGCTAACCAGGTGCGCTCATTTGGCCCATCCCCACGTACAGAATGACACCGAGTACAAAGTGCGCGATGAGTGTCGGAATCCGGCCAAATTTTCTACTGCGCCGCCTTCCAACGGAATCGGGCTATTAGCTCCCGAACAGCAGCAGACTTCCTGTCCGCATGTGGACCCAAATTAAGCACGCAGTCAGTTACTCGATTACTTGGGTCGAATCCGAACACACCGCCGTCGTAGTAAAAGGTCGCGTCACTGAACTCATCCTCGAAGTAGTGCACACCAGCCAGAAGCACTCGGCCACCTCGGAACGAGCTTTTCAAAAAAAGAAAAAGTCGGCCAGGCTGCCTGTTCTCGATCAACGTGCGGAGGTTGCCGGTCGCTGTAATATGGCTATCCACAATAATGCTGAATGGGGGCATATCAAGCCTGCGCTCCTCAAACGATAGAGTAGGCTGATCGATTTTCTGTATTGATCCCTTTTCCAAGATAGCAATCTGATAGCGGCCACCAACAGGCCACACTTTTCTGAAACTACTTACGTAAACGCTATTGACTAATGCAGAATGGTTCGCAAGCGACTTGGCCAATGCCTCCATCTGCACTGGTGTTAAGTTCCGGATAGTCAGGGAGAGGTAAAGAGCCGAAACCTGCGATGGTGCAGACCGTCCTATCGTCCAGACGAAATAGTTTCTGCCCAGGCAAGGGGCTAGTAAATGGTTCGCCAGTGGACGGGGATTTTCCGGTCTGATTGCTATCGGTCAGGGCCACTATTCCATTTGCGTTTGCGAGAACAATGTTGACCGTACCCGTGAGCACGGGGTTGGGGTCAGCGCTGGCAAGCGCTATCCTTGAGAACAACCACAGCGTCAGAACGACAAGCAAGATAGATCGTTTGTACATAACCTGTAGATTGCCTGGTGCGCGCTCACCGGTTCATTCGGGGATGGTGAACTCAGCGCCCACCGCCAGCCGCAACCCGAAAGCGCCCCGGCCCCGCATGCACCCGCAAAGTCGGATGTCTCCGGCTCGCCCGTGGCCTCGCCGTTACGGCAATGTGAACGTCGTGCCCCAGCAAGAGCAGAAATCGCAAAAGGCGCTCGATGGAGAAGTCCGTCAGGCGTCCCCGCATCAATGCGGAAACCTTGGGTTGGTCCACGCCAAGTACCTTTGCCGCCTGCACCTGAGTCAACTTATGGCCTTCGATAATGTCCACAATGCGATGTGCCAGATCGGCCTTGGCCTGCGCCTCCTGCGGATTGCCCATGCCGAGATCGGCATAGATGTTCCCGCTACCTTGGGCATAGGG